>ERZ1035027.53-NODE-53-length-78505-cov-36.504321_pt1 | contig 78505 bp, 68 predicted proteins | sample MGYA00520604_ERZ1035027 | MGnify/ENA primary metagenome ERZ1035027 (study PRJEB33766, sample SAMN09781743) | gut metagenome | biome: gut microbiome | host: Homo sapiens | place: Madagascar | study: EMG produced TPA metagenomics assembly of the PRJNA485056 data set...
TTAGTAATCTCTTCAAGATTTGCTTTTTTCATCTGAATTTCAATGTCTAACTCTTGTTTACTTCTCAAGATCTCTGACAGTTCCTTTTTATTTTTCTCTGCTTCAGATTTAGCATTTTCAGCCCACATCTTTTTCTCCTCGATTTTTTGATCCAACTCTTTAAGTTTTGTAGTTCGTTTGTAAAGCTCAGTGTCCAGATGGTTAGCTATTGTTTTTGATTTGCCACTTTCTTGAACTTGCAATCCATGATTTCTAGCTGTTGTTCGAAGTAGTTCGCGTTGAGCTGCTTGCCATCGAGTTTGTGCCGTTACTAAATCCTTATTTTTTTTTTAGAACCTGTTGTGTAGTAGCCCATTTCTTTAAGGGCACCTTCTTGACCGACTTGAATGCTTAAACCTCTTTTATTTTGTCGTTTGACTAAGATGAAATCAACATGAAGATGAGGGGCAGAACCAGGCTCATCTGAATGAAAATAGGCACCGAAAATGATGGCGTTAGGATTATTTTTTTTGAATTGTTCTAAAAAATCTGTGAGAATCTTTTCTGATTCTGTGATTGTGGGATGATGGTTAACATTTCCTATTGTAAAAATCGCTTCGTGGCTGGTAGCAGGATTGCGATTGGGATCACGTTTATAAGCTGAAAGTACTTTCGTATGATAGTCTATAATTTGTCTATCAGACCGAGTTTGTTTCGCATTATAGTCAAGCACAGCCTGTCCGAAAATTTTATAATAAGCCTGTTTAATAGGCCTATCCTCTATGATTCTAAAATAACCATCTGGGTCTATATGCTCCTCCGAGTTGGTTATGTTGCGATTACGAATATTATGATCACGACTCATCTTTTTTCCAAAGTGAGCTGAAATAGTATATGTATTGTCCATAACTTTCTCCTTTATTTATTAATTATGTCTGATAAGTTGAAAATAAAAAACAGCTTATGATGAATTCTTTAGGGGTTGATAGAGACAGTCAGCAGAGTCTGACGCTGCTTATAACACAATATACATAATGACAGAGTCATTATTATTGTGGTCTTGCAGACGGCTAGGATTGCATCCTCTTTTTCCAAAATTATTTGGAAAAATTCACCTTTCTGTTGGCAAAGGTAAGTTATTTTTCTAAATAAAAAAAGAGATTGAGAGAATCTCGCCTTTATATCTATATTTAAGTGATTGTGAAGAGATTTTATCAATACGTCAATTGATACGTATATAAGCTGGGAAGACTAGAGATATTTGAGGCTGGTATGGAAAGCAGTACTAAAAGAGTAAATACTTCTCAAGAATCTATCTATATACTCTATATCATATCTTTAAAATTAGTTACTCAAGCAAAGGGAATGGACATGGTATATATTTGTCCACTGTTCGAGAGATTTTAGGGAGGTATCCTAATTGTTCTTTGTCAACACAATCTAAAGACTATCATTTTAAACAGACGCTAAAAATAGAAGATGTTGTCCTTTTATGATGAAAAAACTACAGTTTATGACTTCAATGAAACTTTAGTTGTCATTATATTATACTAATCTTGTAAATCATAAGAAAAGGAACGTCAATTATGAAAACAACAACTAAACTCATTGGTATCCTATTAGCTCTTATCGTAGTTATTCTCGCTATCTTTTTGGTGACTAAATTTAACAGCCATGAATCTGCACGAGTTGGCACAAGTAGCAGTTCAGTCCAAACGGTTAAGAAATCATCTTCAAGCTCAAGTAAAGCTGTTAAGAAGGATAAGAAAGCAGCTCAATCATCAGCAGCAGTTTCAAGTAAAGAAAATGACAATCAAGATTCAGCAGTAGCACCTAAAGCTTCTTCTCAAGAGCAAAATCAAACTGAAGGCTCTATACATCGTATACATCGTGGGCAAGTTGCTGATTCTACAGCTGGAACAGATAAGGCTAAAACTGAGAAGGGAACAGATAATAGTCAATCATCACTTAACTTCGGCGCCCTTGATAATGGTGATATTAGCTCTATTGTGGGAACTTGGACTAATGCGAATGGTGAATCAGTTACAATTAACGCTGATGGTACAATAATTAAAAACTCAACAGGTTATACTGCTCAATTGAAGCCTCAAGGTGTTTCAGATAATACATTCAATGCATCGGTTGTATCTCAAGATGATAGTGTAGCCTTGTCCGTTGTGGCAGGAGGAGTAGGAAGCTCAGATTATCTTGTTATTGGGGCGAACGGACCTTACTACCGGAACTAAACATGAAAATGTTATTTTTTAATGGCTCTTTTCTACTACTTTTCAAGTCTATCAAGGCTTTAAGATAAACATGAAATAAAAAAGACAGTAACTATTCTGAAGTTACTGTCTTTTTTTGGTCTTACGAAAACCACTAGCTATGGTAGTGGTCCCCAAAATTATTAATCTATATAGCAAAAATACTAGAAACAGACGATTCAAATGCAAAACCTAAGTCGATTAAAGAGGTTAAAGTTAAAAGTCGAGACTTACTTACAAAATCTGATAGTTTGAGAAAAGAGATGATTTGCACTACGAGTGGTAATCGTAGATTTAGGGTATTTTTCCAATATGCTATTTACATTATGTAACCCAAGACCTCTTCCTTTCCCTTTACTAGAGTACCCCCTAGCAAAAATATGACTAACATCCACTTTTTCTGATTTTATACTATTTTCAACGATAAGTACCAATGAATTATCATTATTTATGAAAACAACAGTCATTCTTGGACTTATAGCTTCAATCGTAGCTTCGATAGCATTATCGCAAAGTACAGATAGGATAGTTATAAAATCTAGTAATTCTATCCTAAAATTACTAACAGGTTCTTCAATCTCAACAGAAATTGAAATTCCCCTATTGTGTGCCTCAAGTAATTTAGCGGAAAGAATACTTTTGATAGCATCATTCTTAATATTACTAAGTTTAGCAATATCAAACTTACTATCATAGAATTGGTTTGCACTGTCTCTAAGGACATCATTGTAAACAGTTTTAACAGCGTCAATATCTTGATTATCAATCCCTAATTTTAGACTTGTCAAAATATTAATGTAGTCATGACGGAAACCTCTAATTTCCTCATAAAGGGATTCAACGTGATGGCTGTAACTAGATAGCTCATATAATTGGGTGTCTTTCTGCTTAATAATTTCCTTCTCTAGTTTTTCTTTTGAGATTGCATTGAGATAGAGGAGAATTACAAAAAACAGAATAATATAAAAGTTATTAATATGTCCTCTCCAGATGTCTGCATTAGCTAATTTATCTCTATAAATAACAAATGTAGAAACTAACAACATATATACAAACATGGAGATGTTAATTAGTAATAATAAATACCTGAAATAGTAACGCTTGAAACCTTCTTTTATTTCGTTAAAATCTAACCTAAGAGATTTTACAATGAGTAAATGAAGAGGGAAAACCAGTAATTCAATTAAGATATCATACCAACTTAGTTTGACTTCATTGAAGACTGAGACTCCTAGTAAAGGGAAAACATAGAATCCTAACATTCTACCTAGCAAGCTATTAACAATAATGGGGTACAAGCCATAAAAAATATCAAGTATTTTACTTTTATACTTATTTTGATATATGTTATAAGCGATAAAGATAAAAAAGTATGCAAAGTACCCAACAGGAGGACATATGATGAGGAGTAGAACATACAAAAATGGACCAATAATACACCACAAAGGTTTGATTGGTTGGTTACTTATTTGTTGAAATAGTAACAATACTACTAATATCTTAGAGTAGAACAGCAATAAGTTTATAACTATATCCATAGAAACACCTTAACTTCTCAAAGATTTAACTTTTTCTAGGAGGCCCTTATATTTCGTACGTGAAATGGGACATTCATTATTATTTTCAAACATTACCATTTTCTCTTCCTTATTGATCCTAACGATATTTTCAGGATTAACGATAAATGAACGATGGCATCGATATAGGCGGTCATCAGCTCGTTCAACTTCTGAAATACTGGCATAGAACTCCATGCGTTCTTCTTTAGTATGCAAAATAACTTTATGTATGGTTGGAGATGTTTCAAAAAATAAAATATTGTTAAAAGGCACTTGAACATGGGCCGTAGCTGTTTCAAAAGTAAATGAATCTTGGGCAATAGTGGCACCCATTTTATCCATGGTATATTCAATTGCTAAATGAACACGTTCATAAAAATCTTCATCATCCAAAGCTTTATCAATAAAATCCAGTGCAGCAACTCTATATTTAAAAGTGACTGGCATAAATTCTGAATGTGTTGTTACAAAAACAATTGTTGCATTAGGGTCTTTTTTCCGAATTTCTTTTGCAATGTCTAGCCCCTTTTTTTCTTCTCCTTTAATTTCAATATCTAAAAAGAAAAGTTGATGAGAACCTCTTTCGGTAATCGCATCAAGTAGCTGGCTAGGTTTTCCAAAAATCTCAGGTCCTTTACATTTTAGAGATTTTTTTGCAATAACATTCTTAATAACGGTCTCTATTCGTGTTTGCTGTAAAAATTCGTCTTCTAAAATAAAAATATTTAACAATTAGTGTACTCCTCATTCGCTAAAATATTTAGTAACTGTGTTTTATTTCTCCTAAAACAAAAGACATCGAAGTCTTTTCCAATATTAAAAATTATATGACTTGTTGTTTTAGATAAGAATGATATTATTTAGGGGTAATTAATGCATTTCTATAGCATCTAAATAAAAATCAATATTTCTTCTCCAAGTTAATATTGTAAAAGTAGTGATTGGAATAATAGAACCGTCAAGTCGTAAATAGTCTGAGAACAATCATCATCGCTATATTTTTATCGTAGATGACAATAAATGAACCGTTTACGATATTCAACTAATTGAATGGTATAACCAAGCTATAATAAAAATAGAAATTGGAGGAGAGGTATGCTCAATATTGTAAAGCACTTTTGGTTGTTGATTACTGTAAAAAGGTATATAAAAAAATATAAGTTAAAAGTTAAAATTGGCAACCATTTTAATTGTTTAAGAATTACTACAGCAACCAATTGTCTATATTTTATCATACATACAAAGAAATGTAACTATGGAAAAAAAGTCAAAAAAATTAGGCGAAATAACGTTAGTGCACAAATTATTTTATTGACACCAAATGTTGATTATAAAAGAATATTCAATGAACACCTCGAACTCTTAGGTGTTATTGATATAAAAAAGTCATTAGCGGGATTTACTAATGACATTAGTGGATATCTAGATTACTTTTTTAATATCGAAAAGGTGCACTAACCTCCATGTACATGTAAACTGTACTTGAGGTTATTTTTTATCATCCTATTAAATCGTTTTTCGATATTTTATCGTAACAAACGTTTATTTATGGATGTTATAACAAACAAAGCTCAAATCTGGAACTTTTGAAACAAGTATGTACTTTTGTATGGAATAAAAATCGATTTATATATCACAATGATAAATAAAGAAAGCTAAAAAGACTTATCTCTATATTTTATAGAGATAAGTCTTTTACTTAAATTCTATTTTAACCTATAGTAGTTGTCAGTTTAAAAGGTTCTGTTATTTTGTTTCAGTCATAATAGTATTGATAGCTGTGATTAATTTCTTTTGTTTGTACTCAGGCAATGCTTTTAAATTATCAATAAGTTTTACCAAATCGCTATCTTCTTCTTTTAGTGTGACATCAAAGAAAGTGGAGATATCCACATCTAAGGCTTTCATAATTTTTTCAAGAGTTTTGATTTTAATATTAGGTTCTAGATTTTCAATTTTATAAACGTAATTTGTCCCTAATTCAGCTTTTTCTTCAAGCATTTCTTGAGTCATTCCCTCTTTTATTCGTAAGACTCTAATACGCTTACTGATATATTCTTGTAGATTTGACATAAACCACCTCATAGGGTTAATTTTACAACCTTAAAAGGTTGGTTATAACACCTTAAAAGGTTAAAAACAACTTTACAAGGTTATTTTTAAGTTATATAATATAGACATTACAATATAGGAATTGTATAATTTATTGAAAATTAAAGGAGTTTTAGCATTAATGGAAAAGAAAGAAGCTCTAAAGGTATTAGCTAGTGTCTCAACAGTGATTGCAGCGACAGGATTAACGTCTGTAGCGAATGCTAATCAACAAGAAGCCCTAAAAACAGAAGTTGATGCCTTAAGTTCTAAAGTGACTGTTCAAGCTCTTAAAGAAGCTGAGAACAAGCAAAGTGTAGCGGTACAAGCAGTAAATGCTCAACAAGATATAGTTAATCAAGCCATCTCTGAAGAAGAAAAAGCTGGAAAAACTGAAGCTACGGCTAAGGAAGGTCTTGATGAAGCTCAAATTATCAAAGATAAGGCCACTCTTGCTGAAATTGATAAAACTAAACAAAATATTAGTGAAATAGAATCAGCAATCGAAAATCAAGATGTTCAACTTCAGAATGCTCAAGCTGAGACTGCTAAAGCTCAAGATAAAGTTAACAAACAAACTGAAATTGTTAACAGTGATCAAACAAAGATTACTACTCAAGAAACTAATGTAGCAAATGCTAAAGCCGATGTTGAAACTGCTCAAAAAAATCTTGATGGTACAGGAGCTAAAGAAATCATCTCAGAACGAGATAATGCTCAAAGTGATTTGGCAACGAAAAAAGCTGCTGAAGCTAATGCCAAAAGCAAGCTAGAAGAAGCACAGAAAGTTGATGCTGATAAAAAAGTTAAACTTGAACAAGCTGAAAAAGATGAAAAACTTCAAGTTAAAGCTGTTGAAGACACTTCTAAAACTTTGAGTGATGCTGAGGCTAAGTCTAAACAGACTAAAGAGCAACTCAATAATGCTAATATTGCTGTAACTAATGCTCAAGCAGCACTTGATGGTACAGGAGCTAAAGAAATCATCTCAGAGCGAGACAATGCTCAAAGTGATTTGGCAACGAAAAAAGCTGCTGAATCCAAGGCTCAAAGCAATCTAGAAGAAGCACAAAAGACTGATGCTGATAAAAAAGCTAAAATCCAAGCATTGACAGAAACTTTGACAGCTCAACAAAATGTTGCTTCGAGAACTTCAACAGAATTGACAGCTGCTATAGCTGTTGCGGCTGATGCAAAGTCTAAAAAAGAAGAAGCAGACAAAGCTGTAAAACGTTTGGAAGATAAACTAACTAGCTTAGAAAAGCTTAGCACTATTGAAATTCCAGAAGAAGTTGCAAGTGCTTATCGAAACTTCTATGAAGATAAATCAGAAGCAAACAAAGATAAGCTCTTCGATGCTGTTCAAACTTGGTGGGATAACCGTGATTATAGCAAAGAAAACAACTATCCTGTTGACGACACTGTAATCAATGATCTTAGTGATTTAACAAAAGAACAAATTGCTAACCTCTCACTTTATCAAGCAGGCTTGATTCAACAAGTGCGAAAAATTATCTGGGGTGATTCTGAAGTTCTTGTGACAGAAGATGTTGTTACAGCAATGAAGAATATCACAACTGCTTATTCGAACATGTCAAATCCTGATGGTGACCATCTTTTTAGTGCTCTAACTAATGATGGAACTGATACTACGCATTGGAAGGCAGAAAACCTCGGTTACATCAAAGCTAAACCAACTACAATGTCAGCTTTGTATAAAGGTATTTATAAATCTATTATCAATACGTTTGGTAGTGACTACAATCAGAATTATGCCCATGTCATTACAACAGTTGGAGGAAAACCTGACTATAAAAACGGTAAGGTTACTCCAAATTATATTGGTGCTGCAACAAGCGTAACACCAGAAGGTCTTGGATTGATGCATGAAATTCATTTCAATCACACTTCGTCAGATACTGATAAAATATTAAGTAATCCATTTGACTCTTCGGTTGTAAAAACTCAACTAGCTGACGCTAAAGCTGTTCAAACTTCTGCGGATAATGCTAACAAAACAGCCCAAAACCGATTAACTACAGCATCAGTAGCAAATAAGGCAGCTCAGGATGCTGTATCTAACACAACAAAAACTTTGAACGCGCTCAAAGCAATTGCTGACCTCACACCTAATGCGAAAGCTAAGTTGGATGAGGCTACTGAAGCACGTAAGAATGCTGAAACTCGTTTGAACAACGCTCAAAAAGCAGTTGACAATCTTAACTCAGATGTTGCTACTAAAACTAAAGCTCTTGCCAATGCAAAAATAGCACAAGAAAAAGCCAACAACGCAAACAAAGTCGCTAATGAAGAATTGAATTCTGCGCAGGTTAAAAATAAACTTGCTAATGAAGTACTCTCAGAAACTCGCAATAAAATTGCTTCACTCAAAGCAACTGCTGACCTCACACCTGATGCTAAAATCAAATTGGCTGAAGCGACTTCGGCGCGTGAATTAGCTGAGCTAAGATTAGTCAAAGCTCAAAAAGCTGTTAATAATCTTAACTCAGATGTTGCAAGTAAGACTAAAGCTCTTGCGGATGCAGAAGCAACTCTTCAAAAAGAAGAAGCTAAGTTGGAAGAACTTAAAGCTCAAAAAGCTAAAGACGAAAAAGAACTTGCTTCTCTTCAAGAAACAGTGAACGCTTTGAAAGTGAATGAAGTTAAAATCAAAGACGAGATTAAATCTCTTAAAACTAAACTTCAAGAAACAAAAGATTATCTTAGTAAACTCGAAAATGCTGATAGTAATTTAGAAAAAGCTAAAGTTGCTTACAAACTAGCAGTAGAAAAACATAAAGAAGCTAAATCAATTCTTGATAAAGAAACTGAAAAACTTAAACAGTTGCTTATCAATAAACGTGATGCAGTAGCTCAATATGAAGCTGTAAAAGAAGCTTATACACAAGCTCAAGTAAAAGCTCAATATGAAGCTATTGTTCAAAAAGGAGGAACTCCTGTTGCTATCCTTGATGAAAATGGCCAAATAGTAGGTTATAACTCTTCATTTTTCCGAGATGTCAGGACTGCTGTCCGTACTATTACCGATAATGTCATTTCGAAACATGGTGTACCGATCTATCAAGCATCATTACCTGAAACAGGTGAAGGTGAGACAGCGGTTTATACGCTTTCAGGAATTACGTTTCTTGCTTTAGCAGGAGTGATGAGAAAGAAGAAGTTATAAATTACAGTTTCTAAATTGCTTTACTGAGTGAGAAGTTATGGCGTAACTGAAGATTCATTGCCTTAATTTAATCAAAATTACTTCCATATTCTATAGAAGTTGAGAATAAAAATAGGAGAATATAAAATGAAAAAAGTATTAATTATTGTTTCTGTTGTTATAATCGCACTAGCAGGTATTGGTGTAGGAGCATAGTTCTTAACACGTGAAAAGTCGCCGGAGCAGCAGGTTGTGGGGACTTGGTACGACGGTGAAAATGATGTAACGATTGAGTTGAAATCAAATAAGAGCCTGAAAATTACAAAAGAAAGTGGAGAATCAAGAACAGGTACTTGGCGCATTGCAGGTGATAAAATTAAGTTTACAGCAACAAGTGGTCCAAAAGCTGAAGGTGAACTTTCAACAGGAAAGATTGAATCTATTTTCTTTGAATTCACTAATACCAATGTGAGTTATGCACTCCACGATGCCACCTATGAAAAACAATAAATAGTTATAGGACTTCTATGAAGATTCATTGCACTCTTCAACGGAGTCCTATTTTGATGAAATAGTTTTTGCATATGGAATCTTCCAAATAATATTGACTTATTGAAAGATTTACTAACTATTGCTATCCTATATTTTAGTTTGATCAACATCTAGTGGTAGAAAGTTTCTAATGAGTAGTGGTGGGGAATCAAATTAAAACATTTTATGAAAACGGTCAGGTGGTATTTTCTGTCTGGCAGTCATCGAATCTGGAAGTAAACCTAAGTTTATACAAAGTTGAAGCTAGTGTCCCAAATAAGGAAAAAGAAACTACGATACAAATGAATGCTAAGAAGAAAATCGAAGATGAATTAGGTATCTCGTCTACGGTTTTAAATCTCAAAAGCTTAAAGTGGGAATCAATTGATAAAGGTTCAACGACTTTTTCAAAAGAAAGCGATATGAAATCTTCTAGTCAGAGTGAGGATATTAAGTCAGAAACTGGTTTTCAGGTGCGTGTGCAAATATCGGATTTGGAAATACGCAAAGAACCGAGTGTTAAGACTAAGTCTTTGGGCAAGATATCTCAAGGTATTCACACTATTTCGGAAACAACAAATGCAGAAGGTTACACTTGGGGGAAACTACAGTCTGGTCAAGGATGGATTGCTCTTGATTATACGGAACGAATAGAAGGTGAGAAAAAAACTCAATCGGAATCTAGTGGTATGAACATCCAAGAAATTCAAACAGGTAATTTTTCAAGTATTAAAGGGTCCTGGAGAAATGCACAAGGAAATAGTATTACTTTTGATGCTAATGGCTTGACTCAAGTTAACGGCAATCCTGCGGGTGATGTAGTTTTTGATAAATTCGTCGTCCAAGGAGAAAAGCTCACAGCTGTTACAAAAACATCAGAAGGTATTAGTGAGACACCAATTGTATTTACTCCGAGGGGACAAGATGGAAGAGAATCAATTTTTTGGAGTAAAAATCATGTCAGTGATGGTACGGATGTTTATTATAGAGAGTAGAAGACTAGTCATTTTATTAAATCATAAAAAGAGTCGCTTTTCATTAGCGGCTCTTTTAAAATACTTCAAAAGGTAGATTATTTCTGCATAATCTTTTAGCTGTGGGTCTTTATTAAAAAAATATTTTGTTTTTTTAATTCAACTTTTCTGACATACTATATAGTTACCAAAGTAGAGAGGCAAATATGATACTGTCAATAATTATGTGTAAACACTCAAGTAGAGTTGAAGAATGTTAATCAAATAAACTTTCAAGTGTGTCATAACATTGGCCAAACCCTTTATGGATTCGTTGACTTTGCTTGAAATTATAATCTTCAAACAAAGTAACTAGGTAACGTTCCATAGCCTCCTCGTTAGGGAAAAGAACCTTCTTTTTCGTTTGACGTTTGACTTCTTTGTTAAGAGACTCAATGAGATTTGTCGAATAAATGCTGTGTCAAATCTGGTAGGGAAACTGATAAAAAGTTAAAAGATTATCCGTATTCTCCAGACTTTCCATGACTTTCTTATACTTTGGTTCCCATTCGGAGATAAAGTCCTCTAAAGCTTGCACTGCTATTTCTAAATTTTCAGCACGATAAATCGTTTTAAATTGCTCCAGAATAACCGCTCTATCTGCTCGTTTTACTTTACTAGCTAGATTTCGGCTAATATGAATTAAGCAACGTTGTTGTTTAGCTAATGGGTAAGCCTGACTTATAATCTGCTCAAGCCCCTTAAAGCCATCGGTCACTACAAGAGAAACCTGTTGGATTCCTTGGTTTTGAAGCTTGTCTAACAGGGTGGACCAAGAAGCATTGTTTTCATTTGGGGCGATCTCATATCCAAGAACAGCCTTCTGTCCTTCTGGTGTAATGCCAAGTGCGATATGAATACATTCTTTACTAACAGTTCCACGCCTTAATGGAAGATAGGTTCCGTCAAGGAAATAACACAGAGTAACTGGCTTCTAATCTTCGCTCATGAAAAGCAGCGACATTCTCCTGAGTTGCTTTTGAGATATTAGAAATTGTGGCAGGACTATAGTGATGACCATACATTCGCTTAATGATATCACTAATTTCTCGAGTCGTTACACCGGTTTGATAGCGTTGTGATAACCATCTCTTCCAAGTGGTCATCACAACGCCCATAAGCAGGGATCAAAGCTGGACTGAAGTTCCCATTACGATCTCTTGGAATGATTAACTGAACAGTCCCATATTGGGTTTCAAATTTTCGTGAATACGTTCCGTTACGACTGTTGCCTGTAAGATAACCAGCTTTATCATAAGGCTCATACCCTAAAAAGGCCGACAATTCTGCTTGAAGCAGCTCATTCAATAGCTGTTTCAAGAGAAGAACGGAAAAATTCATCAATATCTTGCTTTTGGGCTAGGAAGTTAAGTAGTTCTGTGGTAAACTGAGTCATAGGAATAAATCTCTTTCTAGTAATGTTTCGCAACTCTACTATAACGGATTTATTCCTTTTTGTGTTTACACAACTTATTTTAAACTACCAAAAACTTTTTTTAAAACTGCTATTGACATTACTTTTATTATCTATACATTTATTTTTTATTAGAAAATGAAATACAAAATGGGTTCTTTCCTAACCCAGCTAAAACCTGCTGTTTCCACGATAGCTACCTCCTTTCAAACATAAAAAACGTAGCTATATTAGTTACGTCTCTACTCAATCAATTATTTCTATAATATTAGTATGCCACAAAAAACAAAACAAAAAAATCAGGATAAGATTATTTTACGTTATTCACTTTTACATAGTGCTGTGTGTTTAGCGTGACTTACACATACGTTTCTGTCAACGCTAAACACACAGAAAAAATCAGAATTGCAAAAAGACCGAAGGATGAGAGAAAGAGGTATAAGTACAAAAAAATTGAGAAATAAACAATACCTTTATCAGTTTTTTTAATTTTTTATTTTTATAATTTGGAAAAAAGGCATACTATAATTATAAAAATACTTAAGTAGGGAACAACTATGTTTCTAAAATATTATTCACTCATTAACTATATTCTCTATAAAAATCGCAGAGAATTCGAAAACTCATTTGATTGCTATCCCAAAAAGACAGTGTATGAGTTTTATATTAGGGAGTCTACGGGAGGAATGAAAATTAGACAAAAAGAACATAATGCAATTCATGTTAGCCTAGTTTCTAATAGAGGAAGTTATGTTACACTTTACTTAAGGAATTTTACGCCAGAAGATTTGGTGAAAGTGATGATTTCTTTAATCAAGCAAAAGAAAGAACTTGGATATGAAAGGTTGATTTGCTTGTTATCGGAGCTCAAAAATGATGAATCCATCAGTTTACTAATGAAGTTATCCTAAAATAAATACACTGGGACCAGTATCTCAGTGTATTTTTGTGCTAACATTGTCTTTAAAATAGTTAAGTAGATTATTTGATAAAGGCATTGTTTTAGATAATTGGTTTGCCATCAATGTAACAGATGGAATATTTCATTCAGCCAGAGCGATAGAATTAACGCACCATTTTTGGTGCGTTTCTATTCTTTGTGCTATAATAGAAATAAATAAAAGGAGGAGTTACATGATTGGAGAAAATATAAAAACGTTACGTAAAACATATAAATTAACCCAGCCTGAGTTTGCAAAGATTGTTGGTATTTCTAGAAATAGTCTGAGTCGTTATGAAAATGGAACAAGTCGAGTTTCGACAGAATTAATAGATCGTATCTGCAAGAAATTTAATGTTTCGTATATCGATATCGTAGGGGAGGAAAAAATGCTCACACCAGTAGAAGATTATCAGTTAACTCTGAAAATTGAAGTGATTAAAGAACGAGGGGCGAATATCTTAGCGCAACTTTATCGTTTACAAGATGAACTAGAAATTGCATTTGATGATGTTAATAATCCTTGGGTTCTAATGAGCGATGATCTTTCTGATTTGATTAACACGAAGATTTATCTTGTTGCAACTTTTGAGGATGTAGAGCGATATAATGGATATTTGGATGGTATTGAACGGATGCTAGAACAAGCTAGTCATCTGGTGGTGGCTTAATGAAACTAGAAGAATTTAGTCAAGATAATTTTGAACGAGCATCCAAACGACTCGTTCGTTCTTTAACTCGTGGAAAAACAACCTCATCTCAGCCTAAAGCTATTTTGCTCGGTGGACAGAGTGGTGCTGGGAAAACAACGATTCATCGTATTAAACAAAGGGAATTTCAGGGCAATATCATTATTATTGATGGAGATAGTTATCGCTCTTTTCATCCGAACTACCTTGACCTACAGGAAAAGTATGGCAAAGATAGTGTGGATTATACCAAAGTATTTGCAGGTCAAATGGTTGAATATCTCGTAGATGAATTGGGTAAACAAGGTTATCATTTATTAATCGAGGGCACCTTGAGAACAACAGAAGTTCCTAGAAAAACAGCACAATTATTGATAACTAAAGGATATCAAGTCTCACTTGCACTAATTGCGACCAAGCCAGAATTGTCCTATCTCAGCACCTTGATACGTTATGAAGAGCTCTATGCTATAGATCCTAGTCAAGCTAGAGCGACTCCCAAAGAGCACCATGATGGAATTGTAGAACATTTAGTTGATAACTTACGAGAGTTAGAAAATGATCAGCTATTTAATCAAATTCAAATTTACCAAAGAGATCAATCGTGTGTTTATGATTCGCAAGTAGACGAAACCTCAGCAGCAGAAGTTCTACAAGAATGCCTCTTCGGAAAATGGAGTAAGGTGGAGGAAGAGATGCTGAAGGTGGGACAGGAACGGTTGAGAGAGTTGGGGAAAATTGATAAGTGACGAAGGGCTAATTTATGAGTACATTAAAAAAAGTAATTTATTTCGATGAATCATCAGCAATGGATTTTTTACAGATTGAATCCAAGGGAAAATTAACGAAAACAACTGAGCTTATGACAACATTACAAGGTGAAACGGGTGTGGAAGTTGATGCTGAAGGAGCAATTGGTAAAAATAGTGCTTTAAAAACAATTTTTGAAAAAATGACAGGATTAAGTGGTTCAGTTACTCTTTCCACTGCTAGTTCAGGGGGAATTCAAGGAAATAAAATAGCCAAGACAATACTTGAAAATTCTCTATTGTATGATTTTTTAGATACTGTAGAGTTACGTAAGAAGAATTTTCTTGTTGATATTACAGAAAATTATACTTTAGAAATAAGTGAAAATTCGATGTCTTATTTTGCTATGATTGCACCAATTTCAGAAATGATGGAAGGTTCCCAGAGTATAGAAGGGATGGAGAATGTATCAATGTCATTTTCTAAACTTAATTCTGGAATTAGAGAGATTAAAGGTTATTTTGAACTTATAGGATATAATAAAAAACATGAAATTGAGAGAATTTTCCGATTTAATATCAATTCTTTTAAAAATAATTATCGAATTCATGATTTAACAAAAATGACTCTTAAACTTTATTCACTAAAAGTCGGCGCAACGACTATTAGTGACTTAAATTTTGAGACACAGTTTAATTTACAACAGAAAAATCTATCTTTTACCGGAATTGTAGAAAATGATAGGACTTGCTCAGAACGGAAATATCCAGTTTATGATGTAATCCTTGCAGGAGTGAACTAAATGGATAGTATTATACTTTTTAAAGGTTCTAAGAGAGATTTTAATAAATTATTAAATGAGAGAGCTGTTGAAGACTTCACCCCATTTATGGAGCTTATTCGACAATATAATATTACTGTAAGAGCTAATGATATTAATGCCTCACAATATGCTCCAGATGGATTTGGCGAAAAACAGATTGAAAATGTTGTCATTTTTGCTGATGATTATGCTTCTGTAACGGATCACGTGATATCAAATTTCAATAATATTGTACTTCTAGGACATGACATTCAACATCTTTATATACAAAATCCTCCCAAGAGAGTAGAGATTTCCTTGAGAGTTCAGTTTGAAAACATTATAGAAGAATGCTATTCAAACTATCAGGGAATAGATAATGAGGAGATTATTGATTTCTATAATCATATGATTTCTTCTAATGTTGTAGGCCAACAGCAAGCTAAAAAAGATATTTCAATTGGTCTACTAAAGAAAAGTACCCTAACAAATAAGTCTCCTCTTGTCATGTTATTTTACGGAAATTCAGGAATTGGTAAAACTGAATTAGCTAAAACAATGAGCGAATATTTTAACGGGAAATTGACCCGAATACAGTTTTCGATGATGCAAACCGAGGAAGCTTATAAATATATATTTGGCGATACTCATGCTAAAAGTTCATTAGCTAAAGATTTATTATCCAGAGAAACCAATGTTGTATTAATTGATGAATTTGATAAGGTAAATAGCGCTTTATACAATGCTTTTTATCAAATGTTTGATGAGGGAGAGTTGGAAGATATAAATTATTTGGTAGATGTTTCTAATTGTATATTTATTTTGACAACAAATTTTAGTAATGATCAAGAAATTGCTGAAAACCTTGGCCTTCCTATCTTTTCTAGGATTGATTTAAAGATAGAATTTCAAAATTTAACCGAAACTGAACTGCTTAGAGTAGTTGATAATATTTTTAATGATGTGACCGCCCAATTATCAGAAGAAGATAAGGAATTTATAGAAAATTATGGTTTAAAAGAAACGTATAGGAAACATGTGGGTTCTTTTGAAAATATAAGATTATTGAAGAGTTTCATTGAGAAAGATGTGTTTCAAATTATTTTTGAAAAATTACTAAAACGTGATAATTTAGAATGAATCTTCACTGAAATTTTTACCTTAAAACAATTATTGTAGAAATTTATCGTTTAATTTCATTATGGATTTGTATCCATTATAAAATGCATAAAACTATAACAATTTAAATGGTGTGAACTTTTTGGTAAAATCTAGCTCAATTCATGTATTTTTAGGGTAAAATTCACACCATTTAACTGAAATTGATTCAAATTAGATGAAATTCTGTTTGCGGATATTGAAACTTATTCAAATAAAAGTGTTTCCAACCAGTCGTAAAGCATCACAATTCTTAAAACGTTAATCAATACGATTATATCAACGTTTACAGACACTTTTTGGTGTCAGTTGGTGTTAATTATAGTGATAAGTCGTTTAAGAGACTTAAAGCATCGACATCTTGCTGGTGCTTTTTTTTGGCATTAATTCAAGATAATATTGCTGAGTTGTCAAAATTGAATTGTGTCCCAAACGTCTTGAAATATAATCCAGACTAATATCTTTTGAAAATAGAAAAGAAGCATGGGTATCACGTAAGCTGTGAAATGTTGTTTTAGTTAGGTCAAGTTGTTTCAGTAAGCGTGGAAGTTAACCAGCTTGTCTAAATCCGTTCCAATCAAAAACATAATCTGTTTTAGTGTTAGCTAGATTTACTAGGATTTGATAAATATCTTTATTGATAGAAATATCACGCTTAGAATGTTTGGTTTTTAGTTGTGTATCGTCGTTAGTTGGGCTAATTGAACGCCTAACTTTAATACCGTACTCAAAAATATCTTCTTTTTTGAGACCAAGTAATTCGCCACGTCTGGCACCAGTTTCAAGGGCCAGAGCTACTAATACATTAAATTCATCTTCTTCTGCATGATTTAAGCAATACTGTCTTAATAGTTTTAATTTTGTTACTGATAGTGGAATATTGAGTTTAGGAAGTTCTTTATCTTTTGATTTTAAGAGATAACCAAAGTCATTTGTAATTAAACCACGAGCATAAGCATATTTTAATGAACCACGTATCTTCAAAACTAGCTCTTTTACAGTTTTCTTTGAGTGAGACTCAGCATATTTATCAATCTTTTTTTGCATGATAATATCATCAAGATGTTTGAGATGGATCCCATCAAAAAGACTGTCGACAACTACAAGAGTACGCTTATAGTTGTCGAAGGTTGCTTCACGGACATCATATTTCTTTACAGTTTCTACCCAGTTATGGTAAAAATCTGTAAATAGTGTAGAACATTCAGCAATATTTTTACCTCGAACTTTTTCAAGTTTCATTTCTAAAGTCCATAGCTCAGCATCTTTTTTATTGGATAAATTGCAAGAATAAGTGCAACATTTACTCTAACTCATCCATTAGAGCTTCACAAGCAGTTCTGTAAGCTAAACATTTTCGCGGTCTGTGATTGATATCATATAAGGCTTTGTTCAAAGCCTCCTCAGAGATAGCGGCTAAATCTGTTTTCTTTGGGAAATATTCTCTTAGTAAGCCATTTGCGTTTTCATTGCTTCCTCTCTGCCAAGATGAATAGGCGTCCGCAAAGAAAAAGGGAATTCCTAAGTTCTTTACCAGAGAATAGCAGGCAAACTCTTTTTCCCTGTCTGAAGTAAAGGTTTTAAGAACCTCTTTTGGAAATAGCCTACAAAGTTGTTTGATGGCTGAAAACATGGATTTGGCTGTTTTATCTGGTATCTTGAAAGCTAAGTAAAATCGCGTTTTTCGCTCTAGAAAGGTCGCTAAACACCCCTTACTTTTGCCTCTGGAAGACACCACAGTATCAAGTTCCCAGTGGCCAAAAGTTTCACGATTCCGGACCTCTTGGGGACGTTTGGCAATTGGCGTACCAATTCTAAATCTTTCACGTGCTTCTTTGGGTTGTCGACTTTTTCCTTTACGATGAAGGACGCTCAAATCCAGACCAACCAAACCAGCGTAGAGCCAGTTATAGATGGTTTCAAAAGCTGTCATTAGTTTTGTTCAAGCTGATAAAGACCACAAATCTGTTCAGGAGGCCAGGAGGATTATAAACATTCATCAACTTTCTTTTTTATCTTTGTGTCAAAGGAGACTTCCGACTTTTTGCTTAGCCCTGTGGTTGTAGTGTTCCTGTGTTAAGGCTGGGGAATAATCATTTTTGCATCGTCTTAACGCACTTTAAATGATAGACTTATGGACTCTAAGTTTACCTACAATTTGGCAAGATTTTAAACCCAATTCTAAGTAGGTTTCTATATTTATTCGATCGTCTATGGTAAATGATAGTAGCTCATAAGTTGTCCTTTCGTAACTAGTTTGTTCATGTTTTAGTAGAAAATCTTATGAGTTTTTATTGTGCACTTATATTGTATATTCAAGATATAAAAAATCCCCACTAGAAAGAAATTCTGGTGGGGTATTTGGTGGGGAACCAAATATAATTAATTAGATTTTAGCGTTTTAAAACAATTCAAAATGCTGTTAAATCAATCAAGTCACTTTAAATTAGGTTTATATTTTATTCCCACTCAACAGTTGCAGGTGGTTTACTTGTAATATCATAGACGATACGGTTAACGTGATCAACTTCGTTAACGATACGAACAGAAATCTTTTGAAGAACTTCCCATGGAAGTTTCGCAAAGTCAGCTGTCATACCGTCAATTGAAGTGATAGCACGGATAGCGATAGTGTAGTCATAAGTACGGCCATCACCCATAACACCGACAGAGCGAACGCCTGTGTTAACAGTGAAGTATTGCCATACATCACGATCAAGACCAGCTTTGGCAATTTCTTCGCGAAGGATAGCATCAGACTCACGAACAGTTTCAAGTTTCTCTTCAGTGATTTCACCCATAACACGGATGGCAAGTCCTGGTCCTGGGAAAGGTTGACGCCAAACGACTTCATCAGGCATTCCCATCTCAGTACCAAGGGCACGGACTTCATCTTTAAAGAGGGTGTTAAGTGGTTCAATCAATTCAAACTGCATGTCTTCTGGAAGACCACCAACGTTGTGGTGAGATTTGATTGTTTGAGCTGTTTCAGTACCTGATTCAATGATATCAGTGTAGAGTGTTCCTTGAGCTAGGAAGTCAACACCTTTAAGTTTGCTTGCCTCATCATCAAAAACGTAAACAAACTCGTTACCGATGATTTTACGTTTTTTCTCAGGGTCATCAACACCAGCCAAGAGGTCAAGAAAGCGTTTAGAAGCGTCAACACGGATAATGTTAAGGCCAAATTTACCTCCTAACATCTCCATAACTTGGTCACCTTCACCTTTACGGAGAAGACCGTGGTCAACGAAGATACATGTCAATTGATCCCCGATAGCTTTTTGCAAAAGGACACCAACAACAGATGAATCAACCCCACCTGAGAGCCCAAGAAGCACTTTACGGTCACCAACTGTTTCACGGATTTGTGCAATTTGCATATCTACGAAGTTAGCCATTGACCAGTCACCTTTGGCACCACAGATGCCAAAAGCAAAGTTTTTCAAGATATCATTACCATACACAGAGTGACGAACTTCTGGATGGAATTGGATACCATAGAAGTTTTTCTCAGTATCTTCCATCGCAGCGAATGGGCAATCCACTGAGTCACCAACAAGATGGAAACCTTCTGGAATTTCTGTAACAGCATCACCGTGGCTCATCAGAACGACTTGTTCTTCAGGAGTTCCAGCAAAGAGCTCTGATTGGGCACGAAGTCGAAGTGTTGATTGACCATACTCACGGTTACCAGCTTCACCAGCAGGAACAACTTTACCACCGAGTTTGTGGGTCAAAAGTTGCATTCCGTAACAGATACCAAGAATTGGGATACCAAGCTCGAAAATTTCTTCGTCAATACCAAATGCATCTTCGGCATAAACAGAGTTAGGACCACCAGAAAGTACGATACCGATAGGATTGATGGCACGTACTTCATCAGCGGTAATTTTATGGCTCTTCAATTCAGAGAAAACGCCAAATTCACGAATACGACGTGCAATCAGCTGATTGTATTGGCTACCATAGTCTAGAACAATGATTTTCTGCACATCATTCAAAGTAGAAATGTCAGTCATTATTACCCTTTCTTTTTACGTCACACATGGACTCTTTCTTATGCAATCATTGTATCACAAATTTATGGACTTAGCACCTAGATTTATACGAGAAACTGTAAGTCTTGTCGTCACCTTTACAATTCTATTAGTTTTTTTGTAAAATAGGGGTAAATAAGGGGGGATTAGATGCTACCGGCATATATTCGCATACATGATAAGATTAAGGAAGATGTTGATGATGGTGCTTGGAAAATCGGGCAACGTCTTCCTAGCGAGAGAGATCTTTGCGAGACTTTTGATGTGAGTCGGATGACTGTGCGCCAGGCGATAACACTTTTAGTGGATGAGGGGATTTTAGAACGCAAACCAGGCAGTGGAACCTTTGTGGCTAGCAGTCGAGTTAAGGAAAAGATGCGTGGAACTACGAGTTTTACTGAGATTGTCAAATCCCAAGGAAAGAAGCCATCTAGTGAGCTTATTTCGTATCAACGTCTACATCCAAATGAGTTTGAAATCAAGAATTTAGGTGTCTTGCCACAGTCCCATGTCATTCGTATGGAACGTGTTCGTTTTGCCGATGACATTCCGGTTGCCTATGAAATTGCCAGTATCCCTGAGAAAATTATCCGAGGTTTCAAGGAGTCAGAAATTACGGAACATTTCTTCAAGACGCTGACCGATAATGGTTATGAAATTGGGAAAAGTCAGCAGACAATATCAGCTAGTTTGGCCAATAGTAGTTTAGCCAAGCACCTTAAGGTTAAGACCGGTGATGCTCTCCTGAGTTTGACACAAATTTCCTTTCTCCAGGACGGTCAGGCTTTCGAATATGTAAGAAGTTACTATGTTGGTGACCGTTTTGAATTTTATTTGGAGAACAATTAGAAGTCACTGCTTTTTTCTGCATAAGAATGGTGCTAACACCATGATTTTATGGTAAAATGGAGCTTATGGAAATTGAAAAAACCAATCGCATGAATGCCCTGTTTGAGTTCTATGCAGCCTTGTTAACAGATAAGCAGATGAACTATATTGAGCTATATTATGCGGATGATTATAGTTTGGCAGAAATTGCCGAGGAATTTGGTGTGAGTCGTCAGGCCGTATATGATAACATCAAACGTACTGAGAAGATTTTAGAAGCTTACGAGATGAAATTACATATGTATTCAGATTACATCGTCCGTAGCCAAATTTTTGATGATATCATGGAAAAATACGCAGACGATAGCTATCTCCAGGAACAAATTGCAATCCTGAGCAGCATTGATAATAGAGATTAGATTCAAGCAGAAAGTAAGAGAGGAAATGATATATGGCTTTTGAAAGCTTAACGGAACGCTTGCAAGGCGTTTTCAAAAATTTAAGACGTAAAGGAAAACTTTCAGAGAAAGAAGTTCAAGAAGTCACTAAAGAGATTCGTTTGGCACTACTTGAAGCAGACGTAGCTCTACCAGTTGTTAAAACATTTATCAAGCGTGTACGTGAACGTGCTGTAGGTCACGAAATCATTGATACTCTTGATGCTTCGCAACAAATCATTAAGATTGTTAATGAGGAATTGACAGAGATTCTTGGGTCTGAAACATCTGAAATTGAAAAATCTCCAAAGATTCCAACTATCATTATGATGGTTGGTCTCCAAGGGGCTGGTAAAACAACCTTTGCTGGTAAATTGGCTAATAAGTTGATTAAGGAACAAGAGGCTCGTCCAATGATGATTGCGGCGGACATCTACCGTCCAGCAGCCATTGATCAGTTGAAAACTTTGGGGCAACAAATCAATGTTCCTGTTTTTGATATGGGTACTGAGACACCAGCGGTTGAGATTGTCAAAAATGGCTTGGAACAAGCGCGTGCCAATAAGAATGACTATGTCTTGATTGATACGGCTGGTCGTTTGCAGATTGACGAGACTCTCATGCAAGAGTTGCATGATATTAAGGATTTTGCTCATCCAAACGAAATTCTCTTGGTTGTGGATAGCATGATTGGTCAGGAAGCTGCTAACGTCGCCAAGGAGTTCAACGAACAGCTAGATATCACTGGTGTTGTTCTTACTAAAATTGATGGGGACACACGTGGTGGTGCGGCTCTTTCTATTCGTGAGATTACTGGTAAGCCAATTAAATTTACGGGTACTGGTGAGAAAATTACGGATATCGAGACTTTCCACCCAGACCGTATGTCAAGTCGTATTTTGGGTATGGGTGACCTCCTTACCCTTATCGAAAAAGCTTCTCAAGAGTACGATGAGAAAAAATCTCTTGAGTTGGCTGAAAAGATGCGTGAAAACACCTTTGACTTCAATGACTTCATTGACCAATTAGACCAAGTGCAAAATATGGGTCCTATGGAGGATTTGCTTAAGATGTTGCCAGGTATGGCTAACAATCCTGCCTTGGCTAATGTTAAAGTAGATGAGAAACAGATTGCTCGCAAACGTGCCATCGTATCATCTATGACACCAGAAGAACGTGAAAATCCTGACCTCTTGACGCCAAGCCGTCGTCGCCGTATTGCCAATGGTTCGGGTAATACCTTCATCGAAGTAAACAAGTTTATTAAAGACTTCAATCAAGCCAAACAAATGATGCAAGGTGTTATGTCTGGCGATATGGAGCAAATGATGCGTCAAATGGGTCTTAACCCAAATAATCTGCCAAAAAACATGCCAAATATGCCTGATATGGGTAATATGGACATGTCTGCTCTCGAAGGCATGATGGGTGGCGCTGGTATGCCAGATCTTGGAAATATGGATCTTAGCCAAATGCTTGGTGGTGGACTTAAAGGTAAGGTTGGTTCATTTGCCATGAAACATGCGATGAAGCGTCAAGCTAATAAGATGAAAAAAGCTAAGAAAAAACGTAAATAAGAAGCTTAGAACGCTAGGGTATTTTGCTCTAGTGTTTTTTCTGAAAAATATTGACTTATATAACCATACACTGTAATATACTAATGTATATACAGTAAAAAGGAGTAAATTATGAAACCGAAAAAGAGAATTCAAGAAATGACCTTTGCAGCTTTATTAACTGCAATTGCTATCCTTATCCCAAGTATCATGCCAATTAAACTAATCATCCCACCGGCTTCGTATACTTTGGGGAGTCATGTTCCAATATTTCTAGCTATGTTTATATCTCCCTGGGTAACTGCTTTTGTTATCTTAGCTTCTAGTTTGGGATACTTTATGGCTGGCTATCCGATTGTGGTTGTTTTTAGAGCCTTTTCTCATATTATATTTGGTTTTTTAGGCGCACTCTATTTGAAAAAATTTCCACGAACGATAGAAAACCATAAATCATCATTACTTTTCAACTTTGTTTTAGGGCTTATCCATGCTATAGGTGAAGTTCTTGCTTGTGTGATTTTTTATTCAGTAACAGGAGAGGATTTCCAAAAACTGTTCTTTGTTCTCTTTGTTTTAGTTGGTTTTGGCACTATTGTCCATAGTGTGATAGACTATGTTATAGCATTATCAATTTTCAAAAGTATTCGAAAAATACGTTAGTTGAAAGAGGGATGGTTGGTCTATGGCTTCAAATCGAAAACAAGAATTATTGGCACTCTTAAAGGGAGCTAAAGAGGCAATGAATGGACAGAGTTTGGCGGAGCATTTTGGTGTGACACGTCAAATCATTGTTCAAGATATTGCACTCTTACGTGCAGATGGTGCCCAGATTATTTCAACTAATAGGGGATATATCTATAAAAGTAGCGATGACAATTCTTATGTACGTCGACTGTTTAAGGTGAATCATAAAGTGTCTGATATGGAAGATGAGCTTTTGGCTATTGTTGATAATGGAGGCCGTATTCAAAATATCATGATAGATCATCCAGTCTATGGAGAAATTCAGACTTTGTTGAAATTGACTTGTCGTCGAGATGTTAGTCATTTTTTAGATCAAGCATCGTCAAATGACTTTCGTCCCTTATCTGATTTGACAAACGGTGTTCATTACCATCTTGTCGAAGCAGATAGTGAGCAAGATATAGATTATATTGAAGAGGCACTTAACCATCTAGGATTTTTAGTTAAAGAATGAGATAAAAGAGAAATGTAAAAGTAGTTAGTTTCACTTGAAAACAACTGCTTTTTTTGATAAACTTATGTTAGTTTATTAACTTACGGAGGTAGTCATGTTTTCAGGACAAAGACTTAGGGAAATTCGAGAAGCACAAGGAATGAGCCAAGCATCAGTAGCTAAGCATCTAGGAATTTCACGCTCCTCTTATTTTAATTGGGAAAATGGTAAGACGAAACCAAATCAAAAGAACCTATCGATTTTGGCTGAACTTTTTGGCGTAGCTGAGACCTATTTTCTTTCTGAACATGAGATTGTAGAAGTTTACTTGGAACTAAATGAGGAAAATCGTCAGGAAGCTTTGCGACTTACTAAGGCTCTCCTAGAAGAGCAAGAAGCGGAAAAGCAGAAAGCACCTGTTATTCCGCTTTACTCTTACAAAGTTTTCGAGCGTTTATCAGCCGGAACTGGTTACACTTACTTTGGTGATGGCAACTATGATGAAGTTTTCTATGATGAAGAATTAGATCATGATTTTGCATCGTGGGTATTTGGAGACTCTATGGAACCTACCTACCTAAATGGTGAAGTAGTGCTAATCAAACAAACAGGTTTTGATTATGATGGAGCTGTTTATGCTGTAGACTGGGATGGTCAAACCTATATCAAAAAAGTTTATCGCGAGGAAGATGGGCTACGATTAGTTTCTCTCAATAAACGTTATGGTGATAAGTTCGCACCCTATGACGAAGATCCCCGAATTATTGGTAAAATTGTCGGTAACTTTATGCCTGTTGAGGCTTAGTCAACTTTTATCGATTGGGCATCTTAAACTAAATCTGATATAATATAAGTAAAGTGAAGCCAAGTCTTTGGCTTTTTTTAAAGAGTTTAAATCATATTTTACTAAGAAAATAAAGAGGAGAGATATACATGGCTACTATTCAATGGTTTCCTGGTCACATGTCCAAAGCTCGTCGACAAGTTCAGGAAAATCTTAAGCATGTTGATTTTGTAACAATTTTAGTGGATGCACGTTTGCCACTGTCAAGTCAAAATCCAATGCTGACTAAAATTGTTGGCGATAAACCAAAACTTTTAATTCTTAATAAGGCTGACCTTGCTGATAGTAATCGTACAAAAGAGTGGCGTAGCTATTTTGAGAGTCAAGGGATTAAAACCCTGGCCATCAATTCCAAGGAACAATCTACAGTTAAGTTGGTGACAGATGCTTCTAAGAGTCTTATGTCTGACAAGATTCAACGACTACGTGAACGTGGTATTCAGAAAGAGACCTTGAGAACCATGATTATTGGGATTCCAAATGCTGGGAAATCTACCTTGATGAATCGTTTGGCTGGTAAAAAAATTGCCGTTGTAGGAAATAAACCTGGTGTGACAAAAGGTCAACAGTGGTTGAAGTCTAATAAGGACTTGGAAATCCTTGATACTCCGGGGATTTTGTGGCCTAAGTTTGAAGATGAATTGGTCGGCTTGAAGCTTGCTTTGACCGGAGCCATCAAGGACCAGCTCTTGCCAATGGATGAAGTTACGATTTTTGGACTTAACTATTTTAAAACTTACTATCCTGAACGTTTAGAGGAACGCTTTAAAGGGATTGACCTTGAGGAAGAGGCACCAGAAATCATAATGGAAATGACTCGAAAACTTGGCTTCCGTGAAGATTATGACCGTTTCTATAATCTATTTGTCAAAGAAGTTCGTGATGGAAAACTAGGACGTTACACACTTGATATTGTTGGGGTCGATACTGATGGCGACAATTAAAGAAGTCAAAGAGCAATTGGCCATTTTGACAGACCTTGACGATCACCGATGGGCAAGTTTTGAGGAAGATAGTCGAGCTGGTGTACAGACTGCCATTAAGCAACGCCGAAAAGCTATCCTAGCTGAGATTGCTGAGGAAGAACGCTTAGAGATGATGCTCAGTTTCGAAAAAGCGCTTTATGCTCAGGGGATTGAACTCATTGCAGGTGTTGATGAAGTTGGACGTGGTCCTTTGGCTGGGCCAGTGGTAGCTGCAGCAGTGATTTTACCAAAGTTTTGCAAAATAAAAGGTCTTAATGATAGTAAAAAGATTCCAAAATCTAAACATGAAGCCATTTATAAGCAGGTGATGAAGGAAGCAGTTGCTGTTGGGGTTGGTATTAAGGACAACCATGTGATTGACGATGTCAATATTTATGAAGCAACCAAGCTTGCTATGGCTGAAGCTATCGAAAAACTTAGTCTCAAACCTGAACATTTGCTAATTGATGCTATGACTTTGGACCTACCGATAGGACAAACTTCAATAATAAAAGGGGATGCTAATTCTTTATCAATTGCGGCAGCTTCTATCGTAGCAAAGGTAACCCGTGATAAGATGATGGCTGACTATGATCAGGAGTTTCCTGGTTATGCATTTGCCAAAAATGCAGGCTATGGTACTAAGGATCATTTGACTGGCATAGATAACTTTGGTGTTACTCCAATTCATAGAAGAAGTTTCGAACCAATAAAGTCAATAATAAAAAGTAGGTGAAGTGGCGTGATTTTAGCTATTGATATCGGAGGAACCTTTATCAAGTTTGGGTTAGTTGATGATGATTTTAGGATTAGCAATCAATCTAAAGTTCCAACACCACTAACGTTAGACGACTTTTGGTTGACTTTAGAGCATATTGTCTCGTCTCACAAGGATATCATTTCTGGGATTGCCATTGCGTGCCCAGGAGAAATAAATAGTAAACGTGGTTTCATTTTCAAGGGCGGTCTTATCCCTTATTTAACGGCTATTCCACTTGGGTCACGATTGACTAAAACATTTCAACTACCTGTAAAGGTTATCAATGATGCTGATGCGGCGGCTTTGGCTGAAGCCAGATATGGAAGTCTACAAGAGTTAGATTGTGGGGCTGCCTTGGTTTTAGGTACGGGTGTTGGTTTAGGACTTGTCTCACAGGAGGACTTGCTATCACCTCTGTCAGTCACCCAATATCTGAGAGCTCCAAGACCCCAAAGTATGAGTCAAACCTCTCTGCCCTTCCAGTGGGAATTGTTTATGCATGGCTTAGTAAGTCTTGTCGATAACAAAGGGTCTGCAGTAGGCTTTATTCATGAAGCCAGTCAATTACTTGGGTTAAATCAAGACGATGGTCCAGCCGTATTCTCAGCTATAGAGGAAAATCAATCGGTAGATCTAAATCTTTTATTTAAAGACTATTGTCATGAAATTGCTGTTCTTGTGCTAAATTTGCAGAGCTTCTTTAGGTTAGAGAAAGTTGTTATTGGTGGTGGTATCAGCAGGCAAGATACTTTAATTGAAGGAATATGCGATGCCTATGAGGAGTTATTTAATGATAAGTCTGAATTAGGTTTTGAGCCTATAACTCTTCAAGCCTGTCATTTCCATAACGATAGTAACCTATTAGGGGCGGCGTCTTATTTTGCCTCTGAAAATGATTTATAATCAAGGAAAGTTCCATAATGGAGCTTTTTTCTTTTCTGTTGCGAATAAAGAAAAGGAGGTATCTATATGAATAATTTTGAACTTTTTAAACTTAAAGCCGCTGGGTTGACGAATTTGAATATCTTAAATATTTTGGATTATCAAAAGACTCAAGATAGAAAATTGAGTTTACGTGATATGGCAGTGGTATCCAAGTCTAAAAATGCAGTACTCTTTATGGAAAAGTATAAGAGTTTAGATATTAAGCAACTCAAAGAACAGTTTGAACGTTTTCCTACGTTATCGATTTTTGATAAAGAATATCCCATTGAGCTGAAGCATACCTATAATCCTCCTGTTCTCCTTTATTATCAGGGAAATATTGATTTACTGATTAAACCAAAGCTAGCTATGGTTGGGGCAAGAAAGTGTTCTGAAACAGGCAAACAGTCTGTTCGAAAAATTATTAGTGAACTTGGTAATCAGTTTACTATTGTGAGTGGATTGGCGCGTGGGATTGATACTTGTGCGCATATGGAGGCCTTGAAAAATAAGGGAAACACTATTGCAGTTATCGGGACAGGACTTGATGTTTATTATCCTAAAGAAAATAAAGCTTTACAGGACTACATGTCTAAAAATCATTTAGTTCTTACAGAATATGGACCGGGTGAACAGCCTCTCAAGTACCATTTTCCTGAACGCAATCGGATTATTTCTGGATTGTGTCAAGGAGTTATGGTCGTAGAAGCTAAGCTTCGCTCGGGAAGCCTGATTACTTGTGAGCGTGCCATGGAAGAAGGTAGAGATGTTTTTGCTATTCCAGGAAATATTTTAGATGGAAAGTCAGACGGATGCCATCACTTGATTCAGGAGGGCGCAAAGTGCATCACGACAGGGTTTGACATCCTTTCAGAGTTTTCTTGAAAATCAAAGTTCTCCTATAGAGATAAAGTTTTTTATTGACAGTTAAAGAAAAGGAAGGTATCATGTTAGTTGCTCGGTCCGAGATGTTTCATTTTTTAATGTCTTGTGACTAGATGTTAGACAGATTAGTGGCGCAGCCAGTTTATAACATTATAAGGAAATAGTCTATGGCGACAGCAACGAAAACTAAAACAACAAAGAAAACGACAGCCAAAAAGGCGACTAAAAAGAGAGCGACACCAAAGAAAAATTTGGTCATCGTGGAGTCCCCTGCTAAAGCGAAAACGATTGAGAAGTATCTTGGCCGCAATTATAAAGTTGTAGCCTCTGTTGGGCATATCCGTGATTTGAAAAAATCAAGTATGTCCATTGATTTTGAAAACAACTACGAACCTCAGTACATTAATATTCGAGGTAAGGGACCTCTTATCAATGAATTGAAGAAAGAAGCTAAAAAAGCCAAGCAAGTCTTTCTCGCAAGTGACCCGGACCGTGAAGGGGAAGCCATTTCATGGCATTTGTCACATATTCTTGGATTAGAGCCAGATGATAAGAATCGTGTCGTTTTTAACGAAATCACTAAAGATGCGGTAAAAAATGCCTTCGTAGAGCCACGCGCCATTGACATGGACTTGGTAGATGCCCAGCAAGCTCGTCGTGTCTTGGACCGTATTGTGGGTTACTCTATTTCACCACTTCTATGGAAGAAGGTTAAGAAAGGTCTTTCGGCCGGTCGTGTACAATCAGTAGCTCTTAAGCTTATTATTGATCGTGAAAATGAAATTAAGGCCTTTAAACCAGAAGAATACTGGACTATTGATGGTGCCTTTAAGAAGGGGGCTAAGAAGTTTCAGGCTAGCTTCTATGGTTTGGATGGTAAAAAGCTTAAGCTCAACAATAATGACGATGTTCAAGCGGTTCTCTCTCGCATCACAAGTGATGATTTTAACGTTGATAAGGTAGAGAAAAAAGAACGTCGTCGTAATGCGCCATTGCCATATACAACTTCATCTCTCCAACAGGATGCTGCAAATAAGATTAACTTCCGTACACGTAAGACCATGATGGTTGCTCAACAGTTGTATGAAGGAATTAATCTGGGTTCAGGCGCTCAAGGTTTGATTACCTATATGCGTACGGACTCAACACGTATCAGTCCAGTTGCTCAAAACCAAGCGGCTGAATTTATCACAGAACGCTTTGGTTCTAAGTATTCAAAACACGGCAGTAAGGTGAGAAATAGTTCGGGAGCACAAGATGCCCATGAGGCTATTCGTCCTTCAAATGTTTTCCAAACACCAGAAAGCATCGCTAAGTATTTGGATAAGGATCAGCTTAAGCTCTATACTCTTATCTGGAATCGTTTTGTGGCGAGTCAAATGACAGCTGCTGTATTTGATACGATGAAGGTGACCTTGTCTCAAAACGGAGTGATTTTCACAGCAAATGGTAGCCAAATTAAGTTTGATGGTTATATGGCCGTTTACAACGACTCTGATAAGAATAAAATGCTTCCTGATATGGCAGAAGGTGATACGGTTAAGAAGGTTGTGACAACGCCTGAACAACACTTCACGCAACCACCAGCCCGCTATTCTGAAGCGACTCTGATTAAGACTTTGGAAGAAAATGGTGTTGGTCGTCCGTCAACTTATGCGCCAACACTTGATGTTATCCAACGTCGCTACTATGTCAAATTGGTGGCTAAACGTTTTGAACCAACTGAACTTGGTGAAATCGTTAATAGCTTAATCGTCGAATTCTTCCCTGACATCGTAGATGTTAAATTCACTGCCGAGATGGAAGGAAAACTCGATAAAGTTGAAATTGGTAAGGAACAGTGGCAAAAGGTTATTGATGAGTTCTTCAAACCATTCCAAAAAGAATTGGAAAAAGCTGAAGAAGGTATTGAAAAAATCCAAATCAAGGATGAGCCAGCCGGTTTTGATTGTGACCTCTGTGGTCACCCAATGGTCATCAAACTTGGTCGATACGGTAAGTTCTACGCATGTAGTAACTTCCCAGATTGTCACAATACTAAGGCCATAACCAAAGAAATTGGCGTTACTTGCCCAACCTGTGGTAAAGGTCAGGTGATCGAACGTAAGACAAAACGAAATCGTGTCTTCTATGGTTGTGATCGCTATCCTGACTGTGAATTTACATCGTGGGATATCCCTGTTGGACGTAACTGTCCTAAATCAGGCGATTATCTCGTTGAGAAGAAAGTCCGTGGTGGCGGTAAGCAAGTTATCTGTAGTAACGAAGAGTGTGACTACAAAGAATCTATTGTTAAATAAAAAGAAAACTATCTCAAGTTAAGTCTTGGGATAGTTTTTTGTATTTTATCAAAAAAACTGATACTTTCCTTAAATTTGTTTTTTATACTAAGGATGAAAAGAAAGGAGAGTTATTATGAAACGTTTAAGTCTATCAGGTTTCCAACTTAAATATATAGCCCTAATTACTATGGTATTCGACCATATTCATTATTTTTTTGACTATACAGGGAAAATACCCATTTGTTTTACTATGATTGGGAGATTAGCGGCCCCCTTGTTCCTATTTGCTGTGATTGAAGGTTTCGTCCATACACACAATCGAAAAAAATACTTCCTAAAAATATATGTTTTAGCGATTTTGATGGGACTGATTCAGTTTGGATTCTATAATTTTCTACATCCTCTTGTAAGGGCAGATGGTTTCTTTCCACAAAATATGATGTTGTCATCAATCGTTATCTTGCTCGTTGCTCTTCAAGGCATTGCTGGGATTCAAGAACAGAAATACCTTAAAGGGATACCAACATTACTTTTCCCATTGTTGCTTCCATGGTTAATGGTACCTTTTTATCTGCTAAGCGCAAACAAACCTATGTTAGGTTTTCTACTAAATTTACTCAATTTTACAGTGTTGCCAGTTCATACATTTATCAGCGATGGTGGAACGTGGTTGCTATTGACTGGTATCGCTATGTATCTTTGTCATAAGAATCTTAAGAAAGAAGTGCTTGCTTTTGTGACTGTTAGTCTTGTTTGGGTACTAATGGCGATTGTATTAGGTAGACTTTCTATTCACGATTTAATGTTTAAATACATTGAATGGATGGAAATTTTTGCAGCTCCCTTAATGCTTAGTTATAACGGTCAAAGGGGGAATGGTTCAAAATATTTGTTTTATGTCTTCTACCCAACTCATATTTATCTACTTTACGCCTTGTCAGTCCTCTTCTATAGATGATATGATAAGGGTAACTTTGTACGAAAGGAAAGCTTATGGCTCAGATACTTGTTATTGATGATCAAGAAGATATTGTTCAATTGGTTGTAAAGGCTTTAGAGCTTCAAAAACATAATGTGACAGGACTTACAAGTGTTTTAGACTTAGATAAGAACTCGTTGCCACGATTTGACTTGATTTTACTGGATATCATGATGCCCGATGTTGACGGTCTCCAGTTTTGTCATGACATTCGAGATCAGGTGGACTGTCCTATACTCTTTATTACCGCTAAAACGCAAGAGGCGGATATTGTCCAAGGTTTGACTTATGGTGCAGATGATTATATTTGTAAACCATTTGGGGTTAAAGAACTGCAAGCGCGTGTGGCTGCTCACTTGAGACGGGAACATCGTGAGCACCATCATAAGCTTTCACTTGGTGATTTTCAGTTTGATTTGTCTTCTCAGGAGCTTTATGTTGAAAATCACTTGTTAGATTTGACTAAGTCAGAATATGGTATTTGTCAGTTTCTGGCTGAAAATAAGGGCCAAGTCTTTTCCAAAGAACAAATCTACACGCATTTGTATGGATATGAGGATAAAGGGAGTCCGACAGCAGTGGCCGAACATATCAAAAATATCCGTGCAAAGCTCAAAAATGTTGGGCAAAGTCCTATTGAAACAGTCTGGGGGATTGGTTACAAGTGGCACTAATTAAAAAACGAGAACACTCTCTAAGAACAATCTTGTTATCTTATGTCGTCAGTCTTACAGTTCTATCAGCAATCAGTAGCCTGCTTATTTTGTCTTTGTTCAGCTTGTCTTATCGTTTTGGGGTTGTCATTCCAGCAAATCAAGTAGAAAGTGATTTGCATGCTGTCAGGAATGAAATTGAAACTTCTAAGGTCTTTAATCCAGATGTCTTGCCCGATGGTACTCGCTATGTCTTTTTGACTAGAGATTTTAAGCTTAAGAAGTCTAACATGCCAGTTAACTTGCAAGAAGAGTCCTTACTAAATTACCAATTCAAGAATGCTCACGGTGGCAATTATGGCTATTTTCAGTCTTTTGAACGGTCAGATGGCATAGTCATTGTCAACTATCAGTTATCACCTAGATATCGTAATGAGTGGTTGAACCAGCATTTGCCTAATGCTGATCTATTGATGATTGGCTCAATGATGGTGTCTATCCTACTCATATTTATTACTTTAACTTTTTACTATGCTAGTAAATTGAGTCGAGAGTTAAGACCAATATTGAAGGCAACTGAGAAAATTGCAGAGCAAGACTTGGATTTTCAAACTTCTCAGTCTACAATTAAGGAGTTTAATCAAGTTTTATGTGGCTTGGATCATATGCGTGTAGCACTTCGTGAGTCTTTGATGGAAAATTGGAAGGCAGAGCAAGATAAACAAAATCAGATTTCTGCTCTGACACATGATTTAAAGACACCGCTGACAGTCGCTCGTGGGAATGCAGAACTCTTAGCTATGACGTCCTTAGATGCAGAACAGACGGATTTATTAGAGCATTTTCAAAAAGGGATTGCACAGGTTGATGCTTATGTGAAAGAGTTGTCTGAACTCAACAAAACGAGTTTGAAGAAGACACTGACGCTAGAAGAAGTTCCAGTTAAGGAATTTGTTGAAGACATTTACGATCAAACCTTGTCACTAGCTCGTACGAAAAAAATCAATGTGGAATTTGACAAGAAGGATATTGAGAAAGAAACCATAGGCCATTGGGACAGGTCCTTGTTGAATCGAGCTTTTATGAATATCGTTTCGAATGCGGTAGAGCATACACCAAGTGGTAGTCAGTTGCTCTTAACTGCTAGGGTAGAAGATGATGAATTCAAGTTTGTCTGTCTTGATTCTGGTCCTGGATTTTCTCTTGAATCACTTGAAAAGGCCACTCAGCTCTTTTATCAAGAGGATAAAAGTAGACAGAGCCGCAATCATAGTGGTCTTGGGCTGACTATTGCTAATGATATTATTCGCTTACACCATGGTAGTCTTTCTCTTTCAAATGACAATGGCACGGGTGGTGCTAGAGTGACTATCATTTTACCCCTTTAAATACAAGATGACTCCTAGTCGCCAGATGAGGAGTTTTTTGCTATACTACTAAGAGTAAAAATGAAGAAAGATTTGTGGGGGCAGGATTTCATCTTGTTCCCGAAGAGGTATTAGTGTCATGTCTCAATCAAAATCAGATTATATTAACGTGATTGGAGCTGGTTTGGCCGGATCCGAGGCGGCTTATCAGATTGCCAAACGTGGTATTCCAGTAAAACTTTATGAAATGCGTGGGGTCAAAGCAACACCACAGCATAAGACAACCAATTTTGCAGAATTAGTTTGCTCTAACTCTTTCCGTGGTGATAGTTTAACCAATGCTGTAGGGCTTCTTAAAGAAGAAATGCGTCGCTTGGACTCTATCATTATGCGAAATGGAGAAGCTCATCGTGTGCCAGCTGGTGGTGCCATGGCGGTGGACCGTGAAGGTTATGCAGAAGCAGTGACAGCAGAAATTGAAAATCATCCATTAATTGAAGTTATCCGTGAAGAAATCACAGAGATTCCTGATGATGCCATTACAGTTATTGCTTCAGGTCCTTTGACTTCTGATGCTTTAGCTGAAAAAATTCACAAGCTTAACGGTGGAGATGGGTTTTATTTCTATGATGCCGCTGCACCAATCGTTGATAAAGCGACTATCGACATGAACAAGGTTTACCTTAAGTCACGCTATGACAAGGGTGAAGCAGCTTATCTAAACTGTCCAATGACCAAGGAAGAGTTCATGGCTTTCCATGAGGCTTTGACAACAGCTGAAGAAGCTCCTTTAAATTCTTTCGAAAAAGAAAAGTATTTCGAAGGCTGTATGCCTATCGAGGTCATGGCTAAACGTGGTATCAAGACAATGCTCTATGGCCCTATGAAACCAGTTGGTTTGGAGTATCCTGAGGATTACAAAGGGCCACGTGACGGCGATTTTAAGACACCTTATGCGGTTGTTCAGCTTCGCCAGGACAATGCGGCTGGTAGTCTCTATAACATCGTTGGTTTCCAAACCCACCTCAAATGGGGCGAGCAAAAGCGTGTCTTCCAAATGATTCCAGGTCTTGAAAATGCTGAATTTGTGCGTTACGGGGTTATGCACCGCAACTCTTACATGGATTCGCCAAACTTGCTCAAACAGACCTTCCAATCAAAATCAAACCCTAACTTGTTCTTTGCAGGACAAATGACCGGTGTTGAAGGCTATGTTGAATCAGCTGCCTCAGGTTTGGTTGCTGGAATCAATGCAGCCCGTCTCTTTAAAGGTGAAGAGGAACTTATCTTCCCTCATACAACAGCTATCGGAAGTCTTCCATATTATGTGACGCATGCTGAAAGCAAACATTTCCAACCAATGAATGTTAACTTTGGTATTATCAAAGAGTTGGAAGGCCCACGTATTCGTGACAAGAAAGAGCGTTACGAAAAAATTGCTGAGCGTGCTCTTAAAGATTTACAACCTTTTATTCAAGCTTAGTCAACATTAAAATCCCTTACCGAATTCGGTAAGGGATTTTTCAGATCTAAAAGTATTCAATTAACCAAAGAATTTCTTGGCGATAGCTTTACCTTGTTTAATTTTTGCCCATTGTTGTGGTGTTGCCAACTCATTACCTGAGTCACATGAGGCGAAACCACATTGGTGAGAGAGGAAGAGACGGTCTTTAGGAAGGATTTGACTAGCTTTTTCAAGCAAGTCAAGAACACGTTCTTTGTCATCAAGTTCAGTTGTTTTTGATGACAAAAGTCCTAGTACAACTTCAGCCTTGCTGTCTTTGAGGGCTTCGAGAGCCTTGATATCACCAGCAGTATCACTGTCCCATTCAAGGAAGAAGCGATCATAGTATTGCTCTGCCAAGAACTCCTTAGCAATGGCTTCGTAAGTTCCTTCGGCAGCAGAACGGCTTTCATAGTTACCACGACAGTTGTGGGTCCAAACCGTTAAACCAAGTTCGTGAGCATAGTCTACTACCTCGTTATTGATAGCTACAAACTCATCAGCCAATTCTGCCAAATCAGAATTACCTTCCGCAAAGAAACTTGCAGGCTTTGATGGGTCAAAGAGTTCCCAGAGACAGTCGTCAAATTGAACGATTTTTCCACCGACAGCCTTGTATTCTTCCAAGAATTCTTTATAGGCATTAATCAAACCTTTTTTGAGGTCTTCATTTGTTTCATATACTTGTCCTGGTCCAGCCAAACGGTCAAAGATAGCAAGTTCAGTGTAGGCATGGGCAGGTCCCCAGACAGTTTGTTTGGTATCTTCATCACCAGCTTCAGCCTTAACCAATTTATAGATATCTAGGTAATGGTGGTTTTTACCTGAGAGTGGTTCAGTAATACGAATACCAATATCTTTACGAGTCTCATATTGTCCGCCATCGTGGTCTTTAAATGTATAACCATGCTCAGCAATGTAGCGTTCAATACCTTTGAGACCCCAGACAAAGTCCAAGTGCCACATAGAACGACCAAACTCACCATTGGTAAGAATGTCAATACCGTTAGCCTTTTGCTCAGCCACAATTTGCTTAATATCTGCAGTTTCAGTTTCTTGATAACCAGGAAGGGCATCGTAGAAAGGATACTGGATGTCGTCACGGTGCTCGATTTCATCCTTGTATTTACGGAGATCCGCAGGACGAAGGAGAGAACCAACTAATTGAAATTTAGATTTTGTCATAAGATTCACATCAAAATAAGATTTTATATCTATAAAACTTTTTATTTGTTTCAATTTAAAATAGTTATTTTCTTCCTGAGGGTATAGTTTAAGAATATATAAGGTTTTGGCCTGCAAAATGACACTTCCTATGGTAAAATGAAAAGAAAACAATGAAGGTTGGGAACATGCAAAAAACATTTTTTATTATTAAACCAGATGCTGTAAAACGACACTTGATGGGACAAGTGATTGATCGTATTGAACGTCGTGGCTTTATTATTGAACGAATGGAAATGCTGACGCTTGACGAAGAACGTCTTAAAGATCATTATGCTCAATTGGTTGATAAACCTTTTTTCCCTGGCATTGCAGAATTCATGATGAGTGGTCCATCAGTGATTGGTATTATTTCTGGTCCAGGTGTTATCAAGTCATGGCGTGATATGATGGGAGCAACTAATCCGGGAGATGCTGCTCCTGGAACGATTCGTGGAGACTTTGCAACCGCACCAGATGGTGACATGATTCCAAATATTGTTCATGGTTCTGATTCAGAAGAATCTGCGGCTCGAGAAATTAAGATTTGGTTTGGTGAGTAGGATGAATTTAGCACAAATTCAGTCAGATCTAGCCAAGGGGGGACTGTTAATTGATGTCAGGAGTCCGGAAGAGTATGCAGAAGGACATGTTAAGGATGCCCTCTTAATACCTCACAACCAGTTTTTCTCTGCAGACATTCCAGCTGAAAAAGATGCTTCCATTTACCTCCATTGTAAAATGGGCTCTCGTGCAGAATTTGCTGCATCAGTCCTTAAAGAACGAGGCTATACTAAGGTGACTAATCTAGGTAGCTTGGATGATATGGAAGCACTAGGTTTTGAATTTGAAGAATAATAGAAATAAGGTCACTAGTGGTGATCTTATTTGTTTTCAGAAAGCATGACAATTTATTGACAACGCTTTCATAAAGTGGTAAGATTCTAATTGAGTTAAGACAAAGCCTATGAAAATGACTTTGCCAGAACTTGACTAACTTAGCGTATTCCAATTGAGATAGGGCTTGTGATTAAGCTTGTGACTACAATTGGTAGAGGAGGATTTCATATGTCAAAAGTTGCTATTGTTACAGGTGCAGGTCAAGGTATTGGTTTTGCGATTGCAAAACGCTTGGTTGAAGATGGTTTTAAAGTCGGGGTATTAGACTATAACGCTGAAACTGCTGAAAAAGCAGTTGCTGAATTGTCAGAAGACAAAGCATTTTCCGTTGTAGTTGATGTGTCTAAACAAGCTGAAGTAGCAGCTGCTTTCCAAAAAGTTGTTGATCACTTTGGTGATTTGAATGTTGTTGTTAATAATGCTGGTGTGGCACCAACAACACCCCTTGACACTATTACTGAAGAGCAGTTTCAACGTACATTTAACATTAATGTTGGTGGAGTTATCTGGGGTGCACAAGCTGCCCAAGCACAATTTAAAGCACTTGGTCATGGTGGTAAAATCATCAATGCAACTTCACAAGCAGGTGTCGTTGGTAACCCTAACTTGACTGTATACGGTGGAACAAAATTCGCAGTTCGTGGTATTACTCAAACTTTGGCACGTGACTTGGCTGATTCAGGTATCACTGTAAATGCTTATGCACCAGGTATCGTTAAGACTCCAATGATGTTTGACATTGCCCACGAAGTCGGTAAAAATGCTGGTAAAGATGATGAGTGGGGTATGCAAACTTTTGCTAAAGATATTACCCTCAAACGTTTGTCTGAACCTGAAGATGTTGCAGCAGCAGTTAGCTTCTTAGCTGGACCTGACTCAAACTACATCACAGGTCAAACAATCATTGTTGATGGTGGTATGCAATTTCATTAAGATTAAAAGGGAGAGCGAGAAGCTCTCTTTTTTACTTGATGAAACATAATATTTCTGATAATATAATCGTAATTAATTATGATTTAAGAGGACTCTTCCTATGTCAGACATTTTATACTATATTGCTGAGCACCCATTTTATTGCCTTTTTCTATTAGGGGTTGTTGTACTAGCCTGGGGGGAGGGCCATTTTCAAGTAGTTCAATAGAAAATAAGCGCTCAGCAATTACTAATAAGCACTACAATGATACTTTTAAGAAATAAGAAGGACTAAATGCGGTCAGAAAGCAGATATTAGAGATAGGCAAAAGCCTGTCTTTTTTGTATAATAGAAGGTAACGATTAGTTTTTTTATAATCACAAGTAAGAACTAGGAAAGATAAAAATGCCAAATATTGAAGAATTAAAACAACGACAGGAGAAGATCCGTAACTTCTCTATTATTGCCCATATTGACCATGGTAAATCAACCCTTGCTGACCGTATCTTGGAAAAGACTGAGACAGTGTCAAGTCGTGAGATGCAGGCGCAACTCCTTGATAGCATGGACCTTGAGCGTGAACGTGGAATCACTATTAAACTAAATGCAATTGAGCTTAACTATACAGCAAAAGATGGTGAAACATACATTTTCCACCTTATCGACACACCAGGACACGTGGACTTTACTTATGAGGTGTCACGTTCTCTTGCTGCCTGTGAGGGTGCCATCTTGGTGGTGGATGCAGCTCAAGGGATTGAAGCCCAAACACTTGCCAATGTTTACTTGGCGCTTGATAATGACTTGGAAATCTTACCAGTTATCAATAAAATCGACCTTCCTGCTGCAGATCCTGAGCGTGTGCGTACAGAGGTTGAAGATGTCATCGGACTAGATGCTTCTGAAGCTGTGCTTGCATCAGCTAAGGCCGGTATTGGTATCGAAGAGATTCTCGAACAAATCGTTGAGAAAGTTCCTGCCCCTCAAGGTGATATTGAAGCCCCTCTCCAAGCCCTTATCTTTGACTCTGTTTATGATGCCTACCGTGGGGTTATCCTCCAAGTGCGTGTGGTTAACGGAATGGTTAAACCAGGCGATAAGATTCAAATGATGTCCAATGGCAAGACTTTTGATGTTACTGAGGTTGGTATCTTCACACCTAAAGCTGTTGGCCGGGACTACCTTGCGACAGGTGATGTTGGTTATATAGCAGCCTCAATCAAGACTGTTGCGGATACTCGTGTCGGTGATACCGTAACCCTTGCGGATAATCCAGCTGCAGAGCCACTCCATGGCTATAAGCAAATGAACCCAATGGTATTTGCAGGTCTTTACCCAATTGAGTCAAATAAATATAACGACTTGCGTGAAGCCCTTGAAAAACTCCAGTTGAACGATGCCAGTCTTCAGTTTGAGCCTGAAACGTCTCAAGCCCTTGGTTTTGGTTTCCGTTGTGGTTTCTTGGGTCTTCTTCACATGGATGTTATCCAAGAACGTTTGGAACGTGAGTTTAACATCGATCTCATCATGACAGCACCATCAGTAGTTTACCATGTTAACACTACTGACGGTGAGATGCTTGAAGTGTCTAACCCATCTGAGTTCCCAGATCCTACACGCATTGATGCCATCGAAGAGCCTTATGTTAAAGCTCAAATCATGGTTCCTCAAGAATATGTTGGTGCGGTTATGGAGTTGGCACAACGTAAACGTGGTGATTTTGAAACCATGGAATATATCGATGATAATCGTGTTAATGTTATTTATCAGATTCCACTTGCCGAAATCGTCTTTGATTTCTTTGATAAATTGAAATCCTCAACACGTGGTTATGCAAGCTTTGACTATGAATTGTCAGAATACCGTCGTTCACAATTGGTGAAAATGGATATTCTCCTTAATGGTGACAAGGTCGATGCCTTAAGCTTCATCGTTCACAAGGAATTTGCCTACGAGCGTGGAAAACTTATCGTTGATAAACTTAAGAAAATCATTCCACGTCAACAATTCGAAGTACCTATCCAAGCGGCTATCGGTCAAAAAATCGTTGCCCGTACAGATATCAAAGCCCTTCGTAAAAACGTCTTGGCTAAGTGTTATGGTGGTGACGTTTCACGTAAACGTAAACTTCTCGAAAAACAAAAAGCCGGTAAGAAACGTATGAAAGCCATCGGTTCGGTTGAAGTACCACAAGAAGCCTTCTTGTCAGTGCTTTCAATGGACGAAGATGAGAAATAAGAGTAATAGTCAGAATGTGATGTTCTGGCTATTTTTGTAAAAAAGTTATGATAAAGAAGATTTTAAAATTGCCCTTCTCAAAGCGTGGAAGGATTTATGCTGCGACTATACTAAATACTTTTCTTTTTAGGAAATGGCTATACAAAGCATGTAGCAGAATTACTGACTGCCCTAAAAGCGGATAAGGTAACTGACAATGAGATTTTTGGTAGTCGCCATCAGTATGTTGCCATTAGTCAGGAAGAACCCACTTACTATATTACGATAATACTATAAAATCAGACTTTAGAGAATATAAAGAAGCTAGATAAGGATTCATGGGGCTTTTAGTCTTATCAGGAAACCCATCACAAGCATTTTTCTCAGCTTTAGGCTATAATAGACAAAAAGGAATGTTGGGAGGGCCACTATGGATATCACAAATTTTATTCCTAGTCAGCGACAGGCTATGTTGGAACGTTTTCAGCAAGTGGAGGCCTTGGGATTAGGTGCAATTCGTATTGAGTTGAAGGTTGCTAATCCTGTAGGTATTATTTATGAGTGCTACATTATGGCAGGGGATAATTATTTTTCTGATCAAGCTGTGGTGTCTTTCCGTATTCTATACGAAAAGGACCTGGATAGGATTTCTTTGGACGTGGTGGACATCCCTGGGCGATCAAGTTTGTCAAATTACCTCAAGCTATTGGGAATTTTTGAAGGCTTACAAAATTATCTTAATAGAGAATTTGCAAAGGTAAAAAATAGTTAAACACCTGATAGCAATCAGGTGTTTCTTTTTACGTTTGAAGTGCAAAAATTCACAATCTTTTTTTCACAAGATTGTCTAAAAACTGTGCTATAATGATAACAGAATTGTGAAGTGATTAAAGTTTGTGAAAAACGGAGCATACTTTAACTCTTTGTGACCTATACTTGAAAGGAAAGTGGGCTCTGTTTTTGAAGAGCCAGAAGGACTGTGTTCATGTCAGATGAAAAGCAATTGTATGGTGCGGACTTAGTGGTTGATAGTTTAATCAACCATGATGTTGATTATGTCTTTGGTATCCCTGGAGCAAAAATCGATAGGGTTTTTGATACCTTGGAAGATAAAGGACCTGAATTGATAGTTGCCCGTCATGAGCAAAATGCTGCTTTTATGGCTCAGGGTATTGGACGAATTACAGGGAAACCCGGTGTTGTTTTGGTAACATCTGGGCCAGGTGTCTCTAATTTGGCTACTGGATTGGTAACAGCTACGGATGAGGGAGACCCTGTCCTTGCTATTGGTGGTCAGGTTAAACGTTCAGATCTTTTGAAACGTGCCCACCAATCAATGAATAATGTTGCCATGCTTGAGCCAATTACTAAGTATGCAGCTGAAGTACATGATGCTAATACCCTTTCTGAAACAGTAGCAAATGCCTATCGTCACGCTAAGTCAGGGAAACCAGGTGCGAGCTTTATTTCAATTCCTCAAGATGTAACTGATGCTACAGTCAGTGTTAAGGCTATTAAGCCTATGACAGATCCAAAACTTGGTTCAGCATCTGTTTCTGATATAAACTATCTCGCACAAGCCATTAAAAATGCCGTGTTGCCAGTCTTTCTTTTGGGGAATGGTGCTTCATCAGAAGCCGTAACCTACTCTATTCGCCAAATTTTGAAGCATGTTAAATTGCCGGTTGTTGAAACTTTCCAAGGTGCTGGTATCGTGTCACGTGACCTTGAAGAAGATACTTTCTTTGGTCGTGTAGGTCTTTTCCGTAACCAACCCGGTGATATGTTGCTCAAAAAATCTGACTTGGTTATTGCCATTGGTTATGACCCAATTGAATACGAAGCACGTAATTGGAATGCTGAGATTTCAGCCCGTATCATCGTTATTGATGTTGAGCCGGCAGAAGTGGATACTTACTTCCAACCGGAACGTGAATTGATTGGTAACGTAGAAGCAACTCTAGATTTGCTCTTGCCAGCTATTCAGGGCTATAAATTACCAGAAGGCTCAGTCGAATACCTTAAAGGGTTGAAAAATAACGTTGTTGAGGATGTTAAGTTTGATCGCCGACCTGAAGAAGGAAAGGTACATCCGCTAGATTTGATTGAAGTTTTGCAAGACCAAACCAAAGATGATATGACAGTCACCGTTGACGTTGGTAGTCACTATATTTGGATGGCCCGCTATTTCAAATCTTATGAACCACGTCGTTTGCTATTCTCAAATGGGATGCAAACTTTAGGGGTTGCTCTTCCTTGGGCGATTTCTGCAGCTTTGGTTCGTCCTAAGACAAAAGTCATTTCTGTTTCTGGTGATGGAGGTTTCCTCTTTTCTGGACAAGAGTTGGAAACAGCCGTTCGTTTGAAATTGCCAATTGTCCATATTATCTGGAACGATGGTCATTACAATATGGTGGAATTCCAAGAAGAAATGAAGTATGGCCGCTCATCTGGGGTTGACTTTGGTCCAGTTGATTTTGTAAAATATGCTGAGAGCTTTGGAGCAAAAGGTTATCGTGCAACAAGTAAGGAAGAGTTTGCTAGCTTGCTTCAAGAGGCCTTGGCTCAAGCTGTAGATGGACCAGTCCTTATTGATGTTCCAATTGATTATAAAGATAATATTAAACTTGGCGAAACTATCTTGCCAGATGAATTTTACTAAAAAGAGGGTGTAGACATGTCTGAAGCCATAAAATTATTTCAATATAATACCTTGGGAGCCTTGATGGCTGGGCTTTATGGAGGTACTTTAACAGTTGGTGAATTGTTGGAGCATGGAGACTTGGGTCTCGGAACATTAGATTGTATCGATGGTGAGTTGATTGTTCTTGACGGTAAAGCTTATCAAGCCAAAGGGTCTGAGGGTAAGGTCGAAGTGGTAGAGGTTTCTCCTGATGAAAAAGTACCCTATGCAGCAGTCGTACCTCACCAAGCTGAAGTTATCTTCCGTCAACGTTATGAAATGACTGATAAAGAACTTGAGGATCGTATTGAATCTTATTATGATGGGGTCAATCTTTTCCGTTCTATCAAAATCAAAGGTCATTTTAAGCATATGCACGTGCGCATGATTCCAAAATCAAATCCGGATATTAAGTTTGCGGATGTTGCTACCCGCCAACCTGAGTATGAGGTGGATGATATTTCAGGTACTATCGTTGGTATCTGGACCCCAGAAATGTTCCACGGTGTGAGTGTTGCTGGTTATCACCTCCATTTTATTTCAGACGACTTGACATTTGGTGGTCACGTTATGGACTTTATCATTGAAAATGGTATTATCGAAGTTGGTCCAGTTGACCAACTCGACCAACGTTTCCCAGTGCAAGACCGTCAGTATCTTTTTGCTAAATTCAATGTCGATGAAATGCGTGAAGATATTACAAAGGCTGAATAAGATTTTTTAAAGACATCAAAAATCATAGAAAGAACTTTCCTAGATGATTAGGGAAGTTTTTTTGTTTTTTGAAGTTATTTCTATATCGAAATAATTGACAAATGTAATGTGAATAGTTACAATAGTTTTGAAAAGTTCGACATAGAAGAAAAAGGAGACGAAATGGACAAGATGTTAGGGGGCTATCAAGCTTTACAGATTCGTTTGTTGAATGGGCGTATTTTTCAAAAACTCTTGAGCAAGGAAGCAGATGCTCAATACCGTAGTGAACAAGGGAAAATCTTAACAGTGCTTTGGCAAAAAGAAGATGGTCGGGCAACGGCTACGGATATCGCCCTTGCGACGGGTCTAGCCAATAATACATTGACCAGTATGGTTAAGAAATTGGAAGAACAAGGCTTGGTCACGATTCAACCTTGCACGCAGGATAAAAGGAAAAAATATATTTCTTTGACAGATCTCGGTTGGGCGCAAAAAGAAATCGGAGATCGTGTCAGCAAAGAACTGGGAGAGATTTTCTACCAAGGATTTTCTGATCAAGAAATCCGAGAATTCGAAGCTTATCAAGAGCGTATTATCACAAATCTAAAAGCTAAAGAAAGTGATGTGTAGGGAAAGGAAGTAACAGTTATGATTGGAATTACAGGTGTAACAGGGAAATTAGGTTCCTATGTGGCTGATCTTATCGATAAAAAGGGAATCGCTTCAGTCCATCTAGCAAGAAGTCCAGAGCGTGCAAAAGTTTACGCGTCTTCAGAAATCCGTAGAATGTCGTATACCAATACTCCAGAAGTGGTTGAGGCCTTAAAGGGTATCGATATCTTGTTGATGGTTTCTGCTAGGGAAAATCCAGAGCGTGTCAAGGAGCACAAGGAGTTTTTGGATGTTGCAAGACTAGCGGGGGTGCAACATATCGTCTATACCTCCTTTTATGGGGCAGATGAGAAGGAAACTTTCACCTTGTCTCGAGATCATGCCCAGACGGAAGGCTATATCAAGGAGTTAGGGTTCACCTATACTTTTCTAAGAGATAATTTTTACTTGGATTTCTTGATAGATATTGCTCTTGAAAACGGAGAGATTCGTGGTCCAGCAGGGGGTGGGAAGGTTTCAGCAGTTGCCCGTAAGGACACATCTAGTGTTGCAGCAGAAATTCTTTTAAATCCTAAGGAGTGGGAAAATCAAAGCTTGAATCTGACAGGGCCAGAGGATCTTTCCATGGAAGAAATCGTAGTGCTTCTCTCAAAGGAGACCGGTAAGGCCATCACGTATGTAGACGAATCGGTAGAAGAAGCCTATGAGTCACGAAAAAAATGGCCAGCACAAACTTGGGAGTACGATGCCTGGGTCAGCACCTATACAGCTATCAAAGTTGGGGAACAAGCTGGGGTTTCAACAGACGTCGAAAAAGTCTTAGGACGTCCAGCAAGTAGCTTATTGGATATTCTTAGAGACAGAAAACTTATTGAGGAAGACTAAATGATTGAATACAAAAATGTAGCCTTACGCTACACTGAAAAAGATGTCCTTAGAGATGTTAATCTCCGCATTGAAAATGGAGAATTCATGGTGCTAGTGGGTCCTTCAGGATCTGGAAAGACCACCATGATCAAGATGATTAATCGTCTTTTGGAACCGACAGATGGTAATATCTATATGGATGGGAAACGCATCAAGGACTATGATGAACGGGAGTTACGTCTCAGTACCGGCTATGTCCTTCAAGCCATTGCCCTATTTCCTAACTTAACGGTTGCGGAAAATATTGCTCTCATTCCTGAGATGAAGGGCTGGAGCAAGGAGCAAATTGCCTCTAAAACCGACGAACTCTTGGACAAGGTTGGACTGCCTGCTGCAGAGTATGCAAAGCGTATGCCTAGTGAATTATCTGGTGGGGAGCAACAACGGATTGGTATTGTGCGAGCTATCATTGGGGAACCCCAAATTCTATTGATGGACGAACCTTTTTCAGCCTTGGATGCCATCTCTCGCAAGCAGTTGCAAGAATTGACCAAGGCTTTACATAAAGAATTCGGCATGACGACCATCTTCGTAACACATGATACGGATGAGGCCTTAAAATTAGCGGATCGAATTGCAGTTTTGCAGGATGGAGAAATTCGTCAGGTCGCAGAACCTGAAACAATTTTACAAGCGCCTGCGACAGAATTTGTAGCAAACTTGTTTGGAGGTAGCCTTCATGTCTAATTTGATTTCAACTTTTCAAGAACGTTTTGGGGACTGGTTAACGGCCCTCGGACAGCACTTACAATTGTCTCTTTTGACCTTAATTATTGCAATTTTCCTCTCAATTCCTTTGGCCATTTATTTTAGCACGCGCGAACGTGCCAGTAACTGGGTCTTACAGATTGCTGGAGTCTTTCAAACTATTCCTTCCATGGCCCTTCTGGGACTCTTTATCCCTATTATGGGAATTGGAACGCTTCCTGCTTTAACAGCTCTAGTCATCTATGCGATATTCCCAATTTTGCAAAATACCATTACAGGATTGCGTGGGATTGACCCTAGTTTAGAAGAAGCTGGGATTGCCTTTGGGATGACCAAGTGGGAGCGACTCAAGAAGTTCGAGATTCCACTGGCTATGCCTGTGGTGATGTCAGGGGTAAGAACATCTGCGGTAATGATTATAGGGACAGCGACCTTAGCAGCCTTGATTGGGGCTGGAGGACTTGGTTCCTTTATCCTTCTAGGTATTGATCGAAGAAATTATAGCTTGATTCTGATTGGGGCCATTTCTTCAGCACTTCTTGCTATTTTATTCAATATTGTTCTCAAATGGATGGAAAAGGCTAAGTTACGCACTATTTTTGCAGCTTTTGCTATCATGGTGATTAGTTTGGGAGCAAGTTATGTGACAAGCATGATGCCTCAGAAAGAGAAAGAAAATTTAGTCATAGCTGGGAAATTGGGGCCTGAACCTGAAATTCTCATGAATATGTACAAGCTACTCATTGAGGAGAATAGTGACATGGCGGTAACGGTCAAGCCTAACTTTGGGAAGACAGATTTCCTTTATCAAGCGCTTAAAAAGGGTGATATCGATATCTATCCAGAATTTACAGGGACCATTACAAGCTCTCTCTTGCAACCTGCTCCTAAAGTCAGCAACGACTCCAAAGAAGTTTTCGAGGTTGCGCGTGATGGGATAAAGAAACAAGATGATCTAGCTTTGCTCAAACCAATGGCTTATCAAAACACCTATGCGATTGCTGTTCCGAAAAGTATTGCGAAAGAGTATCATCTGAAGACGATTTCTGATCTCAAGAAAGTTGAGGACAAGCTTAAAGCTGGTTTTACGTTGGAATTTAACGACCGTGAGGACGGAAACAAAGGACTTCAATCAGTTTATGGACTAAACCTTAATGTAGCTACCATGGAGCCGGCCCTTCGCTATGAGGCAATCCAACAAGGCAATATCCAAATAACAGATGCCTATTCAACAGACCCAGAAATTGCTCAATATAATTTAGTTGTTCTAGAGGATGACCAACACCTCTTCCCACCTTACCAAGGAGCACCCCTCATGAAAGAATCTCTCCTTAAGAAGCATCCAGAATTGGAAGGTATTCTTAAGAAGCTAGCGGGTAAAATTACGGAAACTCAGATGAGTCAGATGAACTACCAAGTCGGGGTAGAAGGGAAACCAGCTGCTAAAGTCGCACGTGAGTTTTTGGTAAAACAGGGACTATTGAAGAAATGATCAAGCAAGAAGAAATACAAGAGACTCTTTTGCGACTCTGTAAGCATTATGGAGAACAAAATTGGTGGCAATTGGATAACAAGATTGAAGACTTAGTATCGACTATTCTGATCCAGCGAACAACAGAGAAGAATGCTAAGTTGGCTTTAGCTGGTCTTATGGATGTCATGACAGTAGAGAGTATCCTGGCTTTACCGCTAGAAGAGTTACAGGAACGTATTCGACCTGCCGGATTTTTTAAGCAAAAGTCTCAAACGATTAGGGGACTTCTGATCTGGTTAAGAGAAGTTGGTGGTTTTGAGGTTCATGCTAGAATTGGAACAGAAGATTTACGAAAGCAACTTTTGGAGTTAAAAGGGATTGGACCAGAGACTGCAGATGCACTTTTACTTTATCTTTTTGATCGTCCAGTTTTTATTTCGGATGAATATGCGAGGAGACTTTTTCGACGTTTAGGATTTGGAAACTTTAAAACCTATAGTGAAATGCATGATGTATATGGTGGTGTGTTGGAAGGCTTCACTCTCAAACAATGCCAAGAGATTCATACTGTCATTGATGAACATGGGAAAGCTTTTAGCAAAAGTAAAGGCCAGTTAGACGAAAGTTGGTTACGATAAAAAAATTCTAAGACTCTTTGTCTTAGGATTTTTTTAGTTACTATTTGTCTGTTTTCTCTCCTATTTTCAGATATAATAAAGATAACAATTTAAGGAGCCCCGATGTTAATGAGTCAATATACCATCCCACAATTTATTGTCGATGCTTTTACAGATACCGTTTTTAAAGGGAACCCGGCGGCTGTTTGTCTTTTGGATGAATGGTTGTCAGATAATACCTTGCAGAATATCGCTAAAGAAAATAATCTTTCAGAGACAGCTTTTACGGTTAAAAATGGCGACTACTATGAATTACGTTGGTTCACTCCGGGTGGAGAAATCGATTTGTGTGGTCATGCTACTTTGGCAACGGCCTTTGTTCTCTTTCAATTTAAAGAAATAGAAGCTGAAAAACTGACCTTTGCAACACAAAGTGGCGAACTTGTAGTTACTAGAAAAGCAGATTATTATGAGCTCAATTTCCCAGCATACGCTATGCAGCAAGTTCCAGTCACAAGTGAGATGGAAGAAGCAATCGGAGTGTGTCCGCTTGAAGCGTGGCTGGGAAGAGACCTAGTCTGTATCTTACCCCATGAAAATGATGTCATCAATGCTACTCCAGATTTTAACAGAGTCAAAGCTTTAGATGGTCTCCTCTTAAATATCACTGCCAGAGGGGAAAAATACGATACCGTCACACGTAGTTTTGCTCCAAAATTGTCAGTCAAGGAAGATCCAGTTTGTGGTTCAGGACACTGTCATGTCATTCCTTTATGGGCTAGTAAGTTGGAACAAACAGAATTTAAGGCTTTCCAAGCTTCTGAGAGAAGCGGAGTTCTTATTTGTCGCTTGGAGGGAAATCGGATTTACCTTGCAGAAAAATCTGTCCTCTATAGCCGTGGCGAGATTTATGTAACAGACTAGATGTTGTCTTGTTAAAAAAAGAAGTATAAGTAATAACGATTAAAGTCATTATAAAAACAAAAGATGTCTAGCAAAAGCTAGGCATTTTCAATTACCGAACTTTTTCGCAGAATTTTCAGAAAAGACTTGACAATTTCGAGAATAAGCGTATGATAAGACTATGAACTTTGAAAAAATAGTAATTTTACTATATTAACTCATGTCGACTACGGTTGGTATGGTGAAGTGACTAGATGGTTCTAATAACTATTCTATAGAGCGTTGCGTCCGAAAGTCATTCCTGACACGGCTCTTTAAAAACAAAAGGAGACGAAATGAATAATTATTTCCAACAGAGAATTGCAAAGATTAATTTGACGCTTTCTGAGATGGTAGGTGGTTACTATCGCATGGTTGCTGGGATGAAGAAGCTGGGGTTTGAAGGTAGCCTAAAAGCTATCTGGTCTGACCTTTTTGCACATCGTAGCTTAGGTGCAGGGATTATCTGTGTAATCTTCGCATCTGCTGTCCAAGATCTATGATTTTTGATTTAATAAAACCAAAGGAGAAAATTATGAAAACAGAATCGATTCATCGTACCAGTATGTGGAAATTTAAGTTAAGTGCTGCCACCATGACTTTGATTCCCGCTGCCGTGGGGATTAACTATGTTGCCAAAGCCTTGGCGGAGGGGTTAAAGTTGCCCGTTTGGCTGGGGTCTTTGGGAACCTTTCTTGCCAGCATGTTGGCTGGGCCGGTTGCCGGTGCCATCAGTGGTTTCATCAACAACGTGATTTATGGGATGACCTTATCGCCAATTTCAACCGTGTATGCGGTTACCAGCATCGGAATTGGGATTGCTGTCGGAGTTTTGCACGCCAATGGGTGGTTCTCGTCTGCGCGACGAGTATTTGTTTCTGCTATTATTATTGCCTTCGTTTCAGCTGCCATTTCAACGCCACTCAATGTCATCTTTTGGGGTGGTCAGACCGGTATCGCTTGGGGTGACTCATTGTTTGCGGTAATGGTCGCTAATCATGCACCAGTGTGGCTGGCCTCATTTATCGATGAGTTTGTCTTGGATATTTTGGATAAAGTCTGCGTGGCCTACCTGGCATTCTTCATCTATCGTCAGCTGCCGAAGCGGATGGTGCACTTCTTTATGGATGATAAATGATGACTGATCAAACATTGATTTCTGGAGCGCCACGGGTCAAGCTCAAGTGGTACCAGATGATCGATCCGATTACTAAGCTCTTGTTCATCTTGGACATGACGTTGTTGAGCTTTGCCAGTATGAATTTATTACTTCAGGTCGGATTAATTCTTGTCGCAACACTGCTATTGTTATTTTCCAAATTGAGTTCTACCATCTTTAAGGCGCTGGGATTCAGCCTGTTTCTGATTTGCACCATGCTGATCATCCAAGGGTTATTTTACAGTCGAAATCAAACTGTGCTGTTTTCTGTGCTTGGAGTGTCGTTCTACAAAGAAGGCTTGATTTACGCCACCACTCTGGGTTGTCGAGTATTGGTGATTATTTTGACCAGTGGCTTTTTTATGGTGACCACGAGTATTTCAGAAAACGCGGCCTATTTGGAACTGTCCGGATTGTCTTATAAAACCGTCTACGTTCTGATGTCGGTGTGTTATATTTTGCCGGAAATGATGCGCAATATGCGGAAAATCCAGCAGGCACAAAAAGTTCGCGGAACCAATCCGCAAAAAACGTTGATTCAGAAATTAAAGTCAGTCCTGCCGGTTCTAATTCCATTGGTGATTAAGACCTTGGATCAATCGATGGCGCGGTCGATTTCTCTCCAACTGAGAGGTTTTGATAATCTCAACCGGACTGTCAGAACCTCCCAGCGCGTGTATCGCCTGTCGCGGACGCTGCACATTGGTCTGACTGGATTGGCAATTTTATTGATTGGGTGGAAGATATGGACGAAGATAAACGTATTGTAATTGAAAATTTGACCACCCGTTATCCGGGTACTGAGCAACCACAACTGCGTCAGATTAACGCGGAGGTTCATACCGGCCAGGTGGTTGGAATTATCGGGAATAGCCACTCCGGCAAATCGACTTTGTGCCGTGTGCTGGCAGGGGTCATTCCCAAAATTGTGTCTGCTGAGATTGAGGGCGACTGGCACATATTTGGCCAGCGAGTGTCCGACAATTGGCCCGTTTATAATGCCATGAATGGAGTTGTACTGCAAAATCCAGCTGGCCAACTAAGCGGGTTGGCAGACACGGTTGCCGATGAAATCGCCTTTGACTTGATTAATCAGGGAATGGATGAAGGACTGATTCAAAAACGGGTTGAAGAAGTTGCCACGCAAATGGGGCTGATTGAACAGCTGAATTTGAGTCCCGAGAGCCTTTCCGGTGGTCAGAGCCAGCGGTTGGCAATTGCCACGGCGATTGCGGCTAACCCGGCTGTTTTGATTATGGATGATCCGACCAGTCAGATGGATCCCCTTGGCCGCCGACAATTTTTCCAATGGCTGGCCCAAGTCAAAGAGACGACTGTCTTCATTGTCACTAGTGAAATTGACGATTTGTGCGAAGTCGCCGACGTTGTGTGGGTGCTGCACGAGGGTCAAATGGTAGCCCAGGGTAGGCCGGGTGAGGTGTTTAATCATTTGGCAGCTGACTGGCAGATTCCAGCCCCGACAATCCAGCAACTTGCTCAAAAAATGGATTGGCACTTGGCTGATGGCCGGTATCCGGTGAATGACGCTGATTTGAAGGAGGTTCGTTATGCCCACAATTGAACTGAACCACCTAACGTTCACTTATCCGGAACGGTCCTTTAGCTTGGAGGTTGAAGACAAACACTTCGCCGATCCGATGGTGGCGATTGTCGGCCAAAATGGTGCCGGCAAATCAACGCTCTTCAAATTGTTGACGGGCTTGCTGACACCACAAACCGGTGTGATTAAAATCGATGGAGAAAATTTTAATGATCTTAAACCAGTCGAAAAGTTACTGAAGGTTGGGATTACTTTTCAGAATCCTGACGATCAGCTTTTCAACCCGACCGTTCAACGAGAGGTGGAGTGGAGTGTCGCGCAGGTCATGGATGACCACGACACGATTACGAGGCGGGCTTTAGCGGCTCTAAAAAGAGTTGGCTTGGATGATAAAACAGCTGAAAGTCCATATGACCTGTCATTGTCGGAACGCAAGCTGTTGAGCGTTGCCACAGTTTTGGCAGTGGATCCGGCGATTTATTTATTTGATGAGCCGATGATGTCGCTTGATTGGGAAAGCCGGCGCAAGTTGACCGCAATTTTCCATCAGTTGGCTGATTCGGGCCACCAAGTTGTGACCATCACCCATGACATGGATTGGGTCGCTGCCGAGTTTGAGTCGGTGTATGTTATGGAACACGGGAAGTTTGGCTTTGCCGGCAGTCCACGGGAATTGTTCAGCAATCACGAACTTGTCCAGCGAGTGGGATTACTACCACCGCGGATTATGGACATAGCGGAGTCGCTGGGTGATTCACAGACATATTTATCGGTTAATGATTATTGCCAGAAAAATCGAGATGTATAGAAAAAGTCACCTCTGCGGGTTTTCCAGGTTGAAGGATTAACTTCAGCTTCTGGCAAGAACTCACATGGGTGACTTTTGTGTTTAATAACGTTTTATGATCATCGGGTGCTTCCTCAGATCACTCGGTTTGATTTTACTTTGTTTCACGGTCATAATCATATACCATTTCTTCGGTTCTTTTTATATATTCCTCGAATGGTCTCCATCCCCTTAATCGTGGATGAGGCAGTCCGGAGACTTCGTTAAAATTTATTCCGTCGCTTAATTGGCCTATGATCTTGTTCTATTAAATTGTTCAGATACTTCACAGTTCGATGCTCAGTTTTGGTGTATAATCCGTTTCTCTGTAACTTTCTAAATGCAGATCCTATAGAGGGTGCTTTATCTGTTACGATAACTCTCGGTTGTCCAAATTGTTTATGGAGTCGCTTTAAGAAAGCATACGCCGCCTGAGTATCTCATTTCTTTCATAACCAGATATCCAATGTTAAACCGTCCGCATCAATCGCTCGATAGAGATAATGCCAACGCCCCTTAATTTTGATATAGGTCTCATCCATTTTCCACGAATAGAAGGACTGTTTATTTTTCTTTTTCCAGAGATGATAGAGGATTTTACTGTATTCTTGAACCCACCGATAAATCGTAGTGTGACAAACATTTATTCCACGGTCATAAAGCAATTCCTGAACTTCACGATAGCTCAGATTGTAACGTAGGTAATAACCAACAGCGACAATGATGACGTCTTGTTGGAATTGTTTGCCTTTAAAATGATTCATCTCTCAAGCCTTACTAACCTTTTTTCTGCTCTTTGAGAAGCTGAAGGTCGTGCCAGTAACTATCTCTTTGGTTTGGTCAATTCCGTCATTTATCTTGTGCTTGCCCTTCAAAAAGGCTTCTACGGTGAGGTTTTGACAACTCTCTGTTTCACCATCATGCAGTCGATTGGTCTCTTGGTTTGGATTTATCAAGCCCAATTCAAAAAAGAACAGCAGGATTTTGTTGCTCGTAAATTGGATACCGAGAAGTCTTTCTTTAGCTAGGAGAGCACCGTGTTTTTTGATAATGGTGGTCGCTGAGACATCTATCGTCAAGAAAAATCACCAAATTCCTTGTATCATCAATCAAAATATTGCTCAAGATTTTGACAAATTTAATATCATCACTATGAATCTGTTCAGCACTTACTATGACTTAGCTAAAACAGCTTCTCTTTCATATTTCTAGGTTCAGGCTGAAACAGTTCACTGAACTGTTTTTATTCCAACATCTTAGCCGTGCTATGAGTCGTATGCACGTTCAAATAATGAACCAGTTTAATCGAAAACCTCATGAATACAAAGTTATCGAGCGTTATTGGAAGCTCATACAACAGGATAGCCGTAAACTCAGCGATAAGCGATTTTGTCGCTCTGCTTTTCGTATGCACTTGACCAATAAAGAGATTCTAGACAATTATTGAGCTATTCAGAAGACTCCCCCAAGCTATCATCTCTAAATTAGTCTATCTTGCAGATGGTCGATCTTTGTGATAGAATAGCATAAAGTCCTTTTGAGGGGGAACTTGCTAGGAAATCCTCAAGCATTGTAACGGATTAACTACCCTCACATTTTTGTGAGGGTGGTTTTTCATTTGTAAGCAGAAAATAGTAGAGAAAGAATGCATATCATGTCGAGAATTATCACCATCCATCCAGCTAAGGAAATCCGTCGCTATGGTTTTGAGGCTACTCAGGTCTATCGAGCACGTATAGCACGACATCTGGGTTTGGAATATGTCCACCTGGTATCGAGTCCTCAGCTTCGTCCTGATTGGAAGAAAGACTTGATTAAGTTAGGATTTTTAGAAAAGGAACTGCTCTGTGTTCCTCATTTCTTTTCAGATATGGGCCATGCGGATTTGACAGTGAGACCAGAAAGCCTAACTCTAGCAGAGGGAGATCAGGTTGAGCTCAATGAGGACGGCTTTGTGGCCTCTGTTACCCTAGGAGATGGTTCGGGTAAATATTACTATACAAAGGGTCCTTTCTTGTTTGAAGATTTTAAAGAAAAGGAGTTGCGTTGGTATCACGAAAATGGAGAACTGGCTCTTGAAGGACGCTTTCTCGATCCTTTCAAAGAACCCTCTCCTGTAACGATTTTTTATCCAGAGTATATCTACCGTATCGAGGGAGAAATTTGTTCCGAGGAGGACTTGCTGGTTAAGTTTCTAGCTAGATGGGCCCAGCAAACCGACCTCTTCATTCGTGACCAACAAATCGTTCCCAAACCCAGCCTTTGGCGTTACATGGAAAACACGGACAAAAATTACTATGAAGTCGTCCATGAAAACATCATGCGAGACTTACGTCTCGCCAATCTGCGCAAGGCAAATAAATACCTGGTTGCCAGTGAGAAGTTGACAGAGAGCTTGGCCAAAGAAGGTTATCAGACAAGATTCCTGCCACCTATGTTTACAGAAGATCCCGGTCAAATCAAAGAAGTGGGACCTGTGCTAGACTATTGCTTGGTCGGTCACATGGGAGAAGGTAAGAACGTTGAGTTTGTCATTGAAGCCTTTATCGAACTCTACAAACGTGGCTCCAAGGCCCAAATTACCTTTTATGGTGGAACAGAGGAACGTCTGGAGGAACTGCGTAATCGCTACGATCTGCCACCAACCATTCAGTTCAAAGGCATTGTCAATGAGGTTCCTTACCACCTCCACCAGTGCTACCTGTCTGCTAGTTTTACAGAATTATTTGCCAACGCCTGCGTCGAAGCCCTCAATCAAGGTTTGCTTGCCTTGTTATCAGATGTGGAGATTGCCCATCGTTTCTATGCCGAACAGTCAGATGCCATCCGCCTTTTCAGAAATAAGGCACAATTGATTCAAATGATAGAAGAGATGGAGCAGGCAGACTATCGCCAGTCCAATGCAGAAAATATCGCCCTAGCGGCTCACTATTCACTAGGAACGGTGGCTCAAAGCTACCGCGAACTACTAGATAGGAAATTCTAAGATGTTGGGAATTTTAGTCACCCTATCGCTTTATTTCTGCTTGATTTCCTGGATAGCCTATCGGAAAAAAGGGAGCGAAGAGGACTACTATCAGGTTAAGAAAGCTGTTCCTGTGACAGTTTTGGCCTTCTCGGTCTTTGCGACCTTACTCAGTCCTATTTCCTTTCTGACTCTGGTGGGGAATGCCTATACAGGCAGGTCCTATCTCTGGTTTGCACAGTGTGGCATCTTTCTAGCCATTCCCCTCGCCCACCGTTACTTTTTACCCCTCTATCAAAAGGGAAACTACGAAACAGCTTATCATCTTTTAGAAGACAAGTTTCAATCGTCTGGTATTCGCTCACTGGCCTCGGGTCTTTTTATCCTCTACCAGTTGGGGCGAATAGCAGTTGTGACCTATTTGTTGTCTCAGGCCTTAGAGCCCTTTATTCCGATCAATCAGCTGGTCTTGTCAGCTTTACTCCTTCTCTTGACGGTCTATTATTTAGCAAGGGGCGGTCTCTTGGTTGTCTTGTGGACAGATTTCTTTCAAGGCTTGGTCCTGCTGGCTATATTGGCCCTCTTTCTACCAAGAATTGCTCAATCTGGTCTAGTCGTAAACAGCAGTCTACAGCTATCTCACTTTGCAGAGACGTTAGATGGGCAGACGGTCTTAATCTTAGTTGTAGGAGCAGGTTTTAGTAGCTTGTTTTCCTACGTTTCTTCACAGGATATCGTCCAACGTTTTAACAGCAAAATGGGGCGTCATAAGATTGGAAAAATCTTATGGCTTCAGGGACTCTTGTCCTTTGGGATTGCTAGTTTACTGTATCTGATTGGCCTATTGATTCGTCAGGAAAATTTTGCCACCACATCGACCAATCCCGTTCTCATTGCCTACGCTCGGGAAGGGCTAGCACCTTGGTTTGGAAGTTTCATCATGCTGGCTCTCTTGGCAGCGGGCCAATCCACGGTTTCATCCAGTATGAATGCAATCGTGACCTGCTTGAAGATGGATTTTGCTTGGTCAAAGATTCGCTGGTCGCCAAGTATCCTATCCTTTGTCATAGCAGGCCTATCCTGGCTTCTCTGCTTATTACTCATGAATGCGGAAATCTACTCCATCTATGAGTGGATTAATGGCTTTATGGGCTTGACGCTAGGTGTAATAGGTGGATTGTACCTTTTGGTCTTACTCCTAAAAAGACCGAGTTTACAACTGGCTAAAATCTATCTGGTCTTTAGTCTGGGAGCTTTGGTCCTCTATCATTACAGTGGTCTTTTTGCCAATCCAAATCCTTGGTTAAATAGCATCATCACCACCCTATCTGCCCTTTTCATCTCACTTCTAGGAAGATTATATGAAAGCAACATCTAAACCCATAGCCGTCATTTTGATCCGTTCAGGTTCGCGCGGTTTAGTGGATAAAAATATCAAATCGCTTGCAGGTAAACCCTTGGTTTTCTATACTATAGAAGTCGCTCTAGCCTCCAAGCTATTTAGTGACATCTGGGTTTCCTCAGACTCACTAGCCTATCTAGAACTCTGTCAGCAAGCCTATCCAGAGATTCGCTGTGTCCATAGACCAAAAGAATTGGCCTTGGCGACAACCTCTAGTCTAGAGACCTTACGAGACTTTTTGCAGCCCTTTGAGGAAGAGCAGGTCTTTGTGAATCTACAGGTGACCTCACCTTTGAGAGAGGTAGAGCATCTCATCGAGTCCTATCAACTCTACTGTCAGTCTGGAGCCGACCATCTGATTTCCTGTGTGAAGGCAGACAAGAGTCGTAGCCTTTTCTTGCAACTGGAGGAGTCAGCTTTTATCCGTCCGCCTCAGGTGTCCAAGCACTACGCTAGGCAGAAAGAGCCTGTCTATTTCTATCCCAACGGTAGTATCTGGATTTCTCGCAAGGACCGTTACCTACGAGATGAGACCTTTTACACAGATAAGACAGTAGCCTATGAAATGCCCAAACTCTATTCTTATGATATCGACGATGCCCTGGATTTTGAAGTCGTTGAAACCTTGCTAGAACATCACCGCCTAGGAGAATCAAAGAGATGAAACACCTCATCATTGCCACAACGCCCTTGCAGGCTAAGATTGCCCAGCATATCAAGGGACTCTATCCAGATCAGGAATTTGTTAGCCTCTATGTCAGTCCTGTCAAAAATGCCCGACAGGAGTATTATGCTAAGGATTTTGACCATGTTTACTATCCTCAAACGGCAGAGGATTTGTCTTTGATCTGTCAGGAGCTAGCCGGAGATTATGACACCATCTTTTATGCTAGTTTTGACAATAGCCTGATTCTGGACTTGGTTGCTGGTTCGACCTACCAGCACCTCATGAGTTTCGATGATGGCTATGCGGATATTTACCCCTTGGGTATGTATGCTTGGCCTCTCCAACCAAGTCAGGTCGGCTCTTTGGGTTTGACCAGAGATGACTTGATTGAGCGGACGGAAAAGCACTATACCCTCTATCGCAGTGACTACCATGTCGTAGCGAGAGAAAAGCTGGTTTATCTGGAGCATTTTTTTGACCTGCCCCAGGCACCCGTTTCAAATGGCAAGACAGTCAAGGTTCTGCTGGGACAAAAGTTCTCTGAAGAGGACGACCAAATCTCTATCCGCTTTATCAGTACCTATGCCAAAGCCTTGGCCATTGACTTCTATATTCCCCATCCCAAGGAAACCTTCACTATCCCAAACGTAACTTACTTGGAGACGGAGCTAATCTTTGAAGATGTCCTTGCCCAGCTCTTTCAAGAATACGAGTTTGTTCAGGTCTATCATTTTACCTCATCAGTCAGTCTCCACTTGCAAGATCTGCCTCATGTGACCATTACAGGCATCTCCCTCCCCTACTATGAGGACAGGCAAAAAGAATTGCGCCGATTGGGTTGTCAGTTTGAAAAGGTTTCAATTGGCTGGTAGCATAAACGTATATTTTTTAATATGTAAATCCATATGTCTGTATGGATTTTTTTAATACATAACTATAGTAAAAAACTATAGTTTGAATTATCAAAAAGTAGTTAATTTTCTTGTATAAATAGCTTTAAAATATTAAAATGGAAACGTAGGGATTTCAAGTTTATCAACCAAGTTGTTAGACCAATATGAAGAATTTTGAAAATCATACAAAAATAATAGTAAAGGATATTAAGGATGTTTATAAATAAAAAAGAAAAATTTTCCATTCGTAAGTTTAAAGACGGCCGTTCAGACTCCGTCAAAATCGGTACAGTCGGTCTGATTGTCGGTGTAGCCCTTGCAATGGCAGGACAAACCCAGATTGCAGAAGCAGCGATGACAGAAAACAGCGACAACACAACAACGATTTCAAATGATAAGGGTTCAGTAGTTGTAGAAACAGCTAATATTGAGAATCCAGATGAAGGTAGAAATTTTTCAACTGCTCCAACTGAAGATGGAACAAATACAATCACTAAAACTGGAAAAGTAGATTACAAATATGTAACTGCTGAAGGTAATGCTGTATTAGAAGAAAACAAAAACCAAGATTCTGGTGCTGATAAAACGATCGAAACAAAATACGATGTATATGGTAAATCAGGAGAAGTTTTCAAAGAAACAACAGGTGGCGATGCACAAGATAGCGATCTAGACAACGCTAAAGAAAATGGTAAGAAAGAAACGATTGAAAAAGACGGGAAAACTTACCACTTAATCGGAGAACCTAAAGTTGAAACTACTGGAGATGGTGGAGGTGTTTACTCTGACACAACTCTAGGTGATGTAACTGCGAAATTGACTCCAGAAGGATTAAGTAATGCAGAAGGAAAAATTACTTATGATACTGTAAAAGCTGGTGGGAAAGCTTGGATCGTTGAACAAACTGGCAAAGGAACATATGGTAAATATGTACAAGCTGACTCAGGTGCAATCACTTCTGATGATAAAATGATTGAAGCCTTCAAGTCTGGGGAAGCGGCAGCGAAAAACTTCAATTCAGCGAATGTAACAGCTGATGGAGGAATCAAGGAAGGAGACTATGTTTTCGTTCTTGAGAAAAACACGTATGTAACTGTTAGTAACGATATTCCTCAATTAACTGCTATGATACCTTTATCGCCTAAGGACAATGTAGCTGATGACGCCAATGACCCTCATGGAGAGGGGCAGGGTGCAAGTCTAGATAGAACATATGAAATGGTTCAAAAATTTAAAGCTGCGCCAGATACTTTAGAAGGTGAAAGAAACAAAACTGTTGTAAAAGGGTATCTTGCTTATCTTCAAGAAAAAGGATTAGAAGATAACATGCTTAACTTTAAACGATATTTTGTTGTGGGGCTAGAAGCAAAAACTGGTGTAGAATCCGCAATAGCAGTTGATAATGGAGATCAAGTTGATGCTAAAGGAAGACCGACATCAGATGTAACTGTGGATTATTCAGGGGTTTCTGAGTCAGGAACAAGTGCTATAGATGGTGGAAAGGGTGATTTTACTCTTAATCTTACTTCTCCTGATGCGGAAGTTGAAACATACACTTACCGTGATGAAATCACTCCACTTCGTGCATATCGTTTAGCAAGTGGTACGACAACAATCACTTACACTTATGCAGAAGAAAAAACTCGTGAAATCGAGAAAAAAGGTTCTGTAGTTGTTAACTACCAAACAGAAGACGGAACAGAATTAAAAACTCCTTATACTGATACTGCTGAAACAGTAGCTGAAGTAGTAACTGAGAAGTACTATGTAAACGCAGATGGTCAAGAAGTAATCGTAAGCAGTACTAAAGCACCTAAAAACATAGCGTACAATACTAAAGAGAACGCAGATGAAAAACCAGAAAAACTTACAGATGCAAATGGTAATGTTTACTACCTTAAAGCTGATGCTACAAAAACAGCTGTAAATGATGAAGAAAAAGACGCTCCAGCTGAAACAGGAACAGTAGTAGAAGGTGTTACAAAAGTAACTTACATCTATGAAAAAGCTGGATCAGTAATCGTTAACTACAAAACTGAAGATGGAACAGCTCTTACAGGTACAGTAGTTGGTGACGAAAGCAAAACTGTAGAATCAGGTGCTAAAGATGTTGATAACGGTAAACCAGGAACAGCTTATAACACTGCAGATAACGGAATGAAACCAACTCGTATTAAAACTGCAGAAGGAAAAGTCTACGAACTAGTACAAGATTTAACTGAAGGTGAAGAAGAAGGTACAGTAGTAGCTGGAGAAACTAAAGAAGTAACATACGTTTATAAAGAGGTTAAAGGTAACGTAGTTGTTAAGTATGAAGATACTGAAGGTAACACACTTGCTGATGACGAACAAGATGAAACAGATGCTTCTCTAAATGTTAAATACGATACAGCAGACCACAAAAAAGCTGAAATCACTAAAGATGGTGTTAAATATTATTTAACAGCTAAAGAGCTTAAAGATGATTCTAAACCAGCTACTGGAGATGTTGTTGAAGGAACAACTACAGTAACTTACGTTTATGAAAAAGCAGGATCAGTAATAGTTCACTATACAGATCAAGAAGGTAACCCAATATCTGGAACAGATCCAGAAGGAAATAATGTACCTGAAACTAATAACGATACAACAGATGGTAAACCAGGAACTGACTACAACACTGCAGACAACGGAATGAAACCAAACCGTATTAAAACTGCAGAAGGAAAAGTATACGAATTAGTACCTGCTTCTACAATCGGTAATGAAACTGGTAAAGTAGTAGCTGGAGATACTGTAGAAGTGACATACGTTTATAAAGAAGTAAAAGGTAACGTTGTTGTTAAGTATGAAGATACTGAAGGTAACGTAATCGCTGAAAGCGAAAAAGACGAAACAGATGCTTCTCTAAACGTTAAATACGATACAACAGACCACAAAAAAGACGAAATCACTAAAGATGGTGTTAAATACTACCTAACAGCTAAAGCACTTAAAGACGGTTCTAAAGAAACTGGAGATGTAGTAGAAGGTACTACAGAAGTAACTTATGTTTACGAAAAAGCTGGACAAGTAGTCGTTAACTACCAAACAGAAGACGGAACTCCAATAGTAGGTGTAGATGCAGCAGGTGCTAACGTAGCGTCAGGTGCTAAAGACACTGTAGACGGAAGACCAGGATCAGCATACGACACTTCTGATAACGGAATGAAACCAAACCGTATCACAACAGCAGAAGGAAAAGTATACGAATTAGTACCAACAGCAACTAAAGGTGATGAAACAGGTACAGTAGTAGCTGGAGAAACTAAAGAAGTAACTTATGTTTATAAAGAAGTTACTGGAGATGTAGTAGTTCACTATGTTGACACAGAAGGTAACACAATCGCAGCTGACAAAGATGACCTTAAAGGTGCATCTCTAAGCGAAAAATATGACACTGCTGTTGATAACAAACCAGAAAAAATCACTGCAGAAGACGGAACTGTATACTACATTACAAAAGCTGGACTTAAAGATGGTTCTAAACCAGAAACAGGAAACGTAGTAGAAGGTAAAACTGATGTAACTTACGTTTATGAAAAAGCTGGATCAGTAATCGTTAATTACCAAACAGAAGACGGAACTCCATTAACAGGAACTGCTGATGGTAAAGATATTGCTTCAGGTGCAAAAGACACTGATAATGGAAAACCAGGTTCTGAATACAACACTGCAGACAACGGAATGAAACCAACTCGTATTACAACAGCAGAAGGAAAAGTATACGAATTAGTTCCAGAATCAACTAAAGGTGATGAAACAGGTACTGTAGAATCAGGAACAACTAAAGAAGTAACATACGTTTATAAAGAAGTTAAAGGTAATGTAGTTGTTAAGTACGAAGATACTGAAGGGAACACACTTGCTGATGACGAAACAGACGAAACAGATGCTTCTCTAAATGTTAAATACGATACAGCTGACCACAAAAAAGATGAAATCACTAAAGATGGTGTTAAATATTACTTAACAGCTAAAGAACTTAAAGATGATTCTAAACCAGCTACTGGAGATGTCGTTGAAGGAACAACTACAGTAACTTACGTTTACGAAAAAGCAGGACAAGTAGTAGTTAACTATCAAACAGAAGACGGAACTCCATTAGTAGGTGTAGACGCGGCTGGTGCTAACGTAGCTTCAGGTGCAAAAGACACTGTAGATGGAAAACCAGGATCAGACTACGATACTTCTGATAACGGAATGAAACCAACTCGTATTACTACTGCAGATGGAAAAGTTTACGAACTAGTACCAACAGCAACTAAAGGTGATGAAACTGGTAAAGTTGTTGCGGGAGAAACTAAAGAAGTAACCTACGTTTATAAAGAAGTAACTGGTGATGTAGTCGTTCATTACGTTGATACAGAAGGAAACGTAATTGCGGAAGATAAAGAAGATACGAAAGGTGCTTCTCTAAACGCTAAATATGACACAACTGACAACAAACCAGAGAAAATCGAAAAAGACGGAACTGTTTACTACTTAACAGCTAAAGCTCTTAAAGATGATTCTAAACCAGAAAACGGAGACGTAGTAGAAGGTAAAACTGAAGTAACTTACGTTTACGAAAAAGCAGGACAAGTAGTCGTTCACTACACTGATGAGAAAGGTAACACTATCCAAGTGGATGCTGTTGATACAAAAGACGGTAAACCAAACTCAGACTACAACACTGCTGATAACGACATGAAACCAAACCGTATCACTACTCCAGAAGGAAAAGTATACGAATTAATCCCTCAATCAACTAAAGGTGATGAAACAGGTAAAGTTAAAGCTGGAGAAACAACAGAAGTAACTTATGTGTACAAAGAAATCACTGGAAATGTAGTAGTTCACTACGTTGATACAGAAGGAAACACATTAGCTGCAGATACTAAAGATGTAGAAAATGGATCACTAAGTGAGAAATATGACACAACTGACAACAAACCAGCTAAACTAGAAAAAGATGGACAAGTTTACTACTTAACAGCTAAAGAACTTAAAGAAGATTCTAAACCAGAAAACGGTGCTGTTGTAGAAGGAACTACAGAAATCACTTATGTATATGAAAAAGCAGGAAACGTAGTAGTTCACTACGTAGACGAAGCTGGAAACACACTTCAAACAGATGCTGTTGATACAAAAGATGGTAAACCAGGAGCTAAATACGATACTACTGATAACGACATGAAACCAACTCGTATCACAACTGCAGAAGGAAAAGTATTCGAACTAGTACCAGCATCAACTAAAGGTAACGAAAACGGAAGTGTTGAAGCAGGTAAAACTACAGAAGTAACATATGTGTACAAAGAAGTTAAAGGAAACGTGGTAGTTCACTACACTGACGAAGCGGGTAACACAATCGCAGAAGATGTTAAAGATACTACAGACGGATCAGTAAGCTCAGCATATGACACAACTGACAACAAACCGGCAACAATCACTACTAAAGATGGAAAACTATACGTATTAGTACCAACTTCAACTAAAGGTGATGAGAACGGTAAAGTAACAGAAGGAACTACAGAAGTAACTTACGTTTATAAAGATGTTAAAGAAGAAGCTAACAAAGCAATCGACAAAGCTTTATCTGAAAAAGAAAGCAAGATCAAAGAAAATCCTGAGTTAACAAACGAAGAGAAAGAAAAAGCTCTTGAAGAAGCTAAGAAAAAAGCAGAAGAAGCTAAGAAAACATTAAAAGAAGCTAAGACTCCTGAAGATGTAGAAAAAGTTACTACAAAAGGTAAAGAAGATGTAGAGAAAACTCCTGTAACTCCAGAAGAGAAACCAAAAGCTAAAGAAGCAATCGACAAAGCTCTAGAAAACAAAGTTAAGAAAATTGATGAAGATCCAAGCTTAACACCAGAGCAAAAAGAAAAAGCTAAAGAACAAGCTAAGAAAGATGCAGAAGAAGCTAAGAAAGCAATTGATAAAGCCCCTTCTAAAGAAGAAGTAGAAAAAGCTAAAGAAAATGGTAAGAAAGAACTTGAAAAAGAAGTTCCAACTCCATCAAATCCATCAGAAGATGGTAAAGATAACCCAACTACACCTTCACCAGAAGAAAAAGCTAAAGCTAAAGAAGAGATTGACAAAACTTTAGAAAATAAAGTTAAGAAAATCGATGAAGATCCAAGCCTAACACCAGAGCAAAAAGAAAAAGCGAAGGAAGAAGCTAAGAAAACAGCGGAAGAAGCTAAGAAAGCAATTGATAAAGCACCTTCTAAAGAAGAAGTAGAAAAAGCTAAAGAAAATGGTAAAAAAGGAGTTGAGAACGGAACTCCATCTACAGACAACCCAACAAATCCATCTAATGGAGATGAAGAAAAACCTTATACACCATCTCCAGAAGATAAAGAGAAAGCGAAAAAATCTGTAGAAAAAGAACTTGAAGAGAAAATCAAAAACATCGATAAAGATCCAAACTTAACACCAGAGCAAAAAGAAAAAGCGAAGGAAGAAGCTAAGAAAGAAGCTGAAAAAGTTAAGAAATCTATCGAAGAAGGTAAAACAACTGAGTGGGTAGACGAAAAAGGAAACCCAATCAAACCTGTAACACCAGGAACATACCCAGCAGGAAAAACTCCTAACTACGAACTAGTAGGAACAGTTACAAACCCACAAACAGGAAAAGTAACACACATCTTCAAACCAGTAACAAAAGAAGAAAAAACTACAGTATGGGTAGATGTAAATGGTAAACCATTAAAACCAGCTAAACCAGGAACAGAAGAAGCAGGAAAAGTACCAAACTATAAACTTGTAGGTACAACTGTAGATCCAACAACTGGAAATGTAATCCACGTGTTCACTCCTACACCAGTTGTCAACAAGGTAACTGAGTGGGTTGATACAGAAGGAAAAGTAATCCGTCCACAAGAAGATGGATCAAAAGTACCAGGGAAAGTACCAAACTATGAATTAGTAGGAACAGTTACAAACCCAGAAACAGGAAAAGTAACACACATCTTCAAACCAACAACACCTGACAAACCTTCTACAGTATGGGTAGATGTAAATGGTAAACCATTAAAACCAACTGCACCAGGAAAAGAAGAAGCTGGAAGTGTACCTAACTACAAACTAGTAAGAACAGTTACAAACCCAGAAACTGGTGATGTAATCCACATATTTACTCCTACACCAGTTGTCAACAAAGTAACTGAGTGGGTTGATACACAAGGAAATGTAATCCGTCCAACTAAACCAGGAACAGAAGAAGCAGGAAAAGTACCAAACTATGAATTAGTAGGAACTGTTAAAGATCCAGAAACAGGAAAAGTAACACACATCTTCAAACCAGCTTCTAAAGGAATAGTAACAGTATGGGTTGATGAAAATGGTAAACCAGTTAGACCGCTTGCTAAAGGTGATAACCCTGCAGGAACAGTATCAGGATACGAATTAGTTAAAACAATTGTAGATCCAGAAACAGGAAATGTACTACACGTGTTCAAACCTAAAGGTTCTGTGAAACCAGGAACTCCTGAAACTCCAGGTCAAAACCCAGGTCAAAACCCAGGTCAAAACCCAGGTCAAAACCCAGGAACTCCAAACACGCCAGAAAAACCAATGGATCCAAACTCTCCAGCTAAACCAGCTGCCCCAGCAACGCCAACGATGCCATCAGCACCAGTAAATGGTGAAGCACCACAAGCTCCAGTAGCATCATCAGAAGCTAAAGGACAAGCTGAACTTCCAAACACTGGTACAGAAGACAATGCTAGCCTAGCAGCATTTGGACTTTTAGGTGTCTTGAGTGGATTTGGACTTGTTGCTCGCAAGAAAAAAGAAGACTAATTTGAATTAGATTTTCTGGTAAGAACGGCTCTTTGTCAACTGTAGTAGGTGACGAAAAGCTAACATCTAGGGAGGACCATATAGGTCTTCTCTTTTTGAATGTTCAGAGTGATGAAAACATGCTTCCTAAAGTTGATAGAGGTTAGAATAATTAGCGAGTTCTTCTGAGAAATTCAGTGTCTTCTCAAGGACTTCATGTGGACTTAAGGTTTGGCCGAATGTCTTTGAATAAAAAGAGTGAGAGATAACTTACGGCTGTCCTTTTGGAAGAGTCGCCAGTGCTTTTTCAAGGCTCGATAGGGTAGTGACTTCTTATCAAACTGGTTCATAATGGTAATTCTTGTCTTTTAAAAAGCTCTACCGAGGTGTTGGATGATGTGTAAATGATCAATAATGATTTCGGCGTTTGGGAAAAGTCTACGAGCTAGTGGGATATAGGCTCCAGACATATCCATCGTGATAAACTGCACCTTTTGTCGGACTAGATTTGAAATTTGGTGGTCTTTATCAACGATTGATGTCTCAGTCACCGTGACTAGTCTACAATTTTACACTGGAAACGAAGCTTTTTAAGATGCAGTAGTGTTGGTATTCCAGTTTTGCTTGAACCTCGATGTAGATATCTTTTTCAAAAACAAGAGAGGTAATGATGTCAGGGTCTCTAACTCTGTGGTATTCTTAATAGGTCTCATAAGTTCTTCCTAATGATGGTTTCGTCTTCTATCATCATTTTTTAGAGGATAAAGGAATCCAGCCATTTATGTCATGTAAGGGTAGTAGCCCGGATAATGGCATAATGGAATCTTTCTTTGGCATTCTTAAGTCCGAAATGTTTTACGGTTATGAGACGACATTTCAGTCACTTGAGCAATTGGAATAAGCTATTGTAGACTATATTGATTATTACAACAACAAACGCATTAAGGTACAAACTAAAAAGAATTAGTCCTATGCAATACAGAACTAACTCCTTTGTGTAAATTAATTGTCTAACTTTTTGGGGTCAGTACAAATAAGGCTGAACCCAAAAAGGTACACCCTCTTACTATACAAAATTTAGTCATAAGTAACTAAAAGGGTAGTAAAAAGAAACAAAGCACTCTAGGAAAAATACCTAAAGTGCTTTTTGTTGTAGAAGTCAACGACAAGTGCTTCGTTGATTTCTGGGTTGATTTCGTCGCGTTTTGGCAAGCGGGTCAATGAACCTTCCAAATTCTCAGCGACTAATGATACGAGTGCTGGACGTACAAGAGTAGCTTCTACTGCTTCAAGGATTGCTGGAACTTTCAATGATTTTTCACGAACTGGGATCACTTGACCTAGAGTTACGCGGTATGATGGGATATCAACGCGTTTTCCGTCAACAAGGATGTGACCGTGGTTTACGAATTAACGAGCTTAACGACGAGTAATCGCAAGGCCGAGACGGTAAACAACGTTATCCAAACGACGTTCCAAAAGAAGCATGAAGTTGAAACCTAGGATTCCGCCTTTGATTTTTGTAGCTTGTACGAACAAGTTACGGAATTGTTTTTCAGCTACACCGTAAGTGAAACGAAGTTTCTGTTTTTCAGCCAATTGCAAACCGTATTCTGACAATTTAGAACGGTTGTTTGGTCCGTGTTGTCCTGGTACGCAGTTACGACGTGCCAATTCTTTACCTGTACTTGTAAGTGAAAGGGCAAGGCGACGAGCTTGTTTCTAAGATGGTCCTGTATAACGTGACATGTGAATGTCCTCCTGATATAAATAATATTTCGGTGGAAATAGTCACTTAGGAAGCCCTGATTCGTGCAGATGCCCTTCGCCTAAACAGCTAAGGTTACTTGTCATAAGACAAGTAACCTGTTGACGAGCTTCATGCTTTCCTGTTGCAATTTCACACAAAGGCTATTGCAACAGGAAAAGCTGGATTTGTAAAGGGGGGTTAAGCTTTATTTTCACTACCAGAGAGATTGAGAAGGAGGGTAAAGGTGCTTCCTAGACCGTACTGGCTGCTGACTGTAATTTCCCCACCCAATTGATGGGCCAATTCACGCGCAATCGCAAGTCCTAAGCCATGACCACCTGTTTTCATGTTACGCGAAGTTTCTACACGATAAAGGCGTTTGAAAATATTCTCCAAGTCCTCTGGGGCAATTCCCTGCCCCTCATCGGTCACACTGATTGAAAGCTGGTTTTTCTCCAGCTTAGCTACCACCTCCAGCTTGGTTCCTGGAGCTGAGTATTTAAAAGCGTTATTGACCAGATTCACCAAGATGCGAGAAAGTTTGGCATAATCTCCCTCAATCCGGGCAGACTCTGGGATCACCTGCAAGTGGACATCTCGCTCCTCCTGCTCAATCAAGAACTGAAATTCACTCATGCACTCAATCAAAAGCTGATCCAGAAAAATGCTGTCTTTGCTGGTAGTCTCTACCTGATTTCTAGCTGTGTTTAGGGTCAAAAAATTCAACTCCTCAACCAGTTTATTGAGTCTTTCAGTCTGACGCCCAATGGTTGCTAGATAATGGTCCTGTTCTCCTTCCTTGATAACCCCATCCAAAATCCCTTCTACCGTCGCTTGGATCGAAGTGATGGGGGTCTTGATATCATGCGATAGCTGAGCAATCATTAATCCCTTTTCTCGTTCGCTTTCTTCTAATGAATCAAAGGTCGCCTGCAAATCATGGGACATTTCATTGAAAGCTTGGCCTAATTGTTGAAATTCTACAGGGCCTTGAACCTCTAGATTTGAAGGAAAATCCTTGTCTGCTACCCGCTTGGCATGTTCCTTAAGTTTGGCCAATGATGTAAAGACAGGCGATAGGAGAAAGAGACTAATCCCAGCACCGACAAGGCTGGCAACGATGGTCATTCCAAGCAGAAAGTAAATCTCGCTTTTCTCAATCAGCATTTTTTGAACAGCCCAAAAAACCACGATAATCGTTAGGAGTGTTGAAATGACATACCCCACTAAAATATAACTTTTTAATTTCATTAACTACCTCGTGCTTTCTCAATTTTGTAGCCCAACCCCCAGACGGTTTTGATAGTAGGCGTTTCTACACTGGCATGTTTAGCCAACTCCTGTCGAAGAGCATGAATATGAACATTCAAGGTATTGGTATCATCCACATAGTCTTCTTGCCAGACCTTTTCATAGAGGTCTGTCTTAGAGAAAACCCGCTCTGGATTACTAGCTAAAAGCCATAGGAGTTCGAAGGATTTGACTGTCAAATCAAGCGCCACATCTCCGACTTGGACCTCATGGCTACCGTGATTCATCCGTAAATCTCCGAGACTGACGACCTCTGTCTCACCTCCACGATGAAGGCGACGTAAGATATTGTGGACACGCAAAACCAGCTCACGAGGGCTAAAGGGCTTGGCAATAAAGTCATCTGCCCCCAAGCTCAGACCATAAATCTTGTCCTGCTCGCTTGTCTTAGCCGTAATAAAGAGAAAAGGCTGATCTGGAGATTGATACTGAACTTCACTAATCAAATCATAACCATCCATCCGAGGCATCATGATATCTGTAATAATCAAATCAATCACTTTTCGCTTGAAGATTTCCAAGGCCTCTACTCCATCATGAGCCACCAAAACCTGATACCCTGCCTGAACCAGATAGCGTTGATGAATATCTGTGATTTCTACCTCGTCGTCAACGAGTAAAATTGTCTTTCCCACCTGTATCTCCTTTGAAAAAAACAGTGTTATACCACAATAGTATAACACTATTTTAATCTCTTTACGAACATTCTAAACGATATCTGGATTTTTCAAATCCTAGATAGGAAGTCTGTAGCAAGACTAGTCATTTTCCTCTTTTTTAGCTTTCAAACCGAGGCCACCTAGCAGGCCGGCCAAGGCTAATCCAAAGAATCCAAGAGTAGCCATTGATGTTTGAGCTTCACCAGTATATGGAAGCATGTCTTTTTTGCCTTTCATTTGATCAGCCATCATTGGACTTGATGCCTTGTTATTAGCTGCCATCTTGCCTTCATCAGACATTTTGCTTGAGGTTACCATAGGCTGGCTAGCATTCATGGTTTTGTCCTGCTCTTTGTTAGGCATCATCTTATCTTGGCTAGCAACTAGCATTTTGGATTTCATCTCATCTTGATGAGCACTTGGCATTTGAGCGTTTATCTTAGATGCATTTTGATGACTATTCATCATTGGAGCCGGCATAGCTGAACCATTAGAAGATGGGACGAAGCTTGATTGCATAGGAGTAAGAGACTGATGTCCATTCAAGTTCACTGTCAAATCCTTAGTCGCTACGAGATTACTCAAGTCTGCCTTGCCGTCTTTTGCACCGTACACTTTGATAGTTGCCTTGTAGCTTTGCGTACCGTTTTGTTTCAAGAGGTCAAGAAGATCTTTATCAGATTTGCCTTGGGTACCGGCCAAATCTACTTCATAGAAGTAGAGGCCTTTGCCCAATTTTTCTACTGGTGGAAGGGCGGGGTTTTTGGCTGAACCGTTGTCTGACCATGGAGCCTTGTCTGAAGCTTTCAAGATAAGGCGTGTCAACATGCCGTCACCAGCGAAGAATTCGTATGGAATGACTTGGTTGACACCGGCTGTGAATGGGCCTGGGAAGTTAGCTTTATCCAAGTATGTAGCTGGAACATCCACTGTATCTTTGGTGTTGTCAGCCACACCTTTTTGAACTTCAGCTGGAGTGGTTAAGCCGTTCAAGTTGACATCCAAATCCTTAGTCGCTACTAGATTACTCAAATCAGCCTTGCCATCTTTAGCGCCGTAGACTTTGATGGTAGCTTTATAGCTTTGAGTGCCGTTTTGTTTCAAGAGGTCAAGAAGTTCTTTGTCTGATTTGCCTTGAGTGCCGGCCAAGTCTACCTCGTAGAAGTAGAGGCGTTTGCCCAATTTCTCTACTGGTGGAAGGGCCGGATTTTTAGCTGAACCATTGTCGGACCATGGAGCCTTGTCTGAGGCTTTCAAGATAAGGCGTGTCAACATGCCGTCACCAGCGAAGAATTCGTATGGAATGACTTGGTTGACACCGGCTGTGAATGGGCCTGGGAAGTTAGCTTTATCCAAGTATGTAGCTGGAACATCCACTGTATCTTTGGTGTTGTCAGCCACACCTTTTTGAACTTCAGCTGGAGTGGTTAAGCCGTTCAAGTTGATATCCAAATCCTTAGTCGCTACAAGGTTGCTCAAGTCGGCCTTGCCATCTTTCGCACCGTACACTTTGATGGTAGCTTTATAGCTTTGCGTACCGTTTTGTTTTAAGAGGTCAAGTAACTCTTTATCAGATTTTCCTTGGGTGCCTGCCAAATCCACTTCATAGAAGTAAAGACCTTTACCCAAGTTCTCTACTGGTGGGAGAGCCGGATTTTTAGCTGAACCGTTGTCTGACCATGGAGCCTTGTCTGAGGCTTTCAAAATCAAACGAGTTAACATACCGTCACCAGCGAAGAATTCATATGGAATGACTTGGTTAACACCGGCTGTGAATGGACCAGGGAAATTGGCCTTGTCCAAGTATGTAGCTGGAACATCAACCGTATCTTTAGTGTTGTCGGCCACACCTTTTTGAACTTCAGCTGGGGTGGTTGCTGGTTGAGCTTCACTTGCTTCACGGTCTTGTCCAGAGACGGCAGGCGCAGGATTTGTCGCAGGTTCAACCACATCTTCTGTTTCTTTCTTAGATTCTGATTTTGCTTGCACTTTTTCTTTTGGTGCTACTACTTGGTCTTCAGCAGTCACATCCGCTTTTTCTGGAGAGCTTGTAGTATCCAAGCTTGCTTTAGGTGCTGAGTTTACCTGTTCTGAAGGAAGAGCTGTATCGACTGCTTCTTTGAGAAGTTCAGCTGGTAAGTCGCTCTTTTCACTCACCGAAGCAGCGTCTGGTACGACTTGAGCAGGGGTCGGATTGACGACATCGGCATGTGCAGAACTTGGTTGCCCAACTAGGACAAAGAAGCCACTAGCCACAACAACTGAGGCAACACCGACACTGAGACGGCGAATAGACCAACGAGTATATCTTTGATTTTGATTGAATTTCATAGGATTCTCCTTAGAGTTTTTCTTTATTTGATGGCTCTAGTATAATATCCTAAAATAAAAAAGGCTTAAGGAAAAGTTAAATTTTTCCTTAAATGCCTCTTATAAAATACTTATATTGATTCATTAATCATTGGGGAAGAAAGCAGCCTTCCTATCCAACTCACTCAGCTCTGTTAGAGTATCCAAATGTTAGTTATTAATCACCGCCATGATATAGGTATCTGCCTGTAAGAGGTCATAGTGCTTTCTAAGTTCTTGAGAGTATGAAAGCAGCTTTTCTAAAATCTCTTTATTGGTCAAGTGTGAGCGAAAAGTCGGGGGATAAGAACGTCTATCGCTGAGTTTACTACTATCCTGTTGAATGAGTTTCCAGTTACGAATGACTGTCGAAGTAGAGACAGATAGACTGTCTGCGATAGCCGTCATAGGGACTTTCTCGATTAATTTTTGAGTGATTTTCTGGTTGACGATGGTCGCGATTTGGTGATTCTTTTTATAGTAAGGCTAACAAGATAGTAAGTACCAGTACGGTTTCAATTCGAATCAGATGGTGGGCTGGATGGAAGTTTTCTTTTCGTTTGCCATTCCAATAGGATCCGTCGTAAATCACCCACAACCAATCAGCCAAAGAGATAGTGCGATAATCAGCAAAAAGAAGTTGAGGATAAATAATAAGATCGCAAGCATACTTCCGAAAAGGAGAAGCCGATTTCCTAGAGTATTCTTACATTTTCTTAATTTTGAAAGGCTACCTGATAAATAAACCAGGACAAAAACAAGTGCTAAGAAGACTGAAATAAGGTAAAAAAGTAGCAAACTTGTTTTCTTAACTAGGATACTTAAGGTAAATGTAATGTGATAGTGTTAAGATCTTTACTTAACTTAGTTTGTGACTCTTCTTATGAATAACTATAAATGAAAGAGAATGATTGACAAAGATAAGTGTTAAAGTGATAAAAGAGGAGCAATAAAGATTGATTGGTACGTTATGAGGTTCATTTAGAGTTTGCATGTAGTATCTCCGAATAAAACTGGACAACTTCTTGTTCGCTATAGGACTTGCCTTTTTTCAACCACCAGCTGAGGGTTTCGATAAAATTGGTAACGACCATGTGTTTGAGATAGGAGTGGGGGATGCTTGGATGGGCCTTGATCAGTTCATCAGCCACCATCGGGTAGACATCATGTTCTAGCTCTTTTCGCAGTTGCCGGATAAAATAATCGTTTTTGGAGAGCAAGAGACTGGTCACATGGTCTTGATTTTTCTTGAAATGCTGGAAGATATGAGCCAGGTAGTCTTGTGGAGAGAGGTGTTCAGCACGCTCAAAGAGATGGTGAAAGAGCTTTTGGCAGAGTTCATCCAGCAGTAACTCCTTACTCTCGTAATGATTGTAAAAAGTTGAGCGCCCCACATCGGCTAAGTCAATGATTTCTTGAACCGTGATGGCCTCATAGTCTTTTTGGTTGAGTAAGTGTAAGAAAGCCTGATAGATAGCTTTTCGAGTTTTGGTGATGCGACGATCCTTAGCTGTCATTTGGACACTTTGAACAAACTGTTCAGTAACGTACACCCTAAACAGTTTGCGCCTATCCTTTCTGTAGTGAATGTTAGATAATGATAATGAACAGGATGTTCATGAATCTATTATAGCAAAGGAAATAGGATTATGAAGTCAAAACATGCGGTCTGGTTGGCCTTTTTCTTGAATCTTAGCTATGCCATTGTCGAGTTTATTGCGGGAGGGATTTTTGGTTCCAGTGCAGTCCTTGCTGATTCCGTTCATGACTTGGGGGATGCGATTGCGATTGGGATCTCCGCCTTTTTGGAGAGTATTTCCAATCGTGAAGAAGATAGCCACTATACCTTGGGCTACAAGCGTTTTAGCCTTTTAGGGGCCATGGTAACAGTAGTGATTCTCATGACAGGGTCCGTTCTGGTTATTTTGGGAAATATAACGAAACTCTTTCATCCACAACCAGTCAACGATGAGGGAATTATCTGGCTAGGAATCATAGCCGTCAGCATAAATGTGCTGGCGAGTCTCGTCATTCGCAAAGGGCAAACCCAGAACGAATCCATTCTTAGTCTGCACTTTCTGGAAGATACCTTGGGTTGGGTGGCTGTCATCCTAATGGCCATTGTTCTCCGATTTACCGACTGGTATATCCTAGATCCGCTCTTATCTCTAGCTATTTCCATCTTTATTTTGTCAAAAGCTATTCCACGTTTTTGGAGCACGCTTAAGATTTTCCTCGATGCCGTTCCAGAAGGAGTAGATATACAGAAGATCAAGAAAAATTTGGCAGAGTTGGACCATGTCGCTAGTATCAATCAACTCAATCTTTGGACCATGGATGGTTTGGAAAAGAACGCCATTGTCCATGTTTGTCTGGAGCATGTCAAGCATATGGAGGTCTGTAAAGAAGCGATTCGTACCTTGCTTAAAGATTGTGGTTTTCAAAACGTCACCATTGAGGTCGATGAAGATCTGGCGACTCACCGAGTCCATAAGAGAAATATTGAAGAGTTGGAAGTGGAGAGTGAGCAGGAACATGGATTTCATTAGTACAAAATGAAGAATGATTGAGTGCCTATGTTATTTGAACTAGAGTTTTTTTCTTTCCTGTTTAAATATTTTTATAGTTTGGTACTATAAGAGCTCTGTATAGACCTCATAAATATGATTGTTAACTAAAAAAATTTTTCTATTAGATGCCAAATGATTGACTTAGAGTCAACTCGAAGTTATATAATAAGATAAGTGAGTTAGAATAGCTTAAACTCAGTGAATAAAATGAGAGGAGGTTAGTGTATGAATATTAAATCAGCCAGTGATTTGTTGGGAATTTCAGCGGATACGATTCGGTATTATGAACGGGTTGGTCTTGTACCACCAATTACTCGAACCGCGACGGGGATTCGTGATTTTAAAGAACATGACATAGAAGCTCTGGAATTTATTAAGTGTTTTCGTTCGGCAGGTGTCTCGGTAGACAGTTTAGTTGACTATATGTCGCTCTACCAAAAGGGGGATGAAACGAGAGAGGAAAGGCTTGGTATCTTAGAAGAGGAAAAGAAAAAATTAGAAGAGCGCTTGTCTCAGTTACAGGCTGCTTTAAATCGATTAAATCTCAAAATAAAATATTACAAGGAAGGAAAATTTTAAATGAAATCAGCAGTTTATACAAAAGCTGGGCAAGTTGGTATAGCAGAAATTAATCGTCCGCAAATTGAGGCAGCCGATGATGCCATTATCCGCATTGTTCGTACTTGCGTTTGTGGATCTGACCTCTGGAGTTACCGTAATCCCGAAATTGAAGAAGGGCATAGAAATAGCGGTCATGAGGCTATCGGAATCGTCGAAGAAGTTGGTGAAGACATCACTACTGTAAAACCAGGTGACTTTGTTATCGCCCCTTTCACCCATGGTTGTGGAGAGTGTGATGCCTGTCGTGCCGGTTATGATGGGACTTGTGACCGCCATATCGGCACCAACTGGTCTGGTGGCGTACAGGCTGAGTATATCCGTTTCCATTTTGCCAATTGGGCACTTGTGAAAATTCCAGGTCAACCTTCAGATTACAGCGAAGGCATGCTCAAGTCACTTTTGACGCTAGCAGATGTTATGCCGACGGGCTACCATGCGGCGCGTGTGGCTAATGTGCAAAAAGGCGACAAGGTTGTCGTTATCGGGGATGGGGCTGTTGGCCAATGTGCTGTCATTGCAGCTAAGATGTGTGGTGCATCGCAAATCATCCTCATGAGTCGCCACGAAGACCGTCAACAAATGGCCTTGGAGTTCGGTGCGACAGCAGTCGTCGCTGAGCGTGGGGAAGAAGGCATTGCCAAGGTCCGTGAAATCCTTGGGGGAGGAGCAGATGCAGCTCTTGAATGTGTGGGTACTGAAGCAGCAGTGGATCAAGCACTTGGGGTGCTTCACAATGGTGGTCGTATGGGATTTGTTGGTGTTCCACACTATGAAAATCGTGCCATTGGATCAACCTTTGGACAAAATACAACGATTGGTGGCGGACCAGCATCTGTCACAACCTATGATAAACAAGTTTTGTTAAAAGCTGTTCTGGATGGCGACATCAATCCAGGACGTGTCTTCACCCATAGCTATAGCTTGGACGAGATTGATCAAGCTTATAAAGACATGGATGAACGCAAGACCATCAAGGCTATGATTGTACTTGAGTAACGAGAAAAATTCTAGTAGATGATTTCTGCTAGAATTTTTTGGTTTGGCTTATATAAAAAATGTGTGAAATAAACTTCCCTTGCTAAGGTCATCAAGGTCGCGATTGTGATGACAATGGTTGGATAGGCAGAGAAATGAAGGGAGAGAGCTAGTCCAGTCATAACCACCCGTGAAAACGGGTGGTTATGACTTTTCTGAAAAAAGTTAAATTTTCCACTTGACAAGTGAGTGAACACTCACTACAATATCACTTGTAATCGAAAGTGAGTAAATACTCACTAAGGAGGATGCATATGAAAACATTGCTACATTTACAAGATTTACAAAAATCTTTTGGTCAACAACTTGTGTTAAACCACGTTGGTTTTGAATTACAGTCTGGGGAAATTATTGGTCTAATCGGTCCTTCTGGTGCTGGTAAATCAACCATGATTAAAATCATGTTAGGGATGGAAAAGGCAGATAGCGGTATCGCTTTAGTCTTAGACCAGACCATGCCCAATCGTCATATTCTGGGAGATATAGGCTATATGGCCCAGTCAGATGCTTTATATGAAGCTTTATCAGGACAAGAAAATTTGGAATTTTTCGGTCAGCTCAAAGGTCTCTACAAAAAAGCCTTAAAGGATGAAATTGCTCATGTGGCTCAAGTAGTAGAGCTAACAGACCACTTAAGCAAGGCGGTATCAGGTTATTCTGGAGGCATGAAACGACGTTTATCGCTAGCCATTGCACTCTTAGGAAATCCGCAGCTCTTGATTTTGGACGAACCAACTGTTGGAATCGATCCTTCTCTTCGTAGGAAAATCTGGAAAGAGTTAATTACACTCAGAGACAATGAGGTAGGAATATTGGTTACAACCCATGTCATGGATGAAGCAGAGCTGACAGATAAGGTCGGCCTCTTGTTGGGCGGTAAAATCATTGCTTTTGATACACCATCCAAGCTAAAAGAAACTTATGGCGTTTCAAGCATTGAAGAAGTCTTTTTGAAAGCAGAAGGAGAATGAGATGAGAACCCTTGCCATTGCAAAAAAAAGTTATCAAAGAATTGCTTCGTGACAAACGAACCCTTGCCATGATGTTTGTGGCTCCAGTCTTTATCATGTGGTTGATGAACCTCATGTTTTCGGCTAGTACAACCGTGAACGTCAAGATAGCAACGCAGGATCTACCAACTAGTTTGGTAAGTAGAATGGATGACTTAGACCATGTCAGTGTGAAAACTTACAAAGACTTAGATCAAGCCAAAGAGGCTTTAAACGATGAAAAAGTAGATGCAGTTATCTCTTATAAGGATGGGGAGTACCATGTAGACTATGCCAATACAGATGCCTCTAAAACTTCGGTGACCCGACAAGTATTACGCACGAGTATCGCCAGTGAAGACACCAATCAATTATTAACTCGTGTGAAGCAAGCTCTTCCACAATTACAGCTAGAGGCAAAATCTCCTGAAATTAAGCAAGATTATGAATATGGTAACGAGGACACCGGCTTTTTTGCTAAAATGATTCCAGTCTTGATTGGATTTGTGGTTTT
>ERZ1035027.54-NODE-54-length-78187-cov-20.630241_pt1 | contig 78187 bp, 135 predicted proteins | sample MGYA00520604_ERZ1035027 | MGnify/ENA primary metagenome ERZ1035027 (study PRJEB33766, sample SAMN09781743) | gut metagenome | biome: gut microbiome | host: Homo sapiens | place: Madagascar | study: EMG produced TPA metagenomics assembly of the PRJNA485056 data set...
TCTATTAATCAAGCTTATATTGAAACTAAAATAGAACATATTTCTCAATGTGCGAACGGGCTAAGGAAAACAGCTCGGGGTTATAATTGGGAATTTGAAAAAGATTAAAAATTTTTTAATAATTAACGTAGACGCTTACAGCAAACAATAATAAAAATCAAATTTTATAAAAAAGATTCTAATATTTAAAAAAAGATTTTGGGTATTGTTCCTTGCTAATTAGTTTATGATGCTTTCATGATTCTCCTTTGTTAGTATTATGCGTCTAGTTTATAAGTGCCGTACCAAGGTTGGAGTTACTCGACGGAGAGCTTAAGAAGGGGTTCGAATCCCCCACGGTGCAAGATTGAATTGTTTGGAGTACTACAAACAAGATGGTAAGTTATTGATGATTTAAAAGTAAACCCTTACAGCAAAGTTTTATTTTACAGATATTATTGCAAATTATGATGGTAAAAAATAAAGGGTTTAGTTCTGTAATGTTAAAAAATGCTAGAAGTAGACACTTACAGCAATTAAAATAAAAATACTGGGAAATATATTTAATTGGAATAAATACTTTTTTAGATTTTTATATGGTGTCTAGGATTTTATATGGTGAGGTAGCTCAATCGGTCAGAGCTTCCGACTTATGTTTTAGTAGTTTAAAAGTAAAACTTCTAATACAAGTGCAAGACTTGTCTAAAACACCAAATCGGAGGGTTGAGAGTTCGAGCCTCTCTCTCACCACCAATGGTAGCAAATTCAAATAAAGTAGACTCTTACAGCGATTACTTAAGAACTTGTGATTTGGGATTACAGATGTTTTGAAAAATGAGTCTAGCTTTATTAGCTCCTATAGCTCAGTTGAATAGAGCAAAGGATTTCTAATCCTTGGGTCGAAAGTTTAAGTCTTTCTAGGAGTGCCATGCGGAGTAGTGTAATGGTTAGCACAGCGGTCTCTAAAACCGTATCCTTCTGAGGGAGTTGGTTTGAGTTCGAATCTCAACTCCGCTGCCAGATATTGAGGGAATTAAATAACAAATCTTAATTCCCTCTTTTATATAAAGATAAAACAAAGTAAATAAAAACTAAAGTAGACAAAAAAATAAAGTAAAACAAAGTAAAAATTAAAGGAGACAAAAATTATGTGTGACAACTGCAAGAACGATATTTCCCGACCGTCTAACTCTTCCATTGCTTATGGTGTTTATGAGAGTGGCGGTGTGGTAAAGGCTGAGGTAACTGATACGGCATTTGATGCAATGCATGTTATTACTCGTCTTTGTGAAAAGGCTGATATGAAGACTATTTCTCTTGAAGGCATTTGGGAGAACACTCTTCTTGAAAACAGCTATCGTGGTAAGGCTAAGGTAAACCATGCTGACGGTGATAAGTTCGTTGAGGACATTGGCAAGGAGTTTGCTCGTGGCAAGGCTCTTGAAAAGTATCATCGAGCATTTGACCGTAAGATTCTTGCAATGCTTCTTGATGCACGAGTTCTGGTTGCAACCATTGAACATTATTGTGCCAAGAAGAGTATCGACACTGATAAGATTCCTTCAATTGAAGCGATTTCTAAGAAGCGCTTTGGTTGTAAGTAATTAAAAATAAAAAGTAGTCCGTTTAAAATTTTCATAAATTCACTCCAAAAAAGAGGAAGAGGTCGAATGGCTTCTTCCTTTTTTTACACGTTTTTTGTTAGAATTTTTTAATAAATGCTTGACAAGAAAAAAGATATATGGTAATATCTAAATAAATAGAAAGGAGAGTTGATATGGCAATTAACAATGCAATTACATATGGAGAAGTTGAAGAATTCTTTTCCACTCTTTTGTCTCCTGAAACTCCAAAGATTCGCAAGTATCATGTTTACGGAATGTATCAGCGTGAACAAGAGAATGAAAAGAAAGTTGCCGAGTTTGAAAACGCAGTAACTAAGAATTCTGATGATTGGCGTTTTTTTGGCTCAATGATTGGTGAAGATATGTGCATTGTCACAGGAATCAATCGTAAAGAAGAAATTTATTATATTCCCACTTATAAAGACAAAGAAAATAAGATTCATGTTTGCAATACTTATTTTGTAGATTTTGATGAAGCAGTTCTGGCTTGTGTGATTTACAAGAAAACCGATTCTGTTGAATCTGTACAATGGGTTTGTAAATTAATTAATAATTAAAAGAGGTAAAATAAAATGCGTAAGCTTAATACAATTCAGAAGAGAAACAACCTTAATACTGTGTATGCAGTTGATGAAAAGGGCATTGGTAATGCCAACCATGTTTACAATGTTATTGTAACTGATGGTCAGGGTAATGAGACTCCATATTCTATTGCTTTCCAGAATGGTCCTCGTAAGGAAATGGATTCAATTCATGGACTTCTTGACACAGACCTTCTTGAGATTGTTCGTGACCGTCTTCAGGGATTTCAGTCTGGCGAGTTTGCTTGTCGTGAAAATGCGATTGCACTTACTCATCTCGAAGAGTGTTTGCTCTGGATGAACAAGAGAGTTGAAGACCGTGCAGAACGTGGAGTACTTGGTACTTCTAATAAGTAATTAAGATGGATAGAAATAATCTTACTGTAATCAAAGGGGGGAAGAATGAAAATTCTTCTCCTTCTTTAGAAAATAGACCAATTCCAAAGTGCAAATTCTGTTCTCAGCCAATGATTGCTGGAGAGAAAGATACTTATTATTGCACTTGTAAGAATTATTTGTCTTATTTGCGTTTATTAGAGCAAATGCAAAAATTAGAAGAAACTTATAAAACCAATATGGCTACTTATCAATCTATTGCGCAAAAGCTTTTGCAAGACTCTGATTACTATAAAAAGGTAATTGCTCTTACAAGAAAAAGACAAGAAGAAGAAAAAGAAGAAAAAAATAATCCTAAGAAGCCAGTAAAGGTAATTAACTTTACAGAAATAAACAATAATAAAAACAAGATAAAAGCCGAGGACAATGATATTTTAGGATATTATTGGTTCCCTCCAATTAACTAAATTATTAATAAAACAAGGCAAAAAGAAAGGAGACAAAGGAATATGCCCCAATGGGAAAGATGGCAAGGAGAATTGCTTCACAGTCTCCAAGATATTATAACATATAGTCATTTAGGACTTGTATTTACTTTAATTCCAAACGAGGAAATTTCTATAGACCAAGAAGAAAAAGATTTGCATTTATCAATTAAAGCAATGGTTTATAAGAAATATTATAATTCTATTTCACCCCCAAGATGGACTTGGAATGATTCTTTAGCATCTGCAAAAAATAATTTAATGGTATTTATCAATGAATGGTTAAAGAGAAGGGGGCTGATGTAATACAGATGATGGAAAATAACAATAAAAAGTTGCATGGTATTTTAGGATTAATTCTTAATGCTTTTTACTTTTTTATTGGAGCACATTATTTAACCACTTGTCATACGACAAGTATATTATCGTATATTGTTTTAGTAATAGCCTTCTCTGTTTATATTGGGTATTGTTATACTTTTGGAGTTAAATGGGAGATTAAGCGTATTCAATCCAACGAAGAGAAAATTGAAAACATAGAAAAGAAAATCGAAACAATGGAGAAGAGTATCAATTATCTTATGGAATACTCTCCTTTAGATAAGGAAAAATATAATAGATATTTAGATATTTCTGAACAAGAGGGGTTTGACACAATTACACATGAGAGACTTTCAAAAATTTTTTTGAAAAGTATGTAATAAGTACTTGACAAAATAAAAGTTAAGTGCTATTATATAACCAAGCTAAAGGTAACACTTTAGCGAACTAGAAAAGGCTTAAGACAAGATGTAGCAAGCATTATTTAATTGATTTGGTTGTAAGGCGTCTCACCAACGCAGATTGCTACGACGAACTAAACTTGCTTAAAGGTAGTGGGAGCAATCCTCTAAAAGATTTCCGATGGTGGTTTGGAACTTCTCTATTTGGCATAAGAAGATAAATGGATAAGGCAACATTCGTGTTAGCGCTTATCGTGTAGGAAATTTTAGAGCAGATAAAAAGAAAAAAGAAAGGGGAATACAATGTCTACTAAAATTTATGAAATTATTCCTTATGAAGTAGAAGCTTTGAAGTGGGAAAAAGATAATTGGGAAGAAGTTGTAGAATTCTTTAAAACTCACAATATTGAAATTAAGAATATTGTTAAATATTCTGAAAAGGCACTTGAAAGTTTTAAAAAACTTAATAAGACTTGGTTTGAAAAGAATATTGATAATGAAGGTAGACATGCTTTTGTTGCTTATAGGCCAGAAGATAATTCTCATGATGAATATGAAGAATTTGTTGAACTTGGAGATTATTTTGTAATTGGAAAAGATGGTTTAGTTTATGTAAAACACGGGTTCAATTTTGAGAGTATGTTTAGGGAGAAAGAAAATGTTTGAAGTTAAGTTTCTTCGTCATAACAAAAAAAAGTACAACTGCAATGTTTCTCAAGAATATTCTTTTAAGAAGACTTTTAATACTGTAACAGAGCTTATGCAGTATTTAGATAAAGCTCCACGAACCTCTGTTTCAGTAGTTGATTATAGTGGTCTTAGTCATTCTGAATGGTATGCTTTTTGTCAAAAGAGACATCAACAACTTTGGAATGAAAGACTTAAGTATAAAAAAGACCATCCTGAAATTTCTTGGATTGACCAGTATCTTACACCTGAACATAAGAGATTAGAATTCTATAATTTGTTAAAAGGCGGAAGGTCTGAACCTACGCATAGACTTCCAAGAAAATATTATAAGAAACATGATTTGTAATTAAATTAACAAGTTGCTGCAAAGTTGTCAAGAAAAAAGTTTTTAGAACTTCTTGACAACTTTGTTTCTTTATGCTATACTTTATTTATAAAAATATTCAAGGAGTTTTTGAAATGGAAAAAACTTTTAATATTAAGTGTACCATGGAAGAAAGATGGATTGATTCTTTTCTTTCTATGTTACGTTATATGGAAGCCTGTGGAAAGATTGGACATTCTACTTTAATTGGTTTCTATAGTGATGGCGATGGAGATTTTAGACCTCTGTTTGAACCAGATGTACAATTTAATAGAGATGATGGCTATGTTCCTGAAAAGGATAGTGGCAAAATCCCTTCGAGGATTTATGATGCTGGCTAAAAGTTAGCCAAGATTGGAGACTTTGATGATTGGAAGTATTGGAAAGTAAAACAGTTGTTCCTTTTACGCCAGAAGAATTTGCTGAAAGAGCACAAGAAATTGTAGATTTATGTCAAGGTGACGCGGCTCTTTTAAATGGCTGGGGACATAGAGCTATGGATAGTTTAATGGAAGATGTGTTATGGTCTTTAGGTTTTGATAAACGGATTGAAATTTTTGACCAACTACGTCGGGTAAGGTATTAATATGAAACAAATTAGGAAAAATGTTTTTGAGACTAATTCTTCAAGTGTTCATTCTTTAAGTATCTGTTATAAAGATAATTATGATTATACTCAGTTAGATGATTACATTGAAGAAGATTATGGTCACAATGGTTACGGTAAATATCTAAAATTAAATTTTGAAGCCTTTGGATGGGGTTGGGATTCTGATTTAGATGAAAATAGTGCGATAGCTAAACTTGAATATATTTTAACTGCTATAACTTGTTTTCAAGGTTACAATATTAATTGGAGCAGTAGAGAAAATAAAGAAGAAGCTATTAAAGAAGTTATGGAATCAGATGATTTCCAAAAGTTCGAAGATGATGTAAAGTATGCTCTTTCTAAACATGACATTCACATTATAGGAATCAAAATTAGTCCTGATGAAGATGGTTATGTAGACCATCAAAGTCTTGACTATTATGTTTATGATGGAATGTATTATATTTTTGCAAGAGATGGAATTACATTAGAAGACTATATTTTTAATAAAGGTTATGGTTTGATTATCGACAACGACAATCATTAACACAAAAATAAAATAAAACAAGATAGAATAAAAGTGAAATTTTATCATATCAATTTTTATTAAAAATTTAACAATTTTCCTTGTTTTTTAATAAAAAAGTTGCAAAAACAGGGTGAAAAAACAATTAAGGAGTAATTAAAATGTCTAATAACAATAGTTGTATGTTTAAGTGCAAGAAGAAGAACTCAATTGATGGAAAGATTTATCGTGTATATTAGATTATGCCTCTTCCTAATCAATTTGGTGCTCTTGGTCTTGTAGGTATTATGTATTGTGAACAGGACAAGAAGTTTGATGCTAACGATTTGAGTCAGTTTGAAATTATTGATGAGATTTCCCTTCAGTAATTAAATCAAAAAAAACAACAAAACAATTTAATAAACACTTGACATTTACCTCTCCTTATGATATTCTCTTAGTAGAAAAAAATAAGGAGAGGTATTTTTATGAACATTTATAATCAGTATAATCGCTTTGTCCGTTTTGTTGGTGATATTATCATTACTGACCCTTGTTATATTATTCGTGAAGACCACAAGCATAATTATAAAACCTATCCTAATATGGAAGATTATTATTCCAAATATAAGATTATTGGAAATGGACATAAGGGTTATCCCACTCCCGATATGTACGAAGATGTCACTTGGGTTGATATGAAAAAGCCTTTCAATATTGTAGAAGCAGCAAAATCTTATAATAAATGGGAATCTTATGATAAATGGGAATCTTATGATAAATGGATTCGAGGAGAAAAGACAAAAGACCCTAATATCCGTAGAGTTGCAATTTCTCCTACTTACGAAACTGAAAACAGAGCTTACAACGAAGCTGTAACAAAGTGGGAAAAAGAACAGGAAGATGACTGGGAAAAGTGTTGTTGTGGAGGAGCCATGATGAATCTTGGTATTGAAACTTCTATTGTTTGCAACACTATCTATGGTGATTGGTCTTGCACTACTTATAATAGTTTGACTAAAGAAAAACTGGGAGAGTTCTGTGCCGATTCTGGTCAGGTTGGTATTTTCCTTATGAGTGAAGTTCTTGCATATAACCCTGACCTTAATCTTCCCAAGCATTGTGCTACGATTATTAAAAACTTTGACGGACATGTTCGTGTCAATAAGAGAAGCAACGGTAAGTACACTTATGATGGTAAAGAGTATGATGATATTGTTGCAGAGGTTGAAGGTGTCAGTAACACCTTGAATTTCAAAAGTGCTCAGACTGGATTTTAAGGAGATAATATGAAACAGATTAGACGTAATGTTTTTGAAACTAATAGTAGCTCAAGTCATTCTCTCGTAATTACGACTGATAATGAACATTATACCAGAGAAGAAATTAATAAAAATTTTTATATGACTGATGGTATCGTAAGATTGTGGGAATCTTCTCTTGAATTTTATCGCTCTCCCTTTGACATGCTTGCAACTTTTAAGGGTAAATTGAGATACGCTATCGCATCTTCTAATGGCAATCTTGTAGACCAGTGTAGAGAACTTTGCTATAAGTATGTGGATGGATTTGTAGACTTTGAATTTGACACCAAAGATTATGTTTGGGATTCAGAAGTTAATGATTATGTAGAAGCAGAAGAGCCCATTCCTAACTATGGTGGTACTGATGACTATCAAATTGAGGGCTGGCTTAAGAAGTATAATGTATCTCTTGAGGAATTTTTAACTAATAAGAGATATATTGTAGTTGTGGATGGCGATGAATACGCAATTTATGACCACATTAAAAAATCGGGACTTTTTGACACATCAAAAATTGTTCACGATAGTTATGCTGAAGAGGAAGAAGAATGGCGTGAGCAATATTTAGCTCAATTGGAAAAGGAGAAAGAAGATGCAGACTCCAAACACGAAGACTAAACGCAAAATGAAGCGTTATGAATTATCTGACTATTTTCTTTCTTTAACTACAGCAGAACAAATTATTCTTCTTACTGAAGCAGGATTTAAAGAGGGATTTTGGAGAGAATCTAAAAAGTCTGACCATTATTGGATGACTTATCATTTTTGTCTTTTTAATTCCAAAATAGAAAGAATTTCGTATGAATTTAGCTTTGATGTAGCAATTGACCTTGATGACCTTAAGTCTTGGAATGATTTTGATAATCTTGAAGTCATTGATGACGATTTTGGTCAGCCATATAATGCTTTTTTCAGAGCTCAAGATAGTGGGCATAGTTTTTCTTTTCTTGATATGATTATTGAGAAGTATGAAAATAAAATGAACAAACTGGTAGAATCTAAAATTTTAGAAGAGGTAAAATTAAATGAAGCAAATTCGTAAAAATGTATTTGAAACAAATTCTTCTTCTACTCATACACTTGCTATTTGTACCGAAGATGAATATAAAGACTGGAAAGACGGTAAATTGCTTTTTAATAAATGGCATGAAACTTTTGTTAAAAATTCTATTAGAATTACCAAGCAAGATAGAAAAGAAGCAGAAGAATACTATACCAGAGGTAAAGGTAAATATTACAAAGACTGGTCTGAACTTACAGATGCAGAAAGAGAAGAATACACTTATAATTATATTGCTCAACAGCGTAAACAGGAAAAGAATAGTCTTTTCGACTATGAAGGGTCTGGTTTAACTTATCAAGAGTTTATGCAGGATTGTAGTACCGAGGGACTTAAAACTGAAACTTCTCGCTATACTTCCCCTAGTGGAGACAAGCTTGTTATTACTTGTGCTTATGGTTATAATTAAATAATTAAAAATTTTAATAGGTCAAGGAGAATATTTTTTATTAACTCCTTGACTTATTTGTTTTTGTGCGGTATAATTTAATTACTCGAAAGGAGATGTAATTATGCTCGAAGGAATTAATATTATTAGTACAGAAGTAACTAAAGATGTAGATGTTCCTCTTTTTATTTTTATTTGTGGAATTGCTTGTGTTTTAATGTTTTGTTCAATCCAACTTCTAAAAGTTGGTTTTGGAATTACAAAATCCACTTCGCACAAACTCTTTAAAATTGTTTTTAATAGTTTAAATATTGTTATTTTAGGAGTTTGCTTATTCTTTTCTTCTATTATAGTAAGCAGAGCTCTTAATGATTGTTTTTTCAATCCAGTTTACGATACAGAATATACTGTAACGATTTCCGATGAAGTTAGTTACAATGAGTTTACTAAAAAATATGAAGTTCTTGAATATAATGAAAAAGATAACACTTATGTAATTAGGGAGAAAGAAAATGTCGATTGAAAATAACCCCGCTATTGAAATTCTTAATACAGTTGTAACTACAAAGAATGGAAGCCTGTTTGTTTTAATTGTTTCTATTGCTGTTGTACTTTGTGGAATTGCTTGTATATGCGTTTTTATTGCAGATTGGATTAAAAGATGCGGGTCAATGGATGGATTTGGTGCTATTGTTGCAGCAACAATTATTTTTTGCGGGATTGCAGGATTTAATGTTTATGCAATGAAGCATCCAGTCGAAATTATTTCTTATGAAGTTAGATTTACTGACCCCGACCATTTTTCTTTAACCGATTATGAAAAACTTGAAGAAAATTATGTTATTTCCAGAGAAGGGAAAATTTACACATTAAAAGAAATAGGTGACAAAGATGATTGATGGTGTTAATCTAATTACTTCTGAAACTGTTTGTATTTCTTGTAGTTTTTTAAGTAGTTTAATTCTTGCTATTGTTGGAGTAATAGGTTGTATTGTTTTAATTGTTATGCTTGTCTCTTGTGTTAAAGATGGAGAAATACCAACATTTGTATGTGGTCTTGGACTGATAATACTTTTAGGTGTTATTTCCTGTATTGGTTTCGATGGCGTTTTTAATCCAAAATATGAAGAGCGATATCTTGTTCAATTAGATGATAAAATTTCTTCTGAATTCATTGATAAATATGAAATTGTTGAACGAAAAGACAATAATGTCTATGTGATTAGGGAAAGGAATGTAAATGATTGATGGTGTTGAAGTTTTAACTTCTGAAATGGTTAGAGTATCTGCTGATTCTGATGCTTTAATTTTTGTAGGATTCATTTTTTTAGCTTTTACTTTAATGCTGCTTTGGACATTTGGAGAATGCCTAAAGCAAAAACTAGGTTGGATACTAGCTCTTATCTGTGCTTTAGGTTCTATTGGACTTGGTTTTGTTGCTGGCAAATTTTTTCAAAGTGCTCTTCATCCAATTTATGAAGAGAGATATATAGTACAGTTAAAAGAAAATGTTCCCTTAGATTTTATAAAGAATTATGAAATTCTTGAAGATAAAGGAAATAATATTTACATTGTTCGAGAAAAAGGAGACGAATAAAAATGAAGATTTATTGCGCATTTGACCACCTGAATTGTGAGTCTGCTCCAAAGTCTCAGGAAGAGGTTCATGCTTGCGAATATTATGGTTCTTACCTTTGTAATGCTTGTCCCTCTCGTTATGATGGAGACAAAGTAAAGAAGTATATGGAGGAAAATCCTCGCGTCGAGCATTAAAGAAAGGGGAAGAAAATAAAATGGATAATATTGTAACTTATCAGAATGGTAATTATATGGTGGAGCTAAATTTGGACAATGGGACCAAGACTCGTGAAAATGATTTGGACTTTTTTAAGGCTGATTTTCCAGAGTGTTGCGATTATAAAATTACTAATAATTGCGCACAGGGTTGTAGTTTTTGCCATGAGAACAGCACCCCTAATGGTAAGCATGGCGATATTCTCGGTGAACAGGGTATCAAGGTTCTTGAAAGCTTCCATAAATACACCGAGCTTGCAATCGGAGGTGGAGACCCGTTGTCTCATCCTGACTTGATTCCCTTCCTTCGCAAGTGCAAGGAATTGAATCTTATTCCTAATATGACTGTTCATCAGTTTGCCTTTATGAAGAATCAGGAGCTTATTGAACAGCTTGTTAAGGAAAAGCTCATCTATGGTATTGGTGTATCTCTTGTTGACCCACTTCAGCCGCAGTTTCTTAAGACTATTTCTAAGTATCCGAATCTTGTTCTTCATGTTATTAATGGCATTGTAACGATGGATACTCTTCGTGCTCTTAAAAATCGTAGTCTTAAAATTCTCATTCTTGGTTATAAGACTGTTCGTCGTGGCGAAGCGTATGTTAAGGAAGACTGGGCTAAGGAACTTGTAGCAAATAAGCAGAAAGCAATCTATGACAATCTTGGTCGTATGATTGATGAGAAGTGGTTCTCTGTTATTAGTTTTGACAATCTTGCTATTAAACAGCTTGAACCTCAGCGTCTTATGTCTGAGGAAGACTGGAATACTATGTACATGGGTGATGATGGCCAAGACGGTGAACAGACCAGCGCTTCTATGTACATTGATGGAGTTGAAATGCAGTTCGCAAGAAATTCTTGTGATGTAAATAATCGCTATGATGTTGGCGATAAGACTGTTACTGAAATGTATCAGTTTTTGAGAGATTTAAATAAGGAGAAGAACAATGAAACAAATTCGTAAAAACGTATTTGAAACAAATTCAAGTTCTTGTCATTCTCTTGTTATTTCAAAGGACAATTATGGTCCAGAACATATTCCAGCTTATCTAAATTTTAATGCGGATGAAGATTATGGCTGGGAAAGAAGTTGTTATTCTTCTACAGAGGATAAAGTTTCTTATCTTTATACAGCTATGCTTGACTGTGACATGGGTGCTCAAGCAAAGGAATTTAAACGTAAACTTGAGGAAGATTTTAAGATTAAAATTTTCGTTCCTGATTATAAAAGAGCAACAAGTAAGTATAGCGGATGGGAATTTTGGGACTGTAGCGGTTCAGTAGACCATGCAGGAGAGCTTATTCCTTTTATTAATGAAATTCTTGAAGACGATGACAAGTTAAAACGTTTTCTTTTTGACCCAAGAAGTTGTATTTACACTGGCAATGATAATGGTTGCGACCCTGATGATAATTGTTATGTTGCTGATGTGAATGAAAATGGTGAATATTCTGATTGGAATACTGACAAGATGGTTAAACATCCTCTTTGGGATGGAGAACATTATGAGTATTACTTTAAGGGGAATTAACAATGAATAACACAGGAGATTATTGTCCCGTTAAAGGATATTGTAATGAAAAGGGCATTTTGTGTGAGTACGCCAATATTAGAGGATATTGTGGATTAACTGCGTGTTTGAAACACAATCCTGTTCAGTTGAATCATACATCTGATTTCAGTTTAAATTTTTCTCGCTCTGAAAAATCTAAGATGTTTGTTAAATTTGAGCCAAAAGAATTTAACATGGAGAAAAATTATGATGATACAGTTAATTTAAATTTTACTCTACCTGTTGTAAATCAGGATTCTAATGAAGAAACTGGCACTTTAAAAGTAAAAATTCCTCGTGCTAAGTATGAATTCGAGGAAGGTGGAATTAAAATTTCTGTCTTAAAATCTGAGTAAAGGGTATAACTGGGTATAAAAGGGTATAATTATGGTTGATATTAAATGGCTTTAGACTCAAGAAGGATAGAAAGCTTATTAGACTTGGATAAGAAAATTAGCAAATAGAGCAGAAGATAGAACAGATGTTCCAATTTTAGTAGACACTAATGGAGAAATTTAGGTCTGGGTAACAATAAATAAAAAATATCTGTCTAAAGAGCAATTTGAAAAACTTGCTGACAAATCTGATGGTGAAATTACTACCAAATTAGAATTTAAAACAAAAGATATCATTATAAGAGAGCTTACTTCTATTGCAAAAAGTAGAGATGCTTTAGCTGACAATGAGAATGAAAGAGAACTTTTATGTCCCCTTGTTTCATTATTTTAGGGAATAGAAGATGCTATTACTAATGATATTTGCTATAAAGCTCAAAATGCTAAACAGCTTTTTATAAACAACTTTGAAAAAAATTTAGGAAAAGACGAAAATAATTCTAATAACCTCTTGACAAATTAAGATACATCTGTTATAGTATCTATTGTCATAAGTAGTTAGACTCTCACAGCAAACTACAAAAACTTTTATTTTGAAAAAAGGACAAAAAGAGTCTAGTCCTTTAGAAAAGGAGAAAATTATGTATAACTACAACAATCCTAACAAGAAGAAGAACACTAAGGCTTGGGCTCCTAAGCCTGAGAAGACTGTTCAGACCAATCTAACCAACCGTAAGGCTTCCTTTATGGACAAGGTTGAGAAGACTGCCAAGGGCTACTACACTCAGGTTGCAGTTCCTACTCTTCCTGCCGACAAGCAGTACACCTCTAATGGTGCTATTGCATATAAGTCCTCTGGTTCTGCTCTTCTTGACATCAACACTTCCATCTCTGCTCTTCGTAGCCTTCCCGATGGCGATATTGTGAAGAAGTTTCGTGCAGCTTATTCTGAGAATCCTCGTCTCGCTATTCGTTGGCTGTTCTATGCTGGCGATATCCGTGAGGGTCAGGGTGAGCGCCGTCTCTTCCAGATTTGCCTTAAGGATATGATGAACAATGGTGGTGCTCAGATTGTGGCGAACCTGATTCCCATGATTCCTGAGTATTCTCGTTGGGATTACATCTATACTGTCATGGATAATCCTACTACTAAGTCTGTTGTTCGTGAACTGATTCGTAAGCAGTGGAAGGAAGATATGGCTAATATGAAGAAGGGCAAGTCCATTAGCCTTATGGCGAAGTGGCTTGATAGTGCTTCTTCTCACAGCCATGATACTCGTAAGCGTGGTCTTAAGACTATGGATATGCTCGGTCTGACTGAGCGTGAGTATCGTAAGGGTCTGTCTGCTCTCCGCAAGCACCTTGACGTTGTTGAGCGTAAGATGTCTTCTCAGAACTGGCAGAGCATTGATTATGAGACTGTTCCTTCTAAGGCAAACCTTAATTACAATAAGGCTTTCCTTCGTAACGATGAAGAGCGCCGTCGCGCTTATCTGAATGCTCTTACTAAGGGCGAAGCAAAGATTAATTCTTCTGTGTCTAATCCTTGTGATATTGTTCATAAGTACTGTGATAGTTCGTGGAGTACCGCTCCTCGTTCTTATGATGCCGCTCTTGAGGGTATGTGGAAGTCTCTTCCCAATCTTGTAACTGATGATAGTTCTACTATTGTCGTTGCAGATGGTTCTGGCTCTATGTATGCTACTGTTGGTCGTACTCGTATGACCGCACTTGAGGTAGCTAACTCTCTTGCAATTTACTTTGCAGAGCGTGCTAAGGGTGCATATAAGGGTCGTTACATTACTTTCTCTGCCCGTCCTCAGATGGTTAATATTAATCATGACTCTCTGCGTGAAAATCTCATTGAGGCTTCTCGTCATAATGAGTGTGCTAACACCAACCTTGAGGCTGTGTTTGACCTGATTCTTGAAACTGCAATTAAGAACCATTCTCCCCAGAGTGATTTGCCTAAGAATATTCTGATTATCAGTGATGGTGGTTGGGATTCTATGGTAAACATTCGTAATATTAGCACTGGTGGTAGTGGTTATGGTGGTTATGGTTATTGGGGCTATAACAGCACTCGTGCTACTACTAAGGAAGCTCCTGCTTTCCTTAAGTCCATTGAGCAGAAGTACAAGAACGCTGGATATGCAATGCCTATGATTATTTATTGGAATGTATGCGGAAACGGTACTACTGGTAACGGTCTTCCCATGACTAAGAATGACTATGGTATCATGGTCAGCGGGTTTAGTGTAAATACGCTTAAGATGGTAATGTCTGGTAAGACTAATCCTTGGGATGCGCTTATGGATGTTCTTCTGACTAAGCGTTATGACGCTGTTGAAACTAAGGCTTTTGCCTAAGTTAAAAAATAAATTAAGAGAGGGGTAATTCCCTCTCTTTTTTTTATTGTTTTCTATTGACAAGCAAGGAAAATTGTGTTATTCTTTATATACAATCACAATTATATTAAGTGAAAGGTGTATTATTATGGGCTATTTTCGTAATTTAACTAATGCAGAACTTTGGTCAGCTTGTTCGGAACTTAAAGAGATTGAAAAAAAGAATCCTCCAAAAAATAAAGAGAATTGGCCTATTAAGTACGGAAGCTATTTTTCTAAGGCAGTAGATTATTATGACCATTTCGTATCTATGCCAGTTACAGTAGCAGTAAGCGAACTTAAATTTGAGGTAGAAAGACGAGGTATTATTAATGACTGTAAAAGAGTATAATGAATGGCGTAAAGAATTTGGTCACGTTCAAGTTTTACTTTATGCTTTTCCAAACGTTTTAAAGAAGATTGGCAATGATGATTTAATTAAAGAACTTAAAATTTTGGGTTATGATGAGCACACTCTTGATTTTCTTAATTCAGCTATGGATGCTTGGGAAAAGGTTGAGAAAGAAGAGCTTATGAAGGACATGAATGTTCAACCTGACCCAAATACTACTACTCCTAAGAAAGCACCTGTTATGCCCGAAGAGCCTAAAAATCCTTCTATTTCTAATTATCATATTCAACCTTTTTATTGTGATAAATGTATTCATAGTTGGGGCGTAGATTGTTTTAGAGACCCTGTAAATGATATACCTTGTCCTAATTATAGAAGAGACCCGCCCGATGGAGGTTTTTACGGATAATGAGAGTTTTATCTTTGTTTGATGGTATTTGTTGCGGTCATCTTGCACTTGAGAGAGCTGGAATTAAGATTGATTCTTATGATGCTTATGAAATTGAAAAAAACGCAATTAAAGCTACAGAAACAAATTTTCCTGATGTAGTTCATCACGGAGATGTAACCAAAGAAGATTTTACTAAATATCAAGGTAAAGTTGATTTAATTATTGGTCGGAGTCCATGCCAAGGTTTTAGTAGTTCAGGTAAACAGCTTAATTTCAATGACCCTCGAAGCAAACTTTTCTTTGAATATGTGAGAGCAATTAAAGAATGTCAGCCTAAATATTTTCTTCTTGAAAATGTAGTAATGAAGAAAGAATGGCAAGATATTATTTCTTCTTATCTTGGAGTAGAACCCATTGAAATTAATTCTTCTCTTGTTTCAGCACAGAACAGACGTAGACTTTATTGGACTAATATCCCTAACGTAACACTTCCCGAAGATAAAAACATTACTTTGGAAGATATTCTTGAAGATATTGAATTTCCTAATCCTGCGGCAATTAGAGGGCGCAGATTAAACAAAGCCACTATTGTTGGTCGCAGATTAGATAAAAACGGGCATAGAAAAGATACTGATAAAACGATTCCTATTACACAATGTCTTGAAGTCCGTGCTACAAATACAGACAAATCAAATTGTCTCACTACTGTAGACAAGGATAATGTTCTTACACCACTTCCTATTGGCAGACATCCAGATGCTTTTAAAGATAATTTACCTTTTAGATATTATACGACAAAAGAAATGTGCCGCTTACAAACTGTTCCTGATGATTTTCTTAATATGATTCCAGATAGTGCGGCAAGAAAAGCTTTAGGCAATGGATGGACTGTAGACGTAATTGCTCATATTTTTAGTTTCCTTCCAGATGAATATAAAGAGGATAAAATAAATGATTAAAATTGGTGAAAAAGAATTTGTTAAGGGAGATATCTATTATAATCCTTTCTTTGGGGATTTGTGGATAATTCAAAATAACACCGAGATACGCAAAATCAATGACACATATACTACTGATGTTAACGATGTTGTTGGCTTTATATATGTCGGGCATGTTGATTTGGAGGTAACATAATGAGTTACGATATTAGCTATCGAGTTCAGTGCAAGGATGACCCTAAACTTTGGGCTGACGTTGGAAACTGTGAAGCAAACATTACTTATAATTTAAGGGAAATGATTCAAAAATCAACAGGCTTAGAATGGAAGAACGAAGAAGATAATGGTCTTGTAAAAGATGTTATTCCTTTTATCATTCATGGCTTAGAAGAGCTTGAAAGATTTCCAGATAAATATAAACAGTATGAATCTCCTAATGGATGGGGAACAATCAGTGGATGTAAGAGCTTCTTTACTCGATGTATTTTAGATTGGACTAACTTTACAGAAGATAGTTGGACTTCTCCTTATAAAGACATTGTTCATTTTTGGATTGTATGAAATCAAATCGACATTTAGTAAATCCAAATTTGGCTGATGCGTTATTCTGTTTGTATTTTCTTATTGCAATTGGGATAGCAGGATTAGATAGCTCAACAGGAGAAATATTAACATCTTTTTGTTTATTTATAAGTGGATGTCTATTTATGACCGCTATCCATTTTTTTAAACTCTATTTAAAGGACATAGAAAAATGACAGTTGAAAGATTAAGAGAAATTCTTAACGAGATGGCTGAAAGTCCATTCTGGAATAAGGAAAAAGAATCTCAAGTGGTAATTACAATTGAAAATTTTGAAGCTAATTGGGGTGGCAGACCCTATGAAAAAGTTCAATCTGTTGGACTTGGTTTTGATTGGGAAATGGGGCAATTTAGAATTGAACCAGAAAATAAATTAATGGAGGTTAGTAAAAGGAAATGAATACTACCCAAGTTGCTTTGTGCATTATTCTTGCCATAGGTGTTTTAGCGATTTTCTTTTTAGCTGGAACTATTATTGGAGGAATTCATGCCTATTCTAAAGCTTTTGCAGAAGCAGAAGAAACCTATAAAAATTTAGATGAAGCTAAAGAAGGACTTATTAAATCTTTAGAAGGGAAAGCAGAAGCACAAAAAGAGCTTATTGAATCCTATGAAGAGTTGGTAAAAACTCTTCAAGAAAAAAATAATAAACCCTTGACAGGAAACTAATCTTATGGTATATTAAGATTGTTCCAAGGGAAAGGATGAAAAAAGTGCGGAAGAGATTCCCATTGGTTTGCACTACTCGGGCCTGATAGACAAATCACGTTCTTACCTGTAAGACACACAATTGAATATTCAATAATAGCTGAGATGCAATGACTTCTTAGACATGTATAAGACGATTTATACTGTCGGAAGCACCCTTCGTAGGAATAGGAACTACAAAGACTTTTAGAGTGACAAACTCAAATTATTCTTGCAAGAATCACAAAATCCTACCTCCTGAATTCTTACTCTGGGGCGTAGGTTGATTGCCAACTAAAGATGTTGGACAAAGAGCGCGACTTCATTTAGAGGTCAGGACCAGAGGCTCATAGTGAGGCGAACGTAGTCTATTCCTCACCTTTAATAAGAATCCGATGGGGTCGGAGCGCTTATTATCGTATTTGAATAACCTACGGGTAGGTTGTTCGCAGTTTTACAGAAGACTTATAAACACTTGTCCGTCGAAATGGGTAGCCGCAAACGGGAAAGTTTCAATGAGTGTAGGAAGTAATGTAACGGGGAATAACTTCCAAGTCTTCGCAATTTGTTGAATTAGCTAATTTAATAAAAAGTCTCATGATTAATTTAATATTGATTATGAGACTTTTATTTTTATAATAGAGGTGCAACATGGAAAACATTTGGAAAACGTCATTGGAAAATAAGAAGAAAGAATGGAAGACGGTACTCGAAAATAAGAAAAAAGAACTTTCTGAGATTAACAAAGATTTAAACGAGCTTACAAGAAAATCTTATGATGAATATATTATGAAAGAACTTGCTCCAAAGTTGATTGGAAATTGTTATATTCATCGAGGACATTATATTATGATTATTCAACCTCCTAAATTGTTAGAAGGAAGATGTGATGTTAACTATTCTTCTTCATGGGGCTGTATTGAAATTAACAATTTTGAAGATGAAACACCTTATGGTTGTTATACAGATTCAGAAATTGATGTAGCTCCTTATTATAATGAGGACATTGATTTGTTTTTCCTTTTAAATTATCCGAAAAATTTTGACCATTTTCAGCCTATTTCTCGTGATGAGTTTTACGCCAAAATGGATGAAGCGATTTGCGAGTCTAAAAAGAGGGTTGAAAATATGTTGAAAAAGGTAAATCCACGCAAATTTTACAGGTTTTAATGTCAAAAATAGGTCAAAACGAGTAAAAAGAGGTAAATAAAATATGTTTTTTAATAAGTCTAAAAAAAATAATCCTGTCGAAAACAATCCTATCGAATATGAAGCTTACCCTGCATCTGGTATAGATTTTGAAGAATCTTCCAGCGAATCTTACACAAATAATCTTCCTAATCATACAGTTATCAGTAGGAATACTTGGGAATATGAAAAAATGGAAGATGTTCCTTTTCCTATTGGAGAAGATTGGGAATGGATTGATTGTTACAAAGCTCTTTATAAGACCTATTATCTTTCTAATAAAGAAGTAAAATATATAGGCCCTAGTCGAAACTTTGCATACGAACTGAACAGAATCTATTCTTTACCAGAAGGAGAAGAAGAATTTAGTAAAGTGGATTACTGTGGCAATGGTTTTCATGCTTGTTTAACTGTAAAAGATGCTTTAACTTGGTATAATTACATTTCTTATAATGCATTTGCTATTGATGGTTATAACTATGGTGTTGCTGTTAAACTAGTTGTTGTTGCTAAAGCAAAACTTTTGGTTAATAAAAAAGATTTGGCAAATTGCTATGGTAAAACTAAACTTGACAACGGTAAAGTTGTAGGAAAAGCTATTATTTTAACTGGTTTTGTTAATCCAAAAGAAGTTTATGATAACCGAAAAGAAGGCAGATATTGGAACATTGGCGTTCTTGATGATTATGCTTGTAATTATTTAAAAACCATCTGCAAAAAAGAAGGCATTAATTTCAATGTTTTAAGGAAGTTAATGGAAAAGCTTGAAATTACTTGTCCCTACTATGAGAAAATACTTAGCTTTATTGATGATAAAAATATGTCTGCACTGGCTTATGTCAATGCTATGTTAGATGCCTACCGTATTAATAGCAAAGAAATTTATCAATGCTTAAACATGAGTTATGGTCAAGTATTGACAGAAGAAATCGTAAACAACCTTGATTATCAGTTTGCAATGCGTTTGGCTGATAATGATGATGCTTACAACAGAAGTTTATCCGTAGCAGAAAAAATGCAGATTCTTTATTCTCATCAGATGCTTCTTAAAAAGTAATTATTAAGTAGTTGACAAACTCGAAAGAGTATGTTAATATAATAATAAGAACTGTGGTACAATTTACCTCCTTATAATAGACTGGATTTGCTAATAAGGCCACCTCCTTTTTCGTATTTTGTTCATGTTTGTTTCCTCCAAAAACAAATTTTGTACCACAGTTCTTTTTTATTCCTTTGTAAAGGAGCTTGTTAATGAGATTGAATGATATATCTCTAATAGGTTTTGCTCTTTATCTTTTATGTGGGCTTGCAGTAACATATAATGTTTATAATTGTCCTGCTAATAAAAATGATAAAGAAGTAACCTTGTTGCATTATTTAACTTTGATTTTTTGCTGGCCTATTGCTCTTGTTATGGCAGCAATTTATTGGTTTAAGATTCAAAGTGAAATAAGAAAACAAAAGAAAATTAAATAAAGCTCTTGACAACAGACTCTTTTTGGTTTATACTATTAATAGTAAATTAGACTGAAAGGAGTCTTTTCTATATGTGTAAATGGTGTGAGAATTACAGATTCACTATTAACGCTACAAGTAAAAAGAATCTTATTGACCATGGGGATTTTTATGTTCCTGCTAATTATTGTCCTGTATGTGGTACTTTGCTGAATGAAAATCTCAAAGAAAAGAATAAGTCAAGTAAACGTTACATTATTCGTGTCAAATCTAATGCAAGACACAACCTTCCTAAAGATGGACAAAATTATTATTGTAGTGCTTTTGGCTTGCATTATGATGAATGTACTTTTGGTAAGAAGGAAGATGCTCATCCTTTTAAGACACGCTTTGAAGCAAAGTGTACTGCTGACTGGTTCTTCAATGAAAATGATTATGAAATTGAAGAGATTGAAGATTTAACTCCTCCTACTAAAAAGGATAAAAAAGAGTTTAAGGAAAACAAAGAATCCAAAGAAGAGAGCATTAATGTTTCTCCTTTTAAAGAAGAAGAATTTTGGTGGACTTCTGATTCTGGATTAAAAATGAATTCATTCCTTAGCAATAATGGTAAACTTTATAAATTTCCTGCTAAGACAGTGGAGCATTTGAACCAGTTAGTTGAAGCAATTAACACTATTGTACACCATTAAAAATAAATGAAAGGATGATAATATGATTAGTCCTACTTATGGACGAGTAGACATGAAACGAATAGCTAAAATTATTTTTGACTACATTAAAGACCATGCAGATGTAGCAGAACATAATCATATTGTCATTGGTACTGATAGTCAAAATCACAAAGATGAAACAAAAGCCGTCATTGTTATTGCTGTCTATACCGATGGCAAAGGTGGCAAGTTCTTCTACGAGATTCAAAAACTACCCATTATCTTAAATTTGAAAGTTAAAATTCACAAAGAAACTGAATTAAGCATTGCATATGCTGACCAGTTAATTGATGAATTAACAACTTTGTCTATTCAAGAAAATTTTGACTATGAAAAATATACTAGCATTGGAATTCATGTAGATGCTGGATATGCTGGACCAAGTGGTCAAGTAATTCCAGAAATTGTTGGATGGTTGAAAGGTGCTGGTTACGAACCAACCGTTAAACCAGATAGTTTTGTAGCAAGTACGATTGCAGATAGGATTAGTAAATGAAAAATTCAAAAGATTTTTATTCTAATTGCGAAAAGCACAACGGAGTTGGTGGCATAGTTCAAAACCAAGAAAAGCCGTACTGCTCCAACTGTGGTGCGAAGATGGATGGAGGAGAATGACCAATGGACGTTGTTGGGCGAAAGGTTGTTAAAACGCGAGTACCTCATGTGTGCTTCGGTTGTGGGCGCAAATTTGAACAAGGGGCTATGATGGAGCGCAGTTGCGTTTTCGATGGTACGCCGTGGACGTGCTATTTGTGCGAGAGCTGTCAGAAAGCATCTTCTGAGTTAGGATGGCAAGACGAGTATGGATTTGGAGACCTACGTGAACGTGCGATAGAGATAGAAAACATTAAGATGGACGAAGGAGAAAAACAAAATGGCGACTAAATGTTTTTGTGATAGATGCGGAATGCCTATTTCAAATCTTTTCAATATGAAGGTTTTAAAAATTAAAAGACATTTTGAACGTGGCGGCGAAATTTGGGATGATTATCAATCTTATGATTTATGCAGTAATTGTTTAAAGAATATGGAAGAATTTCTTCAAAAAAGCAATTCTTAAAAATACGTTCGAATAATGGAAAAAGAAGCCATGAAAAATTTTAAAAATAAACTTCTTGGTTTTTGGTATTATATTAAATTCTATTATATTCATCCTAATAAACCTTATATGGATAAATTAAAGCGAGCAAGTGAAGTAATGAAAGCAAGTCCTTATTCATATAAGCAGTGGGCTGAATTTTTAAATAGGTCAGAAAAAGATGTAAGAAAGATTTTTCATAAGAGATTTTTCTTAACATGGAGAGATTACCAAATTATTGCAAATAAAACTAATACTACAGTAGCATATTTAATGCAAGGGACTACTGCTAGTATATATATTAAAAGGAGTTAATTTAAAGTGAATTTGAAGAAAAACTATACTTATTATATTGTATATATGGGCTTGAAACCCGAAGCAACTATTACAACTTATGGTAATGAAGAACGCACTCTTGATAAAGAGATTGACAGCATGGATGATATTGCTGCAATTCAAACAAAGCTCAACAAAGAATACGGCTTTGCTGATTGTGTAATTATGTTTTATAAACTCCTTAGAACTTCTTATAACACTGTCCAGAATAATCCTAGTGGTATGGCTGATATGATGGGAGCTATGGCGGGAATGCTGGGTGGTGGACTTCCTCAGACGGCTACAGAAAATCCTGCTGAAACTGAAGTAAAGGATAAAAAAAATGTCGAAGAAGCAAAGGAAGAAAATACGACAAGCAAAATTCAATGATTATCAATACAATGGTAGTGACTCTCGTTATAAAGTTTTATTTCGCAATGGAGATTGGCTTGTAATCAAATTTGTCCATGATGGAGCTTTTTATTCTTATTGTTTAAATTGTAGAAAATATCTTCATGCTACCTCTACTTTGTCTAACTTAGAATTTATTACAAGATACTCTCCTGAAAGAGAATTTACTTATTGCCCTTATTGCGGAAGTAAAAATCTTAAAGATAAAAAATCAGCCAAAAAGAAAAATTATTCTTATCTAATTGAAGAAAAAGCTATCCAATACAAAGACTTACCAGAAGAATTAAAATTGTATCCTTATAAAATTGGTAAGAAAACTTAATAACCACTTGACAACTCTTTTTGCTTGTAGTATTATATAAATACAAATCGAAAAAGTAAGGAGAGTTGTTAAATTATGTTTACTAAACAGGAATATCTTGAAGAATATAAGAACTATAATAAAAAAGCCAACATTACTAAACTTTTTGGCTATATCGAGGAACGTCTTAACCATAATTCCAGTTTAGGTTGTAGCGTGGCTCGTTTTGAAAAATTTCAGCTTAGTCCGACTTTATGGAAAATTCTAACCAATGATAAGCAATTTAAAGTGATTTGTAAATGTAGAGGCTACGACCTTACTTTTCAGAAGAATGAAGATGGTTCTTGGGTTGATATTACCAGCGCCAAAGCAAAAGAAGATGCAGAAATTTGGAATCAGCTTTTTAAAGATAACGATGTAAGTTATTTTTTTACTGTTATTATGGGGCGTCTTTTTGCTGTTGGTCGTGAAAAGAAAATCAAGCATCCCTATTACTTTATTCATAAAAATTGCTGTAGCCCTATTGTTTGGAAGTTAGCAAATAGTAAAACTTTTCTTGAAAAAATTGTTGAAAATGGATGGGACTTTAATTGTGGCCCCGATTCTCTCCCTTTTATTGAAATTAAGGGATAATAAATAATGTGAGTAGGAGAAAAAATGTATATTCCAAAAAGTGATAGATAGATATCTTTACTTCCTTTTACTGGCTGTGATGAAAAGAAATGCCCATGGAAGGATTGTGTAAGACATCCTGAAAGTGGATTCACCTATAATTCTATGGGGCATTTATCTTATCTTTGTAAAAAATTTAAAGAAGCCCCAAAAGAAGTTGAAGAAATAAAGGAGAAAGAAACAAAGACAGATGATTCTTAAAATTGTTATTAACCTTTGGCGATTTGTTTTTATTCTGGATGTTTTGGTTTTCTTTTATCTTGTTAAAGAGATTATCAAATATGTAAACAATTTTTTTAGTGCAAGAAATGTTGATATTAAATTATCCAATACTGGTTCTGCAATTCCAATCATTCAAATTCTTATTTTAAGTGCTCTTCCAATCATTAATATTATTTTAGGTTGGACATGGATATTTAATTATAATGAATTTATTAAATTGGCTTGTATTAAACTTAATAATCATATTCACAAGATGGGGTTAATTTCTGATGAATTAAAAGATGAATTTTATTATAAAGTAATCAAAGATTTTGAAGGGTCTTAATTAATATGAAAACTGAAAAAGAATTAATTCCAGCTCAAGAAAAAATTCGTTGGGTTGCAGAAGATGGGCGTATGTTTAACACAGAAGAAGAATGTTTTGCTTATGAAAAGAGAGCAAATATTCGCGCTGTAATGCTTGAGCGTTGTTTTTATGTGCAAAACTCTTATGAAAGCGAAACAGAATATTGGTTTATCATGGGAGAAGAAGCTACTCCTGCTTACCTTTTAAGTTATCTTGAATATTCTTTGAGAGTTTATATCAGTTCATGGCAAAAAGATGCTTTAGCTAAGGCTTGTTTAGAACAGAAAAAAGACCAAAAGTATTATCTTATTGGATTGAAAATTGATGACCGTGGAGATAATGCTTCTTTTGAAATTCTTACTATTGATTCCGCAGAAGAAGAAACAAAAGATGCTATTAGCAATTACAACCAAATTTTAAAAGAGTATGCAGCTCTTAGAGAAAGATTAGCTGTATTCCCAGAATCAATTTAATAAACACTTGACAACTCCTTTTAAGTTTGGTATACTTTAAACATGAAGTAAATCCATTGAAAGGAGTTGTTTAATAAATGTATAATCGTAATTTCCATAATAAAATTGGTTCTGATAAAATCAAGCTAACTTTTCATTCTCGCGACCGTGGACTGGAAAGATTGGGCATTAAGAATGAAAGAGAACTTCGTCAATTAGCTTGCAATGCTCGTAACAAAGGTATCAATCTTGATGCTGTAACTATTTACAACTACGAAAAGATTGGGCTAACCAGTGAAGAAATGTATGCTTTTAAGCGTCGTTTCCGTACCAAATCTAACAGCGAGCGTATTTATTACCACAAAGGTTTTGTCTTCGTATTCGCTGGTAAAAATGCTTGTACACTTAAAACTGTAATCGAATTAAAAAATATTTGAGGTGGTATTATGATTTATAACGCTGGAAATAATGTAGTAGAAAACAAAATTGTTACCTATTATCCTGTTCTTGTAGTTAAGTTTAATCAATATAAATGTGCTTATTATATTAAACGCGACCTTTTGTATTCTGTTCCTAATTATTTTTTCACTCAAGACACAGAAGAAGATAACATTCTTTGCGCAAATTCTGAGGGAGAGGCTTTAGCATTGGTTGGAGAATTTAAATCTGACCCAAACAGCGAAAGTTTAATTAACACTTTCGTTAAAGCAGTTAAATCTTATAATAATCCCATCCATCTCCCAGAGGCTCCTCAATATCTTGAACATTATTTTTCTGTTATTAGAAAGGAACATATTATTACAACTTCTTTGATGGATAATAAATACCACACTTCCCCTGAAAACTTTTAAGGAGGTTTAACATGGACAACTATGAAGCTATGAAGCCTTGGGAGCACGGAAAGATTGTTGAAATTCATCATGATATTAAGTCTATTTCTGTGTATCCTGTCGTTTATGAAAACAAAGATTTTTATGTCTGTCGAGTATCAGGTTCTACAGAAGTAATTACAATTAGAAAAAATTCTTATCAAAATTACGTCTTTAAATCTTATGAAAAGTATATGAGTTGGAAACGAAACAACCCTCTTGCTAGTCTTAATAGCAGACGTTTCTTTGTATATATCCCCAAGGATGGGAAAATTTCTTTCGCTGATAATTTTCCTGTTAGAGATTCTCTTGATGAAGCATTGGCTAAAGCTGAACACGCTTATGATGAAGAGGAGAAATCTTTTAAGCGTTTGCAAACCAGCTTTGAATATTATGCCAATAGAATTGAAGACACAAAAGAAACTTTAAGACAGAAAATGTCACGTATTGAAAATATTAAGGCTCAAATTGCGGAAAGGGATAAGAATAAAAATGGTATTTAATATTACTGATAACGGTCTTGCTCATTCTAATATGGAAACCTATTACTGCATTGGTATTCCTAGAAAGAAGCTCCCTCTTAATTATGGTGAATCACCTTCTTATGGTTTTGCTAATAGAGGTTGGTCTAATATCCCTTATCTCATTGCAGAGAATTTCACTCTTTCTTGTTATTCTTTTGACAATGAAAAGAGTGCTAAGGAATGGTGGAGTAAAAACAAGAAGTTTTTCCTTGAAAACAAAACTTATACCAAGGAATATGACTTTAATTACGTAAAGATTATCAAAGTAGAAATTGGTAGTAAGTATACTATTGTGCATTAAAGGAGAATATTATGGTTGCTCTTAAAAATCAGCCTGTGTATTATATTACCATTAAAGCAAACCGAGATTCTGAAATTAAGACTCTTTATGCTGGTGAACACTTTGGTGAAGGTGGTTTTTTCATCAATTTCGATTTAGCAAAGCGCTTTAGTTGTCCTCTTTCCGCCGAAAAGTGGTTTAAGTTTAATTTCGATGAAACCAATCTTCCTCCTGAATATTATGACTGGACAAGCATCACTATTGAAGAGCTTAAACTCGTTCCTGTTATGAATATCTATCTTTCTAAGGAAGAGACGGTTTCAAATTCTGTAACTCTTGAAACCACTACAAAGCGAGAAAAGCCTAAGCGCACTTATAAAAAGAAAAAGGTGGAAGATAAAATCGACACCATTCCAGATACCTAATTCATAAAAATTTAACAACTTAAATATTGACAAGTATCTTTTTTTATGTTAAACTAATAATAGAAAAGGATACTTGTCCTTTATTTTAATTTAAATTAATCTATTGAAACATATAGAAGAATGGAGATAACATGGCAACTGTTTAGTATCATTATGGTAAAAATAATTCTTTGCTTCGTTGGTATCATCCTATTGTAAGAGGAGTTACTTATAACAATGTAGTTGTAATTGATTGGCCTAAGAGTGAATTAAAGAGCGCAAGTATTGATATGTGTACTCAACCTAAGTTAAGCCCAGAAAAAATGTATAACCTTTATGGTTATAAGCCTGATGTTGTAACAAACGCTTTCTTCTTTGATACTGCAAGTGGAACTTCTATCTGGAATTTGAAAAGTAATAATACTGTTTATGCCAAGGATGGTAATTTCTCTAATGGCTGGGGTATTACAAATTCTGGAAAGATTATGAATGGTGTATTTAATAACGGTGTTGGTTGGAGAGATTTTGGCACAGAATATCCTGCTTTGTTTAAAAACAAGCAGCCTCAATCTGTAAAAAACTATGCTGACATTGATTATGAGGCTAAAAGACAGATGTTCGGTTGGACAAAGACCGATGGTAATCCTAAGAATGAAAAGTATTTTATTGTTTCTGTTGTGTCTGGTGGTATGAAACTTTCCGCTGCTCAGAATCTTATTAAATCTCTTTTCCCTGATGTAGATTATTGTTGCAATCAGGATGGTGGAAATTCTACTTATACAAACTTTGAAGGAAAACGTCTTTCTGCGTCTGGTTGGTTAAGACCTGTTGATTCTATTCTCGCTTTCTGGCTTCGCTCTAATGCTGAAAGAGAAAAAGCAGAAACAGAAGAAAAAAAGCAAGATAAGGTTAATAAGAAAGAAGAAAACCGTCCTAAGAAAACTGGTTATCGTTGTCAGTTAGGAGCTTTTAGTAATTCAACTCGCGCAATTACTTATAGAAATGAAATTAGAACCCTTACTGGCGTAATTGATTATTCAACTGCTTTTTGTATTCAAGACCCCAAGACCAAGCTCTATAAAGTTCAAGTAGGATTCTTTGCTAAAAAATCTGGTGCTGAAAAGGTTAAAGCTGATTTAGCTGAAAAGGGATATAATTGTTATATCTGCTATGTGGAGGAATAAATAATGTCTACCATATTTACTATGCGAGAAGTAACTGAAAAATTAGATAAAATAGCTCAAGATTATAATTCGTTAATTATTTCAGCTTATCAAAATAATGATGAGTAGAAACAAAAGTATTACAAGGCGGAATTCTACAGGTTAACTTTTGCTTCGTCCGAATTGAAGAAATTTGAAGATTGGGGATTCTGTGCTATAACTTATATTCCTATCTTCCAAAGATGGGCTTGTCTATTCCCTAGAAACTATAAATATATAGGTGGCAGAAGCTATCCTTATTCCGAAGATGACCCTCCTATTCTTTTTGTTAGTGGAGTGGTTGATGGAATTTTAGACGAATATTTATATAAGGAGTACACTCAAGGACATGAACAAGAAGAAGTATGAAGTGATTTCTGATATTACCTCTCCTATTGATTAGGAAATTGCAGATTTTGTTCAACGTATTATTGACCAAGACGAAACTCTGGCTTCTTTAACGGATACTTTTTTTATCAGTTATGATTATGAGTATGAAAATGTTTATATTTGCACTATTCATCCACAGTATTTAACTGTAATTAATCACCAACTTTTTAAAGATTTGTGTGATATAATTAATGAGTATTATGGATTTTCTGTCTTTGTTAGAAAAGTTGATTCAATTATTAGCATTAACCCCAAGAAAAACTAACAATTTAATTTAATAAATAGTTGACAACACCTCTCTTTTATGGTATATTAAACATACTAAAAAAAGAGAGGTGCTTTTATGTTTAAAATTTTGTGTATTGTTGGTGGATTCTTTTTTATTACACTTGTTGTATTTGTTTGTCATCTTGCCCGTATTATTTATAAAGATGGAGATGATGGATATAAAAACACAATACTTGACTGGATTAAAGAATATCACAAAGATTGGCGTAGTTGGACGCATTTAAAGTTTAACGAATGGAAAAAATATTATATTTTAGCTCCTGATGAATGGGGATTAACATGGTTTACTCCTAAGCGAACAATTAGAGACAAAAAAGGTCATTGGGATACAGTTTATATTAACTTTGGTTTTATTGGAAATATTAGATATGTCCTTTTTAAGCATAACTTGGAAAATAAGTATGAAAAGAATAAAGCCGCTCAAAACTCTCAAGATAATTTAAGATATATTCTCGAAGCTGTTCAAGGAGATATTAATAAAATCCAAAAGAAAGCCGAAGAGGAAATCAATAAAGCCAAAGAAGAAACAGATAAGATTCGAAAGTCTTATTTAAACGAAGAATCTTATTTAAATAAAGAAATTGAATTAAAATCTACTGATAGATGGGAGAATTAATATGCCGCTATTAAAAATTGCTATGATTTTACTTTTAGTTACTTTGGTTGGACTTTTTATTTGGTTTCTTTGGTTTCTTTTGCTTGGTCCACTTATTTTAAAAGGAATTTTTAAAGCTGATTTAGATGATATCAATGAAAAGCGCGAACGCGAAGAATGTACCAAGATGGATTTTGATAAGTGGTACGACATTTTTTGTTTAAACACTAAAAAATGGGATTTGGGTTGTCTTCCACATTGTCGTGTTGATACAACAAGACCAAAATTTGGAGATGTTATTATTACCTCAAATTATTGGAATCATAATTATTGTGTTAAAAATATTTATGTGGATTTTGGTTTTATTGGCAATCTAAAATATTCTCGTTGGCGTCATAAATATCTTAAAAATAAAAAGGCCCAAGAAACTCAAGAAAGAGAAGTAAAAAATCTTAAATTTATTCTTGAAAGCGCTCAGGAAGATATTGAAATTCTCAAAAAGCAATCGGAAGAAGAAATTAACAAAGCGGCAGAAACTTACAAAAAAGTCAAAGAGAATCTTAGGAAATCGTCTCGTAAATGTTATGCGAATGACCCTCCAATGATTACTATCCTTGATGATGACGAAGTAGATTTTTAAATAAAAGATTCCTTTTATTTAATTAAAAATGTTAAGGAGAACAATTAATGTTTATTTGTTGTGATAATTGTTTGTTTAATTCCGATAAAATTAGTTTTGTGAGAGTTAATGAAAAAGGTGTTCTGATTGGCTTGACTAGTGCAAATTATCTTTTAAAGTATAAAAATGAAGACCTTGCAAAAAAGGCTTTCTCTAAAATTTGTGTTGCTATTACAAAAAATTCTTCTGTTGTAGACATCTCTGAAAGTAAAATTCAGGAGGTAATCTAAATGATTATTAGTTACGATAACCAAATTATCAATTTGTATATGGGTTGGAGAGCTATTCATCTTGACGCTGGAGGCTTTGATATCGCATATCCGTTGGATACACCAACTTATACTATCACTATCGAGCTTAACGATAAATCTTCTTGCAATCTGGGTGTCTTTGGAGAAAATGAGCTTTGTTTGGCAAAAATGATGATGGATAAAATTAAAGAGGGTTTAGCTAATAATACCTCCTTCCTTGACCTTGATGATTATCTGAAAATGTGGAAAAAGAAATTAGAAGAAGAAAAGGAAACCAAGAATGAATAATGGCTTTAATTTAAAAGAAGATAGAATTACTTTTGACTGTTTGCCAGAAGATATGCAAATGACAGATGCAGGATTCAACGCTCTTATGGGATGCACTATCCTTTGGGGCTTGATTTGTAATTTCTTCATCTGTATGTTCATGGAAGTACAAGTTTACAATTTTGTTGACGCTCATCCTGTCCTTTTCATTTTAGGATATTTTGTTTTAGCTTTTCTTGGAGCTATTATTATTAGTGGTACAGAAAATGCTTTGATTGCTTTCCTTGGATTTAACCTTATTTGTTTGCCCATTGGAGCACTACTAAGCGTTTATGTGAGTCAGTATACAGCTTTAAGCATTAGCTATGTATGTCTTCTTACTGCTATTATTGTAGTAATTATGATTATTGTTAGCACTCTATTTCCAGAATATTTTTGCTCTCTTGGACATATCCTTTTTGTATCTTTAATTAGTATTATTTTTATTGAAGGAACTTTGGTTTTCTTCCTTGGATATACTGGTCATGTAATTGACTATGCAGTTGTAGCGTTGTTCTCTCTTTACATTGGGTACGATTGGTATTGTTCTCAGAGATATGCGGCTACGCCTTATAACGCCATTAGTTGTGCAACAGACCTTTATCTTGATATTATCAATATTTTTGTTCGTCTGCTTGCAATTCTTGGCAAGAAAAAGGATTAAATACTTGACAACTCCTTATCTTTCTGGTATTATTTAAATATCAAAGATAAGGAGTTGATTTTGTTGTTATACCATCTTTCTCGTAACCCTAATCTTACAACTTTAATTCCACAAATTCCAGAAACAGCAATTCCTTATAATGAGGATGTATCTATTCCAAGAGTTTGCTTTGCTCCTACTATTGAAGGTTGTCTTTCAGCTTTGGGAGATATTGGCATGGAGTATTATGTTTATACTCCTATTAATCAAAAGCTCAAAGGCTACTCTTGCAGAAGTCATGTATGTGATGCTCCCGCTACAGGAGAAAGATGGATTAAAAAACCTGTTGCAGTTAAAAAGATTGGAAAAATTAAATCTCGTGATACAGGTATTTCTAAGCCTATGACTATTAAATATAAAGGTCGTACAGAACAAATTTGGTATCTTAAGTATACTTATGAATGGAAGGAGCGCTATTAATGGAACGTATTAAAAAGGGACGTAGAGAACCTACTCGTGACAAGAGAGAAAATTGCGGTGTTGTAACTTCTCTTCTCGATGTTAATGGTAACAATATTATTACTGGCAATCTTTACGAAATCAAGGGGAAGAAATATTCTTATATGGGAAGGGTGTTTTATAATAGGTATCAGAAAGCCTTTGGCGTTTTTATGGGTTGCTGGTACGGAGATAGGAATATCTATAATCCTGATAGTTATGGCAAATTTGTAGCCATCCCTAAAGATAATGGCATGAAGAATCAAATTTTTCCTGTTGAAGAAATGGAGCTTTGATATGAAAATTAAACATGTTAAATCCAAAGTTGTTTTACCAGAAGAAAACTATTGGTATGACATTAATTATAATACAGAAATTGCAACTTGTTCTCGTTGTAAACGCAGAGGAAAAATTAGAACCACGATTACTAAGTGGGGTGGTTACGCAATCAGCAATCCTTATTGTCCCGCTTGTGGTGCTTTTATGAAAAACGGCTGTAATTGAGGTATAATATGGCAAAAATTGTTTGTGCTGCTATTAAATTTACAAGCAAAGCAGATGAAGATAACATTATTGTTCTTCCTTGTATTCGTCATGGTGATGGATACAAGCAGTTCGCTTATCTTAATTTTGTATTAGCTGGAAATTATTCTCGTGGTGATTGGAACAAAGAAGAAGGCTTCATTGACAACAATGGAAAATTTCATTCAAGAGAAGAAGCATTTCAGCTTGTAAAAGATTCTCTTCCTGCTTCTCTTATTTACTTTAAAGAACAGCAAAAAGAAACCGAACTTTACTCGGAGGACTTGTATTAATGAATAATAAAAAACATCCTGATATCGTTTCTTATGATGTCTATGAACAAGTTGCGTGGGAGAGAGACCTTGTAGAAGACCAATTGAATACACTTGGCTTTGGAGTAGGTAGTAAAGTAACATGCAGAAAGAAACTTGTAACTACATATCAAAAAGATGGACGCTATAATATTGCTCGAACCTTTGAAGTTTGTTCTGAATGTGGAGAACAGTTGCACTCTGATATGAATTTCTGTCCTTCTTGCGGAAGGAAAATTGTAAAAGATTAACGAAAAAATTTGTTAATAAACCCTTGAAATAATCCTTTTATTTTGATATAATTACTATATCAAAATTGAAAGGAGATAAAGCTGATATGAGCTTTTATCTGAAAGAAACTACAACTAACTCTTATATTCAGTTTGTTGGCAATCAGTACAGCTATATTTCAAATCCTGACAAGAAACATTTGTTCAAGGATGTTGACAAAGCTGCAAACATTGTTCTCAATCATTCTATTGTTGACAAGTTTTTGTCAAAACGTGTGTTTTCTATTTATCATGCTGAAACCAACAGCTTAGTATATGACAAGCTTGTTTCCGATATCGCAAATAAAGGATTAATTCACTTAAATATTTCTAAAGCAGTTCTTAATATGCAGGAAAGTTTAAGTGAAGCACCTATTACAAGTGGAACCCCTATTGAAATGGAATTTAAGGATTCTATTTCTCCTGCTGTTTCTCATTCTGCTTGTGCAAAGATAATGATTGATGGTGATGACCTTCCCATTAAGGATTCAACCAAAAGATATCAAGCAAGCGAATATTCCAGAAACAAGGTTCTTCCCTCTTTGGAAGCTATGTCAAAGACTTTTGAAAATATCACTTCTGCTATTAATTCTCTTCCTTCTAATGAAGATTTAGCAACTCAACTGGGTGATTATAATGCTCAGGTGGTTGATATTCTTCATTACATCGAGTTCTCTCACCTTGACGCTTGTAATGGCTATCTTATCTTTAAAAAGCTTCAAGATGTCCTTATTGCACGCCGTACTGTTAAAGAACAAATGGAAATTATCAACAAGCTTGAAAATTGTGGCTTGATTGTTGAAAAGATTAATGCCGCTAATAATCAAGCTAAGAGAACTCTTGAAGAATCTCGTTTATATTGTCCTCGTAGTGATATTGATATCTTTGATTAAAATTTAATAAACACTTGACAGCTCCTTCCTTACTTGCTATAATGTAACTACAGCAAAGAAAGGAGCTGTTATTTTATGAAAAAGATTGATAAAGTTCTCTGGTATTCTCAGGAAGATTTGAGAAAAGATATTGTCAAAGCTCTCTTTGGTGAGAATGCAATTCTTGGCGGAGACTATGTTGATTTTCATTACACACCTGAAAATGATGCTGGTCTTGTTGTTAAATTTTATGATAAAGATTCACCTTTTATATCTAAGACCTTTATCATTAGAATTGAAGATGCCGACAATAAATAAGTATCAAAGGAGAAAATCTAATGGCTAATAAACCTGTACTGGGCATTATTGATTGCCCTCATTGCGGAAGAGCTAATATGGTAGGTTGGAACGGGAATTATAAAGTTCTTTGTTTTTATTGCCACAAAACATATACTGTAAAGAGAACCCGTATGCGTGATACGAAGCCACTTATCCTTCCAGATGAAGAAATGAAATTTGCGAGGTAAAATATAATGGATTATAATTATGTTGAAACTGAGGAATTAACATACGCAAAAAATAAAGACCCTATGTATGATGATGACCTTCTCAAGAATAATCATTTTAATGGTCTTTCTTATAAGGAACTTCTTGAGCTTTGGGTAGCTCTTAAGGACTTTTACAAGCGTGGTTATATTCTGGATGATAGCCCTCTTGAACCTTATCGTAATAAATTCTGCAAAAGAAATATCAATGGACTTTCAAATATGCAAAGAGAATTGCTTACAATTCTTTCTGCTAAGTTTATTAATCTTGCTCTTACAGAAGATTATCCTCGTATAGTTATTAACTTTGGAGAGATTGAAAGAAGGTAAACTATGATTGGTATTCTTTATAATGCTTTTTATATCGAAAAGTATTTATCTTGGGCTGTTCAGAAGTACAAAGATAATAATGGAGAACCTGCAAAAGCACTTTATGGTATTCCCGTAAATGAAGCTTCTAAGAATTTTCTTTGGGGGTGTTTTCATACAATTGAAGGTCCTGTTTACAATAACTCAATGGGCAAATACAAAGAATGTTATGTAATTAAGGGTCCAGCTTTTGATGGAGTTATTCTCCCCGCAGAATTCTTCGAGCGTATTGAATATGATTCTGCTACTGTTATCGACTATAAAGATGAATCTGCCAAAGAAGAGAAGAAAGTCCACAAGGTTACTGTCCGCAAGGTAACTAACGACCACAATTATTTCTGCTATCTTGCTAAGAAATACGGCTATAATTTGTCAAAGTCAGCTTCTTTGCCTCGTCGCAATTAATCGCATAAACAAGTTATAAATAAGTTTGTTCAAATAAATTGGAGGATTAAATATGTGGTATAAAATTCCTAACTATACCATGAAGTGCAGAATTTATCCTAATAAAACTCAGCACGAAATTATTGATAAGATTCTTTATGGTATCCGTGTGGCTTATAATGTTACCATGTATGAAATGATTACCAATTTTAAAAATACCAAAGAAGCCAAAGATAAGAAAGAAGATAAAATTATTCATTTCCCTCAGTTTTCTTCTATGATTAAAAAAGAATGGCTTGACTACCTTAGAAACAATTACCCTGCCGTGAAAGAAGTCCCTGCTGGTTGTTTGAGTTCTTCTGTTTACGGAATTTTTGCTTGTGATGCTAAAAAAGCTTGGGAATCTTTGGGTAAAAAGCCTGTCGAGTTTTATAAGCCTTTCTTTTATTCTGCTAAAAAAGCTCGAAATAGTTATTCCTATCAAGAGACTTTTTCTAAGTTTTCTTTTTCAGAAGATAACAAAAATGTCCTTTATATTAATTTAAATAAACTTGGAAAAGTGAAAATTCGTGGATGGAATCAGAAAATTCGATTCGATGAAAAATATTCTAAAGATTTTGTTGATTTTGTAAAAGAATCTTCTGGTAAAACTCAATTTGGTCTTACTATTAGTAAAAATAATATCGGGGAATATTTTATCTGCTTTAAGCTTAACAATATTTATAAATTTATCAAGGAATCAGATTTTAATAAGGAAGAACTTGGAATTGATGTTGGATTAAAGGATATCGCCATTTGTTCTAATGGGGATAAATACGAAAACAAGCATTTTGCTAAAAAAGAAAAAAGACATAAGAAAATTCTTAATCGTCAGTGTTCTCGTAGATGGGGTTGGTCTAATGAGGAATTTAGAAAGGCTCATAAAGATAATCCCGAAATCACACCTAGCAAACGTTATGAGAAAACCATGTTATCTATGAAAAAACTGGATAATAAAATTGCAAGAAAAAGAGATTTGTATAATCACGAAACCACTCTTAAAATTGTTTCTTCTGCTACCTCTCTTGCAGTTGAATCTCTTAATGTAAAAGGAATGATGGCTAATCATAGACTTGCTTATGCTTTATCCGATGCGGCTATGTATGATGTATTAAATAAATTGTCCTATAAATCTTTATGGTATGATAGAACTATTACAGCCATTGGACAATTCGACCCTAGTAGTCAACGCTGTAATAATTGTGGATATCAAAATCCTCTTGTTAAAAAGCTTTCTATTAGAGAATGGGTATGTCCCTGCTGTGGTTCACACCATGATAGAGATATTAACGCTGCTAAAAATATTCTTTGGTATGCAAAACAAAAAAATAATAACACCTTGACAAATAAATAATTTAGTGTATAATAAATAATATAAAGGTTGGAGGTTCAACCCCGCCTGAACCTATGGTTCGAAGTTGCCTAAATAACTCACAAAACGCACTCTAAATTGAGTGAGAGATTGATTTGGGAACCACGCATCTAATAAAATATAAATTGGAGTAGATTGAAATAACCCCGCTTTGGTGCAAGAAATCAGAGTTAATATTACATCCTGTACAGATATGCGAATTGAAATTGTACCAGAAGCAAAAAAACAAGATGATATTATTACTGTTGCAACTCGCGCGTGTGCATGGATTGAAATTCCGGTCATCTGAAACGCCTCGTTTCGTTTGAAAATCGTAACTTGCGTGTATGCGTGCATTGAAATTAGTGCTCATTACAGACATATGCGTGGATTGAAATATTTCTTGACATAGGGATACTTCATTTCTTCAAGTCACAACTTACACGTGTGCGTGGATTGAAATAATTATGAAAGCTCCAAATCTTTGTCCTCGTTATGCTCTTCTCTATAAGAACAAGTAAAAATATATAATAAGAGTCTTATTTGTTGAGATTAAACCCTTGACAAGTAAGACTTTTTGTTGTATTATATTAAAGAATAGAGGTGAAAATATGGCAATGAAAGTAACTCCTCCCGAAGCAAATGTTATTAACGCATTAGATGTGATTGAACATATTTTAGGTAAAGATGGATTGATTGAACAATACAAAAATGTATTATTTAAACCAATTCTTTTTAATGAAATAACTCTTGATGTATTATTTCAATATCGTGAGTGGTTTTTTGCTTTTGTTCCTACTTACGAGTATCTTTTAACTTTAAAGAATCCTCGTAATTTTTACATGTTTCCCACTAAACAGTCAATCATGTTTAATAGCAGCTGGCTTGACTGCATGGAAGAAAACTTTTTAGTTTCTCATACTAAAAATTACGATAAGGTTGTTCTTGATTACGGTTTACGTCCAGAACAATTGAACCAGAAATATCTTGAATCAGAAATCACTTTATTTGAAGACACTGATAAATTAATTATGGATTTAAAAAAGCAAAATAAAAAAGACCTTTTCGTTTTTTTATATTATATTATGGAACATGTTTGGGGAGCTATAGCTGTAATTTGGGCTTTTAGAGATTTAATAAAAGAAAGCCATCCTATAGCTACAATGCTTAACGGGCGTTGTTTTGGTACTCATATTACTGACCTTACTTATTATTCTACAAGTGAATTGAAAGTTTATGAAAACAGCCTAAAGAAAAACAAACTTGATTACAATCTTTTTTTTATTACACGAATTAGTAGAGACATGGAAAAGTGTATTTATTATCATGGTTTTAATGAACATGGGGATACTTTTAATTCTACCCCAGATATTCCTAATGACGAGAATCGTGGAGATGATTATTAATGGAAAACAAAATAATTGCTTGTGGAGATATTAGAAAACAATTTGCCTCTTTCTTAAAGATTCTTGTTGATGTTCCTTTTAATTCTTTCTTTGACAATGAAAAGATTTGCCCTGATAAATTTGCTGTATTGTTTAATTATCTTGAACCTACTCTTCCAATATTTCCTTATATTACTATGCTCAGAACTGAAAATCCTTATGTAACTGTTCCATTTTTCATGAATAACCCTTTCTTTGACTATGAAAAAAACAAAGATGGATTAAAAATAATTAGTTTTTGTAATTGGGTTGGTTACTATACTGGGAGTACTTCTTTTAATGAAGATTTCATTGTTAAAAACGACACCATTAAAAATTATAGACTAATGTATAAATATCTCAATGCTTTAAAAAATTGTGTTTCAATTATAGATGATTTTTTTCTTATGCTTGATGCACCAAAAAATTATCTTAATCCTATTTATAAAAGTATTTCTGTAAAAACTATTAAGATTTTAACTGAATTAATGGGATTTTATGGCAATTATATCTTGGTAAAAAAGAAGGGGGTAAGTCGATATCTAGCAAATGACAGGCTTTATATTCGTAACACTCAACCAAACACCCCAGTTATTTATAATCCTTTTATCCCTGTTACAGCCGTTGGTACTGATAATCCGCTCTTCCCTGTTACAGCCGATTTAACTCTTGCCAGAGGTGGAGAGGGAACAAATTTCTTTGAAACCATTCCTCACACAAGATTTAATAATATTGCCGCTGAAATCATTAGTGGAGACATTGAGGGAGAGTTTGACAGAACTTTGCGTGAAAATGCTCATAGAGTTGTTGCAGAATGTACTGAATTATTGAGGGCAGCTACATGATTTATTTAGATATGTATGGTATGGATGAATATCAAGCTGAAAAGGCTAAAATTCTTTCTAAGGGAGAGAAGCCTAATAGACATAATATTGTTCAATTTATTGCAGCTATAACTTGTTTAGTTAAAAATTTGGAAAATATAGATTTTGGAGAAGCAGTTTATAAAAAACCCAAATGTAAAAACGATTGGATGATTCTTTATACCATTTCTAAAAAATTTGATGTTATCCTTGAATATTGTAATGAATTAATTGTATGGCAACCAAGTTGGTTTATGTCTCTTATTAGCAATTCTGTAGTATGGAGAGCAAGAACGCAAGGAAAATTGCCTCAGCCTTTTACTTATCTTAATAATGATGCATTTTACAAGATTACTTTAAGAAAAGCTGAAAATTTCAGAATTACTTGGCCTACTATTGTTAACATAAGTAGTGTTTTTGAAGAGAATGAGATTTATATTAATAAAGCATTTGAACGTGCATTAAACGGTAAAAACAAAAATTGCAACAATCATTTTAAAAGTTTGGGGTTTTATATTACACATCATTGGAACAATTTGCAATTTACGTTTGCTCTTCTTGATTATTTAACGATTCGTGTTGCTTTAGATAATTATGAAGAGAAATCTTGTATTTGGCGCACTTTAAAGCAACATAATATTATAAACAATCCAGAAAATTACAATGAAATAAAACAAACAATGGTTACAATTCATAAACTTCATTTATCTATTAACGCAGTTAATTCAATGTTGATGTTTAGATATAATTTTGTTACTGCTGAAAGAGAAAGAGAAAGAGAGCGTTTTAATTATTACAATTACTGGATTTAAAATAAAACAATTTAAAAAAAGGAGATAACTATAATGCCTAAATCTCGTATGGCACGCAATTTCAAAACTCGCAAAAATAGTTCTATTAATTACACACTTCTTGCTCGTCAAAAGGAATTTCCAAAGTTGACCTGTAAGAAGAATCTTCCTACTCCTGATACTAAAGATAGTGACAATCCTGATAATGTCAAATACATTCTTAAGGAAAATGATACTCAGTGTGCTATCTTTTCTACAGAACTTAAGTCTCAGGATAATCATAAAGACCCTCTTTATTTAATTGTGGGTGCTCTTACTGGTGCTCTTCTTCTTACTGATAAGGAAATTGAAGAGTATTTTGATTTGACTCCTATGATTGATAAGAAACTCACTCTTAAAGATGCTCCTTATAAGAACACTGGTGTTAAGATTGAGTATGACACAAATGATATTCCTACAGATATCGTTGACTTTAATGGTACTCCCATTAAGTAAAGGAGAATAATATGAAAAAGAATGATTTCCCTACTAACCCAGTAGCTTTTGCTCAATATGTTTGGGAAAATATTGAAATTGGAGACATATTAGTTGATAGACTTCGCAATTTTTGGAAAGTAACCTCTTGTCAAATCTACGATGGTCGCACAATAAGAATTAATATTCGTTGTATTGATAGTGAATCTTACACGGGCTATAACAACGGAGATTTCGAAAAATTGACTCGTTATGACCTTGCTCGTAAATATTATTTTTATATTGATAATACTGCTGTTAAGATTCCCGATGTTGAAGATTGGAATGCTGGAACTTTCGTTCAAAATTATAATCTATTGTGGAACATTATTGACACAATGATTCCTATTACAAAAGAAGAAACAACAGATATGTATGCTTTGTTTCTTTTAACTCAAGAAGCAGATAAGATTTACGAAGAAAAAAACGAAAAGATTTCTACTATCAGGACTTTAAATGAGTTAAAGAACAAATTTGAAAAACGTGATTATTATGATGGAGACAAGATTCGAGAAAAATGTGTTAATTGTCTCCCGAAAGAGGACACAAAAATGACAGAAATCGAAAAAAATTACTTCCTTAAAAATAAGGGAAAAACGGGTGTCGATACCCAATTAAAATCCGCATTTTATTCACAGGAAGATTTGGACGAAGCTATCAAAAAAATTGATGACTTCCTTGAAACCCATACAAATACTGCTAAAAATAAATGTAAAGAATCCGTTAAGAAATTTACTGGCTTCTCTGATGAGGATTTGGATGAAATTTGTACACGAGTGGTGGACACTTTTTATTCAGCTTCCGATTTTTCTAAGAAAACTTTCGACGAATTTAAGAGCTGGATGAAAGAAAAGTACAAGGATTACACAAAAGAAGTTAAAGAAGAACTTAAAACTGAAACTGTTAAAGTAAATAATAACCAGTCTGTTATTACCGTTGATAATAATGATACGGATACTGGAACGCATAAGGTTGGCAGTGTTGATATAGAAAAGCCTAAGCCTGTCTTTAAGCTCGGTGATGTTGTCTATACCAAGGGAGAATCTGTTGGTTATATCTCTCGTATTGGGTACACTGATAGATATTGTTATTATTATTGGACACCAATTATCGTTTCTTCTAATGATAAGACACTTAAACATTTCATGGTGGATGAAGAAAGGGGCTTAACTTATCCCTATGAAACCCATTATAAGCGTATTAGTAATTACCTTATGTCTGACCTTAATTGCGTCAAGGAAATGGCTCGTATTGATTCTGTTTATAAGTTAAATGAAGATAATCTTAAAAAGTTCCCTTATCTTGATAAGTATGTAAATAATTTTAAAAATGAAGAAAATAGTACAACAACAGATAGCCTAGCACCTCCACTCAGCAGAAAAACTGGTAGTGCTTATTCACTTCCCAAGTATCTTAGTAAGCTTAATCTTACTGGTTCTGCTTATTATGAAACAAATACTAAACTTACTATGGACATTGTTCGTAAGTTGAATGAAGTTATCGAAGCCCTTGATAATGTTATTTTGTATCATCTTAATGAAGCTCAAGAAGAAAAACGTAGAAGAGAACTTGAAGAAAGATAATATGTAATTCAATTAAATAGCAATAAAAGAAGAGTCATTTTGGCTCTTCTTTTTTATTAAATACTTGACTTCTGCTTTGTAATTTGCTATACTGTAAGTACAAAAAGAAAAAATTCGTAAGACTTCAAAAAAAGGAAACTGGTGAAGCAATATGTGCAAAATTTGCCCTCAGTGCGGTGCTATCGCTGAATTTAATGCTTACTATGGTCGAGTAACATGTACTCGATGCAATTGGGAAAGTGAAAAAAGTAAATTAACTGTACAGTCTAAATCTGTGACTCATTACGTTATTAAGTTTGTTTGGAAGGATTCTAATAACTTCATTCAGACCACTTATGCTGGTTATGATTATAATATGACTCATTATAATTGGGGACCTACTCCTTCTTGTGACTTCAACGAAGCTGAAAAATTTAACAATATTGAAGCTGCTAAGAATTTCTATAAAAAGTATAATAGTTACTTCAAATTTATCACTGAGAGGGAAAATTCTTCCACTTATATTTCCAAAATCGTCACTAACACCGAAGACGTGGAGAAGATTTAAAGGAGAATAAAATGAAGAATCAGTTTATCATTGAGTTTACTTATTATGAAAAAGATAAAATTCGTACCACTTATGCTGGCTATATCCTTTCTCTTCCTTCTCCTTTCCGTTCTTTCGACCAAGCAAAAAGATTTAAAACTATTGATGATGCAAGAGGATGGCTTACAGATATCTTAAAAGACATTAACAACAATCCTGATTTTGCTTTTCCAAGAAGAAAGTTAAAATCTGTTCAGTTCCTTTGCACTCAGGTCTTTGCTGCCGAAGATATTACGGAAAGATATATTTCTAATTCTGAGCGTTTTCTTGAAAAAAATTATCAGCTTAGATAATAAACATTATTTTAAACTATTTTTACAACTTATTTTAAACTTGTTTATCTCATATCGGATAAACAAGTTTATTTTTATTTTAAATTGTACTTGACAGCTTGACTTTTCTATGTTATACTATATATGGGTTAATAGAATATTAAAGAAAGGAGATATTATTTTGAAAGAATTTCAAGAATTCAAAGATTTAGAATAGTTCTATCTAAAAGCGCAAGAAATTTTTAAAAATAAAAAAAGTGTAAATAGTTATAAAGAAATGTGTGAGCTTTTAGATGAACCTTATTATGCTTCACCTTCTCGTAAAGAACGTCAAAAAATATAGTTTAATACATGGAAAAAATGTTTTACTTGGCGTAGAGCAAAAGGAAAATTTACTTGCCTTAAAATGATTCCAAAAGAAATTTTTGATGAAAAACTTCAAGAACTTAAAAAAGAACGAGAAGAAAAATCAAAAGAGCAATCTGAAAAGACAACTCAAAATTATATTAAAAACTATAAACTTAATCATCTATTAACTGGAAGATGGCCTTCTCGTCCTTGTTCTTGGGATAAGAGAGGTGTATATATAGTTTATAATAAATCCAACAAAAATTCTTATAAAGGCCCTGTTTGTTATATTGGCAGTACTACTGTTGCTTTCTACAAAAGATTTAATAATCATTTAACTCCTTCCCAAACTATGTCTCAGGAAATAAGAGATTTAATGGAAGAGAAAGATACTCATATTAATTTTTTATGGCTTGCTCCCGATGATGCAACAGAAGATGAAATACATGAAAAAGAAGCCGAGTTCTGGTCTATATATCAGAAAAAAGGATATCATATGCTTAATAAGCATATTCCTCAATATCATAGAACTTTAAAAAATCCTAATAAAAAGAAAATTGCTCCCCATGGTTCTTATTTAACAGATAAAGACTGGGTTCAATATAAAAAGATTAGTGCGAAAATTCCTTCTGACAAGATTCCTCTTTTAATTAAATTCTTACAAAAAGATTTAAAATTAGAATTTTCAGAAGATTTTAATATGTGGACTGAACCTGACATGATTCCCAAAATACAAAAGTTTGTAGAAGAAAATAAAAAGAAAGTAGAAATACGAGAGGTTGATAAAGATGACGAATAATTAGCTTTATAGAAAATGCCAATAGAAATTAAAGAATGTTACAGAGGTGGAATCTTATAAAGCTATGTGTGCTTTATTAAATGAAGAATACTTCAAGTATAAGAAAAGTAAAGATAGATAGCTTGAAGTTTGGAAAACCTGTTTTAGCTATGATTTACTTAAAAGTGGTAAGTTTATCAATATTAGACTTCTTTCGGAATCAGAACATTTCCAGACCCTTACGGAACTGTTTAAAACAGATTCCATTTCTTACTCCCTTTGTGGCTTACTTAATCAATATAGTGATGAAACAAATGAAAGCATCGTTTATATAACTAAATCTGAACTTGCTTTTTGTTTAGGATTTTTTAATGAATCTTATAGTGCAGTAAAAAAATATCCTGAAATGTATTCTTATCAAGTTGAAAATGATATTTTAGCTCTTAGAAATAGTCGATATCCATTTATTAAAGAACATAAAGATTCTATTAAAGGTTGGAGAAAAGTAAAAGAAAATTCTTCTAAACCATCTAACGACACTCTTCAAAAAGTAGAAGATTTTACTATCCATTATTCATCTAATTATGAGTATAAGGTCGAAAATGCTTTAAAGAATCTTGCTGATAGTGGTTATATTACTTTACATGAAGTCTATATGGGTGCTTTTGTTGATGATAACTTTAATTGGATTCCTAATATAGACAATATTTCAAATAAAGATGGCAGATATTACTTTAAAAGTGATGAAACAACTACTTTAGTTATTCCTTATAAGGATAGAGAACTTACACCAGAAGAAGAAGTTAAGTATATCCAAATTACTAATGAAATTTTCAGACAAATGAATCTTGATGGAATCCAAGATGTTTTTAAACAAAATAAACAACTTAAATTTAGACAGCAATTATTTCCTCAATTACTTTCTAATATGGGATGCTTATATATTTATAAAGCATATCGTATTGGATTTTCTTCTGAGCATATCGGAGATAAAGAAACAAAAGTAAAAACTAAATTACAATCTACTTTTGATATAGCTTCTTTAAAGAAAGCATTAGCAGATAATAATAGTACAGCTACTAAAGCTAATCTTAAAAATGCCCAAAAACGTATTGAAGATAATATTTCTTCTAAACATACTTTAGGTAATACTTTATCTGAAAGTCAAAAATTAGAACAAGAATATTCTACTTTTATATTAAAAAAGTTATCAAAAGAATTACTTAATATAGATGTTGATTCCTATTTTCCATCCACTTCTGATTCTTCTAATGCAATTCAATTTATTAATTCAAAGAAAAAAACTATTTTTAATAATAGTTTACGACGTTTAAATAATAAAAGATAGTATGATGAAAAAGCTCAAAAATAAATTCCTTTATTTTACTACTCAAAATCCAAAAACGTACATTTTGAAAAATTGACGATTTTTTAAACCCTTATTTTATATAGCTTTAAACGAGGTCAGGTCAAAATTTGTCTATAGATATATTATATATTATTCTTAGGACGAATTTTGACCTGACCTTCTTAAAACCCTTATATTTACTGTATTTAAAAATTTGCTAAAATTTCAAAATGTACGTTTTTTTTGAAAAAGTCCCTCAATAGGAGAGTTTCTAACTTCATACTTCGCTGACGCTCGTATTCACTAAGAAACTCTATCATTTTTGTAAGCTTTGTTTCTGTAATCTTTATTTCAACAATCCATATATAAATAAGTAATATCTCTTTATTTCATTTAAAAACCACACGACAGAAAATGAAAGAAAGGTTAGAGTTTGTTGAAGTGAGCCTTGCGAACGATTACAAACTCTTACTCCTTTCTTCATTTGGCAGTCGTAACCGCGAGAGGATGTTTGCATTATGAAAGAGAGAGCATTAGCGACAGGCGGAGCGTAATGCGACCATCTTTCATAATGATACAAACACCGCATCACGGTCTGCACTCGGCGAAGCACCATTGCAATAAAAAATCATTGTAACAATAATCTATTCGTAACAATAAATCATTGTAATAATAAAAAATCTTTATTAAACTATTGACTTCTTACTTTATATCTGTTATTATATGTATGCTGAAAAAGATAAATGACATTCTTTAAGTATTTGTCTTTCGTAACGCCAAAATTCTGGAAGTTCTTATGTGAAGTGGAGTGCTTGCACGAACACTGAACTTAGAACTTCCCCTGTGAATGGAGTTTGTATTATGAAGTCTATTTTGCTTAATAAAAATATGATGAATACTTTAAAAGATAAAAAATATAAGATTACTGTTCTTAGACATGTTAATCCTAATAATACTTCTGTTTTTGCTCATTATAAGTGTAGTGTGTTTACAGATAGTGCTGACCGTATGTATTTCTTCTTTAAAACTTCTTGTAATAATATTACTTCTTTTGTCCTTTGTAAAGACCTTAGTTTGGGTATTTGTATCATTAATGACCCCATTTCTTTTAAAACTTTTATGAAGTGTTTTAATGAGAATGCTTATTATTTTTTAAAAAGAAAATATTCTGAAAATAAAAAAAATGAGGAGAAAGAATAATGAAAAATATTAAGCTTAACACTTCTACTAAGTATAAAAACAATAAATTCCAGATTAAGTACCTTAAAGCAAAAAAGAATAATATTGTTCTGTTTGCTACTTATTCTGCTGAATGGGATGAAGAAGATAGTATCTTTTATAGAGCATATGATTTCTTTATCTATTTCAATAGAAATAAAAGAGCTGTTCATTATATTGAAAATAACTCTATTTATTCTTGTTATGGATTTATTTCCAATAATAATATGACTACCTTTATGAATTCTTTTCAGAGAAATGCTTCTGAATTTTTAGATGAAGTAATGAGTTAATTATGAATACTTACAACAAACATACCATCTTTCGCACTGTTCACTCTATTTATGAACATAACGATAATATTGTCCCTTGTATTGTTGCTTTTACTCCTTGTGAAGATATGATGCTTGACCTTGCAGACTGGGAATTACAAGATGTATTTGATACTTTTGACTACCTTTTGAAAAATCAGTTTGACCTTTTTGCTAAATCAGCTATCTATAAAGGTAATTCTTCTCCTTTGAGTATTTCTGAACTTGTTGATGAAGTTATTGAAATTATGGAAAAGAATTATAATTTTTATAGATGTAGTATTGAAATTGTTAAGCCTATTGAAGATGTTTACCTTGAAGAACTAACTGGTATCCGTGATATCAATAAGAAGAAAGAAATTAAGAAAGTTAATATTCAGTTTGTTGACGGTATGGTTACTGAGGAAGACAAAATTAAAGCTAAAAAGTTGAAAGAAGAGTATCAGAACAAAAAGTAAGAAATAAAGAAAGGATAAATTATGATTACTTGTTTTAAATTTAAAGATATGATTGATATTGCTTATCATAGTGATAATGATTGTTTATATCTTTCTCTTTCAGATGATTCAGATGATTATCTTCAAAATAACTCTCCTTTTAAGAATTCTAATGATTATCCTATTTATTCTGGCAAGAACTTGCCAGTTCTTGATTATACAAAGCGTACCACTGATAATAAAGAAGACCTTGAAAATAATATTGTCAGTATTATTCTTAAGTTACATCCTAATGATATCTTTGGCTATAACTCTGGTTGCTATGTTGAACATTTTGTTAGTAATTTCAATAAGAAAATCGGTGTTTATGACTATGACTGGGATTGTGAGCAGCGCTCACGCGCTAATAGCTTCTTGAGAGTCTTTAAGAAACAACCTTTGTTTAAGTTTACTAAACTTATCATTGGTAATAGTGAAGATATCAATGATGAATATGGAGTAATCTCTGCTTTGTATCTTATGTGTAAGAATCCTCACTTTGCAGAACTTGAAAACGCAGGGTTTAAATTTATTAATGTGAGCAACGCTCGCGCGATGAATATGACAGGAGAGAATTAAAAATGTCTGAACGTGTTTATAATTTTCAGGATATCCTTTATCTTAATTATTATACCGAAGAAAATAGTGAACATCACTTGATTGTTGATAATTTGGCTATTGATATGACTTGGGAGTATTCTCGTGAAAATGCTCCTTTTGATTTGCTTGCGGCTGTTGAATTTTGTAATCGTGCAGACAATGTTGTTTATAGAGGTTATAAGTATAATCAAGATAGCAGTGTTACTTTTACTACTGGCGTTACTTTTTTGAATTTTACACAGACTGTTCAAGATGCTATTGATAATAAGAATGGTTGGACTATGAAAGCTCTGGCTGAGTTGTTTGAATCTCTTCCTTTGTCTAAGTTTACTTCTCTTATTCTGGTTTATAATGATGGATTTTTTCTTGATAGTACTTATGCTGTTATCTCTTGCCTATATACTTTGTGTAATGGCTTGAGTGTTCCTTTGGTTACTGAGAGTGGGTTTAAGTTGGAAAAGCTTACTATTTCTTAAATAATATTAAAGATTACTTAGAATTTTTTAAGGGGGATGCTTTTATGAAGTGGCTTATTTATGGATATATCCTTAATATTCATTTTGTCTATGATGCACTGTCTGATACTCTTACATTTGATGGACAGAGTAATAGTATTGGTTTAACTGGTGATAAAAGCCATGTGTGTGATGTTGTAAAAGAAAAAATTTATTGTGGTACTAAGTATGTTCGTGATGTAAAAATTAGCAATTCTGAGATTTTAAAAGATAATTTTTCTTTTAACTTTTCTAAAACAGTCACTATCACTAAGGCTTTACAAGTTAACAATTTTGTTAACACTTTATATAATAGATGGACTAAACATCAAAAGATTAAACCTGATGAATTACCTGTTAATGAAACTATTGGTTCTTGGACTGGTTATTATAATTGGTACACTTCTTTAGTAACTGTCTTTGGTAATTTCCTTATGCAGAACTATATCAAGGTACAGAGTAATAAGCCTTTTAAGGATATTGAAAGTGATATCAATGCTTGGTTTGATTATATTAAGAAAAAGTACGAAATTGAATTAGCTGGAAAATATGATTTTTCTTTTAATAAGATTAATAATATTGAAGATTTCTTTAAAGCTTTGATGTTCTTTTGTTCTGGTTTTAAAATCTCTGGCTATATTAGTGATGGTTGGAATGAAAAGCTAAAGTTTGTTGATAGAGGTTTAATGTTGTGAAAGAAGATAATTTGTTTAAAATTGTTTGCTTAATAGTAAGTCTTTTCTTTTTAGGCATGTATGGATATGCTTATTGGTATATCTTTTTAATGAGCTAAAGGAGTAAGAATATGGTTATTATTGGTGTTATTTTTGTTTGTGTGTTAGCTTTGGCTGTAGCAATGAGCGTGTAAGATAAATTTATAATTAAATATAATAATTTTTCTTTCTAATTTTGATTTTAATTTTGAGAGTATAACTTGACCTGTTTTGAGTTAAAATTGATTGTAGAGGAAAAGTTTGTTATATTTATAATTGTTATGGATAGAATTTTAATTAAGTAGAGATAAATGTTATGAATAAAAAAGAGTATATTAAACAGAAAAAAGAACAATTCGAGAAAAATCTTGAATGGGCTTTGGATGAAAATAAATTATATGTAATTATTTTTACTGATAATAAACAGTCTTCTTGTTATGGGCATCATGAGTACTGTGATATGTATGGTGGTTGTGATAATACTTGGAGAGATAACATTAAAAATTTATTGACAGGAAAACTTAAGTATTATAAGATGACTGTTAACAAGTGGATTACTTATAGGTGCGCTTGTGGTTGTAATACTTTTTATATTTATAAGGATTGGTTTGTTTGTTCTAATTGTTTTTCTGAACATATTATGAATGATTTTGTTTTTACTTATAAAACAAAAGAAGACCAGAATGATGTTTTAAATGCTGTTCTTAATAAGTGGCATAGATTTGGTTTAATTAGTAAATTTGAATTTGATGAATTTATGAAGAACTGTACTAACCCTGAACAGGAGGTTTACTGGTGAGGTGAATTGAAAGTAATGCTCGCGCGTTAATTGAAAGTAATGCTCACGTAATAAATTGGGTGATAAGATTAGTAGTGTGTGGAATAAAAAAACTTGCGGATGAGAAAAGTTCAAGTATTGATTTTTGTTTTGGGTAGGAAAAATATGGAGAAAAACATGTGTAGATACATTTTGGATAGGGTGTGCAGATATTGGATAGTTGTGTAAAGTTTTTGGTGTGGTATGGGATTAGAGCTTGAATTATATGGGGAAAATTGAGGTGTCTTGACAGTCGATATAGGATATAGATAGAATATAGATAACAAGATTCTTGTGACAGTTTGAATGAATTACAAGAAAGTTGTAAAGTTTGAGAGTAAATTATTGTTAAACGATAATTTTGTCTGGAAAAAATGTAGGTGATATCATTTTGAAATCATTATGGGGGTTATTGATAACTTCGAGGAATTGAATGTGAAATAATGTAGATAATCTAAAGAGAAAAACATATTTGTAATAAAAAAGTTGCAATTGCAACAGTTGAAAAAATATAAGTAAATAAAGGATTTAATTGTTTATATATCGGAAGCCGATATATCGATTATCGATATAGCCCTGACGTACCGAAGGCCAATTTTGCCCATTTTTCCATTCTGGTGCTCTTTTAGGTAAGGAGAGGTAGGCACAAACACAATCTTTTTTCAAAAAAAATTTACAAAAAATTCATAATTTGTTCACAATTCAAACAAACCACTTCTAAATGCTCGAAAATTCACATTTTTCGCTTCAATATCAAAAAGTAACAATCTGTAATTTACTTATTACAATCTGTAACCAAAATTTCATTAACTTCTTGACAACACCTCCTTCCTATGTTATAATACTCTCATGGTTGTATAAAGTAGGTAATAAACATTATTGCCAACGACCTAAGCGTTAAGGGTGAGTAATCTATTAAGAATCCGTATCTTAATATAAGTTATTCATCATATAGACTTAAGGAAGGAAACGATAAATGAAAAACAAGAAATATACAATTAAATACAGCAAGTCTAATCGACTTGAATACGCCAAGCCCAAGTATGGACTTGAATATAGTCATAGCAACACAAACACAAACACAAATACACCCACACATGAAGCACAGCTCACAAATACACATCCTCTAATTAAGACAAGTATTCGTAAAGCACTCGCAACTTGTCTCACATTCAGTTTAGTGGTAAGTATAGTAGGGTATGCTCAAGCCTTAAATAAAACAGGTGAAGATAATTCTTCCAAAGATAATGTTTCTTTTATTGAAACAACTTCTCCTCATTATATTGCCATTAAAAACTTTCAAACACAAAAAGAAAATTATTGGGACATAAACAACCTTGGAAATATTAGTCTTGATAGAATTTTTTATGTGGACATGAGTAAAATGGTTGAAAATAATGATGAGCCTGTTTATAATTTTTCAGACATGAGCATACAGTATTCTGGAAATCCTGAACAGTCTGAACCTGAACAGCCTGAATCCAAGACCTCAACTTATCGTTACGCATATTTAATTCATCTGACTGATTCTGAACGTCATGTAGTAGAAAGCATTGTAGCTGGTGAGAGTGGCAATCAGCCCTTTGTAGGAAAGAAACTAGTCTGTCAAGCTATATACAACGGTATGCTGAGAGACAATATGTCCCCCTCACAAGTAAGAAAACAGTACTCCTATGATGGATATAAGGACATTGATGAATTTGAAAAAGAATGTCTTAAAGCCTATGGCACTACAAATGCTGCTGATGAATGTAGACAAGCAGTAAAAGAGATATTTGATAATTATAGTATGCCTACAGATGATTTTGTATTATTCTTCTATGCTCCTGCGCATAGTAAAGGCACATGGCATGAAAATGCTAAGACTTTAAAGCCTATTACTTATGTAAATGAAGATGGAAGCACTACTAATTATATTGGTGGTCATAAATTCTTTGCTTTGAAAGATGAACCTGTAATCAATTATACCAGAGAAGGTTAACAGAGCTAAGGATTTATAATAATATAATTTATTTGTAAACGAGCTTAGGACTTGAGTACGGTCTGAATATAGTTTGGATATATTTTGGATATATTTTAATTCTAAAATATGGCGAATTTAATTTAGACTGAAAAGTAATAATAATTATAATTAAATTAAAAGAAATTACAAATACAAAAGTACAAAGCTACTAAAAATTAGTAGTATACTTTTACCTAAATGATGATGCAACAAAAAATAGCAAGAACTTAGCAGTTCTTGAAAACAGAACGAAATTTATAAGTAATTAATATATAATTAATCCATAATTTTGTTTAGTTGTATATCTATTGCTCAAGTATGCTTTATACGACCTAATGATGTCTGTAGTAAGTCAAGAAAAGTTATTAAACTCTTGACAAGCTACAGGCATTTTGTTATAATAATTAATGTAAAGAGAGGTGCATATAATGCCAAGAGGTAGACCGAGGAAAAATCAACGACAACAGGAGTTGTCGAAAAATCCTTTGCCTGTTACTGATGCTGTCACAACAAACTCTAGTGGGAATGTTGTAAAGGAAGTTTCTAGTGAAACTACCAAGACAGAAGATGTTAATAAAATGGAAGTAGAAGTAGAGACTGTAAATAAGGGCAGACCCAAGAAGGATGACACACCTCGATGCGTATGTTGCAAAGAACCTGTTTATTCAGGGCGTAGATTAAATCTATCTCTACTTACAACACTTGCATCTTATCATTTTGCTGTAGAAGAAATGCAGCCTTATATTTGTAGTAGGTGTGCTTCTGATTTAGGTGAGGTTATTAATAAATGGCTCGTTAAGCATGGAGCAGAAGTTAAGCCATACTACAAGCCAGAATATATGGCTAAGAAATATGATGAGAATTTAAATAATCCAAACAAAAATTCAAAGGAGGATAACTCAAATGGCTGAGACCAGTATTGATTTCATTCATGGAGAAGATATTGCTGTATGGAGTTCTGATTATTTTACTGTAATTAGAATTATGGAGGAATATCTCAAAAATTATCCTGACGAAGTAAGTGTTGTATCTGACTACAGTGATAATGATGGGCAGAACAGATGTTTGACTATTAAGGTTCCCGCTAAGTGGATGAGAAACCCCAAGCCTCCCAAGAGTCGTAATTTGACTGATGAACAGAGAGAAGCCATGAAGGAACGTGGTAAGAGAATTGCTGCTTCAAGATGGGGGAATAAGGAATAACAAGAAAGAATATATAGATATAAGAAGACCTAACTTTTATAAGTTGGGTCTTTTTTGTTTTGTAATTACGCTTTGAGGCGGTAAGATGGACGAAAGATGGGTGACTTATAAATAAATTATTTATATTTGAACTTCAATTTTGAAAGATGGAGTTGGAGTAATGTAATTTGATGGGTGAGAGATGGAATTGGTTTTAGAATGAAATTTATAAAGAATTGTTTATAATGAAATGGCGAGAATGAAATTGCTGGATATTTGAGAAATATTTCTTGGGGAGAGATGAAAGTAACGAAGCGGAAAAAAGAAGGTCCTTTTGATGATTAAAAAATCTTCCCCGTTGCATTTTAAAAAGGGTGGGTGGGTTGGGAGATTAAAGTGAGAGAGAAACATAGTGGGACCTTCGCATCCGACGAACCTGAAAAAGTTTTGCCCTTTGATGAGGGTTTATTGAAAGGAAGGCGTTTCTCCTTTCGATTACCGATTTTTAATTTTCTGGGGTGGTGGTGGGGAAAACTAAAAAATCTCCCCCTTGGAAATTAGAAAAAATCTCCCCTTGAATAAGGAAAAAATTCCCTATTAAAAGGGAAGACAGATTCTCACTGAGTAAGAATCTTAACTTATAGCCACTGAGTAACTATAAGTGCTAAGAAATCTAACCCACCCTCCCTACCAAGACTTCACTTAACGAACACAAATTGAACCAATGTCTTCATAACGAACGACTTTGTATTCTTCTCGATTATTGTCACGAAGATGAATTTCCTGAAGTCGTTCATTCCATGTTACATAATCGCACCACATATCAGTGCCATCTTTAAGATAAACCTGAGTCACTGGATGTTCCCTCCTTATTTTCTTCCAAAAATATTTTTGTTGTTCACAGAAATGCTCGTATTCATATTTTTCATCCCTTCGACAGTATTCTTCATAATACTTTTTAGCCATAGCTAAAGAGTCGATAGATTTACCATCTTTGAATTTCCTTGAAGGTAGAACTGATTCATCATCCATTTTAGCAATTCCAATGAATGTAAGAATTGTAATAGGAATTACAATAAACCAAAACAAAGGAACTCCCGCAAACAGACGAATTAGAATTGCAATGGGAAGACCAATTGCGAAGTAAGCCAAAGTATCACAACCTTTCTTTGATTTTGATTATACTTAGGTATTGATGGCAATCTTTCCTCCTCTCTTTTCTTTAGTTACCTGAGCATAATCCATTTCATAACACCAAATAGAGCCGTTATCATATAAAGGTCTAACAACGACACTATCAGGATTCTGCAAATTATCTCTGACATAATTCACTTCCTTCATAGAGAAGAAGTAACGACTGGTTTCATCTTTACGCTTACGCATACAAATTTTATTGAAATGACAGATGCACTCTGTAAAGTAAGAGTCAAGCATTTCAGACATAACTTCAGCAAAAATGGCAGCAGTAGAGATAGGAGCGTTGTTATTAAGATTCTTTTCCATGACCATAAATCCTTTCTAAAATAAATAGTTTAGTTGTTGAAGTTGATTTGTAAGAAAGGGGAGATTTCTCTCCCCCATCTTATTTAGCTCTACCAATGAGCCGCAGGATTGCAATTGCAATCTCGAAGCAAAGCAACACACCTTCGATGGTTATACGCCTCACCTCCTTTCATTAGATTTTAAGGAATCTACATATACATCACCTCCTTTCAGTCTTCGTCCTCATAATCTAATGCCTCTAATTCTTCATCAGACAACTTCCAATTATCAGGAAAATTATCCCAAAAGGTATAATTCCTATACTTGTCAAGAAGTCCGATTTTCTGAAGCTCTTTAGCTTCTGCATCCGTATTACGTTCATAATACGTATACATGAGATATTTAGTTTGAGATTTGGTTTTACAGTACTCTGCGAAATACTTTTCTTTAAGTTCTTTGTTATACCTCCAACTCCACATTTTTTGGTCATGTTCTCTTTTGGTTTCGTTAATAATGTTCTTTGTTAAGACATCACTATAACGATACTTATGAAGAGAATTCCAAAGAATTCTTTGCTGAGGAGTTAAATCGTCTTCAAGATGACCACGTTTAACTCTTTGTTTTCGCTCAAACTCTGCTTGACGTTTTTGCTCTTCTTCACTGCTTTCGTGGATTGCTCCACCAATCGCAAAGATAACAGGGATTGCCAGCAGAAAAACGACAGTAGTTGACAGAGCATTTCCGAACAAACCCTGATTAAAGATTGCTGTTCCGAGTAAACCCATAAAAAATGCGAATAAAGCATACAGCATTACATCACCTCCTTTCTTATTATAAGTTTATTCTTTTTCTTGATAAGCATACTCTCCAAAATATTTTTCTTCTCCTTTCTTTCGAGCCTCGATTGCTTCTTCTTTTGTATCATAAGTACCAAGCCAGTGATATTTTTTGTAAGCTGTGATTTCAGCGAACCATCGTCCACTTTTAGCTTGACGCACTCCGACTGTTGGAAGCTGTTTTTTATTAATAACATTATCATTTTGAGTACAAATTCTTAAATTGTTTTTTCTGTTATCTCTAACTTTATGATTAATATGGTCAACAACTTCCCCTTCTTTTGCATTCATTACATAACGATGGAAAGAAATATCCTTACCATCTAAAACACCATAGATATATCCTGCACTTTGAATATGCCAACAAATATCTTTTATTTTATCATAGTCTTCTTTGTCAAACAAAAAAGTGATGTCGGAATTGTCAATTTTGCCAACGCCATACTCTCCCGACAAATCGTACTCGTTATATTTTCTTAAATTTTCTTTCCTCCTTTTATCTCCATAACAACCGCAAGAAACAGTTGCTCCCGAACGTAAATGTCTTCCAGCTATCGACTTACGATTACCGCATATACATTGACAAATCCAGTATCCTTTTCTATCAGGGTCTTTTTCTTCAACTTGAAGAAAGCCATAAGTTTGTCCAGTTAAATCTATTTTTCTCATTTAATATACTCTCCTTCTTTAATGTTGGTTGAAAACAACAGATTCTCCTTTCTTAAGATTCCAACATTTACCACAAGTGGCACAATTTCCTAAACATTCAAAAGAATCTTCAGGAATCTTTTGATTCTGTCTCTCCATTGCCTTTACTTTAAAACGAACAAAAGTCATAGGTAAATGAAATGGATTTTCGGGAATCCAATTTCCCCAAGTGCTGAAAACAATTTTAAGATTATCAGGAATTGTTTCGTCTGTTGCTAAATAGTTGTTCACAATTTGAAACTGTTTTGTAAACGCTAAATATTTTACATCAGGATTGTCTCTTGCGACTTTACACATTCCTTCTAAATAAGCTCTATCTACAATGTCTCCAGAATCATGCCATCTTACCATCTTAAAAAAAGATGTATTACAAGAAAGTTGATTAAAGAAAGACTTAGGATTAGTTTTATAAATATTCAGGTTGCGTTCTCTTACACTCTTTGCTGAAGCAAACATATAATGCCCCTTTAAAGCATAGCAATATTTGCGACAAGGCGCATCAGGATTGCAGGTTTTACCAGCAGGAAGGTTGATAGCTCCGATAAATTTACCAAGTTTGGAGTTACCAGTAGAGATAAAGACAACAGGAGAAGAGACAGATTCCAGATATTTAGCATCATTCAGTTTCATAATAACATACTTCCTTTCAAATGTCAATATTTATTGATGTTTTTTGTATATATTAGCAGTACTCATGGGTGGTTTTGTCTTCATCCATAGCACTGATTGCCTTAGTAGAAAGGCATAAAAGGTCTTCATTTGTAAAAGTATGAAGCTGATTTTGGGCTTTATGTTTAGCATCATCAAAGCTTTTTGCTTCAACGACAACTTCGAGAGTGCCTTTAACCTCAAGAAGAACGTCATATTTTTGAAGCTTAGAAGATTGCTTGAGTTCTGTTGCATAATATTCTTTAAGAGTTCTTATAGCATGAACAAAGCTAGACTTAAAAGCAAGACCAGTCCAAAGAGTAATGTTTCTCTTAAGGTCAACAATCCAATAGACAGTAGGATGTTCAAGCTCCTCCTTCATTTCAGACTGCTCCTTGAGATACTTCATAAAGTCCCGAAGATACTCATACATATAGGCTTCTTTGATATGTTTGCCATCATAATGAGAAGTAGGCAAAGAAATGTTGTCATAATACTCAGGGTCTCCAAAAGCAATCATGACAACGGGTTTGTTAATATGGTCTCCACAGAAATAAGTTAACATTTAAGCACACTCCTTTTCAATTTCTTTAATGTGAGACAGCATGGAATTTACGATAGGAACAAAACTATACGTATAAGAAAGCGCATAGTGATTTTTCCAATCACGACTATCCCAAATCCACTTGATAGAAAGTTTTTCAGTTTCAGGATTATAAATAGTCATAATTCCAAGACATCTCTCAGGACTTTTATCAAGAATATCCACTTTAGGAGGATAGAACTCGATGTAATATCTATGTTCTACGTTTGCCCAAGGGGTAAAGATTTTAAACTTGCCATATTTATTTTCGATGTTAGTACGAACAGAATGAAGATTTAAAGTTGACATAATTATACTCCTTTCAAATTTAAATGGTTTAACTTAAATGATGTAGGACTTGTATTTTTCGTTTGTAAGTATTTTCTTTTTAATCACATCCTTATGATTCATGATATAGGATTCGATAGGTTTGTTCCACTGCCAACAATCTTTACGAGTTTCCTGACCAATGCAAGATTTTGTTCCCTCATAGACAGTGATAAAGAAAGGACTATACTGATTGCGAAGCGTTAGAGAAATACGCTTTACCTCTGTCCAATCACAAATGACATTGAGAACATTAGAACAGATGAATACATCTGCACTTTCCAAACCATAACCCTCATCAGGATAGTTTCTGTATCCATTAGGGTACCAATACGGGTCATAACCAACATACTTAATGTTCCTACACTTGAAGAAATCCCCGATAACTTCAGGATAACGACCACATCCCCAATCATAAACAATCAAGGGAGTCCCGAAAGTCTCACAATAACTAAAGGCGTTTTTACACCAAATCTTGTCATATTTCAATTGACTCCAATCAATATGATTGTAGATACGAGGGAGCTTAGAACTATTGACGGATGTGAACTTAGAAGTGATAGGCTGATTTTTCATATTTGTACTCCTTTCGAATTAAGCAGACGAATTAAATGTTAAACATCAATGATAACACTTTCCTCAACGACAAGGAAATCTCCCATAAGTTTGCAATGATAAGTGGTGTATTCCTTACCCTGAATAGCTTCGGCAGGAATAACATCACTTTCATAATGCAGATACTCAAGGATTTCCTGTTCTTCGTTGTTATCAAGCATAGCAGAAAGATTGAGATATTCTTCTTCGCTCTGGATTGCATAGATATGAAGTTGAGACTTAGAATCAACAGTATCAGAGAGCCAATTGTAAAGCGTGGAAGAAATGTACTTCATAGTTAAACTCCTTTCAAATTAGAACAAATTGCTTTATTACCAGTTGTAACTATCGGAATGAAGGGTATTGGCTACATAGTTTTTTGCAGCCTTAAGTGAAGAGAATGTTTTGATAAAGGTGTAAACAACTACACCATCAATAACACTTCTTCGACTCAATTCCCAGCCCTTACGGGAGAAAACAGGACGAGAAATATAATATTTCTCATCCTTAGACATATAGAAGTTTTCTCCCTTTGTACCAGTTACAGGCTTCCAATGAACGATGTTGTGAGAATCAGTAAGAATGATATTAGACATACAAGCACTTCCTTTCTTTTTGTTAAATTAATTTAACTCAAAAGCTTAAGAGTTCCTGTTTTGCCACAGCCACCACATTTCCAAGCGGAAGGATTAGACCTGATACCTTGAACTGTGCTACAATTGCGTTGATAAGTTTTCACCACCTTTTTACAGCAATCACAATAGATTTTGTAATTGTCACTTAATTTAGCTTGCTGGTTAAGATATTTATGATAGTTAGAGTCATAACTACATCTTCTGATATGCGTACCATAAACAGCATTATATTTTGTAATAGCTCTATACCAACCGCTCGAATGTTCATGGCTCAACCCATTGGTAACGCAATGAGCTACTTCGTGGATAATTGTACCCTGTACATTGATATCATCTCCAACCTCAAAATATTTCTTGTTGAAATTGAGGAGGAAATAGCGTTTACCATCAAGTGAACGTTTAGGACAACACTGACCTAACCGGTTCTTAGCTCTTGTGTTCCATTCTACAACGATTTTTGTTTCAGACAATTCTGTGAATCCGAGATGAATCAGATTCATTCTTGCAAGTTCGACATAGTTCTTAACAGCTTCAATGTTGGTATACTGAGACATAATTCTTAAATCCTTTCTTTTCAGTCAGTTTTGTTTTTAGCGTTCCAGAGCTTCTTGGTCTTTGATATCCTGCATTGTGGTTTCGACTGTGTTGCCACATTCCCAAGAATAAAGAAGTTGACCACATTCAGGACAAATGTAATCAAACTCATCATCAAAAGCAAGGTTTACTTCGACTCCACAATCAGGACAGCACTTACCAGTTCCATTAATGATTCGCAACATTTTATTCATCTCCTTTCAATTAATCCATGTGTCCATAGTCCCAATAGATTTCAGTACAGCCAGCCATAATTAAATATTTCTTGATGGTTTCAACCCATTTTTCCCAACTCAATTCTCCCTGTTTATCAGAACGAGGAATCATCTTGTATTTCTGACCTTCATACTTGAAAATCATACCGTAACCCATAGCACAGCACCCTTTATCCTCAGACATTCTGCAAAGGTCTTCCCAGACCTGAGCAATAATTTTAAGAACGGGAACTTTTTCATTATCGTAATCTTCAGGACAGAAGAGAGGAATAGGATAATTCTTATGTTCTTCGGTATCGTCGGTTTCATAATCACTCCAAACATTACAAGGAGCGAAATAGAAAAACCACGAAGTTGCACATTCGATATACATACCATATTTCAGAGCAAATTTGTCAAGCCACTCAGGAGCACCTGAATACATATAATCACACAAAGTTCCCTCGGAAGAAAAACTGATGATATTAGTAGAAGGAGCGTACTCACAATACTTCTGAGGATGAACACCTTCAACATCATCAACCCAAGTATTCAGGGGAACAAATTTCTTCTCATCCTTATCCCACAGATTGCGGATATAACGAGTGCGTCTGTTATTGTAATAGATACAAACATCATCAATGCACTCATGTTCTTCGAGCAAAGACTTAAATTCCAAAACAATCTTAGCGATATCGGACTTGTTATAATCATATTTCTTAGACATAGTAATTTTCCTTTCTTAAATCAAATGCTGTTTGTTGTTTATGTAAATGGGTGATTAATTACCACCCATAAACATTACGGACATGTTTACCAATGGAACGTGTGTATTTTGTAATATCTTTAGAAGTTACTTTCTGTTGAAGAATTTTGTTGCAGAAATTATCTTGCTGCTTCACAGAAAGATTAGGCTTAAACTCACGATAGAGCAACTGATGAGTACCATCATGATGAGACTGACGAGAACGAAGATTGTTATGAGAATCAACCCACCATTCAGCGTAATCACAATCTTTTTCAAAACATAAACAAGAAGAAATATTATGAGAATTATCTGGAACGAGTTTATATGCGTCAGGGGAGCAGTTCCAAAGACCAAGTTTGGCAATGATAATGATTTTACCTTCAGTGGGAATATTAAGATTGCATTTTTCATCATCAAGGTATGAATCATTTACTTCAACCATTTCCTGATAGAACATATCTTCAGTCCAGTTGGAATCGTCAACTTCACAGTCTTTGTGGTTCTCTTTAATATCCTCAATCCAATCTTCAAGGTTAAGATTGTAGTTGCTCCAAATGATGTGATTATTAGTTTTAGTAGACATAGCAAAATTCCTTTCTAAATAAAAAGTTGTAAAAATACTTGACAAAATTGAAATGGTATGTTACAATACACATAGAGTTAAGGAACCCGTAATTCCTTGACCCTATGTGTATTGTTTGTTATTTTAGATTAATATTTAAACTTCCATGAAGCCTGTGAGGACAATCACGAAGTAATAAACATTAAATCTGTAGTTTACCTACTTGATTTTCTACACGGTCTTTCATCTCCTTTCTTCCTTAAGACAAGGGTTTCATTTATATGAACAGCTTACGGGGCTGGAGTTTTAGATGGGAACAGGGTCACTCCTGTTCCTTTTCTTTTTCTTCATAAGGCTTAAGGGGAATACGATTACGAGTGGAATATTCGCCAGTATCGTTGTCCATGAGGAACTCGTTTTCACACTCATCGCAGAAGAATTTGGTTTCAGTTTTGAAATCGTCAACTCCTGTTACTCCCCAGTTGCCACAATAAGGACAACGAGGCTCACGATACTGACCAAAATGAATATCTTCCTGATACTCTTCAGACTGAGGTTCACTCCAAACCTTAACAGAGAAAGTATTCCCAGATTTATCATCGGGGTCAATCTCTGCCATACAGATATCCTGTTCAACATCCTGACCATCACGAACGAAGACGATGTTTACGCCATGATAACCATTTTCCTGTTCGCAATAAATTCTAAACTGACCATTAGGAGTATCGACAGAGACATAGGGGTAGCTATTATTCTTTGCGGAGTGGAGGATGATTTCGTTAAGATTCTTGTTGTTGTTCATAGTAATTTCCTTTCTTTGTTATGTTATAGTTCGTTGTGTTAGTTTACTGTCCTACTTTTGCAAATTCTGCATAACGGTCAAGGATTTCGTTTGTTTTTGCATTTTCAACTTCGGTACGACGCTGAATTTCTTTCATCAGCTTAGAGCGGAACATATTATAAATGTTGTACTCATCCCATTTAGCAAGCCAACCATCTTTGTCTTCAAGTTCACTTTTAGGACAATATTCCTCTACAGGAGACAGGGTAGTATTTGAGGAAATGCAGTCTGTATAGCCATAAGTCAGAGTATAATATTTAAGAGGTGAATACCATCCGAGGCGAAGCGTATAAAGCTCGCCAGTATCATCTCTGTTAAAGGAAACACGCATGAAGTTACTAAGCTGGTTTTTAATACCAATTTTTTCAGCAACTTTGCAAAGCTCAAGAAGCTGATTTACAATGATAGTCCATTTAGCACGACCAATAGCTTCAATTTTAGGAATAGTCACTTTTTCAACAGATTCACGAGTCTCTTGAACTTTTTTAAGCTTTTCGATGAGTTTCATCATCTCGATGTCCTGTTTTTCATTGCAAGTAACAGTAATGGTCATTTTGTCATAAAGTTTGATATTATTAGTCATAATATAACCTTTCTCCCCGTATAGCCGTTAGGTCAGCTTAAATGTGTTGTTTGTTGATATTTTTGTTTGTTAAATGTTAATCACGAGGAGTAACACGAACTTTGAACTTGTTTTCCTTGGCATATTCACAAATCACTTTGTATTCATCCTCAGTGATGCTACGGTTGGAAGCCCCTCTTGCCTGAACAATTGCATTGTTTTCAATTTCAATAGTAACCAAGGGTTTGTCGGTAGCTTTTGTCTTACGAAGGAAAACAATCAGACAATTTCTCCTGAGGATTCTAGAAATGTAACTAGCAACACAATGATTCAACGCAGAACCTTCATGCTTGACATCATCTGCATTCTTAGGACGAATAATACTGTATGTTTTATCGTCCGTGACAAAAGACTTGAAATCTTTATAAGCTTTTTCAAACATCTCAGCTTGTTCTTCAGTAAGCTTGACTTCATAGTTGCGAGAAGTGATATCATGAGTCTGCTTCAGATAAGAACTGTAAAGAGTAGGCTTGATATCCATAGAAATACACATGTCAAGATAATCACGAAGTTCAACCATGAAAGAGTTCAAAGTCTTAAAGCCCTGATTGACAGTTTCCTCGCAAATGTAATCCATGAACTTGCCAAAGGTGTAAAACTGATAGAATTTAGCGTTTCTATAAGATGTGCTATTTCTAAGATAACAAGACAAAGCATTGAAAAAGACATTTCCACCAATTCCACCAGTTTGAACATGATTGAATTCAAATTCCTCATCCCAATACTTAGCTTTTTCGATGATGTCAAACCATTCCTGATTGGTGTAATGACAGAAATCTTCCAGAGTCATATTGTCATTATTACCATAGTAATAATTTTTGCTATCATCTCTAAAAGCGGAAGTGACAACGTTTTGCAAAGTCATCCAATCATCAAGAATATTTCTATCATTGGCTTCTTTATACTCTGCTTTGGTAAGATGAACAAGCTTATAAACAGGTTCAGCAGTTTCAACTCTACGATAAAGAAGAGCATCCTGAATGGATTTGGGAGCAGTGCGGAAAATGATTTCAGTGGACTTATTTCTTCTTAATGCATCCCTCAGTTCTTTGAAATTATATTTAGCACCAATATTTTCAACAGGAATATCCCAAATCTGAGAGATGAAATAAACTGCACTCTCACCCATTCCAACTTCATAAACAGGAGCATCACCATCACTGACAGGTTTTGCATCAGGTTCAAGGATGGGAATTAACTGTTCACCATCCATGATAAAATTACAAGAGGAATTATTGGTGGCAATTCTATATCTGTAATGGCGAGATATAATAGCCCCAAGAGGGAAGCAGTAACCAACATTAACCCAGAAGTCACCACCTTTCAAATTAACTTCTTTAATGATAAAGGTATTAGGTGTAAGACAATCACGATTAACAGGAGCCCCAGTGAATAAATCGAAATAAAATTCAAAATTGGAACGATTAGAGCTATAGTGAACAATGATTTGCTTTCCGTGAGAAGTAAAATCACTATTGTAACGAGTATTCTGAACTTTAGTCATTTCGACCCTTGCTTCTTCGAGCTTATCAGTAAGCTCTTTGATACGAGTGTTGATTTCCTTTTCTTTAATAGAAACTTCGTAGTTATTGAAAAAGCTTGCGTAATCATGAGTGGTAGACTTGTAGAAGTTAGCGATAGCATTGTTAGACATAATCAATTTTCCTTTCTTAATTCAAATATTTGTTGTGGTTTATAGTGACTATATATTAAAGGGAGGAGGGATTAACCCTCCATCACCTTTTTACAGAAAGCTTTGTACTTCTGGCTGTTAAGGACACCAAGAATCTGCTCTTTAACTTTGGGCTGACTTTTGTAGTAGTCGGAGTTATAACCAAAATGTCTCTGATAAATGATATCAGGGTCTTTCTTAAGCAATGCTTCAAGAGGACAATAGAGACTTACAGTAACCTCTTCACCCTTGTATTTGTAAGGCATATTGATGTAAATATCACAAGAGCCAGAACCACAAGTAGGAGCATAAGCATTGAACTTATACTTTTTCAGATAAGGGTAAGCCATAAGAATTGCCTCTTTGAAATTTTTGCTAAGATAGACATTCTGATAATTAAGAGGGACAATATACTGGTAAGCATCTTCATAATGGTCTCTTGTCCATCCATTTCTTTCTTCAGTGAAACAAAAATTCTTTTTAACTTTGGGAAGACATTCATAGTTAGACGAATAATAGCTGTTCTTATTGGATACGGGGATATACTTGATACCACAGATATCTTTCATCTTGATTTTCTCATTTACAAGCCAAAGAAGGACATGAGTGGGGAAGCATTTTTCCCACACATCCCATTCCTTAATGTACTTCTTAGCTCTTTCGTAGCCAACAAATTCCTCGTTGAGATAAGTACCCTGATATGGAGCATAAATGCAAGTTGCGTTCTTCATAGTCATAATTCCTTTCTTTTCAATAGATGTGTTGTTGTTTATGATTGAGTAGAGTTATTTCTCTACATCAAAAACGATATGAGCGCCAGCGATTCTTGTGCGACTTGGAAGCTTGTAAAGTTCTGCAATCAAATCTGTATCTCCGGACTTAAAATGAGGCATAAATGCAAAGTAAAACACTTTGCTATCAAGAGCTTTGGTCTTATCATCGAAACGAGTAACAATAAATATATAATATTCTTTGTTACTTTCCAAGTCTGTAGAAGTTCCTTCAAAGGTGATAGTAAAATTGCCAATGTTCATAATTTATACTTCCTTTCTTTAAACATTAATAGCAAAATTAGCTACAGAATATCCATAAGTATTTTCCAAATCCTCACAGATAGAATCATACAGATATTCATTGAACGGACCTCGAAAGTCAATGCTAACCTCATCATAATTAAGGTCAACCTTAGTGGGGAGATATTCTTCTGGTTTGTCATTTCTATCAACATCCCATTCAATATCAGTAACGTGAATAATCATAGTCTTTACTTCCTTTCAAATTTTAATTTAAGGGAGAGAGATATTTCACTCTCTCCCAAGTTGATGTATTGAACAGTTGAAATTAGATAGAGGGTCTACCAAGCCATTCAATGTTATCTGCCTTGATAGTCATACAACCAGTCTCATTGGAAGACGTGAAATAACTATCAGGAACAAAACCAGTCTTACGAAGGTCTTCCTTAGAAATAGGCTTTCCATTGAGATAGTGCTGGACCTTGGGCTTATTGGGCGTGTCATATACACGGAGGTATTCGTTATATTCACCCTTCTTGTTAGTGTGGCAGATGATACGATTGCTGTTATCCTTCCACTGACCCCAAGGAAGCTTAGAAGCGGTATCAATAGGGATATTCTTCTCAGCAGCCTTTGCGATTGCCTTTTTGGTGTGCTTGTAGTTGACACCGATACGATAAGTACCGATAACACGCTTAAGAACAGAGACACCAGCTTTACGACCGAGAGCAGAGAGAGTCACGTCAGAGACATAAGCCATCTTAAAGAACTGACCAGCGGGGATAGAGTTGACCTTGAGGTTGAAATAAGTGTTATTCATGATATTTCCTTTCTGCCCGTAAACCCGATAGCACAGGATAATAAATTAGTTTGGTATAAAATGATTATACAGATTTGGGATTAAATTTCAATTTCGAAGATTTTAGCATCCCAGTTATCATGGTTCAGTGTAGTACCATAAGCCAAAAGGCTTTCGATATCCACCATGTTCTCATCATCCATGAGTTCATTTTTTTCAAGAATAGACAAAGCTTCTTTTAAAGTTTTCTCATCAATGACAAGAGGAACAATATCAATGCCAATGTCTCTGACTGTGCAGAAATCATTAACCATGTGGTAAATGGCTTTTTCCTTCTTATCAAAGAAAGTAGGTTCGTTAATTTCACGTTCACAAGTGTCAATGTACATGTATTTCTTCATGTTTATTCTCCTTTAATCACATTTACAAGCAGATGATAAATCATTTCATCCGCAGCTTCGGCATCCTGCATCATAACGGTTACTTCGTCAAAAGCAACATCGTTAATCACTCTGAATGTAGCTCTATCCTTATTCTGGATAATTGTAATCATTTATTTGCACCTCTTTCAAAGTAATATTCAGAACAATGAAAAGCTTTTTCAAGCGCGTTCTTGATACTCATGAGCTTGTAACCGCATTTTCTTTGCTGTTCTGCCAGTCCTTCATAATACATAGATTCTGCCTGTGTGTTAGAACCTAATGCCCAGATATGTTTATTACGAGCATCAGCAAAGTGCTCGTCGATTGCACCACCAAGCGCATGATAGAGAGCTAAAACTTCATCAAGAGAATCAAACTCGATAATAGCTTTCCAACTGTCAGGGCTTACTTTCTTAATCATGTGTTCATCAGTGATATTGGTAGTGGGCATGTAAGCGATAGTGTCCATAATTAAATTCCTTTCTTAATCAAATGTGTTGTTTGTAGGCGTTATGTTAGTGTGGATTACGGAGTCGCAATCCACACAACAGCAATGTAGTCATCAGATGTTTCCTTAGTTCCATTGTTATCCATAGTGAGAATATAAGGAGCATCTTCATATACAGCTATATTAGTTTCAAGAGTATAAATCCCATCGAAACCATCATCCTGAGTTACATTGAGGACTCTGAAACGATATTCCCCATGTTCCTCATCAGAATCCACAAGTTCTGCATAAACAGGATAAGTGTTTTCTTCGAACTTTGCTTCAGGAAGGTTGCTGGGAGGAGTAGGAGCATTAGTCTTAGCTAACTGTTCCTGTAATTCCTCTACTTGTGTGAGGTAATCATTTACAGAATCACCCAAAGCTGCAACTCTTTCTCTGCTATTGAGATACATAAAAGTCATGAGGATTGCAATGATGAGGACAAACAGATTAATCTTTTTCATTTTTATTCTCCTTTCGATTAAGCGGCAATACGATTCCAAACAGAGTTCAAAATAGGCATGGTGTTAACTGCGACAGTCGTGAATGCTCCTGTGGTAGTAGACTTGGAAGACTTGCGCATCTGAGTGGGATGACTCTCGAAATCAGAAATCGCATTCAAAGCCTTCCAAGCTGTGTTATTGAAATTCTGAAGGTCATCCTGATTGTAAGCTGTCATAAGCTTTTCAATCATAGCTAGATTACGAATTTGGATAATCTCGGAATCCTCAGTCTTGACGGGGAAGAGTTCACGAGCAAGAGCTTCGAAGGCTTCCTTGGAGTAAGGGGTAACTGCAAGCTTTTCAGCTTCCTCCTTGAGACGTTCAAGATAATTGGTATTCTGAAGTAGGATGGTTTTAGCCTGTTCCAACTTAGCCTGCATAGAATTGCTGTGACGAATACTTACACGATTCTCAGCACCCCTTGTTGCACGAGCGATGCAATTGGAACAGAAGATACGAATACTGATGAACATTGCCTGAATTGCCTTAGAACCATCATGGCTGTTAAGGAACATCATGGTAGGCAAGAACTCATCATCCAGAATCTTCATAGGCTCGGTAGACATAGTAATGAAGCTCTTAGCTCCATTAGGTCCATAGCTACCAGCAGTTTCAAACTTAGCACCTCCCAAAGCAAGAGAGTCAAGGAAGTCAAAAGCTTCACGATTCTGGAGAATGTTGTAATTCTTACCGACAATGCCCAAAGGAGCATTAGTGTCAGTACGAATGGTTGCGAACTGGTCAGGGATGATAAAAGGAGTATCAACCAGAATCTTCTGACCATTCCAATCCTGTTCAACCTTATTCACGAACTGGATGGGACGTTTTTCGACGGAGTAATCCAGACCACTGAGTTTGAGAGCAGATTCAAGAGAAGTTACGTTCTCAAGAGTGATGCCCATATCCTCATAGTACTTCTTACGAGGAGTGTTCTCAACAGCTTCCAGAACAGCATTGACCTTATCGGTATTATAAGAGGCGAGACCCATAGTATTTCCTTTCCGAGCTTTAAGCTCTAAACAAAAAGTTTTTAATGTGTTGTGTTGTTTGATTTAAGATGAGATTATTATAAATCCCAAATCCGCAAATGTCAAGTATTTAAACCAAATAAAGTAAATTATTTAGTAAGAATACTTCCAAAGTAAGTCAAAGAGTTCCTTAATAAGCTTTTCAGCTTTTTCATGGTCTGCTGTAGGCATACAGTCATCAAAATCTAAATCCCTTTTTAACTGTGTGAGGATATCAAGATAACTGAGTTCAGCACTTCCCTCAGTAAAACCAGCGCTTGTTTCAACACAAAAATTAATTTTCATTTTCTTTCCCTTTCTACTTGACAAGATTAATGTTGTGTGTTAATATATGTATAGATGATAAGAAGAATCCTATACTTCTTACTTACCATCTATACATCTTCGTAATTAACGGCTATTAATTACGGTTGCAGATTATTCTAATCTACGAGAGATTATAATAGTAACTTACAAAGAAGATTCTCTACATGGCTTTCAACTCCTTTCCTCCTTAGACAAGGGGTAAATTATATAAACAGTTTATAGGAACTGCTTATATCAAGAAAGAGCAGGATTTTATTCCTGCTCTTTTTCTATTGTGTACAAATATTGCTTCCGCTTTTCTTTGTACTGCTTGTTAATTTTGTACCGATAACTGCCATGAGTCTTACGCTGGATTCCTTCACAGCGGTCATAGTACATACCATCGTACTGGGGATACTCTGTGATAGCATTGTTAGGTGTACGTTTAGACATAACTTTTACCCTCCAAACCATATTCTTTAGCATCAAGCTTACTGCTACTTGCGCTATAACCTTGACCTTTGTTGAGCACAATGTTTACAGGACATTTAATTCCCTTTTCATGAATCCAGTTAATTACAAATTTAACTGCATCAGGCTCATTTCCAAGCCAACGATTATAAAGCCCGTGAATCTGAATGATTTCATTGTGGTTGTTAACTTCAATCGTGAAGAAAGAAATATCAATGTTTTCATTCTTTCTTAAGAACAGAATGTTTGTTCTACCTTCAGCAACACGACTAATATAACCACCAACACAATGATGAAGATATACACCTTCCTTCGTAATTTTGTTCATCTCTTCAGGAACAACGATGGAGAAATTATCATCAGCATACTCAAACTTTTCCTTGCGCTGGTCGTAAAGTTTAGCTGCTAACTTATTCAATCTCTCCTGTTCTTCTTTATCTCTTGTTTCTTTGTCTGCAATGTTGATTTCAATTAACATGTTGTGATAACGATGAAGTTCATTAACATCTTTACAGGCATAAAGGTCAATATCTGGTCTGTTAGTGTTTGAGATTTGCTTAAACAGGTTTAGAGCATCGGAAAAGATTCTGAACACATCCTCGTTAATACCTTTCTTGTCTGTTTTTTCCTGAAGACGCATAAGCTTGAGAAGATTTTTTCTACTCTTTTCATTTTGTTCGGGAGTTGATGGCTGGATGTCTCTTTCTTTATTTATATACAAGCTTTCTTTCCAATATTTTTTTCTGTTAAAATAAAAAGTGTACACGCTGTTATTTACTCCAACAAAATGCAAAAACTCACGATAGTCAGAATGAACATTAATCATTCTTTTTACCATGGTAAAGTAAAAATCAGAATTTTTGTCAGTAATAGAAGAAAGATTTTTAACGCCAGTAACAAATCGAACGGCTTCAATTACACATCGAGGAGGATAGGAGAGACCTTTGTAAATATAAGGCAGACCATTAAGGTTCTTTTTCTTTTCCTCAAACATCTTATCTACCAATTCAAGCTGATGCTTGTTCATGCCACTAAGCTCATAAATGTTTGCAGATTTAAAATACTTTTTGTATCCAAAAAAAAGTTCAATATCAGATTTTGCAGATGCACTCATGAGATAATTGGCGATGTATTTATATCCAGCTTTATAAAATTGTTCAATAGCAGGACATCTAAGAGTGTAAATAATCCTGAGAATTAAGGAATTTGTTTTAGTCATAATGTCGCTATCATTGATGATAGAAGAGATATAAAACAATCTCTTAAACTTAAACATATCCTCAAAACCTTTGAAGAAACAGACATTATCAGCGGGAACTCCAACATCGGAAGAACTGGACACTCTAAATACAACGACTCCATCAATAATTGAAATGGGTTTAAAAATTGTTACTTTTCCTTTGTTGTCAATAAGAATGCGTGATTGTTCTTCAAACCCAAAATAGCCACCAAACTGACGAATAACACAGTAATTATCATTTAAGATGTTAAATGTCCAAATTGTATCTTTGTATTCAGTGTGATACTCATCATTCCAAGAGTTTTTAACATTAATGGCTTTTTTAGGATATAACTGACGGAGTTCGTTCAAATTAATAGTCGGTAAGCTATTAACAATTTCAGAGATATCTGCTGAAGATTTAGAAATAGTACGAGGATACATTGCTTTATAGTAATCAGCAAATGTATAAGGAGTCCATTGCGTCCACTTGATTCTTGGATTGCATCCTTTCCTAGTAAACTCCTCGATTGCTTGAGAAAAATAGAAATGAGAAACAGTCTTATGCAAATCATGCTGAAGAAAATTAGTAAATCCTAAACTATAGAATTTACCTCCTTTAGATTTAAATGCAATGTCTCCATTGACATCAAATGGAGCAGGGCAATTTTTGAAAAGAAAATAACACTCTATAAAGTGGTAATTTCTTTTTTCTTCAGGAATCTTTTTTGTGCTGATTCTCATTATACCAAGTACAAGCATTTCAAATTCAGGATAATATTTGGCATAAGCCACTTTTGCATCTTTGCCGGAACCAACAACGATTGTGTGAGATTGAATATTACTCACATTGAAATGACCAGTTACTTCTTTACGATACTGCCCAATAGTATCGTTATGTTGAATAATTTCATATTCACCTCTCAGCAAATGGAAAGCTTTACCATTTGCTTTCTGTTGCCAATATACAATGATATCAGGACAGCTATCAAGATTGGGATTAATACTCTCTTTAGTTGAGAGAAACTTCTTTACAATAGCTTTATCTTTTTCAATGATTTCGCTGGGGATGTTGTCAATATAAGTGGTGTTCATTTTCTGAATTTCCTTTCATTTTTAAATTAACTGATTGTGTTATCTGAGTTAGTCTTCATCTTTCCATTTGTCGTATTCGGGCATAGGTTCAACTCCTTCTATTTCTTTTGTTTCTGGATTCCAATAAATTCTATGAGCGTTTTCATAGCGAGAGTGAATATCATGATATCTTTTACTTCCTTCATGGATATCCATAACAGTAATAACTACCAATGCAAGGATAGCGGTAACAAGGCGAATACCAAATATAATTGCTATAACAATTAAAGGTGTAAAAACAATAATTGTAGGAATATCATATCCTGCCTTGTACTTCAGAATAGCCATAATAATAGTAGCTGCGATAAGGATGGTATCAATGTCACTGTAAATAGAAATATAACTGCTATTATTCTTATTATTCATTTTCTCTTTTCCTTTCTTTAAGGTGGAGAGGGTATATTTCAACCCTCTCCTATTTTATTGTTAATCTGATGAGAATTTATAGATAAACGATTAAGAATTACTCATAATCTTCCTCACAATCCTCATCTTCATCCTCGCAGTCATCATACTTGCTTGCCAAATCCTTACGAAGAGCGTTGATTGCACGAGCTTCAAGGAGAGCCTTAAGAGCCCGTTCATCAAGTTCACACTCAATGTCACGAGTGTTGCAGATTTCCTCGCCAGCCTCATCAAACAAAGCCTTCTTTTCATAGCTGAGGACGCAAGGATAAGTGATACCATCAACCTTGACTTCGAGGACTTCATCAGGGTTGATTTCCTTTTCGTTCATAGAGGACTCAAACTGAACCTGAGCCATAACCTCCATGACGAGAGCCATGCCAGTCTTATCACTGTTATCCACAATACGCTGGATAACAGCAAGGCCAGCTTCACGGTCGCGGTCATTGACAGAACCCATGCAACCGCATTTAATTCCGTCGATGTAAAGGAATTCCATATTGGTGTTATTTTCCTTCATAAGCTGAACGCGATTGAGGGACTTCTTAGTGTTGATGTTGATGTTAGCCATAATAGACCTTTCTCTCGTGGGTTTTAATGTCTTTTTCCTTGACAAATTTATTGAGCTTAAAGGCTCATTGAAGTGCAGGATATATTTCAATCCTGCACTCTATCAACCTTTAGAAGTTAATAGCGGGGAAAGTGAGTAGAAACATATCCCAACAATCCCAATTCTTATCAAGTTCTTTCAAGAGATATGAAGGAGAAATTCTCCAATCAGGACATGAAGGGGTACCTTTATCTTCCAGTTGGTCAACAAGTTTAATCCTGTTAAGAGTAAGAAATTCTTTTAACTTTTTCCTGTCGATTTTGTTGAAACCATCTTTCTGACCACATACACCACATACAGCCCACATAATATTTTCCACAACTGTTTTGTCATTGGAAGAATAAACAGGATAGAAATTGCTCCCATCATGGGCAACGAGGACATAATTGTAAGTCCGATTAATCATATTATACTTTCCTTTCTTAATGGTGTCAAGTATTTAAAAGAAATTTTACAAACTACTTGACAAGTGTTATTGTTTGTGTTATATTACACTCATCAAGCAAGGTAGCCTGTAACTTTTACTTGATGAGTGTGAATTGTGTTTATTCACACGTAACTGTAGTGGTTAGTTACGATGATAAACGATACGGATGACCGAAATCTATCTATCCATATCAACATGTAAAATTTTCTACATGTGAATTTCTCCTTTCGTGAGTAATTATGTAAACAGACTTTACAGGAGTCTGGGGTCTTAAGCGAGACTGGTAGTTGGTAGCTGCCAGTCTTTTCTCTTTTACTTTTTAAGACGTTCAACATCAGCCTTGAGATTGTCAATGGCAGAAACAAGAGAATCAAGTTTGGTGTTTTTAAGGCAGTCGATAGATGAAATAATAGAATCAATCTGCCAATTTCTATGGCATTTTTCTCTATATTCTCTATCTTTTTTATCTAACTCCTTCATTTTTTCTACTTCTTTCTGTAGAGTATAACTTTCAAAAGCGAGCTTTAAAGTCGCTTCAGAAACTTCTGAAACAGGGACAAAATAATGATATCTAATTTTGTCAAATTCTTCTGTGTAAGAGCTGTTGTATGTGTTATTTACATAAACAAGTTCTTTTTCACGAATGGCTTTACGCACAACCATGAAAACATAATTGCCACCTTCATCAGACCGTAAATCAAGAGAATACGCAGGATAAACAATTTGTGCTGTAACGTCAAACACAGGGGTAGAACTAGCAATAGGCCAGCATCCAAATTCATTGAACCATTTTCTAAGGATTTCAACTTTTTCAGGTTGAGTGCGGATAATTTCTCTCCAAGTTAAAGCCTCATCAACATAGATAGGACCATAAACTTTCTTATCGGTAATCATATTGGCAACGGATTTTTCATTAATAGTAGACATAATTCTAAATTCCTTTCAAATCAAAAAATGTTTGTAGTTATCACTTGACAGATATTATCAAGTGTGCTAAAATAAACACAAGTAGAAAGCCTACACTCTCTACTTGTGACGCAATTAATACGGATTAATTACGATTGTAAATGATAAAGACTATTATTATGGACCAATAATAGTCAACTGCTAAGATTTTCTACATAGCAAAACTCCTTTCTAATTTAATAATACATTAATTCATTGTAGGCTAAATTAATGTGTGAGTGAATAAGTTGGGCTTAAACACTCTATTGAGGGATGGAAGTTATTTTCCATCCCTCTAACAATGTTTAAACACGTTCAACTTTGTATGGCTTGCAAGCAACAACATCAAAATTGTTTACAAGCCAGTCAGGTTTGGTTTCTTTAGTATTGAGGAATTTACAAACAATGTTTGCAAGTACTTCACTGTTAAATATAGTCTTTTCCTTCATACTCATTGTAACTGTTACGGATTTTCCGTATTTGTTTGTAATCTTAAACATGCCACACCTCCGTTTTGACACCTTTGCCATTGTAATAACGGCGAGCGCCATAATTGGCTCTGTCACTGAAACACTCAGCACAAGGAATTAATTCCTTACGCTTTCCTTCCTTGATTTCCTTGAGCGAAAGATTGAAGCACTGTTCAATCTCACATTTCTCACACATCTTACAAGATTTGCCCTTGCAGATGTTTTCGCAGAAGTTGTTCTTAACTTTGCAGAGATGCTTAACACCCCAAGAGGAATTCATCTCAGCTAAAGTCTGGTCGAGGGTGTAATTGCGACCCATAACATTAATCTTTTTCATTTTACTTTGACTCCTTTCAAGTCTGTATTAAATTTAGTTTTGAATTTGCCTTAAGCTATATGGTTAGAAACAAACACGTTTCTTTTTGATTTTGGTAAGCATCCAACACCAAGGATTTCCAAAATCATCTTCAAGAGGAGCAACCTTAATGGTTACAAGCACCTCAGTACTGAGATGCTCAAGCACATAATCGAGATTTTTAAGAGAGAAAACATATCTTTCTTTTGTATCATCTTTAGTGCTTTTTGCACACCATTTAATGATTTCTTTCAAACTTGAATCAATCAGACAGTTCAGATTTCCATAGGTATCAAGCGCCCTACTAAGAGAAGGCGCTTCTAAATGGGTAGGATTGTTGGTGAGAGAGCGAACAGTGTTTTTTATTTTCTTAGACATAACTTTAATTCCTTTCTTTTGTCAAATTGATTGTTGATACTTACACTTGCTTGAGATATTTGGAACTAAGTTCAAGCTTAGAATCCATGGTTAAGCCTTTTTTACGCTTGATTCTACCACGCAAGTTATTCAGGGCTTGTTTGTCACTACTTGCCATTGTGTAACCAGAATAATGACAATAGTAATCGTTCCATCTGGTTACAGGACCATCGTAGTAATATTTGAGTTTCATATATACCCCTCCTTTCAACTCAAATAAACTCGGAGACTTTACCCTCTTTATGGACATAGCCTCCGAGAACTTCAGGACATGACTGGAAATAACCAGACGCATCCTGAATGTGGATGAGAATGATATCATCCATATTTAAGGAACCATTTCGTACTCTCATTCTGAGAGAATTGCGAATTCGTTTCCAAATTTCACTTCTTTCTTCGAATCCATCATAGATGATTTTGCCATCCTTTTTGATGTATCCTTTGTACCATAAAGTTTTTTCATTAAACACTTGACATTCTCCTTTCTATGTGCTATATTGTAATAAGAAAAGTGGTTGACCAATCCACCCTTCTTATTAAATTGATTAGTCTAAGTCCAACTTAGATATATCTATCTGGAAGAATTCAATCAGCTATTCAACACTTAGGTGTTGCATGTACTAATTAAACTCAAATTCAGAAGTGATATACTACTTCAGAATAGAACCAATCTTTGCTTTATTACTAAGACTATTCTACATGAATTCCTCCTTTCTTTTAACTTGTTAGCTGGTGACTAACTTGTTATTCATTATCTTATTGGTCAGATAAGATAGAGTCTTAGCTGCAACTAAGCACTCTATGAAGGGTAGGAGCATATGTTCCTACCCTTTAACAATGTTTAGATGTTAATCCACTGATTAGTGGTGAAATTAAACCATCGAACAGTTCCGCCAATCTTTTTCTCCCAGCGGTGCTCATTTTTGTTCAATGTATAAGTAGCGAGTCTACTTTCAGCAGCCGTGATAATAATATCATATTGACTCAGTTCCTGAAGAGACTTGATATACTTCATAAGTCTAACATCGTTTTCAAATTTGATTTCTACTACCCTAGAAACACTTACAATATCGGTATGATGGTCATCCACACCTTCAGGCTTCCACCCTTGTTCAAAGTTGTTGATAATAGACTCAGCATCATAAATGCAGATGCTTTTAACAAATTTAATAGAGTAATTCATTTCTTTTTTCCTTTCTGCTAACAATGCTTAATCGATGTAATGTTCCTTGAGAGAGCGCACTTCCATAATGAAAGATTCAAAATCTTCCTTGGAAGTAATTTGTATTCTTTTTTCTTTGATTGGCCTAGCTATCATATTAAGTTTAGATAGTGTGTATTCACAATACAACTTTATATAATAAGTTGTGTTGTTTTCATTTAGTACTCTATCAGGAGAGACATATACGTGAAGCCAATAATCTGTCCCAAAGTGGGACTGAGCAAATGCTCCTCTATCTTCCCACTGAGCGAACACTTCAGTATCTTCCCAAGGTTTTGCAATACCAACTAACATATTGCAGATATCATGGACGGCTAATTTCATCTTCTTTGATTCCTTTCTATAAAACTCTTGACAAGTACAACTTTATATGTTATACTTGTTGTTAGAATAAAAGAAGTGCCTACACACCTCTCTTATTAAGGATATTTAATTACATCTTATTAGAAGTTGTAGTTCTTTAGAATTACAACTACAACAACATTAAAGAAATAATTAATGCTAATGATTTTCTTCATTATTTTACCTCCTGAAGAAAGATAAAAGCAAACAAGGATGTAGGTCCTTATTCACTACAGAGGAGAGATGTGGGGATATCTCTCCTTCTGTTATATTGAGTAGTTTAACGACTTGCTCAGGCCGAGGGGTCGGTACTTTGGGTTTTAGTTCTGATAATCGTCACTTACCAGAACCCACTCTTCTCCATTACTATCAATGAGATGAATGGTTGTTCCATCTTCACTGATAGTTACATTTTGAAGATTACTAAACCAATCCTCAGTAGTTGCATAGGCTTCTTCGATGCCTTTGTCGTAACCAGCGTTGTAGCTTCCTGTAAGGTCTTCTTCAGTGTAGACCTCTGCGGGGATGCTCTTATTGTAATCAATGTTACAGATAAGAACAACAACAGAGATAGCAAGGATAACCATGATGATGAACATGGCACGAGGATTCATGCTCTTCTTATGAGCGATTGCTTCGATGTTAATGATAACACCGTATGCAACCATAACGATGGTAAGGTAAACAACAACCATAACAACAGAATTCATATTGATATACATAACTTCATTTCCTTTCTGGTTTTAATGTCTTTTCCTTGACAAACAATTTGTTTTGTGTTATTATAATGGTGAGAAGGTTGCCTACACAACCTCCTTGATGTACAATTATCTTAGAAGTTGTGGTTCTTCAAGATAATCATACTAACTATGCCGAGAACATAGTCAATAAATGTTATTTTCTACATTTTATCACCCTTTCATAATTTAGTACTTAATTATAAATTATGTAGGTAATCTATAATTAAGCAGACTGCTTATTGCGACTAAGCACTCTATAAAGCCCACCATCAATTACGATGATGGGCTTTAACAATGTTTAGACAGGGATACAAATAATGTATCCATCATTTAAAAATCGGGGATAAATCTTATTCTTATTGAGAAGCTTTTCCCCAATTTCTTTTGCTTCCTTCTCATTAGAGGCAGATACGAATACCGTATCACACCCGCTAATGATAGAAGTAATGTATTTGACTTTATACGTCATTTCTTTGACTCCTTTCAGTAAGTACTTGACAAATACAACTTTATATGTTATACTTGTTATTGTAGTAAGAAAGATGCCTATACACCTTTCTTACTGGTGATGTGTATAAATTATTAACTTATACGTTGTGGTGCTTTATTACTAAAACAACAATCACGCAAAGAAAATAATTTGCTTCGATAATGGTCTTCATTATTTTACCTCCTGAAGATTGATAGAAGTACTTATCAATATAGGTTAATAAGCACTACAAAATAAAGAGACACTTGTTCGGAAGTGTCTCTTTATTTTTTTGTTTGGAGAAAGGCTATTTGTTTATACTCGTTAACCTTCCAGAACGAGTCGGATTGAAAAGTTTTTAATCAAAGGAATAATTATATTCCTGACCATAGAAATTTAATGTGTAGCCATTTTCATTTGATTCAACAAGAACTGCGTTTTCAATAGTCTCGTTAATTGTCTTTTCAACCAGATGGTTACAAAATCTTACGCAACCAAGACCGATGAGAACAATGATGATGAGAGAGATGATGAATTTTTCTTCCTTGTTGATGTGTTTCATTTTTATTTTCTCCTTTTAATTTGTTTTTGTGTAAGGTCGAATTTACATTTTTTACTTACACTTTTTTTATTTTTTATATATATTGTCGTGTATTTCGGGGTACGA
>ERZ1035027.58-NODE-58-length-72217-cov-37.837421_pt1 | contig 72217 bp, 110 predicted proteins | sample MGYA00520604_ERZ1035027 | MGnify/ENA primary metagenome ERZ1035027 (study PRJEB33766, sample SAMN09781743) | gut metagenome | biome: gut microbiome | host: Homo sapiens | place: Madagascar | study: EMG produced TPA metagenomics assembly of the PRJNA485056 data set...
TGGGCTTGACATCCGCTCGGTGCTCATAGCTCTTTGATGGGGACTTTTTCATAATCCCGCAGCACCTGTCGGAGATGAGAAACGGCGCCGTAAGTAAATACCCCCACTTTTCGCAGTTGTACATACTCTTTTCACCATTTGAACGCAAAACTTCCCCGCGTAGTAGCTTCATACTTCGGCTATCTGGTGAACGCCGCGCGGTTTCTATCCGGTGCGTTACGTCTTTACCGATGATGCTGTACCCGTACTTCGTCACCACCTGCCGAATGTTCATCTTCGGTCGCAGCCGCACAAGGTTCACGGTGATGTGCGGAAACTCCTTCCGCAGCCAGTCGGCGTACTCGTTGACAAAACGCTGAATTTCTGGATATTCCAGCCCCGTATTGACAAACACCAGATTCAGCGGCCACGGCGGTGTCCGGTAGCCTGCCAGATACCGCGCCGCCAGATACGCCAGCACTGTGGAATCCTTGCCGCCGGAGAAACTGACATAGCACTGCCCGCCCCATGCGGTGTACCACTCGTTCAGCTTTTCATAGGTCAGCACTTCTTTGTCCTGCACGTCCAGTGCCATCAGTTTCTTCGCTGCCTCTTGCGTCAAGGGTCGGTTGGTTAATCCCATCTCTATCCTCCTATAAACTGAACCACAGGTAATCCCGCAGTTTTTTCTTAGCTCTCTGCACGCTTCGACTTATCGTGGACTTATTTACCCCGAACCGCTCCGCCAGCTGCTCCATCGTCAGGCGCTCCGAATAGTACGCCAATAAGTACATCCGCTGTTTCTCCGGCAACTTGGACAGCGCTGCCGGCAGTTTTCTTTTCAGCCGAAGAAGCCTTTCCGCATTGTCCTCTGCCATCTCGTCCCGAAGCCTTTGTGCGCCCAGCAGGTTTTCGAGGACAGTTTCTCTCGGCATAGTCGGCTCTGAACTCCTCATCGAGCCAATACCCCCTCTCGTAATATGACCGGCAGGCTTTCTCCGCACGCCGCAGATCGCGATATACCTCGCGCATCTTATTTTCTATGTACGGAGATGGTGGCTCTGCAGCTCGTAGCCGTTGTATCTGTACCTGTACCCTTTCGGCACTCTCTGCGTACTGCTCTGCGATTTCGATCAGAAGCACTTAGCGCCACCTCCTCCAACTTGCCGGTAACTTGCTCTCTCCCTTTACGGCGTGATGATAATAGCACACCGTGTAAACACACATTTCACCGCTTTTTTGAAAAAATAATGCAGGGTATCACCCCTGCTTCGCCTACATATGGCCCGTCCCACAGCCACGCGCCACAAAGGTCGTTTCCCTCCCTCACATACATGGCGCTATGCGCCCGCCGAAATTTTATTTTTTTGCCCCGCCCTTTTGGCGGGTTCCTTTTTTCGCTCCGGTTTCAAAACCACCCCCACCTCCTAACTTGCCTGTAAATTGCCGTAGCAGCGTCCATTGTTCTTATTACTGCATAAAAACCGCGAGAAGTGACGTGTAAGGGAACATTCGTGGGGGGAGGAGAGTTAAGCGCCGCGGGCGCTTTCCGCCGCCCCTCCGGATTGTAAACCACCCCCCCCACCGGTGCCGCGCGGCAGTGGCTACGGGCGGCGTTGGCCGTCGCAGGGTTGCCCGTCCTGCATTTTTGCGCCATTTTTGCAAGAATATTGCATCACGCCGCCGGTTTCCGTGCGCATTATTGTATATAATGCAAACGGAAACCACTTTTTCTTGCAAGTTTTCTTGCGTTCCGGGTTTTAGGGGCGTTCCGTCCGTTCTCATAGCAGGGGTTCGCCGCCCTCGGCGGTGTGGCGGTCGGTGTCTGGCGGATGGTCAAGGCGTGGCCCTGCTCCCGCTCCGCCTGCCGCCTGTCTATGCGCCGGTGGCTGTTGGCCCCGAACATTGGCCGCGGGGTGACTCCTCTTTCCTCCTCCCTCCGCCGCTCTTTTTCGGTGGAGATGGTCGCCCGCTGGTGGTGGCTGCTCTGCTCTGGTGCTCTCCTTCTCCGGCTGTCCTGTTGGGGGCTTTGGCTCTCGGTTCTTCTCTGCTGGGGGTGGTTATATACGGTAGTATATTTAAGTGTTTTCAACCGCGCCCGCAATTAACGCGCGCGCACGCGTGGGGGCTGGCGATGCTTTTCCCGCTCCTTTGCCCTCTGCGGGGCCGCTGGCAGCGTTTTAGCCTGGGGTCTGGTGTCGGTTCATTCCTTCGACGCTTGGAAAGCGTGGCGGGGCGTTTCTGCCCGTTTTCTATATTTCCGGCGGCATTGTCAAAAATCCGCACGGGCATAAAATTAGCACCGCTGGGGCGGCTTTGGTGCCGTCCTGGCGGTGCTGGTGGGTGGTTCGTGCGGTCATGTCCGCGCGCCTGTAAGGATGTCCAGCAGGTGCCGCAGGTGGTCAGCCCTGGCGGCGTCCTCTGCTCTATAGGGGTTGTCTGGGTCGGCTGCATAGTCCGCGCGTGTCTCCAACTCGCGGCGATATGTGGCGATTTGCCGGGCGATGTGATGGGCGTTGCCGTGGGCGGCCATGCGCTGCGCGTCCTTTATGTCTTGCATGTGTCGGCGATCCTCTGCCGCTCTTAGCGCCTCCGCGTCCTCCTGTACCGTGGGGCCAAATGTCAGCAGATAACGCGGCCCGCGCTTAGTGAGATACACCGCGCGCCCCTCCCACGTCATGACGTAGCCGCAGTATATGAGGCGGTCGCCATGATAGCCCCCGCGGCGCTCCTCGCGGCTCATCAGTGGGGCCAATATGTCCGCCTGCCGATCGCTGATAATGATACCATTATAGCGCGGGTCGCGGGCCTGATAGCGGGCCAGCAGGTCAGGCAGCAGGACGGCGCGCGCCCATGCCGCTATACTCTGTCTGCCGCTCATCTCTGCGCCCCCTCTCCCTGCTGGGCGTGGTAGCGCTCCCGCATAGCCCGCAGCCGCTTAGATACGGCTTGATGACTCATCATCAGGGCCGCGCCGATCTCCTCGACGGTGTAGCCCTTGGCGGTCATGGTCAATATAACGCGGTCGGACTGGTCGCGGGCGACGCTCTCCACGCTCTCGCGGATGATGGCGGCGCTTTCGGGGCTGGGGGCCACGGCGTCACACGCCGCGCCGCCCTCCGTGTCGATCTGCCAGCGCTCCGCGCCGTCGTCGTCTACGGTGGCGGAGATGGCGCGGGCGTGTCTCTGCTCCGCTCTGCTGATGCTGTGCGCGGCCTGGGCCGCTGCGCGGTACAGGATTACAGACAGCGGCGCGGGGTCCTCCTGCGTCTCGTTACGCGCCAGGGCGGCGGGAATCCGCGTCCAGGCATCGGCGGCGACGGTCTGCGCGTCGTCCTCCGTCTCAATCCATGCCGCACCCGTCTGGTTGCGGGCCTCCGCGCGGCGGCGGACGGTCCAGGCCATCGCCACCAGCGCATTATACTGCTGCTCTCCGGTCATCTGCGCCCATTCGGCGCGGGCGGTCTTGGTGTTAATCTTCGTCATGGTTTGTTTCCTCCTTGATTTTTTGTCTCATTCCGGTTATACTCAAGGCGGCGGGGGTAAGGCTCCCCGCTCACCTTTTGGCGTGGGTCTGCGGTGTGCTTTGGTCGGCGATCCGCAGGCCCTTTTTTATTCGGCCTTAGCGGCCCTAATCATTCGGGCAGCTTCTTCCGGTGTGGTCGCGGTGGTTTCCACCAGCCGCGCCAGCGTTTCCAGAAACGCGTTAAACTCGGCGTTCGTCATCCCGTCGGGCATTTCCTCACTTCCTTTCAAAAGAGGCTCGCGGTTTTTTCCTCTGCCTTACATTTAATATTATAAACTGTGTGGTTTATTTTTTCAATTGTATAGTTTAACAAAATATTTATCTTTTATTTGTGTAGCTTGACAAAAGCAATAAAATAGTTTATTTTAGTTGCAAAATGACGGCCCGCCGGTAGACTATACAGCGAGGCCGCAGGAGGTGAAAGAAATGCAGACATCAAAACTTATCCGGCGCGTGCTTCTTGAACAAGACTCTAACGCCGCCCAGTTGGCGGCGAAAATCGGAACAAGCCCGCAGAACTTGGGGCAAAAGCTCCGGCGTGATAGCTGGAGCGTTTCGGATCTGGCCGACATCGCCGCCGCCCTGGGCTGCGGCTTCTCGGTGTCCTTCCACCTGCCGGACGGCCAGACGATGACCGCGGAACAGGCCGCCCCGGCGGAACAGTCGGAGCAGAACGCCCCCACCACCTGAACAGCAGCCCCGAAAAAATGCGGGGCAAAACACGAACAGCGCCCCCGGAGATTTTCCGGGAGCGCTTTTTTCATGCCCTGAACAGGGCGGAAAGGAAAACACCATGCAGCAGCTTTTGCAATTTGAGGACATTCACACCGGCGGCGACTATATCGCCGTTGCCACCTCCGGCGACCTGTTCCGCGCCAGCTACAGCGAGAAACATAAAAATATGTTCTTCGCCATCCCGTCAACGTACCGGATCGCCGGGTATCGCCCCGCCGGTCTGGTCGAGGGCGACCGCGTGCGCGTCCACCTGTACGACACCAGCGGGCGCGAGATCGTAACGCGCCATTTCGGCGACGTGTTCACCGTCCGCCGGGAAACCGGGCGGCTGGGCATCGACTGGAACACAGAGCGCAGCCCATACACCAGCCGCGGCGAGGTGTTCACCCCGTTTTACACCTTCGCCCAGTCCGTAATTTTTGAGCAGCTCGGCACCGGCGATAAATTCTACTGGGACACCATTACAGACAACATCAAGCGAAAGGAGCGCTAAAAATGACCGTCTTTTCCTACATCGTCACCGCCACCGGCGCCGCCAATCTGGCGGCGTTTTTTGTTCGCCTGCTGGATCGCATCGACCGCCCCGGCAAGCGCTGAACAGCCGCTCCGCCGCCTCTGGGGAGTTGGGCGCACCAGCTCCACCCCAGCGAGAAAAGTAAATTTTGCCGCCCGTGTTTACACGGCGGCGCATACTGAAAACAGGAGGAACACCACATGAACACCATCAAAACCGAGTCCATCCGTTTCTATTGGAACGGGATCAAGATCAACGGCGGAAAACTGACCCGCTGCGGGTACTACACCAGCGACACCGAGACCAGCGCCAGCGTTACCATCTTCGCCCGCGATTGCGGCCGCCTGCCCCGCGACCTGTTCGCCGTTAAAAATGATACAGACCTTTACACCGACTATTTCGACAGCGACCGCGCCACCCTAACCCCCGAACACCCACTCTACAAGTACGCCCGCGCCGCCGCCCTGAAGTCCGCCATGCGCGGCGAGCCGGAGTATATAGCCCATCTGGAACAGGCGGAACAGGACGCCAAGACCCCCGGCCGCTACCACTGGCGCAAGCCGGAGGACATCCGCGCCGAGATCGACCGGCGGCAGGCGCAGTTTGACCGCAACGCCGCCGAGCTGGCCACGCTGCCCAAGGGACACCCCACCGCCGCCGACGTGGAAGCCGTCCACGAGATGAACACCGCCGCCGAGTCGGCGCGGCTGGCGCGTGAACACGCCGAACAGCTGGAACGCCGGGAAAAGGCCATCCGCACCCGCAACGAGAACCGCGCTTTCATCGAACAGACTGCCGCCGCCCACCCCATCAAGGACGGTGCCCCGGTCGTCACCGTGGAATGGAGCGAGAATGGCGCTTTTGATGATGGTATGAAATTCTCCGTCGTCGCCGCCGAGATCATTTTCAAGACCCTTGACGAGAAAATCTACAACGACAAGGAACGCGGCTATGACAAAACCAGTTTTTCCGTTGCGTATACCAACGCCGACGGTGAGCAGGACACATATAAAGGCCGCTATGACCTGGGCGACAACGACGGCGGACTCGTCGCCCACATTCGCAGTTTCGGCGCGTTCCTGCGCGACAAGGGCAATTTTGGCAACGGCAAGCCCACCGACGAGGACAAGGAGACCGGCGCGGCCATCGTTGCCGTGGCCGACCTGCTGGAACAGTATACCGAGGGTGGGCGCGTGGTCTCCGTCATGCCTGCGCCCTGGCTGGAAGAATACCAGCGCCGCAAGACCGAACAGGCACAGCAGGAGCAGGAACAGGCCCGCCAGGACTTCGCCGACATTCTGGAATCGGTGCAAATGCTCACGGATGAACAGATTGAAAGTGCTGTTTTCGCCATCAGCCCCACCGACGCGGAAAAGCTGGACGTGGCCCGCTTCTTCCTTCAGGAGCTCAGCCGCCGCGACGAGGCAAACGCCCTGGCGGTGTTCCGCCGCTGGAAACGCGGCGAAAATCCCGAACAGCCCGCCTAAAAAATCCACATCCCCACCACGAACAGCCCGCCCCGGAGGTCACGAGGGCAGAAAGGAAACAAAATGAACACGCGCACCGCCGCCACCGCCGCCCGCTTCGGCATCTCTGAACAGTGCGCCGCGCTGCAGCGCGACCTGCTGACCCTCCCCGGCGCCGTCAAGGTGGAATTTGATCTCGATGGATTTTATGACCACATGGAGCAGGTGATCCTGCTGGTGAAATTCGACATCCCCGCCGCGAACAGAAACTATTTCCGCGACCTGGGCACCCTGCGTCAGGGCGTGATCGACACCGCCGCCCGCCACGGCCTGACCCGCACACCGGACACCATCGAGAACTACGGTGAACACCTGTATTTCGTCTTTCGCCACGACAGCACATGGGAACACCCCGTGACTGAACAGCCCGACTAAACCACCACAGAAGGAGGAAACCGCATGAACACCGAAAGCAAAAACTGGATATGCACCGATCCCGACTGTGCCCAATACCGCCGCCAGGCGCCGGAACACGGCCACAACGTCTTTGAGCTGGCACAGGTAAACCAATACGGCGCCGGTCTGTTCCGCGTCGCCCACGGTTTTGTCTATCTCGACAACGACTTGGACGGGCGCGAGCGCGACTCGCTGTGCGAGCTGTACGACTGGGACGCGGAGACCATCAACAGCCCCGACTTCAACGCGATTTTGGCCGAGACGGTTTTCGAGACGTCCGCCCCCAAGTACGACACCGACGCAGAATTTTCCACCTATACGGATGCCGCCCAGGCATTAGGCCGACTCATAGGCGTTGACGTTTCCGCCATCATTTGAGCAACGAAAGGAGAAATCGCCATGCCCACACGCCCCGCCATCCGCACCGATACCAACGAACAGGAGCGCCAGCACCTTCTGGCCGTCGCCGCCGCCCTGCGCACCGCCGCGCCGTATCTGAGCCGTGAACAGCGCCAGCACCTCTGCCAGACGGCGGATCGCTGCATCGAACACCACCGCCGCACGGCCCACACCGCCGAGCTGGCCGCGCTCATCGCCCAGCGCGACGCCCTCACCACCTGAACACCACACAAAATCTACAAGGAGGCCACCGCCCATGTTTTCCTACACCACCAAGAAAAATCGCTACGGTGATGAACACATCTCCGTTTCCGCCCAGGGCGCCGAGATCGCCACCATCAAGCCCAGTTCCTACTACGGCAAGGCTGAGTACATCGTCAGCGCCACCACCGGCGAAGATGACCGCGGCGATTACCTGGGCCGTGCCTCCACCATCGCCGAGGCGAAAAAGAAGATCCGCGACTGGTACAGCGAAAACCGCGCCTCCGTGGCCGCTGCGGCAGCGAACAGCCGCGCCGCCGATCTCCGCCGCCTGCCGTCCTTCGACAACAGCGGCTTCTACCCCACGCCCTCCAAACTGGCGGGGAAAATGCTCTCCTGCGTGGACTGGGAAAATGTTTTTTCTATCCTCGAACCCTCCGCCGGTAAAGGCGACCTTGCCGATGCCGTTTCCGCTTTCGCCCGAAACTACAGGAACAGCCGCCGTATCTCCTTCAACGAGAACGACACCTACATAGACTGCATCGAGCGCGACAGCGACCTTGCCGCCCTCCTGCGCGGCAAGGGGCTGCACGTGGTCCACGATGATTTTCTCACCTTCCGCAGCTTCAAGCAGTACGACCTCTGCATCATGAACCCGCCTTTCGACAGCGGTGACGAACACCTTTTGCACGCTCTGTCCCTCATGGAGCGCGGCGGCCAGATCGTCTGCCTACTGAACGCCGAGGCCATCCGCAACCCCTATACCAACCGCCGCAAAGTCCTTTTGCAGAATCTGCACGAACACAGCGCCCGCATTGAATTCATCGAAAACGCATTCCGCCATGCCCAGCGCCCTACCGACGTGGAAATTGCGCTGGTCTATGTGAACATACCGAAAAAGCAAGTCCCCAGCGACATTTTGTCCTCCCTCCGCCGCGCCAGCGAAAAGAGCACCCCCAACAGCGAACAGGCCGCCGGCCTCGCCTCCGCCGACTGGCTTCAGAACATGATCGACGGCTATAACTTCGAGGCCGCCCTGGGCGAAAAGCTTATCAACGAGTTCGCCGCCCTCCGCCCCTACATGGACCCCGGCAAAGATCGCGGAGAACCCCTCCTGTCCCTCAAGGTGGGCGGCAGGAACACCGGCAACAACGCCACCATCTTGAACAGCTACCTTTTCGGTCTCCGCGCCAAGTATTGGAGCAACCTCCTGCGCCGCCCGGAGCTCACCGATAAAATGACCTCTGCCATGCGGCAGGACTATTCCAGCAAGGTCGATTCTCTTTCCGAGTACGATTTCTCCCGTTATAACATCGAGACTGTCATGCGGGAGATCGCCCACCAGCTCTCCCGTGGCGTGGAGGAATCCATCCTCGACCTGTTCGAGCGGTTTTCAGCCAAGCACTCCTGGTACCCTGAGTGCGCCAACAACATCCATTACTACAACGGCTGGGCGACGAACAAGGCCCACAAGGTGGGCATGAAGGTCATCATCCCCTCCAACGGGTGCCACGCCACCTATGGGGGCGGTTTGGACGCTTGGCGGGTAAACTGCCTCATATCCGACTTGGAGCGGGCAATGAACTATCTGGACAGAGGCGAAACCTCGTTCCACACGCCCATTGACCACGCCGTCCGCATCGCCAACGAAGCCTACACCAACAAGGCGGATTTCACCTATTTCACCTGCACATTCTACAAAAAGGGCACTTGCCACATCAAGTTTAAGCCGGAGGCGTCCCGCATCATCGACCGCCTGAACATCTTTGCCGGTCAGAAAAAGAACTGGCTGCCGCCCACCTACGGCAAAAAGCACTACGCCGACATGACCGCCGAAGAACAGGCCGTCATTGACGACTTCCAGGGCGCGGACAGCTACGAAAAGACCATCGCCGACCCCTCCATGCTCATCACCTCCGGCAGCGCCCTCATGGCGCTGCCCGGAATGTGAGCGAACACCACACGAAAGGAGCGCCACACCATGACCCTCGAAAAGCTTTTGGAAAATCTCTACGCCATCGCCTATTCCCTCCCGGAGACCGAGCGCCGCTATTTCTGCGCTCTGGAACCCGCCATCGACCCGAACACCCACGGTGGGATCAACGCCGGCCACCAGCTGGCGCTCCTGATCCGCGCCATCCGCACCGACATGGCCCAGCAGTACCAGCGGGACGACAAGCGCCGCACCAGCGCCGCCGCCCTCCGCCGTCTGTACAACGCCTCCGTTTCCAAGCAGGGCTGTATCCGTTCCCATTTCGCCGGCGCGTTTCTGGACGAACAGAGCCGCCAGTGCATCACGGACGGCTTTACCCTCCTGCGCCTGAACACGCCCTCCACCGCGCTGCAATGGGCACCGCCGCCCAACGACCCTCACGTCTACGACACCATACCGGAACTGCTGAACAGCGACGGCGCCACCGTCACCCTCAACCTACCAACTGCCGCCGAGATACGCGCCAAGATCGCCAGCGACCGGGCAAAACACAAGGCCGAGTCCCACCCCGCAGGGGACACGCTCTCCACTTGCTTCAGCTGGGGCGACGGCCTGCCAATGGTCAATGCCTTTTATCTCCTGGACATTCTGGAGGCGCTTCCCGGCTGCACCGCCGCCTGCCGCCCCAGCGAGCTGTCCTGCGTCTATTTCCACAGCACGGACGGCGACGCACTCATCATGCCCATCCGCAGGCACATCGCCAACAGCACCGACGAACAGGAGGAACAGGAATGAAAAACAAATTCTGCCCCTACAAAAAGACCTGCCGCGACATCTGCTACGGCGAAAATCCCTGTGCCTTTGCCAAAGCATTTGACGGCCTCGCCCGCAAGATCGACCTCAAGACTGTCTGCATAGAATCACTACGCGCCGAAAACGCCGCGCTGAAGGCGTGGCTGGAACAGGAGGAACACAACGTATGAGCCACATCTGCAAAATGACCGGACTGGAGGCCGCGCTGCCCTGTGCCGCCCCTCAGTGCCCCGCCTACGGCGATTGTGCCGCCGTCTATGAAAAATCCCGGCAGGGCTTCCAGCTGGAACAGCGCCGCAAAACAAACCTTGAACACTTCCGCGAGATGACGACCGAGCAGTTGGCGGAGTGGATCATGTGCCCCTACTCCATCGACCCCGACCTCTGCATCGGCAAGGACTGTATCAAGTGCTGCGCCGACTTCCTCAACGCGCCCTATGACGGCTTTGACCTCGACCCCGGCGAACAGAACCCGTAACATACGAACAGGAGCGCCAAAAGCGCTCCTGTTTTGTCGTAATTTCCTCAAAACGCCATTGCTATCGCCGCTTGAATGTGCTATTCTGACGATAAGAACAGCAAGGAGGCCGAAGCCTGCATGACCTGGGACGAGTACACCGCCGCTGCATACAAAACGCTGTCGTACAGCGAAAATGACATTGGAGACGCTTTGCGCCGCGCCGCAGAAGCCGCCCCGGACAAAGAGGACTACACCTCCCGCGATCTTCAGGCCCTGGAACTATCCATCCGTCTCCGCGCCCTGTACCCATCTCTGGGAGAACAGCGCGAATAATAAAACGAAGGAGGAGCAACATCATGGCATTGATTACCTGCCCGGAATGTCACGGTCAAGTCAGCGACAAGGCCGCCGTTTGTCCGCATTGCGGATATTCAATCGGTGAACAGCCTCCCCGGCAAACCGAAGGCAAAGCAGAACAGGCAGACAATGCCGAACATCAGTTTTGCATCGACCGCATACACGCCGGCAAGGTCTACATCAGCTGCAAATGCGGCTGCACCATCGAAAAGCCGTTTTCCTTTATCTCTCGGAACAGCCAGGAAAGCTACACGCTGAACCAAACGTTGGTTTGCCCTCAATGTCATGCGGAGGCTTTGGCCAGAACGGATCTATCAAACGTCCCATCTAAGCGCATAACCACGCCGCCTCCCCGTTACGGAAACGCCGATTCTGGCGTATGCCCGTTTTGCGGAAAACCCAACATCCAAACTGTCAAAAAAGGCTTCGGTATCGGCAAGGCTGCCGTTGGCGGTCTGCTACTTGGTCCTGTCGGTCTGTTGGGCGGCGCAATCGGTGCAAACAACATCCAGTTTGTTTGCCTCTCCTGCGGCCGAAAATGGAGTAAATAGCAAAACCCCGCGCGGCATCAGCCGCGCGGGGTTCATTTCTGCTGCACTATCTCATAGCAAGTGGGATCGTCTGACTTCCCATACAGTCCGCAAATGTCCCGGTTCTTACATTCACCGCATCTCCATCTGCGCTCTGTTCGTATCGCCGCAGCCACAAAGCAATCACAATGGTTGCCACGACGGTTATACGTACAATACGAATTCTTGGCGCACATCTTACATGTCTGTTGCCCCCGATTTGCCGGATTCGCGCGGTTTCTGAACCCGAACGAGAATGGCCTGTACATCAAAACTCCACCCTTTCATTAAATTCTTGAAAATCTCTCTTGACATTTATGTCCGCACAATATATAATTGTTGTGCGGACAACAAAAGGAGGTGCGTATATGTCCCCGAAGGCTGGGCGTCCGTTCTCCGATAACCCTAAAGCGGAAAGGCTCTATATCCGAGTGACCGCTGAAGAAAAAAAGCGCATCATGGACTTCTGCGATGAACACAAGGTTTCCGCTCTCGACCTGATACGCAAGGGAATGGACACTATAAAAAAATAGAACAATCGGTCAGCAGTTTGGCGACGGCCCCGATTGTTCTATTCGCCAAAGCCGCATGGGCTTCGTCTAAATCTCATTATAGACGCCGCCCCTGCGAAAGTCAACAGCTTTCCGCAGGGGATTTTTGCGCTCATTTTTGGAAATCCGCCTGTGGGTGTTTACACGGTGACGTATGATCCTCATACACCAAAAACTCATACAGGAGGATAAATTCAATGAATGACCTATTGACCATCAGCAACGGCCAGCCCACCGCCAGCAGCCGCGACATTGCGGAGCACTTCGGCAAACGCCATGACCACGTTTTGCGGGACATTGAAGCCCTTGGGAGAGATCTCCCCAATTTTGGGGAGATGTTCTTCGACACAGAAATCCCCGACAGCTACGGCAGGCCGCAGCGAGCCTACCTTATGAACCGCGACGGCTTCACGCTCCTTGCCATGGGTTTCACTGGCAAGGAGGCGTTGGCGTGGAAGATGAAGTACATCAACGCCTTTAATGCCATGGAGCAGGAATTGCGCTCCCAGCAGCAGGGCTTGACCGAAGCGGATTTCTCCGCTCTGTCCTACGAGGCCCGCGCCATCATCAAGATGGAGCTTCAGCAGAAACAGCAGGCGAAACAGATCGCCGAACTGACCACCCAGCAGCAGGAGACGCGCACGATGGTGAACCAGACACTTTCTGCCATTACCCGCCCCTCTACTTCTGACGCAGAGGATTGGAAAGAGGACATCAACCACACCATCCGTCAGATGTGCGAGGAATACGGTCTCAACTACCACACCACCATCGGCGAGATGTACGCCGAATTGGAAAAGCTGGGCAGTGTCAACCTCAGCGTCCGGCAGAAAAATCTGCAAGCGCGTATGCGCCGCGGCGGTGCCACCGTGGCCGAGTGCCGCCGTATAAGCAAACTCCACGTCATCTCACAGGAAAAGAAACTGCGCTGGTTCTACGAAGGTATCGTCCGAGCCTACCGCGCCCAGCTTGCCGCCTCCCGTATGCACTGAACTCTTTGTGTCCGCTTTTCGGACGGCTGCAACCAAACCGACGAAATTCGTCGCGCCGCCGCCTGATTACACCCTGTATACCCCCATTCACCCCATACACCATTTATACAACAGGAGGAAATTTATCATGACAGTTCTTGAAGCGTGCGCCATGCTGGAGCTTGGCGACGGCATCAAACCCAACATCGAACTTACCTTCGGCTCCAGTGGAGTTCCCTTTAACCCCAAAAACAGCCTTGAGATGATGGCCTACGGCGACTTCCTCATCGAAACCTGCCACGTCTGGGAGGGCGGCGTCAACCTCGTCCTCAAGCAGCAGTTCTGCAAGAAGAACTGGAACGCATAAGGGGGTGCAGCATGATCCCCTCCAACATCCATCTGGGCGATACCGTCACCCAGTACATCGAAGCCACCAACCGCAAGGCCACCGGCAAGGTGATCTACATCCATCCTCTGCGCCGCTACTACATGGCGGAATTTTCCTTCCGTTTCGGCAAGTTCCGCGAGTGCTTTATGCTCTGAAAAATTTTTCAAAAAAATCCCCCGAAAGGTGTTTACACGGTATGGTATCATCCTTTTGCCAAAGGGAGACAGGCTCTTTGACTCTCCTTCGAGTGTAAGATAAGCTCCGCCCCGTAAGCAGGAGCTGCGCCGGTCAACGTGGCGGCAGCCGCGCCCAGCGTCCCCAGTGCGATTCTGGCAGGGGCCATCCGCAGATGTAGCTCAGTCGGTAGAGCACCGCGCCAGGAGGTATGTCGTTGGTTCGAGCCCAACCGTCTGCACCAGATCCAGTGCTCCGGCGAAGTACAAGCTGGAACGGGCTTCCGGGGATAGAGCACAAGAAGGAAGCAGAAACGTGTACCTATCGGGGCTAACCGCAAGCAGCCGACACGCAGCGGCGACAGCCGGGAAAGACCGGCACCCACCCTGGGGCGAGTAGCATAAAGGCAAATGCTGGCGACGGAATCGCTGAATTGGGGTTCGAGCCCCCGCCGCCCCAAAATGGCCGCCCGTTGGGGGCCTCCCGTCCAGCCTGTACTATGGCGGCAAGGCACCGCCAGACGGAATGTCTGCAACCACAGACACGATGAGGCCAAGACCAACCGCCGCGCCGCCAAAGCGGGATATGGCGCGGCACCCATGCAGCGTTAGTGTTCAACGGTCAGCACATCGGTCTTCCAAACCGAGAGTGGCGGTTCGAATCCGCTACGCTGCTCCATGCCCGCCTGGTGGGAGACTTCCCCCATCAGGAATGAAACCTCCGCATCTGGCAGCGGTGTCGCCGGGTGGAATCAGCCGGTAGCAAGATTCGGGCGTGACAGCGAACGAAGGAACGCCCCATCGGCAGCCGCACCGGAGAGCTATGCGGCAAATCTAAAGAAAGGGACGGTGCTATAATCGTGTTTTTTATCAATTACCTGTTCTGGGTATCCGGCGCGGTGCCGTTCCTTGCGATCCCCGCCTGCGCCCCCGCCGCAGGCGCCCGCGAAATCCCTGTGCGTGTGCGCCGACGCACGAAGATCAGGCGGACGGGCAGATGGTTCACATCCGGATTCACTTAGTGTCCACACTCAGCGGGGTATACAAAGTCGAAACGAAAAACGGAGAGGCAGCGCCCTCTGCGCCCCCTCTCCGTTTTATACGCGGAAGCGCCGTCAGGGGCAAACGACATTTTTTCTACCGCATACAAATCGCACACATAACCTCCCTCATCCTTTCTGTTCGTTCGTTAGTGTTGTCGTTTCTGCGGGTTCGAATCCCGCCTTCCGCTCCACGGTCCATCATGGACCTCCTTGAAAAGCTGTGGCCGTAAGAAACAGCTCTGGGTGTTGTTCCCCCAGCTCCTGCTGAAATGCAGGCAGGCCAATTTCACCCCCCATCTGGGCGGCGAGGTTTGGACCGACCCGCCGCCCACCTCTGGGATGTTAGCTCAGCAGGCAGAGCAGACGGCTCATAACCGTCCGGTCACGGGTTCGATCCCCCTACATCCCACCAGCCGCAAGGCGAAAAAACAAAGTCAGCGAAATCCCCATTTTTTTACAGAAAGGAGGACCTATATCATGACCAAGAGCGAATTCATCGCCGCTGTGGCGGCGGGCGCCAACGTTTCCAAGGCAGAAGCCGACCGCGTGATCGCCGCCGCCGCCAACACCCTCACCGGTGCCATGTGCAGCGGCGACAACGTGAGTATCCCCGGCTTCGGCATCTTCACCAGCAGGATGCGCGACGCGCACCCCGGCAAAAATCCCGCTACCGGCGAGACCATCACCATCCCCGCTAAGCGCGTGGCGGTGTTCAAGCCCGCTAAGCAGCTGAAAGACGCTCTGAACTAATGCGCGCTTGCGCAGAATATCCCCCATCATGAGCCGGACGGCCAAGCGCCCTCCGGCTCGTTTTGGAAGCGAAATTTACGTTTCGTTTTGTATATAAGTCAGCAAATAACCAAACACATTCAGCCAAATTTTCACAAGTGTTTGCGAAAATATCCCAACAACCTAAGACACCACTTATGAAACTTCTTATAAAAAAGGAGAATCCCCATGATCTACTTCGATAATGCCGCCACCACCCCTATCCTCGACTGTGCGCGGGAGGCCATGCAGACAGCGCCATTTGCCAACCCGTCCAGTTCCCACGCGGAAGGCCGCAAGGCGAAAGAAGCACTGGAGGCTGGGCGGTGCGTCATCGCCGCCTGTCTCGGCTGCCGTCCCAGCGAGGTCTACTTCACCAGCGGTGCCACCGAAGCCTGCAACTGGATGGTCAGATGTCTCCGCAGGGGTTCCGACGGCATCATGTATAACAGCACCGTTCACCACGCCGTCAGCGAGGCCATTCGCGCCTACTCATGGCCAAATGCGCCCCGCGGCTGGCCATCCGCCGTCCTCTCTCTCGTCAACAACGAGACCGGCGAGATCAACGACGTGGATGCCTTCTGCCGGCGATTCCGCCCCCACAGCATCGGTATAGACGCCACCGCCGCCGCAGGACACCTTTCCATCGACTTTCACGCCTTGGGCGCGGACTGCATGGCCTTCGGCGGTCACAAATTCGGCGCTCCCAAGGGCATCGGTGCACTCATCGTCCGTGAGGGATGCCCCATCGCCCCCATGATCCTCGGCGGCGCACAGGAGCGCGGTATGCGCGGCGGCACGACCTCCGTACCTCTCACCAGCGCCATGGCCGCTGCCCTGTCGTGGCACACCCAGCACATGGCCGACAATGCTGAGAAAATACGCCGCGTCCGCGGCCAACTGATCTTCGACCTCGCCCAGCTGGGAGCCGACTTTATCATCAACTTCAACGATGGACACCGCCAGCTTGCCGACCACATTCTTTCCATCCGTTTCCCCAGCGTCTACGGTGCCTCCCTGGCCGCAGCCCTAAGCGAAAACGGCATCATGGTCTCCACGGGTTCCGCCTGTTCCTCCGGCGATAACGCCGCCTCCATCAACCTCATGGCCAGCGGACTTACCGAGCAGGAAGCATTGGAAACCATCCGTTTTTCCTTCGATTGGTACAACACCCCCGCCGAGGCCGCCGAAGCCGCCCGCACCATCTCCAGGCTTCTCCCTTCGCTCCGCCGCGGCAAAAATTGAAAAAAATTCCCCGCGCCGGTTGCAAAATTGCCCCCTGTCGGTAGACTATACTATGATAAATCTTTAGAAGGAGGACATCCACATGTCTATGAATTCCGCAAAGCTGAAGCAGTACCTCTCCCTCAAGGACACCGCCGCCCTGGCCAAGGGCTTCGCCGCCTCCGTTTCCGCCGCCGATCCTCAGAGCGACAGCGATCACGCCTCCGTGGCGCTGGAACTGCCCCACCCCGCCGCGCTGGACGGTACGGCGAAATCGGTATTTGCCGCGCTGTGTTCCTTCGCGGACAGCATCTACATGGCCGCCGGCGAAACCACCATCCGCTTCACCTTCGCAGTGGAGAATATGCAAAAGGAGGAATAACGCCATGCTCGTCACCAACGTCGTCAAACGCGAATATCCCCTCACCGTCCGCCGCAAGCGGGACGGCGAGGTGTTTACCATGCTCATCGAAGCCGAGTCCGAAGCCGCCGCCCGTCTCCTCCTCCCCGACACCGTGGAACTGGTGGAGACGCCCAAGCGCGGCAAGGAGGGGGTCTGATATATGCCCCGCACATCTGCCGCCGAGCGCAGACTCTGCGCCGCCACCGACGCATACCTCAAAAACTGCGCCGCCACCGACTTTTCCCCCCGCACCCTCAAAAACTATACCTACACGCTGGAGGACTTCATGAATTTCTTCATCGAGTCCAAGGAGAATTACGCCGACCCCAACTACGCTACCATCCTTCTGTGGCGAAACTCCCTCATTGAGCGGCAGTGCTCTCCTTCCACCGTCCGGCAGTATCTCATCCGCCTCCACGCCTTTTTCGAGTTCGCCTGCGACCCTCAATGCGGCGGCTGGTATCAGACGAACCCTGTCTCCAAGCGCCTGCTGCCCAACACGCGGCGGGAGGAAATGCGTCCCTATGACCCGCTCCTCACCGACCAGCAGGTCATGAAGCTCTGGCGAAATGACCGCCCTCCGCGTGCCAAGGCCGCCACTTACCCCCGCAACTACGCCATCGTCATCCTTCTCCTCACCACGGAACTGCGCAACGCGGAGCTGCTGCACCTCACCCCCGCCGACCTCCACTGGGACGATGGCGAGATTTTCGTAGAATACGGCAAGGGCAGCAAGTTCCGCCGTGTGGACTTCCCCGACATTGCCCAGTCCGCCGTCCGCATCTACCTTGCCAGCGGCATTCGCCCCCGCGGCCTGCCGGATACCGCGCCCCTGTTCGGCACTACCAGCGAAAAGGGCGTTTTCGGCGCCAGAAATCGGGACTGTGGATGGTCCGCCGGTTCCCCCACATGGCTTTCCGCGCTGGTGGAGCGCCACGTCAAGGCCGTCACCGGTGTCCCCAATATCCGCACCCACGACCTGCGCCACGTCGGAGCACGTCTCGACCTCAACGGCGGTATGGCACAGGAAGAACTGCAGGCAAAACTGGGTCACGCCTCCCCCGCCATCACCCAAGTCTATTCCGGAAAGCTCATGGGCAAAGCGGGTAAGCGCTCTGCCATTCTGGTACTGGAAGCCCGAGCACGGCAGGCGGAGATCAACGAAGGCCTCTTATCCGCCTCTTCACAATAAGAAAGGACACTCCCTGCGAAAAGGGGTGTCCTTTCTTTGTATTTCTCCCAATTGCAAAAGTTGACACGCATCGAGTTCTGCGCTACAATGCACACACCAAATAAAGGGGGGTATTCTGATATGAGCGATCAGGAAAATGTGTATTGTACCTGCGGCGGCTCCCGTTCTGTCACCACGGGATTTGAGGACGATTTCGGCTATTGGTATGTTTGTACCAGATGCGGGAAACGGTTGGATGGGGAGCATCACTACTACAACCATTACGACGGAGAAGATCACGAAGTATTCTGGACGGCAGACGGCGGCATCGAGACCGACGACTCCGATAATGACTAACACAAGAAAGAAGGAAGAGAGCGCCGAGGTAAATCGGCGCTCTCTTTTTTACACCCCAAGAAGTTTCCCCCAAGTCCCCTTACCGGCAATACCGTCGGCCCCCAGCGAAAATTTGGTCTGGAACTTCTTCAGCGCCGATTCGGTGCCGGATCCGAAATCACCGTCCGTACCGGCGGCGCCGCACGAATACCCGTAGGCGATGAGCGCCGCCTGCAGCGTCCTGACGTCCGCGCCTTTCATGCCGCGCTTGAGAATGCGCACCTTCATATCCACCGTCTCGTCCCCCCCTTCATCGTGTTCCTCCTGTTCTCCCTGCTCCCAGCGGGGGCGTCCGTATCCCACAATGTTCCAGGAAGAACGCGCATACGACTTTCGGCAAACGCCTCCACCGTTGGCGATCACGCCGCTGGCGCCGGAAGTGTTTCCCTCCACGGTGTACACAGTGGACTTGTCCACCGCCACCACGCGCCCCACGTGCGCGTAGCTGTAACGCGACGTCCGGAAGAAGATGAAGTCACCCACCTGCGGCACCGTGTACCACGCACCGGCACTCCGGAAATATCCGGCCAGCCATTCGCAGTTGTACGCCTTGCACCGGGACGGCTGCGGCAAGTACAATCGCTTCTGCGCCTCCCCCTTCCCCGCCAGATGCAGCTCCGGCCAAATGGCCATACTGCAGCACCACGCCTGCCCCTGATACCGGGCGTCGTTGATGCCTGCGGCGTCGATGTCACGGGTATACTTGGTGAAGTTGTTGTACCCCGCATTGGCGGTCTTGCTGTCCAGCTGGGCGTTGGACTTCTTTTCCAGATAACCCACTTCGCCATCCAGAAGCGCCACCACGGCCTTTACCGTCGGCATGGTTTACACCCCCGTTCCGCAGTTTTTCCTGTACTGCGCCGTGGAAATGCCCAGCAGGGCGCCCAGCAGGGCCGTCACGGCGGAGATGGTCATGGCCACCTGCTCGGCGTAGGGCCAGCCCCACACGGGCGCCAGCGCCACGTAGAACGCGCTCAGCGCGGGCAGCACGATCATCACGATCCACTTCATGACGTCATAGACTTTGTTGTTCAGTTTCATATCGACCTTTCCTTTCCGGCTCTATGAGCCTGTCCATTTTCACACGGCCATTTCCGTGCCCGTGATCTCCTGATACTCCTCTTTCGTCAGGATGCCTTTCCTGACGGCGTTTTCCACCATCGCCGCCGACCAAAGCCCCTGCTCATACCACCGCTTGATTTTTTCAGCCATATCACACCTCCATCAGCGTGTCGGTCATCATAGCCGTGTACGTTACCTGCGCTTCGATGCGGTCCAGCTGACTGGGCGCAGCGGCAGGGAGACCGGCACGATCCGCCTCCACTTCCTCCTCCGTCCGCAGCACACACGCGCCATTCTCCCATTTCCAACGGGGAATACCGTCATCCGTATAGAGTGCATCAAAATACAGGCTCTGGCAGAGGTCGAATTTTTCACCAGCCCCCTCGTCGATGCACACCCACTGTTCCACGTCCTTGATGTTCCCCATGGTGTATCCGCCCTCGCACTGAAGGATGCGCCCCTCCTCATCCGTGCGGACGTACACATTGGATGTCATATTGATTGGCATCTTCACCTCTCCTTTCTCACAGCTCCGCGCTGAGCATGATCTGCGCACCGTTGAGCGCGTAGAGATTGTAGGTCTCCCCAGCCGTCAGCCCCGTCGTGATAAACACCAGACTTCGGATAACGGTGCTCTTGTTGTCCGTCATGCTCCATCCTCCGATAGCCCTCGTCACATCGACAGATGCTGCAGCGGTTTTTCCCACCTTCAGCAGTGCATAATCGTTCACGGATACCGTAGGCACCGCACGCATTGCCACCGGCAGCTGGAATGTTACCCACAGATCCGTCGCCGCGTTGGCGAACCCCATCGCAATAGGGTTGTTGGTGGTTTCAGATGCCGACTGCATCACTTGCAGATACCGCTTGCAAATGTTGGACTGCTCCGCGAAATCGGGGATCTCGTTCAGTATCCAATTCCCGCCCTCGTCCTGATGAGCCAACGTAGACACCCCGCCGATTTCCAGTTTTACCGCCTTCAGGTCGATGCGCCCGGCATCCGGAACACCAAATCCCACAACTCCGATGTCCTTGGTGCTCACTTTCATGACGTTCAGCGTATTGGCCTTCAGCGTCATTCCGATACCAGGGTCCGTCCCATCCGCCGTCATGATATAGGCACTGCACGAACCAAACACTGTCCCTGTCAACACAGACAGCGTGGCCACCTCCGTCACCGGCCACTCCAGCTTCTGCTGGTAGTACACGCGGACACCGGTACCGGATTCCTCCAGCTTCAACACTCCGTCACCCACCGTGGCGTAGCACTGCGCCGACCGCGCCTGCCACCGGTCCACGGTAAAGCCCGCACCGCTGTATACCGTCTTTCCGCGCTGATTTACCGGATTTCCGAAGTACCAGTTGTGCAGCAAATTACGGTTGCAGATATTGTTGGATACGTACTCCAGGTTATCGCTGATCTCCTGCATCGCCTCCGCCGTGATGGCCGGAGGTGCGTCATTGTTCCACGTAGGTGCCGTGTATGCCATTTCATCGTCTCCTTTCTCGTTTCCGCGTCACAGCGGCCACAGCGTATCGCCCTGCCGGATCAGTATCTGTGCCCCATCGGCATCGCTGACCTCAGCCCACGGTACGGAACATATGAGCGCCTGCTGCCGCGTGGCATCCTGTGTTTTGCTGGTGATCTCGCCGTTGATAAACACCTTTATCACCTCTCCCTTCCGGTTCTTCAAAAACAGTGTATTTTGTGTGAGCCCCAGCGCAAACAGAGCGTTTCGCTTCTCCAGCGTGTCCTGGTATTCGCCCTCGCCGCTGACCTCCCCGAGATACCCGCTGAGCGTGCCATTCTGGTAAAGCTGCGGCGACATCTGCACCGTGGGATACCGCGTAAAATTTTCCAGCAGCAACGGGCGGTTTCCGCTGTTCACCGTTCCGCTCTCTACGTTCAGAGAAAATCGGAACAACTCCTCCACGCGGAAAACGCCGCTCTCCTCTCGGCAGGAGAGGAGCGTCCAGTCCCACAGGCACACCTTCACCGGTTCTCCGATCAGCGCATCCGTTGCAAAGGACGTAGCATCTACGCCGAAAACATAGTAGATATAGGTCCCCTGTGATGCCGCCGCACAGTCCAGCACGCTCTGCTCGCTGTATGCCAGGTCCGCCACGTGATCCAGCTTCACGGCGCCTTCTGTACGGCGGTAGACCGCCCACCCTGTCAGCTGCTTTTGAGCCGCGATGTTGCCTCCGCGGAGGTCACTTGCAAAGTCCGCCAAGAACTTTGTGTTTTCTCCAAATTCCGGCTCGTACCCCTGCATCGACAGCAGCGCCGTCACCACGTCGTCCGCCAGATCACCGCTCTCTATCCACAGATAGTCGCAGACCTGCGCACCGCGCAGCGTGATCTTTCCCACGGTCATACCGGCAGCCTTGGCGTCCGTGCTGTATGCTGCCAGCAGTGTCCTTTTCCTCTTTGGGAGCAGCTCCTTGGATGGAGCGAGCACCGCGCTGGGAAACAGACCCTGCATGTACCTTCGTCGGATGTAGAACTTTCCTCCCGTCAAGACCGCAGTGATCTCGTCCTCCACAGAGAACTTCTCCGTCACCGATCCCACCGTCTCGCCGTTGTTTATGACCTCGGCTGCCGTTTCGGACAGCACAATTTCCAGCGTCTCCCCCGACGTCCCCGTCAGGGAAAATAGCGTGACGGGCAGTTCCTTGATGGTGCCCCGCCATACGATGCTTACTGGAGCCTGTATCTCCATAGGTGTCCCTGTCACAGTATCCCATGTAATGGAGGAACCGACCGGCAGGGATAATTCCCCACCGCGCACGGTGTACCTTCCTTCCGCCACTCCGGGGATGTCGTATGCCCCTGGCCACGATACCAGCACGCCGCTGAGCCTTCGCTTCACACACGCCGTCACGGCTCCTGCATAACCGGTGGTGCTGTATGACACGCGGAAGGACACCCACCCCGTGTCCGCTGTTACGCCGCTGCTGGTCTCCACCGTACACCTCACCGCGTATCCCTGCCCCGCAAAAAGTCCGTCGTAGTGGAACCGCAGCATCGCCGTCGGCACATTTCCCGTGTCGTACAGCGGTGTATCTGTATCCCCCTCTGCCGCCAGACGCCAACGCACCCAGACGATGGAGTCTCCCTGCGCCTGTGTATAGGCCGCGGTCCAGGTCATCTCCTTGGTCGTCACCGGCGTGGTAAAACTGTTGATTTTCAGGGTCGGCGCACTTCTGCACAGGAAAACGGACGCCGACTGCTGGGTGATGCTGTCGCTGCTGGACCACCACTGGGTGATGAGCATCTTATAGCTGTTTCCGTTGCGGATGCCTGCCGACGCCAGCGCCGACGCGGCGATGGTGTAGGAGAAAAACACCACATTTCCGCCGGCATCACGTCCGTAAAAGGGGCAGCCGTCCGATTTTTTGCCGCTGTCATACAGCAGTGTGCTGGCCGTCGTATTGTCCAGTATCCTGATCCGGAACGCCGTCATGGCGTTCTGCCCATCCACCTGCCACGATACCGGCATGTCAGCTGTGGCATCCACCGTCCCGTTTCCCAGCGCTCCCAGCGTAGATGGTGTCACATTCGTGGGCATAAAAAGGGCCATTCCGCTCTCCCCCTTTCCTATTTGTCATCCGTTTTCAGCGGCCACAGCGATACCGTCGCCGCTGGGAAGTCCGCTACGCTGACGGCGGAGATCGTCATAGCGCCGTCTCCCGCCAGCGGCCTGCTGAACCCCATCACCAGATGCCGCTCCGTAGGCGACCCCCGCTTGTCCGTCCGGACGATCCGCACGATCTCGTTTTCCCTGATGTGGAAAAGCTGCCCACAGGAAATGTCCACGCTTTTCTGCAAGACCGTTGCCCGCTTCAATTCCCATTCCGCCCTGTCTCTGCACTGCGTTTGGGTGGTGTACCCGTCCTCGCTGGTCCACACGGTCTTGCGCCCGATGAGCTGTACGTTGGTGTCGCTCATAGGGTCATTGTTGGTGGCCCTGGCCCCTGGCTGCGCGTTGTCATCCAGCGCGGCGCCCAACACGATGTAGTCGTTGTAGACCTCCGTGTTCTCTGCCGTGTACGTCATCCCCAGCAGTTTTGTTTCCCCCATGGAGAAAGTGTGGCTCACCGGCTTTTCGCTGTCCAGCAGGTCATCCTGGCTGGGGTCTATCCGCAGCCGCCCTGTGGGATCGTAGCCGATCCAGGCATTGAGCATCTCGGCAAATCCCAGCATCACCGAAGCATATGTGCCGCTCCCCGGGTCCACCTCCAGCGTGTACGGCGCATCCACGAGGTTTGCTTTCGTACCGTCCGCCAGCTCCTGGGTTTTCCCGTTGTAATATTCCGTATATACTGGCGGCAGCGGATCTACCTTCTGCCCGTTTCCTTTATCGTCCTGCAGCAGTTTATCCATCTGCTGAAAGATGTTCACTCCCAGGGCGCCGCGATACGTGCCCTCCAGCTTTCCCCAGAGGGTCCCGTCCAGGCCGGCCCACTTGTCCACCAGTTCGTACTCGATGGTTCGCTTCCCTGGCTCCACCGTCTCCCTTGGCGTCTCGATGAGGAATACGCCCTGCTGTATGTAGTAGTCCTCCCCATTGGGCAGCACCAGCCCCTCGTCCAGCGCAATCTCCTGCCCGAACCACATCCGGTCCACGTTGTAGTCGAACGCCCCGTCCGAATTGGCCAGCGTCACAGACGCCGTGCGCCGCACCCCGTTCTGCAAATTTACCGTCAGCGTTCCCTCTGCAATAAATGCGCCGCTGTGCCGGTTTTTCGGGTTGTTGTCCACGAAGACCGCCGTGCTGCCGTCAGGATTCAGGAACCGCAGCCTGCACAGTTTCTGGAACCGCCCTTTTACCGCCCGCAGATACGCCAGATATTTTTCCTGTTCCGTCATGGCCTATCCTCCGCCGTTCACCGGTTCCGCTTCCGCTTTCTGCGCTCCTCCGCTGCCGCCAGTGCCTCGCACTCCTCGTCTGTGGCGGTGCGAACGCCCTTGATTTCCGGATTGTCCTTCCGGTACTGGCTCTCCCGCGTGATGTAATATCGCCCCGTGATCCCCGTGATGGGGATCTCTCTGCCATTCTTCATAACCAGAATGTGTCTCGTCTTTTTCGCCATGCTCCGGCTCCTTTCTCTCAGAGGTTTCTCCCGTCGGGGTACATGAATACCACCCTGTTCCCCGCGTTTCCTCCGTCTCCGAATACCAGCACCACCACCTGCTCTCCCACCTGTGCGCCAGCCATGCTGGACACATAGGGGAGAGCCGTTTCCTGTGTATCAAACGGGCGCTTCACGGTGAGCTTTCCATCTGCCGCCGCGCCCGTCACCTCCGCGCGGTAGTACCTTACGCCGCTGCGCTGGGACTCCTTGAGCTTCCGCGCGAAAAAGTTATCCCAAAGCCTTTGGGCAAAAGATGCGAGGTCCTTTATGCTGTCCATATTTTCTCCTTATCCGCCATACGGCTGAAGATGGTGGGCCATCCGCCGCAGTTCCGCCACCGTTGTGGTCTCCGCCTGCTCCTTCGTCAGCGTGATGCTGCCGTAGTGATACTCCGGTCCGCTGTGGTCGGTATAGCTGCGGTTGTCGCTCTTTCCCGCCATGTTCTGTGCGGCGGGGCGCTCCACGCCGTACAGGTATCCCAGCTCGCCCATCCGCTGCCGGAATACGCCGTTGGCCGACGGCCTGAGCATCTTTTCCGTGATGTCCGGCGGCAGCACCATCTCGTCATCCACCGTGGCCTTGATGCCGCCCAATCCCTTGAGCACGCCGCCGCTGTCGTAGCGGGCCACCTTGTTTACGCCGCCTCCGCCGCTGGGCTTGGGCTTTGCCGCTCCACCCACGGCGCCCGCTACGGCACCAGACGCAGAGGGCTTTGTGCTGCTGGGAGAGTTCGCCGCCCCGCCGACGGCACCCGAAACAGCCGCAGATGTGGACGGGTTTGTGCTGCTGGGCACATCGGCTGCCGCTCCTGCGGCAGCACTGATAGCCGCCTGTGCTTTCCGCTTTCGCTCCGCAGCCTCCTCCCATGCGTCCGCTATTGCTTCCGCCGCATCCTTGTTCTGTTTCACACTGGTGTTCAGGTACTCGCCTTCTGCCGCTACTGCGCCATCCAGCCCGTCCAGATAGTCCTGCCATGCGTCTATCTTGATTTGATACGCCGCCTTGATGGCCTCTATCCGCGCCTCCAGTTCCGCCACGGCGAGATCCAGCTCCACCTCCCGCTCATAGTCCCGCAGGTCCTTTTTGGCGTTCTCCAGATCCTCCTCGGCGTCCTTCACTTTGTTGGCATCCGCCACCCATTCCCACTGTCCGGTGGCGGCGTTGTACTGCCGCACGGTCCGCTCGTTACGGGCGTTCAGCAGGGCATCCTGCTTTTTCAGGACATCCAGCTTCAGTTCTTCCAGTTTTTCGCCCCGCTCGATCTCCTCGTTCTGCTTTTTCAGGGCGTCGATCTGATCCTCCAGCGGTTCGATCTCTGCGTCCCGCTGCTTCTCCAGTTCCTTGATGGCCGCCTGCGCCCTCTTGCGCTCCGCGGCATCAGAACTGCCGCCGGAGCCGCTTGACCCGCCGGAGCTGCTCCCCGCAGCGGCAGAAACGCCGCTTTCCTGTCCGGCGCTCCCCGCGCCGTCCAACACCGAGGATACCGTGGAGGAAATAATGTTCCCGACCGTCCCTGTGAGCAGTCCTACAAGACTGATCTCCTTGGCGGTATACGCCGCCTGTATGGCCGTCTGCTCCAGCTGAAATCGCAGCATCGCCAGCGCCTGTATCTGCTGATTCAGGTCCAGTTTCGTGTTGCTGAGGATCTTCGCGGCGGAAACCGTGTCATACAGAGCGTCCTCCGCCGTGCCTGCCGCTCTGGCTTCCTCTATCAGTGACGCGATCCATTCGTAGGTGATGCCCGTCACCTTGCCCAGAATAATGGAGGTATTGTCGTAGGCCGCCACCAGCGCCTTCTGCTCCTCCGTCACATCGTACCCCGCCGCGATGGCCGCGCGGATAGTCTCCACGCTCTCCTCGCGGGCGGCGTTCAGCTTCTCCAGTGCGGTATAATACTCGCCCGCAGACATCTCTCCGGCACGGTACTGCTCCTCAATCTGCGCCAGTTCCTCGCGGTAGTTGCGCAGCGCCACGATGTCCATGCGCTCGGTCTTTGCCGCACCTACTGCCATGCCGCCGGTATTGGCATCCATGCCGTCTACTATCACGGTGGCACCGGTTCCGTGAATGGCGTTCCAGTCCTCCCACGCCTTTTTCTTCGCGGCCTCCAGCTGCTTTTCCTGCTCCTCGCGGGTCGCCTGCAAAACCTCCAAACGCCTCTTCTCAGCGTCTGTCAGCTCCTCGGTTTTGTTGATGAGCTCGTCATATTCACTTTTTGTCTCGTCCAGTGCGCTTTGCGCCGCCTTCACATCCTCCAGCGACTTTTCATAGGCCCGCGCCTTTTCCGTGCTCAGACTGATGGCCACCGCCAGCGCCGCGAATATTGCCGCCCCGATGCCGATTTTAGGGAGTACAGCCAGCAAGTTCTTCATCTGGCCCGTCAGCTGTGTCATCGCCATAGCGTTCCCGCCGATGGCAGAAGTCAGCGTACCAAAGAACGTGCCGATGGCAGTTTGTGTCATCAGCGCCGTAAGCCCTTTGGTTGCCAGAGCTACTGCTCCCGCCAGGAGGCCCATCCGCACCACAAGCCGCCCTGTATCGCTATCCAGGAACTCCACAAGGCCAATCACGACATCCAGCGCGTCCTTGATGGTATCCGTCTCCACCAGATGGCTCACAAACTCCGTCCACTTGTTGTGGAGGATCTCCGTCTTGCGAGACCAGCTGTCCAGCGCGTTTTCCACTTCTTTGTCCGCGCTGCCTGCCGCATTGGCGAAGTCCCCCAGCATGGACTCGTACATGTCCCAGTTCTGTATCAGCGCCAGCAGCTGCGAGGTCCGCAGCTTTCCGCCGATGTCGCTGACCATCTCCATCAGCTGCTGTTCCGTCAGCAGCCCGTCCTTCATGCTCTGGGCCAGCCCCGCGATGGCCTTCATGGGATCAATTACGCTTCCCGTGGCCTGCGCCGCGTCGTAGGCGTCCTTGGCGTAGATCTTGATAACGTCACGCAGCCCCGCGATCTCGCCGGTGGTCCACGTCACGCCCTCGTCGATCTCCGTCTTGGTATCGCCGATAATATTCAGGAAAAGTGCCCGCAGCGCCGTGGACGCCTCCGTGCCGCTCCGCTGTGTCACCGCCGTGATGGTTCCAATGGCCGCCGTCAGCTCGTCTACGCCCACGTGGGCCTGTGCCGCGATGGGGGCCACCTTGCCAAGCCCCTCTGCGATCTTCGAAATACTGGTGGCGTACTTGTTGTCGATCTCGTTGGCGCCGTCCAGCACTTTCGTCAGCTGCTCGATGCTGCCCTTGTACTGGTACGCCGCATCCACGCTCAGTAGGAACTGCTGGGCCGTCTCCGCGTCCGTATCGCCCACGATCTGCGTCTTGGTGGCCAGCTCCGCCAGCGCGGACGCCTGCTCGCCGTATCCGGCGCGGCTGAAATTCGCCACGCTGTTCAGGTACTCGTCTGCCGCCACACCGTAGGCACTGGCAGTCTCATACGCCTGCTTCTCGATCTTATCCAGTTCTGCCGTGGTAGCGCCGGTGACTTTGCGGATCGTCACCATCTCGTCGTCCACGTCCTTCATGGTCTCCAGGGCTTCCGTGAAACTGCGCTTTACGCCCGCGATGGCGTTGCCCAGCAACTGCCACATAGCCATCTGGGCAACGATCTTTCCGAAACTCTTTCCCATCAGGTCCGCAAAGCCGCTGCTCTCCTTGGCCGCCTGCCCCACCGACTTGACCTTCTGCGCTGCCTTTTCCGCGCTCTGCTGAACTTTGCCGCTGGCGGTCAAAAACGCCTTTTCAAATACCGTCGCGCTCTCTTTGGCGCTTTTTCCGCTCAGTCCGCCTATACCGGTAATATCTTCAATACGGCTCTGTATCGCCGTAGGCGTATAGGTTCCGCTCTGTTGCGCCGCGTAGGCACGGTAAGCATCGTTGGCTGCCCGCATCTGCGCCGCAGCCTTCTGTGCCGCCCTGGACTGCGCTTCGAAGTTCTGCGTCACTTTCCCCTGCGTAGTTTCCAGTTTTCCCGTCTCTGCGTTCAGTCGCTGGGTGATCTGGACTGTCTCCCCCACTTTGCCGCTGAACTGCGACACCGCTCCCGTCAGTCTGTTATTGCCGTCAAAAACCTGTGTCAGTTTGGTCAGGTTTTGAGCAGTCGCTTTGAGGTTTACATTGGCCTGCTGCGTATCAACGTTCAAAGTTACGGGAGATCCTTGCAGCTTTGTCAGTTCGCTTTTCAGCTGCGAGAAATCAGGTACAGCCGTCACCTTAAAAATCGCCATACGCTACCTCCAATCGTCCTCTTCCCGCATCACGCCGCCATTCTCTGTCAGCCCCAGCGCAGGGTCAGCAGCGTTCATGGCCCGCACCAGCGTCTCTTCGGCTCTGCCGCCATCTATCATTTCCTGTACGAAGTTGCTGAAAAACGGCCTCTTGGGCGGCTTTCTCGTCCAGTTGTAATCTGGATCTCTTTTCTCAATGCGTTTCACCAGATCATCGCCGTCCACGTGGGGATCTATCTCATTTCCCTCGCCGTCCTCGGCACCGCTGGGCTGATACCGCAGCGCCAGATTCATACCGCCGTCCCGCTCGTCGGAGTACACCGTAGCGCTGGCCTGCATATCCGCGAGGCCTCCGTGGTCTCTGCGCCGCACATATTCGATAGGCTGAAACTGGTCATACACATCATTTTCCACGTGGTCTTGCAGGCACAGCCGCATATCGTCCGCCATGGTCTGTCTGGAAGCGCGGAAGGCATCTCTCACCTGCTTTTCCAGTGCAGCGATGTCCCGCTCAAATCCGCTGAACTGTCCCACCAGCCTGGATGCCATTTCCCTCGCCCCCTTGGTATTCCACACGCCAGGATGCCGCATCCGCCGCATCCTCGCGTCTGCCCCCTCCCCCGCCGCCTCAGCGGAGGAGGGGGTGTTTTTTTAGGCTTCCGTGACGCTCACCGCGCACTGGGCGGTGAAACTCTTGTCCCCGTAGCGGAACGTCACCGTCATGTCCGCGTCACCGGTGGTCTCGCCCGCCGTGATGACGCCGGTGCTCTGCCCCACAGTGGTGCCGCTGGGCGCTCCGGTCATGGCGTAGGTGCACTTGGCGGGGTCCAGCGCCACCAGCTGACCGTTGGCCATCACGGCCTGCGGACGCACCTGAGCCGTGCCGCTCTTGGGCACCGAGATCACGCCGCCAATGGCCGCCACCAGACCCGTGACAACATCTGCGTCACCGTCGGGCACCAGTACGTACCAGCCCAGCGCAGAGCCGCTGCAATCCTCGCACTGGCCGCTGACCACCAGCTCGTCCGCGGAGATGGCTCTGCCCACGATGGCCGTGGTGTCGTAATTGCTCTGGCTGCCGGTCACAACGGCGGTATCCGCCTGGAGCTTCAGGGGCACATGGACATACAGCCAGCCCCAGCGGGTGCCCTCATTGGTTTTGGCGTTCACGTTGCTGTAAACGGCCATCTGGGCGGTAAACAGGCCCACCTTACCGTTCATGGCGGTGGTTAGCTTGCCGCACATGGCGCTGAGCTTCTCCACGAAGTACCACACCTTGTACTGCTTACCGCTGACGGCGGTAAAGCCGCTGACCGTGCCATCCGCAGCGATCCCGTATGCGATACCGTCGGCCGCGATGGCGGACGCGGTACCCACCTCCTGCACGTAGCATACGGCCTTACTCATGCCATACTGCGCGGCGGGCACACCTTCCGTCACATCCACCTTCAGCGCGGCGGAGTCCGCCGTCACCACCTGGCAGACGGGAGCCACAGCATTGTAGGTCACGCCCGCACCCACGCCGGCCAGCTTGGTCTTCAGATCCATATTGGCCTGGGTGAAGTTCACCTGGATGTCGGCATCGCTCTCCACGATGGTGGCGATACCATTGCCCAGTCCTGCCCGCAGGGGATCACTGTTGCTGCTGGGGGTAATGTTGCCCTCCCGGAACTTGTTGCTGGAGAAATAGATGTCTCCGGTGGTCATGTCCGCGAACTGCGCCGAGCAGATACCGCGGGTGTAAAGATTCGGATCATTAAAACGGATCATATGCTTTTCACACTCCTCTTTGTATGTTGGTCGTTGTCACGCCTGTCCCAGATTTCGCGTCGCCTGCTCCATGGGCCGCAGCCCCACGTTGCCGGCACTTTCCTTTTCATAAAACAGGCTTGGGTACGGATTCCCCGTTTTCCACGTGGTCCCCTGTGCCTCCGCCACAGCGCATACCGCATAGCTCACGATGCGCTGCCACGTTTTTGTTTTTTCCCGCAGTTTCAGAATGGGCCATCTCTCGATGTCCGCCTCCTCCACGTGCTCCAGCGCCGCCACAGTGGAAATACGTTCCCATACGTCCCCAGACAGCGGCGCCCCGCTCATTTTTGCCAATTCACGCTGCGCCTCAATGAGCTCCGGATTGGCCTCCGGCGATGCCAGTTCAATGCCGTTCTGTGCTGCTGCGATCTCCCGCAGCCTCTGAAACTGCACCGGCGTCACGCGGTGCGTCTCCTCACCGTCCACGGTGAACTCCACCGCCTTCAGCCGTCCCATATCGTCGGGGTCCACCAGACACCGGAACATTCTCGCCCGCTTTTCCGGTCCCAGTCCTCTCCCCAGCCGCAGGGAGAGCGCCAGCATCAGAAGCGCACGCGGGAATAGTCCGATGCCCGCTTCGCCCGCCTGTATGGCATCATATTCCATCCGATAGAGGGCCGCCAGCAGCGGCATGGCCGCATATGTCACAGGGAGACTCTGCTGCACGATGTCGATGCCCGGTCTTGCCAACTCAAATTCCTCTATCTCCTCCACCGTGATGGGGTACAGCACCAGCCCGTCCGTCTCGATCTTCTCGTAGCGGCGGCAGGCTCGTTGTATGGTCTGTGAGAGTGCCATATCAAACTTCCTTTCTCACGAAAACCCTTCTTTCAGACATGGATCCCCGCCTGGGCCAGCAGCGCCGCCACGGCGCCGCCCAGCACAAGCCACACGATCTTTTCGATCACGTCGTTCCACCGCTTTGCCGGCAGATTCGTCAGCGACTTCACGTCTTTCTTCACCTCGGAAATATCCTCCCGAATGTCCTTCTGCTCCTGCGTCATCAGCGCTACCGACGTGGCCAGTTCGTTCAGAGCTTTCTGCTCCTGCGCCAGCTCGTCAATGCGGTGTGTGTTGCTTTTGCTCCGCTGCTCCACCTCCGCCAGCCGGTGCTCCATCTGCACTTCATCCATCTGCGCCGTCCTCCGTTCCTTTAGAATGTAGTCACGACGCTTCCTTCGTCGCTCTCCGCCCACGAAAGGCTCATGTGGAGCCTCCGCCCCACGTTGGTGCCCTGATCGTATATCGCCCTGGAACCGTTGTCCGGATGTGCATTCCTGTCGAAGCTCATCACCCCCGCACCGCCGATGTTCACGCCGTTCAGCGCCTCGATCAGGCACTGCTCGATGTTGACGCTGCGCGCGTAATCGTCCGTCCGTGTGGTCGTCTCATGTCCGTAGTTGCACAGGATGTCAAAATACACACCAATGGCCGCGGTAAACGCGCTCTGGGGGATCACCCTTCCGATATATACCTTCAGTACCGTCTGGGCCACGGTCTGGGCCTGCCCCCAGTATTCCAGCGGATACATCCTGTACCCCTTCGGGTGCTTTTTCTTCTGCTCCTCCGTATCCAGAACAGGTTCTTCTCCATCAAACACGATGCCCAGCTTTTCCGCAGGGGTCGGAAGCGCCTGCGCCAAAGGGTTCGCTCCGTCATGGCACAGATACTTCATCAGCCGCACCCTGGGCCTTGCATTGTCATCCGCCGGCACATACCCGTTCCGATCCGGCATATCCAGCAGGAAATTCACGATTTTCTTCGGCAGTTTTTCCGCGCCTCGGAATTTTCCATACCCTGACTGCACCAATTCGAAAGGGTAATACGGCGAATTAAAACCCACACCCACCGGCTCACCACCTCTATTTTTGAATTGTTTCACGTGAAACTTGACATTTTACGTTCAAAAACGTATATTTTGCGAACTATTTGTCCGTTTCACTTTTGATATTTTCAGGCACGCTTTTCAGCGCATCCGCCATCTGCACCAACTCCGTCAGGTTCTCCGGCGTCACGGCGCTGGCGGCACTCATGGCCATGCGGGCCACCACGTCGTTCATCACAGCCAGGTCTGCGCAGATCTCCGTATTCAGCATTTTTTCCAGGTCGCGGAAATCGCCGATCAGGTCGTAAGCCTTCTCACGCTCCATCCCCTTCGCGGCCTTCATGCGCTCGATGCGGTTCATCACGTGGATAACACCCATGCGGTCGTAGTCATCCGCGCTCATCAGCCACTCGTCATCCTCCGCCGCATCAAAACTCAGCCGAAGGTATGCTTTTGCCAGGATGCCCATGAGATAGCGGCGTTTCCGCTGTCCGTTCTCTCGGTACATCGGCGGCGTGTCCCCGCGGAACTTCTCTCCGGTGTTCACCACCACTCTGTCAATGCACCGCTCCGCGCAGTGGCTCACGATCTCCGCCTTCTTCATCAGGGGGATGTACGTTCTTGCGCCCGCAAAAACGTCATTCCAGTTGGTGTTCTCCATTGTTTCCACTCCTCTCAGACTCTCAATGGATGTTTTCTTCCCGCTTCGCCCGCAGCCCGCAGGTACGCCACTGGGACGCATTTTCGTTGCGGCAGCTGTCTGGGCAATAATATTGGTAGCAGCAAAAATCCGTCTCCCCGCTCTGTGCGCGGCATCTCAGGGAGACTTCTCCCCGCTTTCGATAGGCATTTTCACAGGTAGGCTTGCTCATTTACCAACCCTCCAGCGCGATGACTGCGCGCACGCTCTCCTCTCCGCAGCGGGCCGTCACCACCAGCGGTTCCACGCTGCCGCCCCAGCAGGAGATCCGCGCCGTATTCCCGTCTTCTTCCGCAGTGTAGGCACTCGGATCTGCACCGCCGTATGTCCACAGCACCGTGTTCTCTGTCTCGCTGCCGCTTTCGACGTATACCGCCGTCAGCGTAGTTTTCCCATATGTCTCCAGCCGCACCGCAGGCTCCGTCTGCCAGTGGAGCCCTCCGGTGCTCTCCGCCACCGTCACCTCATAGGTGCCGCAGTGCTCCTCGTTCTGCACCAGCACCGCCGTGATCGTGCAGCTCCCGCTGCCCACCGCCGTCACATTCCCTACGGGGTCTACACGGCAAACGCGCTCGTCGCTGCTGTACCACAGGTAGCGCACGGGGTGTTCCGCATCGCCGTCTGCCTCCGCGCCGTTCCGCAGGGATGCCGCCGTGAACTTCACCTTTTCTCCGATGCTCATGGCCGCCCTGCCGCCTATCCGTATTTCCCAGCTGAAGGGGTACGCATTGGCCACGCGGAGCACTAGGTCATCCTTTTCTCTGTCCGGCTCCGTCATCCGCGCCGTGAACCGCAGCAGGCGGCAGCTCTCGTCGTCTCCCGTGAATTCCTGCGCCACATCGCTGTATCCCGTGATCTGGTAGGCCATCCGTCCCATGATCATCCGGCTGTTGACATCCAGGTTTTCCGTCTCGCTGTTGCGCTGGATGATGATGTTGAAGTACCCCTGCATCACCAGCACCGTCTCCTGAAAGTCGTTGGCGTTGGCGTTCAGCTTCACATTTTCCACCACCATCGGTTCTTTCAGCAGGTTGCCATACCAGTCCAGATGGTTCCATGTGGCGTTGCAGCGCCGCATGATGCCCCCACCCACTGCGGAGGAGATGTTGGCGGGGTTCGTCACCAGCCATGTGCTCCCCATGGTCTCTACCTTGGCGCCCTCCGGTACATACTCGATGCGCCGGTCTACAAACAGGACTTCCTTATAGTTGTCTATGGGCCGGTCTATGGCGTTGCCCTTCTTCCGCGCATCGGCAAAGCGTACCAGCTGTTCGCTCCACTCGTAGAAGTTGTTGGGGTCGCTGTCCAGTCCCTGCACCCGGCACGCGGTGTAGTCGCTGGCGTACTTGCCGTATGCCTGCACGAATCGCGCCGTAGGGTCTCCAAAGTAGGGGTTGCGCCGGTCGTTGTACTGTGCGGGGCGGTTGGTGGGTGCCTGCGGTCTCTCCGCCATCGCGGCGATATTGCCAAGATTATTCTTTACGTCCGCCATCGCCCGTCACCTCCCCGTTTTACAGGAACTGGTATCGTCCGTACCCGCCCCGGCCTCTCTGCACCGTGTTCAGGAACGTACAGTCCTGCTCATACTTGTGCATCTCGTCCATCAGCCTTGCCCGGTTCTTCTCCTGCTTCGCGGCGCCCTCCTTCATATAGGTGCCCTCGTTCACCGTGTCAAAGCTCGCGTCTTTTATCTTCATTTGGTCGTTCAGCCAGTTGCGGAAGAACCGCTCGTCCCATACGCTTGCCACGCACAGCCCAAGTATCCGCTTCTGCTCCATTGTCAGCTCGTGACCAAATTCACCGTCTGTGTAAAAGTCCAGCGTGTAGTTTTTTCCCGCCATGTCCTGCATAGGGAACGTCACCACGCCTGTTTCGGCGTTGTAGCTCGCCCCGGTGTACGGCACCGCCGTCATGCCGCCCGTCACATCCTGCTCCACAATGGCGCAGGAAAACAGCTCGTAGCCCACCATTCCGGTGTCCACTTCCGTTTCTCCCACCAGGCTGTCCTCGCTGCTGGTCCAGTAGTAGTCGCCGTAGCTGGGCTGTACCAGCCCCTCACTCAGATACGCTCTCATCTGCACCGGCAGGGAGAATAGGGGGATGGCGTTCACCATATACAGGCTCATCCTCCGCAGGAACGCCGCCGGGTCGTTGGCTGCCTCCTCCTGCAAGCGCACGTCGTCGATGGCCACCATCGCGTGGTTCGATATGACCTCGCTCCACTTCGTCCCCATGTTCTCCCCTCCTTATGCCGGAATATAGATCGTTATCAGTTCTCCCGCCGTGCCGTCCGTCAGTGCCACGCCGTCCGCGCCGGTCGAATTTCCGCCCAGCCCCTCCACCAGCGGTGCGTTGCTGGGGTATGTGCTCCCCGACGGATACAGTGTCGCCAAGGGGAATAGCCCTTTCGTGATTTTTACAAAGTCTCCCACCTGTACCACGGAGCCGGGAGCCACCCGGTAGGTCGCCTCCCAGTCTCCGTTTCCGTACAGGTACAGGGCGTAGCCTTCACCCTCCGCCAGTGGGAAGCGCATCTGCCCGATGTTCGGGTAGGTGGAGTTGTTTATTTTCAACCCCGCTTTCCACTTTTCCAGCGCTCCGGGCGCACCATTGACTTGCATGAACCGTGCCGTGCCTCCCTCGGCCAGCGGCACCTGCACGACGGAGACGCCCGTATAGGTCACGCCGTTGATCTTTACATCTCTCGCCATGCGTTTCGTTCCTCTCCGTCAGGCTATCGTCATCACGCTGCCCGCCACACTGATCTGCGGCGTTGTCATCGTTCCTACGATGGGTGCCCCTCTTTTGTCGTGGGCGGTAGCGCCTTTCGCCAGTGTGTTGGCCGTCACGCTGTCCTTTGACAGGTCCAGCTTCACCGCGCCGTCCACCACGACCTTGTTTACGTTTTTCGCCATCGCCCTTTTACCTCGTTTTCTCCGCTTCTCAGGCGCCGATGGTCAGCGTCACGCCGCCGGCCTCGTTGTCCGTCTCGCTCACGGGGATAGCGTTCACCGTCACGCTGGACAGGCAGTTGAACCCCTCGTCGGGCAGGATCTCCTGGCTGGCAAAGGTGGGGGTCACAGTCTTGGCCTGTGCCTTCATGTCCTCGCTGCCGGACATGGTGCCCTCCACGCCCAGGATAGTCACGCCCTCGCGGATGTTGGTGGCGATGAGCTTGGCCTGCTCCGCCTCGGCGATCTGCACGGTGCCGCTTCCGTCGTGGAAGCCCAGGGGCACGGTATACACCTGCGCCTTGGTGGTGATGTTGCCCGCCACAGCGCCGTTGTTGGGCATCGTACCGGTGACCTCCGCGCCCTTCACGAATGCGGTCTTGCCCAGCAGGATCTCCGCAGCGGACGCGGTAGCGCCGGAGGTATCCGCATCAAAGGTACACGTACCCGTGATGGTCGCACCCGTCTTGTCGTGGGCGGTAATGCCCTTGAGCAGTTTGGCAGGCACCACGCTGTCGGCGGTCAGATCGATTTTTACCTGTCCGCCAATAATTACTTTGTTGATGAACTGATTAGCCATACTCCACATCTCCTATTGTCAAAGTTTTTCCGCCGGCGGCATTACTGACTTCGTACTGCGGTATCTTCTTTACCGTCACGTCGTCTCTCATGCGTTTGGCTTTTGTATGCAGCACAACAGGCTCGTCCACCTGTGGTGTTACCTCGTATTCCCCCTCGTAGTCGGGCACGATCTCTCCGCCGGTCTGTATCACGACATCCCTGATTTCGATCTCCACAACGGGCGTTCCCACTGGGGTCTTGGCGGTGTCGGCTTTTTCTCTCCCTGCCGCAAACTGCTGCAGCGCCATTTACATCACCCCTTTGGACCGGCTTGCGGAGACATATATGGTCTTGCCCTTCGCCCCCACCACGCTCTCGTCGTTGAATTTTATCCTCGCCTGTACCGGAGGCGTCCTCCCGGCCTTAAAGGCGAAGGTCTGCTCCTGTGTCAGAGGAAATAGCCACTGTCCGTTTTCCTCGTCGTAGCGCACCACGCCGGGGTACGTCCTCGTCAGGTTCCCTATGGTGATCTCCAGCCGCAGTACCATCTCCGGCGTTATCAGCAGTTCCCCCTGCCGCAGTACAATGGGCAGCGAATAGGCGTCGCCCTGCATCATGGCCGTTCCCTCCTTCCGCTTATATGCTCAAGGGCTTTCCTTCTTACTTGGCGTCCTTCTCGTTCATGTCCTCAATAATGGCGATGAAGTCGCCCTTCTCGTGGCCCTTTCGCTTGCTCAGCGCGTTCAGCTTCACCGTGCGCTCCCGCGTCACATACCGGCTGCCCTGCCGGTAAGCGTCGGCGTACATCTGCGCCGCCATCACCTTGTGTCCCTCACACAGCGCGGGGTAGATGTCCAGCAGCTCGTCGCCCAGCTCCACCAGCTTGGCAAAGGCTCTCTTGTCCAGCACCTCGCCACTCTTGTAGTCCACGCCCAGCGCCTCGCGCTCCTCGTCCGTCAGTCCGCTTACCACCAGCAGCCACCGCTGCGCCATGAACCGGCGGTTCATCTCCGTCAATATGCGGCTCAGGTCCGGCTTCGGCACATAAAAGCTTCCCGTCTTGCCCACGATGTTTCCGTACATTCCGCCGTCGCCGAACTGCACCACGTTGTCGTCCGCCACCGGCGCCATCCACAGGAAGTGCACCTGCTCCGCGCTGGTGCTCACCTGCACGATCTGCGGCGCGGTCTGCTGGGGGATGTTCTTCAGCGCCTCCGCCACGGCGGCTGCTGCGGCCTTCTCGCTGGCTTCCTTCACCATCTGCGCCACCTGCTCGGCGGTGTACATAGCCGGCGCGGCAGTCGTTCCCGTGGCATCAGCCGCGTCCTGCACATCCTCCCTTGCCGCCGCGTTTACGGTGCTGCTCTCATCCGGCATTTCCGCGCTCTGCTGGGGCGTCAGCATCACCTGGTCGTCCTCGCTCTCCTCCGCCGCGATCTGCGCGGCCAGTCTGTTTCCGCTTTTTCTCTGCTTACCCATGCTTTCTGCTCCTTTCAGATTCATTTCATGGTCTTTGTTTTATCTTTGCCGCAGCACGTCAAGGCTCCCGCCGCTGCCCCGCTTACACGTCGGCGTGCTGCATACCCGCGGCTTTACCGCACATCCTTATGGCGGAAGCGGCAGGGTTCGAACCTGCAGCCCACGGATTAACAGTCCGTTGCTCTGCCGACTGAGCTACGCTTCCGTATGGGGCTTGTGCCCCCCCATAAACTCCCTTCCGGGCGAAAACGATTCAACGTTTTCATCTAAATGTCTCCCCTGGGCCACATCGTGGAGAGGTGCGGGGAGTCCTATGGCACGGACGCGAGGACTCGAACCCCGAACTGCGGTTTTGGAGATCGCCGTTTTCCCGGTTAAACTAAATCCGCATATTCGGGGAGGGGCTTTCGCCCCTTCCCCGGTGTGGTTTTCCTTACACGGTGAAGTGCGCGATCTTGGACGCGAACGTGGCCACAGAGTCCAGGGCGATGGTCAGGTTCAGGCCAATCTCGAAATCCCCGGTGCGGGTGGGATCCATCTCAATAGAGATGGGCGTGCCGCTGGTGTAGCCGATGGTCAGCGGCTTTCTGCCGTTGCCAGCCAGCATCCAGATGTCGTTCTCGCTGAGCATGGTCTCCACGGTGGTGTTCTGGGTGCCGGGGATGATAACGTCCCGCATGGGCATCAGGCGCACCGCCATGAACTCGCCCAGGTAGCCGGCCTTGGTGTAGTCGGCGCCCAGCAGCGTGGCGATAGCGGCATCCATGTTCACGTTGGTGGAGCCGGTCACGGTGTTGGGCAGCACCTTGCTCAGGGCCACGATGCCGCCGGTGGCAAACACGTCGGAGATGGTGGTGTTGTTCAGCGCGGCGATCTTGTTGGCGCCCTTCACCCAGTTCTGGTTGTTGAATGTGAAGTTCAGGTTGGTGGGGATCAGGCTGGTGTCCTCCGTGGCGGTGGTCATGGCCTCGTTCCACATACCCATGGTCTTGGCGTACATACCCGCCACCATGTTTGCGAAGAAAACGCCGAAGTCCATGTTCGTGCCCACCAGCTGCATCCACTTGGCAGTGATCCAGCAGCTCTTGGGGGTGGGGTTCAGCGTGTAATCGCGGGAATAGAAGCGGTTACGCGGCACGCTGCGGCTGGCGCCCCAGCTGGAGTCCTGGAAAACGGGGATGTCGTTGCTGCCGATGCTCACGGCGTAGGTCTGGCCCAGCTCGATCTCCACGGTCTCGGCGAAGTCGCTCAGCGCCTCGGAGTACACGGCGGGCAGAATGGGGATGATGACCTCCTGCCAAATGCCCTGCAGCACGGCGTAGAACCGTGCGTTGCCGTAATACTCACCGCCATTGCGCTTGAACTCCTCCCAGCTCTCGGGGGCCTTCTTGCCGGTGCTGGCGCAGGCCAGCTTGGCGGCGTACAGCAGGCTCTCCCGCTGGAACTGCTCGTTCAGCTGCTTGTAGCCCCGGTCGTTCATGGTGCGCTGCACGGGGGTGTTCTGTCCTTTGGCGCTCAGAATGGCCATCTTGCCCTTCAGGGCGTGTTCATAAAACAGCACGCGGCCCTTGGCCACGATGTCCTCGCGCTGGTCGTTTCCATTGATGGCGAAAACCTCGTTGGAAACGCTGTTCAGGTTCAGCTTTGCCATTTCTTACTCACTCTCCTCTCTTGTCACGCGGTCACGGTGCTGACCTTGCAGGCCCACACGTCGTAGTACACGAAGCTCTGCCCAGCGCCCTCGGTGAAGTTGCCGGTGCCCTTCAGCTTGAAGTAGATGGCACCGGTAGCGGTGGGGGCGGCAGCGGCGGGCACCAGCAGGCCGTTGGCGATGGTGAAGATGGTGTTCTCGCCGATGGCGCCGTTCACGTTGCCCTCGCCGAAGCGGTAGGCGTGCTTGCCGTCAAACACGATCTCAGTGAAGGTGCCATCCCGGCCGGCGGGAACGCCCAGTCCCAGCGTGGCGGTGCCCACGGCGTAGTTGTTGCCGTTGCGTCCGCCCAGCATGGGCCACTCGTAGGTGTTGCAGGCGTACACGCCGGTGTCTGCGTTGGCGGCAGCGCCCGCAGCTGTCATGTAAAAGGCGTTCTCGTTCTTGATGCCCTTGAAGCCCGCACAGGGCAGCTGCTCGCCGCGTACCACCAGCAGACCTGCGGAGCAGTCCGCATCCGCCTCAGACGCCTGATAGCGTCCCGTGATGTTGCACAGTTCGTTGAACTCGTTGTTGGTGATCCGCGGCTCAAACGCGGTTTTCTCGATGTATGCCATGTTTGTTCACTCTCCTTTTCGTTTTACTTGCCGGCGTCGATGCCCCACTTGTTCAGCAGAGCGTCCACACCCTCGCTTCCCTCGCCGCTGTTGCCGGCGATGTGCTGCCAGGCGTAGGTGGTCTTGCGCTTCTGTGCGCTGCGTTTGTCGCTCTCCATCACGGCCTCGCCGCACACGGCCAGCACCGCCTCGCGCACCAGCTTCTCGCCCAGCCACGCGCCGTCCTTGTCGCAGCTGTTGGCGTACAGTCCTGCCTCGATGTTCTCGTTCACGGCCTTGATGGCGTCCTCCGCCACCTTTTCCTCGCGGTTGGCGTTGAAAGCCTCCAGCGTAGCCTTGGCGGAAGCCTTGCAGGCGCTCAGCCGGCGCTTGCTCTCCGCTTCCTGCATGGCGCTGATCTGCTCATTGGCGGCTTCCAGTTTGGCGTTCAGGCTTTTCACCTCGCCGTCGGTCTCCTTCACGGAGGCCACGGTGTAGTCCACCACGTCCGCCACGTCGGCGTTCAGTTCCACCTTTCCCACGCTCAGCACGATGTGCGCCGCGCAGGGCATGATCTTGCTGGCGATCACCTCTCCGTTGTCGTCAGCGTTAAAGGTGTAGCCGAAAAGATTGCCGGAAGCGTCCAGCAGTGCCACGTTCAGACCGTCCTCGCTCATGGAGAGCACCTTGTGGTTGGGGAACTTGGTCTGCATCTGCTCCATCGCTCTCTTGTTCATGTTGCTTTTCACTCCTTTTTTTATGTTTTTGTCGGGTTCGTTGCCCTCGCTGCCCTCTGCGGCTGTGTGCAGCGATGCGGCCCGCAGCTTCAATTCCTTAAATTCCTCCTGCATGGCCGCCAGTTTTGCGATGCTCGCACCCGGTATCGCCGGGTTTACCCTGTCGCCCAGAATGGTCACGCCTATGCCCGACCATTTGGTAAACACGTCCACATCGCCCTCTTTGTGGCTCTCCGACACCATTGTCTCGGCGGAAACGTCCATCGTGCCCTGTTCCACGATCTTCCGCGTCAGCTCCGGGGCGTAAAAAGCAAATAGCCGACCCTTCGCTCTGAGCCATGTATGACCGCCCCTCTCCACAAGGGTAAAGTCCTTTTCGTCGTCGGACAGCGTTCCCACGATGCGCTCCGCCGTCCCCTCCATGAAGGATTGGTACTCCTCCCCGGTCTTTGGATCCCGGCGCTTGCTCATGTTGTGTCCGTCCCCCACCTGCTGCCCCACATAGGCGATCAGAATGGGCTGCCCGATGAAGGTCTTGTAGTAGTCCCGCAGGTTGCGGTAGTCCCACTTGTTCCGGTTCTCGCCTTCGCGCATGACCCACAGCTCCACGCCGAACTCATACTCGTTCAGCTTCTGCATCACCTGTAGGGTGCCGCTGGCGCTCACATTCTTGGGCAGTGCCTTGGTTTTCAGCGAGCTCATTCGTCCTCACCGCCTTCAAACAGTTCTCTGCACCAACTGTCAAAGGTGGCGCGGCTCATTTCACCGTTGTCCCACATGGTCCAGGCGTCCAGCAGCTTCCGCCGGTCGTCGGTGTTTGCGATCTGCAGTTCCTCCGCCTTCAGCGACAGGGCGTTGAACTCCCCATCCGCCGTGGCGCGGATAAATCCGCCCAGTGCCTCGTTGACACCGTCCACAATGGCCACGCACACCTCGAATACCCGGTCCAGGTCGTTGTCAAAGTCCTCGTCCAGCTCCGGCGTACCGGGGTACATTAGCCGCAAATGGTAGTCGTGGGGTATCTCCGCGAACTCGTCTATCCGCTCCGGCTGCTTATGCTCCAGTTTATGGATCGCATCCGACAGAAACGGCATACCCATGTCGCACAGCGCCCGGTCCTTGATGTCCGCGAACCACTTTTCCGCGTTGCCGTATGCCTCCATCACTCGGCGCATAGGCTCTCGCATAGGCGCGAACCGCGGGTTATCCCAGCTGGCGTATTCCTGTGCTCTCATGTCCTCACTCCCTCTCTCCGCAAAATGAAAATGGAGCCGCAGCCGGTGTTCTCCACCGGTGCAGCCCCCTTCGGCTTTTCTCGCAGTCCCTTTACCGCGATTATTCTCTTTTCCACGGCCACCGTGCCTACCTCATTACCCCGCGCATCAGCGCAAGCCTTCGGTCGCGGCAGCCGCGTTTTCTGTTTTCGTTCCCCACTGTCGCAGGGGCTCTCGCCGCCCTATCGCTCCATCGGCACCTGCATAGCCGTGCCTTTCTTTTTCTTCACCGTGTGTACGGTGTGTGCCTTTATGGCAAGCCCGTCCGCCGTCCGGCGTATCTCCACGTCGTTGCCGCGGGCCAGCTCCCGGTTGATCTCGTGCAGGTCGTCCGCTGTCAGTATCGCCGTCATGCTCATTCTCTCAGTCTCCCGCGTCCTCTGACGCTTCCTGCCCCTCGGTCCCCGGCGTCCCTTCCGATGCCGGTCTGCCCCCGGGGTTAATTGCCCTTTTGGCTTCTGGGGTCTGGCCGCCACTTCCGTTTCCGCCGTTTTTCGCTTCCGTAAACGTGGAACTGAGAGGTTTCCTCAAATCCATAATGCCGGATTCCAGCATCGCGCGGCTTATGGACATATCATCCAGCAGGGACATATTGTTCATAGCCAGATATTTTAGCGTTGCCGGCAGTATGCCCAGCGTCATATCTTTTCTCAGGCTTTCTCTCAAATCATTGTCCGTGGCAATGTCCCCGAAACACTCAAATCGCCAGGAATATTTCAGATTCAGCCCATCCATGATGCCCTGCATCATCCGCTCGTAGCAGCGGTATATCTGCTCGGCAAACTTGCTCTCTATCTGCAAGCTGATGTTCGCCACGCCCGCCCGCGGTTCGTCGCTGGTGGGGATCAGTGCGCTCAGCCCCGCCTTCGCCATGGTGTAGCCGTACCCTGCGGAGCTTATCTTCGTGGCGCTGGGCGCTTCCGCCAGCTGGTGCAGTTCCATGTTCCGCAGGGGCGCCGCATACCAGCCAATGCCGCTGGTGTTGTTTTCCGCCAGTTCGTCGTAAAACCGCGTGCGGAAAAGTTCCCAGCCGGCGTTGCTCAGCTTGTAGCTATCCGACTGCTGCCGGTTGGCATCATCTGCATACTCTATCTCCCCTGTCAGCAGAGAGATCAGCGGGTTCTGCACCAGCTCCAGCTGTATCTGCTCGTACTGGGCGATCTGGATAAACGACAGGAAAAGTCCCGTCAGTGGAGATACCACCGCCGTCTGCGCATCGTCTATCTCAAAGGGGTATACCGCGTCCACCGGCAGCGTCACCCAGTAGCACCATTTCCCGTTCTGATAGTACACGTCCGGGTCTCCCGGCAGCACGCCGCCGTCCTGCTCCGCTGCTGTTTTCAGCTCGGTAAAGCGGTTCATATTGATGGTGTTCTTCGCCGCGTATACATACCGGGTTCCCGCGCCCTTGGGCGGTCTCGCCGCCACCTGGGTGAATATGCCCCAGTAGGGCTTAAACAGGTCCCCGAACTGCGCCGGCTCACAGCCCGGCTTCAGGAAGTACATCATGTTAAAGGCCACGGTGTACTTCGACACGCTGTTGAACCCCACGATCTTCACCCAGTCGCTGGGCAGCTGCTGCATAAAGGCGTAGTTCACCTTGTTGTGGGGCTTGTCCACGCTCACGCGGGGATAGTAGAATACCTTGCCCTCCTGCACCGCCTGCCCCGCCAGCTTGTGGGCCGTGGTCTTTACGTCCAGCTTGCGCCGCAGCTTCTCCAGCAGCTTCCACTCCCGCCAGAAATCGTCGTTCTTCGCCGTGTCCTTGTCGGTGAACTCCGGGGCGATGTAGCTGTGATACGTCAGCAAATCCTGGTACATCTTCCGGGTGTGGAAAAGCGGATAGGCCGTAAATTCCAGCCCGTGCTCCACCTGCCGCAGCCCCTGCTCATTGCCCAGCGGGGCGGTCAGCATCTCTGCCACCGTATTCTTGGTAAAGTCCTCCGGCAGCGAGGAGATGGCCTGCACCCTTCGGTTCTGTATATAGGGGTTCACCCGTGCCGACTGGCTCATGCTCACCCGGCTGAAGGCGCTGGCCAGCGCCCCTGCCGGCATATTGCCGTACTGCTCCGCCAGCGCGTTGAACCGCTTGAATATCTCCGGGTAGGTGCCGCAGGCTACGCTCTGCAATTCACTTGTCAGGTTCCTCCGTTTCTCCTGCTCCATGCGCCGCCTCCTCGTCTATGCGGGAGCGCTCTTTTTCCAGCTCCCTCTCCCACGCGTCCAGCAGCTCGTTCAGCCGCTTCTGCGTGTCAGCCATGTTCTTTTTCACCCCGCCCGCCAGCACCGCCGCGATGCAGTCCGCCAGCCACAGCCGGTCTCGCTCCGTCAGGCGCTTCAGATCAGCGCCTTTGATCTCCACCGTCTGCATTTTCTTCGGTGCCGCAGTGCGGTACAGCAGCACATACCCCGCCGTTATCCGCACAAAGCGCTCCTTTTCCGCCAGCGCCACCGTTTCGCCTGTCACCCGCGCCGCGTACAGTCTGTACTTCCTTGCCGCCATTTCAGCATATCCTCCCGCCGCGCCGCGCCGTCACCGTGCGGCCTCCCGCGCCGGCTGCCGCCGCTCTGTGCGGTGCCGCGGCACGGTTTTTGTATTTTGCCAGCTCCGCGTCCCAGTCGCTCTTGTGCCGCACCGCCTGCGCCAGTTCCTCTCGCTCCAGTATCTGCGCCACCCGCAGCGCGTATTTCAGCGCCGACCAGATGTCTCGCTGGATGTGCTTGGAGATTCGTTCCTCCCGCATGACCTTGCCGCTGGGCACCTTTTTCAGGTTCTGTATCTGCCCCACCAGTTCCCGGGTCTTTATGTAGGGGTCTGCCAGCATGGCGTCCATGCTGTCGTCCTTGATCCGGTGGTACTTCTTGTAGTTCTCCACGCCCTCGTTCACATTAGAGCACAGCAGCTCCACATTCCGGTTTTCGAATTGCAGCTCCGCGTACTGCACCATCTCCGCGTCCGGGTCCGTCACGCCCGTGCCGCCTGCCTTGATGGGGTACAGGCACGGAATGGCGTTGTCCTGTTCCAGCTCCGTAAAGCTGGCGTGGTTCCGCACGCACAGCGGCGCAAGACCATCACCAAGGTCCATCATCAGGTTCTCCACCACGCTGGTGCCGTACTGCCATGCGTCTATGGCAAGGTAGGTGGCCGCCCCTCCGTCGTAGCAGAACCGGCTCCACACGTCTTTTACCCGTTGCGCCTGCATCATGCTCTTCACCGGCGGGTTCCACACGTCCACATACACCAGTTGCTTTAAGTATCTGTCCCGCTTCAGCCAATCCGTCTGCCTCGTGCATTTCACCACCACGCAGGCGCATTTCGCGTTCTTCTTGTCGTCGGCGTAGGATACGTCGTACCCCACGATATAGATCACGTCCTCCGGCTTCAGTTTGTTGCCTATGTCGTAGGCGCAGTGCCGGTTCTCCGCGATCATCAGTTTGCGGCACTCTGTCAGCACCTCGTCCCGCACGATAGGATTGCTGTCCGCCCCGGTGTAGCGCGATTCCATTTCGCGCATCCACCGCTCCGGCGTCAGCTTTGTCCGCAGCTTCTGCGCCCAGGAATAGGGCCGCATCTGCTGCAACACCACGCACTCCCACGATATGTCATAGGCATAGGCGCTCTCGCCCGCCAGCATGGCTTTCATGTTCTCGCACCGCGTTTCGTAAGCGTGGTTCTGCTTCCGCCCCGCGCTGGTAATGGCGTGATCCTTGTAGGGGATATAGTTGGGGTCCGGCTTACCGTTTACATTGTGCGTCAGTCGCACAGCCGGCAGCACCACCGTCGTGTATTCCGCGAAGTCGAACGCCGGATTTTCTTCCTGTGCGTACTCCTCCGCCGTCACGTCGTGAATGTTGTCACCGCGCATGGCGGATATGTAAAAGGCACTCCCGCAGTCTGTCTCTATCTTAAAGTCGTCCTTGCTCTCCGCCGTCACCCGCCACTGTCTGGACAGTGCCGGGTAGTCGTGTTCTATCTGGCGGAAGGTCTTGCTGCCTATGGTCGCCATTTGTTTGTATGCCGGGCCATAGTAGGCACTCTGCGTCCCCGGCCATACCAGCCCGTTCAGTTCTGCATACTTGAACTTCGTGCTGGTCTTTGTCACGCCTCGCGTTCCGGTAAAGGAAACAGAAGCCTTGCGGGCGTATACCCGCACCATCACCCGCTGCAGCAGTTCCTCGTTGGCAAAGTCCGCCGTCGGGCTCCTGAATACGTCCAGCGCCTTATCCGGGTAAAATCGGCACACCCATACCAAAAATGCCCAAAAGGCGTCCTCATAGTTTTCGTAGCTACGCTCCTGCGTGGGCTTTTTTGTCACCCAGCCCAGTCCGGCCACATACGCTTTACCCGTTCGCCTCGCCATCGGTGTTCACATCCTCTGCGTTTGCTTTGGGCTTACCCGGCTTTTTCTTCTTTTTCACCGGGCGCATCCGCACCAGCCCCAGCTTTTCGTAGGCTTCTTTCTCCGCCTCGTTTGGTTTCTCTGCAAACTCGCCCAGATTGTCCTCCAGCCGCATCTCGTCCGGCAGTTCTGTCAGCTCCGGCAGTCCGTCGTTCTGCCGCATCCGGTTTTCGTTTATCAGTATCATCTGGTCGGCAGCATCCCGCGTGTAGGGATATTTGCACGGCCGTCCGAAGAATATACGGAACGCCTCGTCCGGTTCGCAGGGCTTCCCGTTTTTCAGCAGTCCCGCCCGCTCCAGCGCCACCACCATGTTGTCCAGCCGCAGGTCCTCCACCGGCTTCGTGTCCTTCTTTCGCAGGTTTTCCGATGCCAGGTTCTCCTGTATCATGCTGGATAGCTTCTTGGCCTTGTCAATGGCGCCCATCTCCGCGGCGTCGTTCATCTGCTTTGTCCACTTCGCCACGTTCCGCAGGATCAGCTGCTGCTTGGCGCTCACCGCCTGCTCCCCGCCAAAGTCGGCACACAGCGCGTTATAGATGCGGTCAAACTCGTTGTAGTCCTCGCTGGTGTAGGGCATTTTCCCCGTTCCCTCGCCCCAGTCGGCGGCCTGCCGCTTGGTGCCCTGCCTGCCGTCCCGTGCGCTCTTCTCCGCGCTCACCGCCTTGGTGAAGTTGCCGTTCTCCAGCCCCTCTCCGAATATCTTGGTGATGTCCGTCAGCCCATCGAGAAAGCCCAGTTCTCCGCCTCCCGGCGTCCGGTCCAGTTTCTTTTTCGCCAGCTTATCGCAATAGGCCATCCACTTGTTTTTGCTCCCGCTTGCCGGCAGCGCGTTCATGTCGAAGGGCTTGTTGAAGCGTATGCAGGCATAAAAATAAGCCAAACTCTCCCCCACCGCGTCTGCCAGCTGGTTGTAATACGCCTGCTGCTTTTCCGCGCTCACCGGTTCCAGTTCAGCCATGCCGCACTCCTCTCTTTTAGGTAAAAAGAAATGGTACTTGCAGAGTCTTCCACTCTTACAAGTACCATTGTCGCAGTTTTCCAGAATGGTGAGGGACTTTTAAGTCCCTTTCTTATTTTTTTCTTCCCGGCCCAAAAGATAGTCCACAGTCACGCCGAAATAGTCCGACAGTGCCTCCAACGAGGAGGACTTTGGTTCCATCTCTCCTTCCTCATACCGTCGTATCATGTGCTGGCTCAGTCCGCACAGCTCCGCCAGCACCCGGCGCTTGAGATGCTTTCTCTCCCGCAGCATCCGCAGCCGCCTGCAAAACACCTCATTGACAGCCATCAGCCGCCCTCCCGTTCCGGTTCGCGCTTCATGGCTTCCAGCAGCTGCTGTGCTTCCATGTCGGAGATCACGAGTCCCTTGGCCCGCCGCGCCACGATGCTGGCAAGGCGATCCTCCCGCGCCCGCTTTCTGCTCTTGTAAAACGCGCACTTTCCGCACTCCGCACATACCAGCGTGTTCAGCCCCGCGCACTCTCCCTTTTCCGACACATACAGGTCGCAAGTGACCTTGGGCTTGTACGGCCTTGCGCCCACCACCATTTTCTTCCCGCTGTTCATTTCTTCCGCCTTTCCTCCTGCCACGCTTCCCATGCTACCCATCCGGAGATCACCGCCGTGTACAGGATCACGCTGCAGCATACGCAGCCGATGGCCGTTTCGTATACCCTGCCGTACACCAACAGCACCGCCGCCAGCAGCCCCAGCACCACGGTCAGCAGGCCGAATGCCGCTATGTATCGTTTCATCATTACCCGTCTCCTCCTTGTCCAAGTCCTCCGCCACCACGGCGTATTTTTTGATCTTTCCGTGCCATGCCTTGCTGACGATAGAGTGGAATATCCGTGCATTGGCACAGCCCAGCGTGGCCGCGCACTGCGTAGCGTTGCCGAAAGCCAGCACCTCATCCGTCCGGGTGTCATACACGGTGTAGTACATCCTCATGTCTTGGCTTCCCTCCGTTCGCCGTAGGAGCAGAAGGCATCGGGCGATTGGGGAATGGACTGCTGGTGCTTTTCATGTCTCGGATGATAGCACTCGTCTCTGTCATAATGCTTGCAGTCCCTGCACCGCACCACTGCCACCACATCGGCGGCGTCCATATAATGGACCTCCGCCATGATTTCAATGGCATCGTGCCCGAACCTCTTGGTCTCGTCCGGGTTATTCAGCCCATCCTCGATAAACTTCTCGGCGGCCTGCTGGTCTATATATTCCGCCATCGCAGTTCCTCCTTATCTCTCGTTCCATGATGCCCAGCGGCGTGTGCTCTCGCATCCATGTGTACACCCATGCTCGACTTTCCGTCGTGCCCATCGGCTTCTTCTTCGGCGGCAGTCCGCCGTTTTTCGCAGCGGTGGCCGTGGGGTTGTGCTTGTGCTCCCCCATTACTCCGCCCCTCCGGCCATTCGTGCCCCACATCCGGGGCAATAATTCGACAAAACGTATTCGTCGTTGCAGTCATACACCGCCTCATAACCACACTTCGAGCAAACGTAGCCGCCGATCGGGTCACGCCCTGCAAGCGCGGGGTCTCACCCAGTTATCTCGCTCTCGTATACCGGCAGCCACGCCCCCTGCGGCATTCCCTCTCCATCCGACTTTACGCCCTTGGTAAAGCCAAGCACCGCATCTATAACAGCCTTGTCGATGACCGCCTGTATGCTCACTCTGTTCTCGCACACCACAGGCATCTCATCCAAAGATTTGTTATAGTACGTTGCCTTGCGTACCTTCCATTTGCCGTCCCAGAAGTCAACGGAATAGCCAGTGCTTTTCGCCGCTTCCATTTTTGCCGATCTTGCCGCACCGGTTTTTACGAAGTAGCTTTCCCGCGTCACCCACGGGTTTTTGTATATCTTCATGTCGCACCGTGAGCTTTCTCTCCGTCAAACCACCTCCGCAGTTCGTGAGCGCAAGAAACACACAGTTCATAGTCATTGTCGTTTATGTTGCTCTTAACCCGCCGCATACCGGCATAAGTGACGAAGTTGACCGTGTTGATCTCCGCTCCGCAGCGGTCACACACTCTTTTTGTTGCCATTGTCAGCCCTCCCTCAGCTCATGTTTCGCGCTGTCAGCGCAGTATACAGTAGGCACGCGCCCAGCCATTGCAAACTGGTAGCCCAGTCCCCCTTGCTGGCGATATTTACCACCAAACTGCCCAGCGCACCGGCTACCATCAGCAGAGGGAAAACAATTTTCAAAATTTCCATGACTCCACCTCCTTTGGCTTTTCCAGTGGCTGATATGATGTCTGCGTGCCCTGCATCTGCGGCGTCAGCCACACGCACCACATGACATCCATGAGCGGGCTCCCGCCCTTTTTCCCGTTTCGTTCCTTAAAGAGGAAGTCCGGTCGCCACGTCAGCGGCAGCACGTAACTCGGCTGGATCTCGTGGAAGAGCTGCGCTCGCTTCGCCGCGTGCCAATACTGTGACTTCAGCAGCATGGCAAACGGTTTGCCGATCTTTGCCGCGTGGCGAATAAACTCCTCCGCCAGCGAGAAGGGCGGATTGGTGATGATCCAGTTAAACGGCGCGTCAATGCCGTCCGGGTGATCGCGTACTAAAAAGTCCTGCCCGTTGCGAATGTCTGTACCGTAGACTGTCAAGCCGCAGGCTCCGAGTGCTTGGCCCATGTCACCTTCGCCAAAGGCGGGCTCCCATACGACCGTCCCGCGCTCTATCCTTAAAAACTGCACCAGTGCAATCGTAGCCTCCGGCGGCGTCGGGTAAAAGTCGGACTGTCTGCGTCCTGTGGCGCTGTTGCCGCCAGAGATGCGGCTTGCCTGCATCCTGTCCATCACTCCACCTCCTGGCCCCAGAACTCGCGGCGGCAGACATCACAACTCTTAATTTTTCCTACAGTGGCATTTTTATCAACACAACTAACGTCAGCGTCCAAACATTTAGGGCAAGCTGTCAGTAATTTGTTCCTATCTCTTGGGGCATTAGGATAATGCTCCAAAAACACGCTCTGCCGCGTCCTGCGCGGGTGTGCAGCAGACCACCCCTCGACAATGGCAACTTGGGACGTATCGTCCAATGTTGACCGTATATCAACTGCGCAATATAGTTCATTCTCGTGGACCTTAAGAGCAGGGCACCTTGTACATTTATCACCAAAACTCTTGCACATCCTGTTACGCTCCTCAATAAACTTAACAGCGTTCATCACGTTTCCCTCCATTTGCACCCGTCGCAGGCGCCCTCGTGTGCTCTTTTGTACTTCCCGCAGTATTGGCATAGCTCGTTGATAAGAGCTTTCCTGTCTGCTCCCAGCTTCATGTTGCTGTCAAACAGCGTTTCATTGATGGCGGCGTACTGCTCGGCGGTGTTCTTTGCGCTCTGCAAGCCCTCCCGTACTTCCAGCAGCTCCGCGTTGCGTTGGATCAGGTCGCCTTGCTGCTTTGCGATCTCCTCCGGCGTGTAGCCGGTGTCCTCGTAGTCTTTTAGCCGCCAATAAATCTCCATCGCGTGTTCTCTCACAGCGTCCCCGTCGATTATTCTCCTACGGGTAGTGTGTTCGTCCACTCGCACATCAGGTACAGTCAGTCGTTCCATTGTTCTCCTCCTTCTCCGCCACGGCCTTGGCAAACTGCGCCAGTCCATCACTCATGTCCGCGATCTGCGCATCCCGCCGCAGTACGGTGTCCCGCAGTCCGGCGTTTGCCTGCAGCAGTGCCTCGATGTGCCGCTGCTGGTTCTCGATCAGGTCAGCGGCGTATCCCATCGCTTTTTCGATACATTCAAACTCGGCAATCAGAGGACACGCTCCTTCGCATTTCTTATGCTGCTCGCAGCACCGCAGCGCCGCCACGATCTCGTCTCTTGTCATGTCATTCCTCCTCCGGAAAATGTTTCTTTGTCACGGCGATGGGGAACGGCTCGATCTCGCTTGCCCACCGCGCCGTGCTTTTGCCGTGTATCCGCTCCCAAATCAGCGGGAAACCTCCGATGCCATCAAATAAGCTACCCAGCGTCGCGTCCTCCGGCAGATACCGCGCCATACGCCGCAGCATCCAGTCCCAGAAGGGCAGGGCGATGGAGTTGCCCAGCGCCTTATACCGTGGGCTGTCCGCGTTCTTGTGCTTCTTGCCCTTTTCGTCCGTCCACTCGCCGATGTCCGTCCAGTGGTCAGGGAATCCTTGCAGCCGTTCACATTCCATCGGCGTCAGTCGGCGCACGACCATGTGTGTGATAGCAAGGTCTGTGCTGTCCTTAAAGTCCCGTTGCTTGCAGCTACTTGCAATCTCGGCGGCGCGGTAATCTCCAAACCCGTTCATCTGGTATGTAATCAGGTTAATAGGCGTGGGCGTGAAAATCGTCTGATCGTTGCCCGTACCAAGCGTTCCGCTTTTCCCCGTCTGCACTAAAGCGCCTTTTCCTCCTCCGTCACAGCCCCCCCTGATGCGGACTGCATAAGAAGCACCGCTTTCAGCCGCTCCGGCAGATCCTTCCCCCGCCGCTCTGCTCGCCGCAGGATGCCAAGACACGCTTTCGCGGTCAAATTGTATTTGGGCAGCGGATTCACCTCCAAAATCTGCGACAACCGAGATTCTTCGGCGACGCTGTGGGGTCCCCAGACGGATAACATTTCCTGTACAGCTGTCTCGGATGGTTTTTCCCCAGTCCTTAGCGTCGTGAGTTCGCCACGCGATAGACCACCCATCACCGTCAATGGCTCCTGCTTTTGTCCATTTTTGCTTGTCCGGCAGTCCAGATAAAGAAAATCCTGGTTCTGCGATACGCGCAATTTCTTCCAGCACGGCGTGGAAGTCTCGTCCTCTGTTGCTGCTGAATGCTCCGACCACGTTTTCCCACACGAGATACCGAGGTCGGACCATGTTACCTGTCCGTCCATTCCGTTTGTCCTCCGCTCTCATTTCTTTTACGATGCGCACCTGCTCCATAAACAGGCCGCTTCGCGCTCCCGCCAAACCGGCGCGTTTCCCAGCGATGGATAGATCTTGACAGGGGCTTCCGCCCGTCGCCACCCATACCGGTTCGATCTCCGCGCCGGTGATTTTCGTTATATCTCCGAGATGGATCATGGTGTTTCCCTCCGTTCTCCGAGGGAGCAAAAGTCATCAGACTGCACCCGATGCCAACCGCGCCCCCAAATCGCGCAGAAAAGGCCGCGCCCTTCGTGGTCATCCACTTCTTTACAGTGTTCACAATCGCTGCACCGCACCCCGGTCATTACATCCACGGTGGGGCAAGCGTCAATCACACCGCTTACTTCGTCAAGCGGGCAAAGTACGGCGAACTCGTTGTCATACAGCATATCCACCAGTTTGTCCGCATCAATCAACCGCATTTCATCCTCCCTAATCTCCAAACACCAGGCCGCACTCGTCCTTCAGCACGTCCTTGATGTGCTTGCGCTTGATGCGGCCTTCGTTGATTTCCTGCGTGATTTTTTCCAGGCACTCGTATAGGTACGCGATACTCAACGTGTCGCGGCTGTCCGGCGTCTCCTCCTGGACGTGCCATCCGCACTTGTCGATGAGCGCCATCGCCACCATGTCCATGCACTCCTGCGTACCTCGGCGCTTACCGTCCATAAAAATCCGGTCGTCCCGGCTCAAATGCTGCTTGCCCATCAGCCCGCCTCCCCGTCGCACCGGCGCAGGCGCAGGCTCTCTGCCAGATCACCTTTTTTGTCGTATCTCTCGCGCAGGCAGTTGCTGCACTCCGGCTTCGTACATGTCAGGCACTTCTCGATGTCCGCCATATTTTCGCCTCTGGGCAGCTGCGCCGCATCTGGGGCAAACCGCCCCCCTCTGCGAAGGTTCCCCTCCATCCTATCCGCCGAAAACCACGGCAGCACGCTTCCCTGTGCCATGCGGAGCATCCGCGGCAGTGCTGTGCTTCCTGTCATGTTCCTTAAACCTCCCTCACGCTGATGCCATGGATATACAGCATCAGTTTTCTTTTCATCACGAATACCCTGTATGTGGCGCTGGCGGTGTCACGAAAGCCCTTGGAGTCCTCCACCACCGTCTCGCCGTCTTTCTGGTACACAAAATCGGCCACATAGTCTACCGACCGCTCCTTTGTGCCATCCGGATGCACCTGCTTCGGGATCAGCGGATACTTCACCTGCGTCCGCAAGCCGGATATTTCGCCCGCCCGCTGCATCAGCCACAGATCCATATACCGCCGCGCTTCCCGCCGGCTGTCGAAGTGCATCTGGGTCCCATCCGGCATGGTCATGTCCACAGGCTGCGCGTTGAGCTTGTTCCCTTTCGATGGCTTCTTTGCAGTATCCTCCGCCCGCTTCACCCCTGTTTGCTGCATCTGCATTTTCTGCAGTATCTGTGTCTGCGCTTTCGGGCTGAATCGGCCTATGTCCTCCATTGTCAGTCCCATACTCTCCGGTCACTCCTCGACGGTGCTCGTATCCAGACGCTTTCTTCTGGGACGCCGATGGAACCGGTCCACCGGTTCCTCATCTTCCGTTCTCTTGCTCACCTCCATGAATGTCATCTTTGACCCGTCGAAATAGAGGTTCACATCTCCGGTGCGTCCACGCCGATTCTTCGCCACGGTGCATCCTACCTGCGTATCATCTCCTGGGTCTGTTTTCCAGAGGAAGATGACCTTCACTGCGTTCTGCTCCAGCTCTCCGCTGTCTCGCAGAGAGGACAGCTTGGGCTTGTCCGTCTCGTTTACCGTGCGGGACAACTGTGCCGCCGCCACAATGGGTATCTCCATCTCCGATGCCAGCAGTTTCAGTTCTCTGCTGATGCCGCCCAGTTCCAGATTTCGGTTTTCGGCCCGCTTGTCTTTTTCACCGATCATCAAGCCCAGATAGTCCACCACGATCATTTTCAGATCCTCGATGCCCAGCGCCAGCTCTCGGATACGGCTCACCGTCACGTCCGGCCCATCGTAAAAATAGATCGGCAGTTTCGATTCCACGCTGGCGGTATAGGCGATGTTCATCCACAACTCCTCGTCCGTCTCCGGAACGCCGTCAATGAGCTGATCCATGGTCACACCCGCTGTCCGCTTGGCCAGCAGGCGTTCTCCCACCTCTCCGGCCAGCATCTCCGCCGTGATGTGCAGCACGGTCTTTCCTTTCCGCGCGGCAGCCTCCGCCATCTCCATGCACATGGCACTCTTGCCGCACCCCGGCCGCGCTCCCACGAGGATCAACTGTCCAGGCCACAAGCCTTTCAGGGTCGCATCCAACAGCGGGAACCCCGTGTCGATACGTCCCTCCTTTTTGCCGGAGATGCTGTCCATAGCCTCGCTCATGGCATCCGCCATGGTTTTCAGCCGTCCGCCCCGCCGCGCTTTCATCTTCTGGTGGCAGATAGCCGCCACAGCCGCCTGCGGATCTTCTTCGTTCTGGAGCGCTTCCGTTACACGCTCACAAAACCGTTCGTTTTCAGCCGCTTTATGTATCAGCTGTGCGTGGAGCTCTGCGTTGGCGGTGGTCACGGTGATCTCACTGCACTGCCGCAGGAACTGCAGCGGCTCTGCGACCATATCCTTGATGGTCTCCACGCCGGATGCGATGTCAAAATGCCGTCCTGCCCGCGTGTCCTGCAAGCAGCGGTCAAACACAGCCCCGCATACCGACAGGCTGAAATCGTCTTTCTCCACCAGCTCGGCCAACTTCCGCACCAGCTCCGGTTTCTGCAAGAGAACACCCACCAGCAGATATTCCATCTCCGTAGTATCCCTGTGTCGGAGCATCGGCGCAGGCATTATCTCGTTTGCCATGATCGTCTCACTCCTCCTTCACCGGCCCCTGCTCTTTTACCATGTCGGCGAATATCTCGTTGAAGTACCGTTTCAGGTCAAAGGTGCTCTGCACTTTCTTCCCCCACCACGGGCTGTTCAGTGCGAAATAGAGTACGTTGTCCACCGTATCCCACGCCACACCGTTCTGCTCGTGAAGTTCGTCCAGCGCCGCGGCCTGCTTTTGCATCTCCGCTTCGGTGGGATTCGCCCTGCCTGGGTTATCTCGGGCCTTTTCCTTGGCGAGGTACTGTGCGATCTGGTATGCTTCGCTGGCGTGGTCAACAGTAGGAGCATCGTTTTCAGGGATGAACTCCTGCGTGTAGTTCCCCTCCAAGGTTTTCTGGAAGTTGTCCGGGCTGGTGATAAGCCAGTCGAAGCTGGCCACAAAGCCGCGCTTGTTCTTGCCTTTCAAAAACGGGCTGTTTTTCACGTTCTCAATGGCTTTCAGCACACCGTCCACGCCGTTTTCCCGGATGCGGGCTTTCAGCGCCCGTCCCCGCTTGGTCTCCGCCGTTACCTTCATCACCTGTGTCAATCCGGTGTCGTTCCATGCCGCCACGATGCGTCGGACATCACTTGTCCGACACACAGGCTCTTTAGAGCCTGTATATATCTCTGACTCTATCTCTGACTCTGACTCTATCTCTGACTCTCCGTAACCGATTTCGCACGGTGTTGTAACATCGTTACGCTCCGGGGCGGGCAAAGCCTTGCTTTTCCTTGCCCGATAGTCCCGCATTCGCTGGGCCGCAGCGCCTTCGCTGCCCACATTTTTCACCGCGTAGGGCAGGAAAACCTCCGTCAGGTCACTGGATGCCTCTGCCAGCCCGCAGGAGAGCAGATATTGCAGCGTGACCGCTACGTTTGCCGGGTCCTCGTCCAAGTCTAAGGCCAGTTCATCGGCGAATTTTTCCTCCAACCCAGACCACTTTAGGATGCCGTCGTGCTTCATCGCCATGAGCTGCATTTTCAAGTAGATGATGACGTATGTATCTCCTCCGGCTATCTTCCGCAGTTTCTTGATGCGTTTTGAGGTAAAGAAGTCGTCGTACAGTTTCAGCCAGAAATACCGTTTTTCTTCTGCCATAAAGATCACTCCCTCAAATGCTCAGTTCGTAGTCATCGTCTCCGCCGTCCTGATCCCACGGCAGCGACTCCTCCTCGTCGATTTCCTGCGGCTCCGCCGTGCGCTGAGATACGGCGTTCTGCGTCACACCGGAGACTCCTGCCGGAGATTCTCCCGCGCACAGTTTTTCCAGTTTTGGCAGCAAGTCGGCCAGTCTCAAAAACACCTCTACCGGCACCTGCAGCAGTGTTTCCAAGGCCCCCAGAGGTATCACATGGTCCGCGCGGAGTTCGCTCCACACTTTCTCCTCGCCGTCTCTGGTGGTATACGGTCTCTGCCGCCAAGTACCTACCACACATACCGCGTCTCCTTTTTCCAGGCACGCGCTGAGTTTTGCTGCGGCATTTTCTCCCACGGCACATACGTTCATGAACTGCTTGCTGTCGTAGCCCATGCCGTATTCCACCTTCGGAGTGCCCTTCTTGGGGATCTCGCCTATGCGAGGGTCCCGACTGACGGAACCAGTACAGATCATGTATTGGCTCCCGTCAGCCTTGCCCTCTCCATCCAAGCGCTTACGGACAAAGAGCGGCATTACTGCTCACCCTCCCCGAAGAATCCGGCGGAGTAGTCTCTGGCTTCTGCAGCGCTCTGTGCGCGTCTGCGGGCGGGGGGCGTGTCGTTGCTCCCCTTCGGCTCTGCGGTGCTCTCAGCAGACGCTGTGGGGGCGCCGGAAGACGTTCCCTGTTCTTCGGTGCGGTCCTCATCCTCCACCACGTGGCCGGTGGTGGGAATAACCGGCTCGGTCTCCATCCCGTCTCCCGCGGCGATCACAGCGTCATCGCCGTCCTCACTGAAGTAACTGCGTACCTCGTTGCTCAGGGGTGCGTATCCGCTGTTGAGAAGCTGGCGGAGCATGGTCTTACGGCACATCTTGTCCTGCCCGCCGTTCACGTCGTACCACGGCGTACCGTTCAGCAGCTTGCTCTGCTCCTTGGCGTCCAACTCGCCGTTGATAAGTGCTTTGTACTTGTCCAGTTTGAAGGCCGGAGAATACCTGTCCGCGTGACGGAGCAGCTTGTCCATGCTCCAATACTCGTATCGGAATGTGCCGTCCTTCAGTTCGAAGTAGGCGTAATAGCCGATGACCTTGTGGGTCTCACGCTCCTCGTCCGTCTCGTACTTGGCCAGGTTGATGACCGGCTTACCCGTGCGGCGGGAACGCCCTTCCAGTTCGCCCTCGCGTACCTCCACGCAGTCGATGTCCGCGTAGTAGCCCGTGGACATCGCCAACTGTATGTATCCCTTATAGGCCAACAGATACGCGGCCATGCTGCCGTAGGGCACGATGTAGTAGCCGTGGCCGTAGATCAGACCCATGCCCTCGCCCCGCAGGCCCGCGGCAATGATGCTGCCTGGGTCACAGGCTTTCAGGGCTTCGCTGGCGCTCACAGCACCAATCAAAGTGCTGGTGAACCGTGCCGCCATTTTGTCGTTCTTCAGCGCCCGCGAGATCATCTGCTGCGTGTTGGGGGCCGTGATGGCCATGCTGAAAGTGGGCTTCTTGGCCTGCGCCATCTGCGCAAAGCCCGCCTGATTCTGTGTTTTCATGCTCCTTCTCCTCCCTTACTCCTGCGGCACCGGCATAAACCGGATACCGTTCTTCTGCATATAGGCTTTCAGCCCGTCCAGCTGCCGCGCCGTTCCGAATACGCGGAAGTCCACCTTGTACTCGGGGACATTCGCGGCAGCGGGCATTTCGCAGCCATCCTCGTCCACAAGATCGTTGCCCTGCTGCGCCTGCTGGGGCTCCACCGTTCCTACGATTCCGACCACCTCGTACTCGTCCAACTCGCCGATGCACTCCGGCTTCAGCGGCGCTTTCTGCTGCTGCGCCGCCGCGTACTTCGCCGCAGCCTCTGCCTCCTTGCGCCTGCGCTCCTTCTCGGCGGCTTTCATGCGGCTCAGTGTTTCGTTTTTCACCAGCACCGCGCTGATGTTCCGGGTGCGGGTGTACTCCTCCAGCAGTGTGGTCTCAAAATCGCTGTGCAGCGCCCGGATGGCACTCAGGTCTGCGCGGCACTTATCAATGACCGCGCAGATGTCTGCCTGTGCCGTGCCCTCGGCGCAGGTGGCGTTCAGCCACTTGGGGTTGAAGCAGTCGTCAAAAGTCAGCCACTCCGCCATGTCGCCCACCACCTGGGCGAAGTATGCGGCCAGTCGGCTCTTTTTCTCCTGCTTCACCGCCTCCTCCATCGCTTTGATCTGCACGTCCAGCGCGTTGGCGGTTTCCTCGCACAGAGCGGTCAGCTCCTTGCACTTGGACTCGAAGCTGCTGTATGCCTCCAGTGCCGCCGCCTTTGCCATCTTGCGGCTCTCGTCGATGCGGGCGCTGACTTTGCGTACCGCCGCGCGATACTGCTTGGCCTGTGACATGCTCTCTGCTGTCACGGCCATCGTCCGCAGGGGTTCCAGGTTCTCCGTCAGCCACGCTTTCGTCTCGTCGAAATTGGCTTCGATCTGGAACTGCCGCAGGGGGGCCAGGTCTGTGGTGATACGAAATTCCGCCGCGCTCATGCTGTCACCTCCGCGTCGTACTGGGTAATGTACTTCACCCTGTCCGCCCACCTAACGTCAATGACGCTCTCCGGCAGGTCCACTTCGGTAATGATGGCCTTCTTCGGGTCTCCCTCGCCGCCAGGTGCCAGAACCTTGTCTCCCGCTTTCAAAGGGAGGTCAGTGCGGAACGTGTAGGATCTTCCACCATAGCCGTTCATCTGCGGCTTGTAGTACATCGCCTTGACGATCATGCCTGCACCTCCTCCGCACCGCAGTGCGCCTTGATACTGCTGGACATCTCTTCGGTCTCGCCCTCCACATCTACAAGGGAGTCTCCCATAACCCCCATCTTGACGAGTGTATAGGCCATTCGCGCAGCCGCGTCATCGGTGCAGTTCTTCTTGACGGCGCGGTCTACGCCGTCAAGGCACTGCGCAAGCATGACAATGCTCAGGTTCTCGCCTCTCGTTGTAGCTTGAAACTCCAAGCCGTCATCCTTTTTACGCCCATAAGCCATCATGGCGAAATCCAGGTTATCCTGCTCACACAGCACCTCGCCGGTCTCTGCGTTAGTCATCGTCATTTTCAGTTTCATCATTTGTCCTCCTTCTTGGACACGCTCTTGCCGCTCTTGCGGGAAGCAGGCTTCTTCTTATCAGCAGGTTCCTTCACCGCCTGCGCCGCGGCCCATGCCGCGTCATCCTCGTCCATCTTCTGGCGGATACGTCCATCCGCGTCGGTGATATGCTTCACCGAGCTTTCCGCCAGGCGAACCAGCAGCCCCGCCGTGCCAATAGGCACGTTCTCCGCCACATAGGCGGTGGCGGTCCCGTCGTACTTGTCCTCCTCTCCCTCCTTGGGCATCACCACTGCGCAGATCACGCCGCAGGCGTTCCGCACGAATACGCGTTCCTCGCCGCTGTCCATGTCCAGCACGGTCACTCGAAATGCCATGTCTGTCTCCTTTCGTTTTTCAAAGTCGTAATATTGCCGCAGGGGGAACCCCTGTAAGCACATTGTTCTGGTAGAAGCCCGTCTCCTGCTCCAGCAGCCATGCCATATTCGACGCCTGCTCCGTCCCCTCGAAGTGATAGGTGCGTATGCTCAGGTCGCCGTCCATGTTCTCCAGACTTGCCATCAGGTCTACGAACTCGTACCCAGTCGCCAGCATTTGGTGGAGTATCTGGCAAAAATAGTTGCTGGGAATCTGCCCATCCCACTTCGCCCACCCTGCCTTGCCATTGGGTGAGCTGGTTTTTATCTCCAAAACACCTTTCCGCCCGTGCTCGTCGGTGATCTCGCCGTCCAGTGTGGCGAATATGTAAGGCCGCTCCGCCTGATACAGAATGTCGTAGGGGAAGTAATCCACCGTGCAGTTGGGGTGCATGGCGGCGTACAGGCTGCGCAATGCCGGTTCCATCCGCACACCTCGGCTCACCGCCGCGCTGCCGCTCAGGTCCCTTGCTTTCTCTGCGCCCACTTTCAGCCGCCACAGTTCCAGTTTCGACATCCACGGGGACATCCCCACCACCGCGGCAGCTTCACTGGCGCCGATGCCCTGCATCCGTCCTTCCAGCCATTCCTCCCTGGTCTCAAAGTGCAGTCGCTCCGTTTCCTCCATCTCCTTCCTGCAAACAAAAAGAGCGCCGCCAAACAGTTCGGAATTTCCGAACCACTCGACGACGCTCCGCCCTTCTGCCAAACTGACTTATGGCAGGTACGCTATTTGGTTTTTACCTCTGCCCTGCTAACCTTAACGATTTTCACGCCATCCTTTAGGGGTATCAGTTCAATGCGAAAGTTCTTCGCCAGTGCCGCATTGATCGCCGCGACCTGCTCCGCTGTTATTCCTGCCATCTTTTCTTCCTTTCCCTCACTCAAAAAGCCCCAGGGCTTTACAGCTTGTCCACACGCCCACAAGGGCGAATCCCGCGAGAAGCAGCAGCCATAACGAGCCGCCGTTCTCCACTTCTCCGATGACGCCCCACGCCAGAAATGCGCTCACGCCCAGCAGAATCTTCCACTTCCGGCCGCGCCGGCGCTCATTCCGCGTCCTGCTCATCCTCAGCCTCCTCCATGTAATCCTCTCCGCACACGGGGCAAAGATATTCTCTGCGTGTTTCCCAGCCGTTTTCCCCGTCCAGGTTCTCTTTCGTCACGCAGACCACCGGCGTGTCAAATTTCACGCCGCAGATCAAACACCGCCAGCTCATAGCGTTATGGCGGCGCGAAGGTCTTCGATGGGGATGTGCAGTTTGCGGCAAGCCTTTTGCAGCTCGCCCAGCGTGAAGTCCAGTGGGGATTTCCTACGACGAAGCAGCGTGTGCGGCTTCATGCCCAGTGCCTCGGCCAGCTCCTGCTTCTGAACGCCCTCCCGTTCCAGTGCGCCGTACAGCAGCGTCACGATCTTGTCCTCCGTGGGATTCTTTGTGTCCAAATACGTCACTCTCGGCATACCTGCACCCTCCTGTCCATGACCGCCTCGATGCCACGGGCGGTCAAAATTTCGTGGATCATGAGCCGCCCCTTTTGCGTCCACTGCGTCTGCATGATGGTGTCGGGTCGTCCATCAGAGCGGATGATCTGGATGGTCTTGGACTTGGTATAGCCCCTGCCCATGTGCTTGGCGTACAAAAGCCACTGACCATTCACATTCCGCTGGATACCGCCGTCGTGGAGTATCTTGTTGAGTTTCTGCGCCGTCAGGCCGTAATCCACCGCGATTTGCGAGGTAGCCATTGTTCCCTTACTCTCCAAGATGGTGTCCACATACTGCCGGATGGGTTCAAAGTCAGCGATAACCTGTGCCTGCTGCTGGTTCTCCACAAGGAGCCGCAGTTTTGCTTCTTCCGCATCCGCCAAGGCGCGGAGGGCGGCGGGGTAATCCTTGGGCAGCGCATAGCCGCCGGTCTTGCGGATAGATGGCAGGACTTCCTTTGTTACCCAGTCCGTGAATTTCTCCGCCGTGGGAAGTTTGGAGCTAAACACGAGGCGGTACAAGTCGCTCTCCGGGATGAAAGACATTTCCGACTTTTGTTCTGTTGTTACACCATGTTGGTTTGTGGTCAAGGAGACCCCGTCGCGTTTCACGACACCCCTACAATGGCGGGAAATGGCATCGCGGGGGTTGCTGTATCCCAGTGCCCGCGCCGTGTCAGTGGCGCAGAAAAGGATAATACCGTTTTCCTCGATGGTGCGAATGCTGCCGAACTCCGGGTTATTGAATACCTGCATCTCGTTCATTTCGTAAGCCCTCCCCTGAGAAGTTCGTCTATCGTGCAGCCGTACATATCCGAAATCTTCAGTAACGTATCTGCCGAAGGCTTATACAAGTCACATTCCCAACTGGATACGGTTACGCGACTTACTCCAAGTTTTGCCGCAGCCTCTTCTTGAGAAAGGCCCGCCTTAATGCGCGCCAGTTTGAAACCATTTACTTTCAATTCTTCACTCTCCTAACCTTTTTCACTTCGCGCAACAAAGCTTTGCTTAGCGCGGCTTGACAATTTGCTAAGAATGTGATTTAATACAGTTTGTCTGGAACCATATTTAACGCAATCTTTGCATCACTGCATCCGCTTCGTATGCGCCTTGCTTTTCACTTCGCATACTTAGTATATCACTTCGTATTGCTAAGTCAAGGGGTTTGGGAGAGGTTGCGTCCGTTTCTATATTTTGCACAAAAAAGGAGCCAATTTATGGACATTACGACAATGCTCTACCGCATAGACTGCCTTGTAAAAGCCAAGGGGTGGACGAAGGAGGAATTTTACGCGATGGTGCCTATTTCTTCCTCCGCCGTTGCCCAGTGGAAAAGCAAAGGCCGTGTGCCAAAAGACGTCAATATCTTGCGTATGGCCGAGATTTTGGAGGTTGACCCTGATTATTTGCGCTGTAAAGACCTTAAGGAAAGCACAAAGCCCGCAGATCTTTCGACCAACGAGCTTCATGCCGCACTTATGAATGTCCTTATAGGGCTTTCCACCAGCGAAGTAGCAGACGTTATTTCTTATGCTGCAAAGCTAAGAGCATCTCATAAAGACTAATCATATCTTCTCTTGTCATTCCGTCCAACAATTTCCTTGCTTCCTGTTCGTTCATTTCTCTGCCCCCTCGTATGTCGTTTTGTGGAGTCTGCTTGGTTCAATCGTACTCTATGTGCGCCGCGGTGTCTACGTTCATTTTGGGGAATCGCTCCCCAATTTGGGTAATTGTCCCCAAAATATGGACTTTTACGAATGAAATAGTATCCGTTACCGATAGAAAGGGGAAAATCATGTCAGAAATTCAGGAACTTGCACAGCATATTCAGGACTTCCCTGCCCTTGTCCATAAAGCCAGAATGGACATGGGCATCACCAACGAGGAACTGGCCGAAATGTCCGGCATCAGCTATTCCGCCGTCTGCAAAATGCAGTCCGGCGAGCGCGATCCAAAGCTGTACGATGCTGTCGCGGTGATGAAAGCCGTCGGCATATCCGCCGACCAAGTGTTTGACATCCAGCCTCCCGCATCAGCTCCCTCCGCCATGCAGGAGCGCATCCACGAGCTGGAGTTGGATAACGCCGTCAGCTCCGGCGACGTGGTGCGACTGAAGCAGGTCAACGGACTTTGCACCCAGCGCTTGGATGCCGTTATCCGCCAGCGCGATTATTACAAACGCTGGTCTGTGTTTTCTTCAATTTTCAGTGCGATCCTCTCCCTGCTCTTAATTGTTTATCTTCTTTTCGACTTCCGCAATCCCCATGCCGGTTTCATCCTCCGAGACGGACTTTCAGCGTTTGCGTGGCTTGTGATCCTTCTTGTGCCTGTTTCTATCGGCGTGTGCAGCATTGTCGGATACCGCGTGCTGCGCGATACTGCAAAAAAGACCTCACTCCGAAAATGAAGGCGGGGTGCGGGGGACGATCAAGAGGATCCTGGACGAGCTACCGGATGAGGCGATGCCTCTTGTTGCCGCGAAATTGATTGAGATACAAGCCACTCAAGAAAAGAAGTGAGCTTTTCGTCCGGCATGGCGTCGATGGCGGCATAGATTTTTTCGCGCATTATCTGTCCCTCCCTGTACAAATTTGTGATATCTTTCTCTATTTTTACACACATTCCGTGTCGAAGTTGCACGAAAAAAACAATCTGTAAGAAATTTCCATGAAAGGCGGTGGGATTTTGCAATGAAATGTCGTTTTTGCAAGAGAGAGATCGAGGATAACTCCATCTTTTGCAACTGGTGCGGCAAGAAGCAACTAAAAGAGAAAAAAGCAGACGGTGCGATCAAAGTCCCAGAGCCTAAGCAGCTTCCCTCCGGCAACTGGCATATCTATCTTGCCGCCGAAAAGCAATCTGTCACCGAAACGACAAAAGACCGCTGTATTGCGAAAGCAAAAGCCGTCCGCGCAGGTTTTGTGGAGCAGCAAAAGAAACTGCCTGCCTTAACATGGTCTAAGGCCATAGATCAATATATTGCCGACCGTTCCGAGTCTCTTTCCCCCGAAACTATACGAGGATACCGAATCATTCAGCGAAATCGCTTCCAGGGCATTATGCAAAAGCCTATAAGCACGCCAGTCAACTGGCAAGCGGAGATCAATGCCGCACTTTCCGTTCTAGCCGATAAGTCCGTAAAAAACGCATGGGGACTTATGACTACCGTTATGCAAGCAAACGAAATGACGGTTCCCCGCGTCCTGTTCCCTGTGCCGGAAAAGCGCGAGCGCCAGTTTCTTGACCCGCAACAGATCATTGCGTTTTGCGATGAGGCAAAAGGTGATTCCTGTGAGATCCCCATGCTGCTGGGGCTTCACGGCTTGCGAATGTCTGAAATTAAGGCGCTGCGTTTCCCAGAGAGTTTTGACATCAAGAACGGCAACATTCTTATTTCCGGCGCTGTGGTACGCGACGAGCACAACAAAGAGGTTTTCAAAAGGCGCAACAAAACAAAGCAGTCCACCAGAATAATTCCAATCATGATCCCGCGCCTTAAAGAGTTGCTTGAGCTGCAAAGGGAAAGCGGCTACATTGTACGACAAATGCCCAGCACCATTAACCGGCATATACACATTATCGCTGAAAAAGCGAGACTGCCCAGCATCACGGAGCATTGCTTGCGCCACTCCTTTGCATCCCTTGGCTACCACCTGCGCCTTTCGGAAATCGAAGTCATGAGCATGGGAGGATGGTCGGACAGTTCTACCGTCCATAACATTTACCTGCACCTTGCCCAGCGAGACCGTCTGAAAGCGGAAAACAAGATGGCGAAATTCTACCGTACCGCAGATAAACTTCCCCCCGCCCAAGGCACAAACCAAGAGCAAAAGAGATGATTTTCGATATGAATTTCAATACGTCAAAAACAAACCCTGTATTCATGCGGTTTTTAAGCCGTTTTTCAGGGGTTCAAGTCCCCCCACTCCGACCATAAAAAGGAAATGCCCGCAACCTTTGTGGTTGCGGGTTTTTCTTGTATTCATGCGGGTTTTCAGGGTTTTGCGAAAAACCATCTTTTGCCGAAGCAGTCTAAAAAACGCCGCTCATATTCAAAAAATAATCAGTAATTTTCGATATGAATTTCGATATGAAAAACCAGCCCCGTTGTCGGAGCTGGTTTTCTTTATCTCTGTTCATCACACCACCACACAGTTTCGTGCCGCACACCCGCCGTCTGCGCCTCCTCGTGGGTCATTAAGATGTCAACATGGTTTCCCCTCACGCCCACGTCCAGGGCTATGTATGTCTTGTCTCCGATGATGACTGTGCTGCCGGTCGGTATCACGTCCGGGTCGGTCGCCACGCAGGAGCCGGGATATACCCACTGGCCGCTGGCGGTCAACACCCGGCCTAACTCGTCCTGGTTCATGTGTGCGTACTTCTCAACGCAGTCTGCACAATAGCCGGTAATAATGCAGTCCTCCAGCACGTTGCTTTTGGCCTTTATCGCCTCCCGTATACGCTCGGCCTCATCCGGGGATTCTTCTGCTATATCGTCCGCGTCGCTGTCTGCGATGGCAGCCGCTCCCCATTCTAAGCGCAGGACGGTGTTCGTGGCTTCTACCGGCGCTTTGTCCTCTGCATTGGCTCTCCACGGAGCGATCAGCGCGAAGATCAGGAAAACCAGCAGTACAGCCTCCAGCAGCAGGTGCTTGTGTTCCCGACGCACAACGCGGCGATACTCCGACCGCATAACAACAAACGGTCCGGGGCATAGGCCGAGAGCGGCGGCGCGTGTGATGTTGTCGCTCATAGCGTTATAGATGATTTGTTCCCGTTTCATTTGTCTTATCCTTCTCCTCATACAGCGGACACCCGCAGTTCACAAAATCAGCGCAATACGGGCTATCCCCGTTGCAGCACGCCCACGTCCATTCCTCGTGCCATTTGCAGCCGACACAGCATTTGCTTTTCATGTCCTCACCTTCTTACTCAGTCTGTTCCAGCTTGCCGTAGCGGCGCTCTGGCTCCACCCTGACAGAGTGAAACCGCAGCTCGCGCAGCGCACATAATACCTTTCCGGCACATGAATACCGATTTTGCGCTCCCCGCTGTCTCTTCCGCAGTGGGGGCAAACCTCCAGTTTCCCTCGCGGCTGTCTGTTGTACTGGTTCATGTCCTGTCCTCCGTTTGCCCGCAAACAGGCAAGACCTCAAGTTTCCCCGTTTTCGGGTTATAATACGTTTTACACTGACTCTTGAGGATACGGATACACCAAGCATACGGCTTATCATCGTCAACGACGCCGATGGGAAAGCCATCGTAATAAAAATAGTTTTGATCGATCGCCAAGCGCGCTTTGTTTCTCTGCTCCCAAACAGGATTCTGCACACTGCTTCTTGCATTGCGCGGAGGATTCCCCTCCAAAGGCTTGTTCGGCTGATACCCCTGATACCCCTGCCGTCCATGCCCATTGTTTTTGAAAACGAGGCCGATAAATGCGGCGAACCCGCCGATCAGAACGAGGCCGACGAGGACGCCCAAAACAGTTTCCATTATGTTTTCCTCCTCACATATGTGTGTTTTTGTCTACACCGATATAGTCGCTTTCACCACATCCTGACCTGCGCCGTATGCTCCGCAAACCGCTGCTCCTGCAGCCGGAAATATGTCGGCTCGATCTCGCACCCGACAAACTCAAAGCCAAGATCGTAGGCCGCTATTCTGCTGCTTCCGCTGCCGAGGTGCGTATCCAATATGCGCCAACCTTCTTTGGCGTACTTCTGCATCAGCCACTCGTACAACGCCACGGGCTTTTGCGTGGGATGGATGCGCTTTTCATTCAGCGCCTTATTCCCCTGCTGGGTCGTGCCTTCGGTGATGCTTTTCCCTTGGAACATACCGTTCCACATATACCGAAAGATGCGCACGCTGTCGTGACAGTTTGTGGCCGCCAACTCACAATCCGAAAAAGAACTGTTTTCGTTGCACTTGTCCCAGACGATACGACCGGGCGGGAAAACGACATCAAAGTAATTGCAGCCCCATACGATATATTTTTTCGCCACGCGCACCAACTCGGAAAAGTAGTCGATGCCCGGCACATCCCACTTCGGGGATATGGGATAGTCCCGGTGTACGCCGATGGGGCTGACCTTGCAGCCGTAATACCCTCTGCGTTCCGGGCCGGTGAAATACGGCGGGTCTACAATGGCAAGGTCAAACGCCTTATCCGGTAGCGCCCGCATATACTCCATGCAGTCCACGTTCAATGCGATCTGCGCGCTCATTCCATGTACTCCCTCCACTTCTTATCCAGCCCCTTCGCCCGTAGTGTCCTGCCATTCATGGTGTACTGGCGCATCCGAAGCATAAAACTTTCCTCGTGGCAGCGGTCGCAGTAACCGTGCGTGGCTATGTCCTTCATGCGGTTCCTCTGCTGCTCGTGCGTCAGGTACACGATGTACTCCGCTTCCATCTCCTTGATGCACTTGGGGCACAGCTTGGCGGTGCGGACCGTCCAGATGGCCTTATCCATTGGGGAGTTCTTTCCTTTCACGCATTCTTTTCTCAACGGAAGCTACAGCGCGGAGGATGTCGTAAGTGTCAACCCGTGAAAGAGGGTCAACGGTAATGACGTCCTTCCCGATGTATCTCGCATAGTCGTACTCCAATTTTGCCCCCTTGCTCACCTGCCATCCGAGCTGGAAAAGAACCACATCGGCGCTCTCCAGCATGGCGAAGCAAATACGCATATAGTCGGCCGGCTTCATACCCTCCGGCAGCTCCGCCGGATTTAGGACGGTGTGCCCCGCCTCCTGCAGCATGGCCGCCGTAGCCTTGAACTGTGCCTTATAATGCGGATTGCCTGTGATACGTCCTGCTATATAGATTTTCATTTCTCCATTTCCTACTCCAGTTTGTCCAGAGCCTTTCCGATGAGTTTCCAGCGGTCAACGCCGATGTCCCGCGCCTCCAGCAGGCCACGCCGCACCACGTCAGGGGCCACCTTGCCGCCGGTAGCGTCGGACACTCTCTGTTCCCAGCCAAGTTTCGTTCTTTGCTGGTAGGCTTGTAGCCGTATAAAAACCTCCCGCTTGATCTCCGCCATCGCGCCCTTGGGCTTAAACGGCGTGGCGGGTTCGGTCGGCTGCGGTGCTGGGTCTGGATGGGATTCGTTGCCATCACGCTGTCCGCTTTCCTCCTGTACCTGCACAAACGCGCCAATGGGGCGAATATCGTCCTTGTTGAGTATTTTTATCGCTGGTACGCCCTCCGGTACGACCGTATAGATGGCGTCCTCATTCTCCACGCCCAGCGCAGGAAACTCCTCGACGGCGTAGGACGTGATGACATCCTCCGGCAGCACCAGCACGCCCCGCACCAGCCCCTCTATGATATAGTTGGTTACGCCCTGCACTATCTGCATACCGCCCTTCACGCGGACAATCAGCACCTTTCGTTCCGTCATTTCTGTTTTTCCTTTCGCAGTTCATTTACAGCGTCTACCAGTTCGTTGATCTTATCCTGCATGACTTGCGTGTCTGGCGCGTATCTCATAGTCCCGTTTTCGGACTTACGCACGCTCCCGCAGTGAAGAATCTCCTTGGGCTTCTGCACTACTGCTTTCTCATTCTCCCACCGTCCGATGCGCTTATAGCCATTGAAGCCGTTTTCCGCCTCGTACTTGGTGATGCAGTCCTCCTCACCGTCCGTAAAATGTACAATCGGCTCATAGAACCCACGCTCCCGGCATTTCTCACACCGGCAGATGCTCTTGATGTACCCCACCCGGCCATCCACGGTCTCCACAAAATCTCCCTCGCGCAGGTACTCCGGCATCATCAACAGTTTCGTGGAGCTCAGCTTGTCGAGATCATCCTTTTCCGCATATCCGCAATCCCTGAGCATCCCCCTGATAAGTGCAAAGTCGTACTTGCCAATGCGAGTAAAATTCTGCGGCAGATCCTCTATATTGCCACTCCAGCCCGTCTGCGTCCCATCGTCCCACTTGAAAATGAAGCTGTGAAGCCGCCCTGGCCTCTGGTAAGAAAACACATATCCGGTAAGCGTTTTAGATGATGTGCCATCGGCATGTTCCAACCTCACATAATCTCCCACATGAAAAGTGTATATCATTTCTGCTCGACCTCCTTCAGCGCTTTCTCCGCCTCCTCGCGGGTGAGGAATACGGTCTTACCGATTTCTCCGGCGTTTATACCTGACAGCGATTGCCAAACAAACCCTTCTACAATGTCCCACTCGATAAACAAGCCGAACAATTCCACGCGGATGGCTCTAACTTTATACACACTGATCGTTTTTCGACCCGTTACTTCGTAAAGCCTATCGCCCACCTTGCAAGGCGGCACCACAATCCTGCCGTCTTTGTCAGCTTCTTGATATTTTTTGAGTTCCATGAGAGCACTGTGCAATTTTGCCATTTCCAGACCGCTAAAGTGCTCATCTTTCATCGACTTGATCTTCTCTGGTGTCAGCCCCGTGTCCTCGTAGGCGGCGAGTCGGTACATCATCTCTCGGACACCCGCAGAGTCAACCTCACAGGGGATTTGTCCAGTAGCGTAGGGATTTTTTGTTCCGACATAGACAACAACGCCATCAATCCTTCTCGTCAGTCGTTCCATCACATTTCCTCCACATAGCACCAGCTCAGCGGCGGGCGCTTGAATTTATACGGCTCTGCACCGAACCTCGTATCACGCAGGCCGGTGAACTCGCTCAGTTCCCTCGGCGTGTCGTAGAGCTTCATCTGGGAGATGTGCAGGCCGTAGCCGGTCTTCGACTTCAAATAGGCGTGCATATCTCCTAAGGTCAGGCATGATTGCCGCGCCACATCGTTTGTTGTCGGCTGATCCTCGCCTTTGACATAGTAACTGCTGCCGGATGATCGCGTTTCCAGCTCATAGATGCGGTCGCAGATAAACTCGCCAATGATCGTTCCGCCAACCTCCATCTGTACCCATTTATCATTGATGATATGGGGAACAGTTCCTTTTGTCCGGTAAATGTAGCACTTAAACGGCGTTTCCAGCTTCGGACGGGTCTTTCGCACCTCAATGCTCTTTTCGCCCCTACAAATCTTCTCGCACCACTTCGGGCGGATGCTTATCATAACGGCCTTGCTCATGCCTTTTTCTCCTTCCACGGTGTATCCACGCACTCCGGCTTCTTGCAGCGCATCTCGATTGCCCACAGCAGATTCCATGCCGCCGCCAGCAGGTGATCCTCGTCCTCCTGCCCGTCCAGATACTTCGCCGCGTGTCGCATGGCGCTGTCCATCAGGCTGCTGGTGGGGATGCCTTTATCGACATTATGCGTCCCATACTTGAGTGCCCCTGCCTCGCAGTGCCTGCTTACCTCGATGATCGCCGCCCACGGGAGAAGATCCATGCGGCCTTTCCCGCTGTGCATATCCCTCTGCGCCCCGGTGCTGAAGGTGGTACGCTCCCCGCTGTCCTTGATACCGCCCACCACGCCCGCTTTTGGCTTTTCGGCAGACTTTTCAAGAATCTCACGGATTGGAGACCCTGCTGCCTCAATTTCCTTGTAGCAGTCCGGGCAGTAGCAGTAAATATTTGAGCCGGATACTGCCGCATCAAAGTCCTTTCCGCATTTTCCGCATACGTTCATGTTTCTATCTCTCCTTTCGGTCGTTCCAACGGTCTGTACACCGTCTGCGTTCCCTTAATGTGCGGTATGTGCCACACACACCACATCACATCCATCAATGGGCTTCCGCCGTGGTCGTCCTTGAAAAAGAAGTCCGGTCTCCATGTCAGGGGCAGAATGTAACTGGGCGGGAACTCATCAAACAAAGATAAGCGGCGTTTCGCGTGCCAGAACTGTGACTTCACCAGAAACGCAAATGGCTTGCCCAGCTCCGCTGCCCTGCGGATAAACGCCTCCGCCAGCGAGAAAGGCGGGTTCGTGATAATCCAATCAGCCGCGTCAATGCTGGACTTCAAGAAGTCCGTCCCATCCAGAATGTCCGTTGTATAAACGGTCTCAAAGTACGTCTGAAGCACACCGGCCATATCCCCCTCACCTGCCGCCGGTTCCCAGATCACCGTGTTCTCCGGCAGACGAAGGAAATCAAGCAGTGCCACCGTCACCTCCGGCGGCGTCGGGTAAAAATCCGACTCCCTTCTGCCAATCGCGCTGTTGCCGCCCGCTATGCGGCTCGCCTGTAAACTATCCATTGTCAATACCTCACTCCGATGTAGTCCAGCACCCGCGCATAGCCCAAGCCGTCCTTCGTGGGCTTCCACAGGCCGTCCGTGTCATACGCCCCGCCGCCGATGCAGAACGCATAGTGCTTCGGGTGCGTCAGTTTCATGCGCTGAAATCTGTTAATGCCCTTTTCGAGGTGCGCCCCGAACGCGCAAAACATACACCCCGTCCTCTGGCATCCCGTGCAGTGCAGCTTGCAGTCGATCAGCGTCGCGCCGTAGTCGTTCTCGCCGTCGC
>ERZ1035027.59-NODE-59-length-71532-cov-87.554122_pt1 | contig 71532 bp, 82 predicted proteins | sample MGYA00520604_ERZ1035027 | MGnify/ENA primary metagenome ERZ1035027 (study PRJEB33766, sample SAMN09781743) | gut metagenome | biome: gut microbiome | host: Homo sapiens | place: Madagascar | study: EMG produced TPA metagenomics assembly of the PRJNA485056 data set...
ATATTCGTCACGTTCGCAAGCGTCCACTTGCTCGTGTCGAGAGATTTAAGAGAACCGCAGCCACCGAAGCAGAAATACATATTCGTCACGTTCGCTAACGTCCACTTGCTCGTGTCGAGAGATTTAAGAGAACCGCAATCTTGGAAGCAACCGCTCATATCCGTCACGTTCGCTAACGTCCACCTGCTCGTGTCGAGAGATTGAAGAGAACGGCAGGCGGGGAAGCTTTGACGCATATTCGTCACGTTCGCAAGCGTCATATTGTCAGGAAGCGTGAGCGTCTTGAGGTTAGAAGCAGCATATAAGAACAAGCTCATATTAGCAGCTGCCTCGAAGTCCCAGCCGCTGACGTCAAGACTTCTGATTAATTTGTTCCCACTATTACTTATCAAGACGCAATGCTCTCCCGGCATGGCGCTCCGCTTCCCTGCGTAATAGACAGCAGCCACTTTCGGACCAAGCTGTTCCGTGTTCGGCATGCTCTTGACATTTCCGTCATCAGCGTCGAGATACACGAACGCGTCCGTGCCCTTGATGGCGTTCTTTATCGCCTCCACAAGCTTGACATCCGCCTCGAGGTGGTTATCCTTGATATACTGCAACAGCTCTTCGAGATGCGCCGCCTTCTCCGTGAATCCCTGCTCCCTTTCGCCCTCAGCCGTCACCCTTTCGCCCTCAGCCGTCACCCTTGTGTTTTCTGCGTCAACCCTTGCGCTCTCTGCCGTTACCCTTGCGCTCTCTGCTGACGCGCGTCCCTGCTCGGCACCCACTCTCTGGCCCTCGCTGTTCTCGCGCACCTGTTCGGCTTTCTTTCGTTCCGCCTCAGTGCTTGCGCGTGTAAGCTCAGCTTGCACCCTTGCCTCTTCGCTCTTCACCCTTGCCTCTTCGCTCTTCACCCTTGCGTTCTCTGCGTCAACCCTTTCGTTCTCTGCCGTCGCCCTTGCGTTCTCAGCGTCAGCCCTCGCGTCCTCTGCCGTAACACGGGCGTTTTCAGCCGTCACCCTTGCGTTCTCAGCGTCAGCCCTCGCGCCCTCTGCCGTAACACGGACGTTTTCTGTCTCTACGCGTCCCTGCTCTGCCGTCACCCTTGTGTTTTCTGCGTCAACCCTTGCGCTCTCAGCCGTCACACGGACGGCTTCTGCCTCTACGCGAGCGTTCTCGGCGTCAGCCCTCGCGTTCTCGGCCGACTCGCGCACCTGTTCTGCTTGCACTCTTTCCGCTTCATTGCTTGCGCGTGTAAGCTCAGCCGTCACCCTTGCCTCTTCGCTCTTCGCCCTTAGTTCTTCACTTTTTGCTCTTCCCTCTTCACTCGCCTTTATTGCGTCGCTCAGCTCGCTCATCGCCTTATTCTGCGCCTGCGCCTCCTTTACCAGCGCTTCCAGCTCTCTGTCAGGCGGCAGCACCACCACAGCCGTGTCCATCTCCACCGAGTTCTCGCCCTCGTCGGTCTCGCCCAGCTCCGTGTCGGCGTCAGCGTTCCTGTCAACGATAGCAACCTGCTCATACTCGTTGCTTCGCCAGTCGTTGCCGAATATCTTTCCGCGCACCTCCAGCGCGTAAGTGCCCAGTGGTATCCGGTCTCCCTCGACCCTCGCCACAATCACGTTGTCCTCTTTCGCGTCAATGGTGTAAGCCAGCTCCAGCCGCCGCCCGTACGCCGAGCACAACCTCACCACGATGTCGGTGCAGCCCGGCAACGGGAACGCCACCTTCTCGCCATCAACTATCTTCACCACGGGAATCCTCATGGTGAAGTCATTACCTCTCACTATCCTTTTCATGTACTGTTTCCTTATTAAGCCTATTGTTTACCTACATTGATTCCTCACTCTCCCATCTTCACTCGTCACTTTTCCTTCCCTCTTCACTCTCCGCCTTCCTGAACGCCTCGTTCACGGCCTCGCCCATGGCAGGGTCTTTCTGCCTTGCCAACGCCACGGCGAAACCCTTGCCAAAAGCCATCAGATACCCCTTGATGGTGCGCTTCTCTATCCTCACGTTGTGTATGTAGAGGAAGTGCCCACCTATTGAGCTCATCTCGCACAGGCAGGCTATCACGCCGCCGACCCACGCGCCGAAGATGTAGTTTATGCCCACGAGCGGCAGAAAGCCAGCGCCTATCGCTTCCGCCACCATCATCAGCATGAGGTAGTCGATAAACTTGTTCAGGCTACGCCGCCACGCCCGCGAGCGGTGGAACTTATACACCGCCGCCAGCACCTTGTCACCTTGCTTTAACGCCTTGTCGCGCCTTAGCCTGCTCTCCTTGCAGCCGAAGCGGAAGTCGAGCATACATAGCAAGCCTATCGCTATCCAAATCCACTTGGAGTCCGCCAGCATCTGCGTTATCTCCGAGGAGAACAACGTCATGCCAAAAGCTCTTACCCCTGTATGCACGCTGTTCCCCGTCAAGAAACTTGTCTGTAATACCGAGCTGCCCATCGTCATACCTTACCTGTTATTGTCGTTATCGTTCTTTTCGTTCTCACGATTCTATATTCTTCACTCTTCGCCCTTCACTCTAAGGGAGGGGTCTACATCATCCACAACCCGCAACCAATCACGCCGCCAATGCACGTGAAAGCCCAGTCCAGCGCGTCGCTCTCGCCCTCATAGGTCTGGTCGGCGACCTCCTTCAAGATGCCCACCACCACTGTCACCATCAAGGCGAAGCCAGCGCACGTCCAGCGTCCCTCGCCAGCCACGCCCTGCATCAGCATGGCCGTGAAGAAGGCTATCACCAAGCCAGCCAATAAGTGCAAGTACCTGTCAGCCCCTGCCTTTGCCAGCCACTCACCAATACTCTTAAACACATTGTAAACCTTTTTCATAATCTCTTTGTCTTTAATCGTTATCGTTGTTATTGTCTATTCAGCCCACCAAGCTATCCTTGCCGCCGTGTTCTCCGCCACCCTCGGCGGAACCTGTGTCCTCTTCGCTGGAGCCCTTGTCAAAGTCAATCATCTCCGGGTACCCTGTGGTGTAGTCATAGTCGCACACCTCCTCCACGGTCGTCAGCTTCTCCACCGCTTGCAGGTGCTTCTCCGTCGCGTTCTGACATTCCGAGGCATACTGCTCAATCTTAGCCAGCATATCCCTGTAGGTCTCTATCGGCATCTTGTATTCCGTGCCGTCCCACATCTTCGTCATCATCTTCTCCCCGTTGTGCTCGTAAGCGTCCAGCGCGATGGCCACCGCCTGCCTCTCTTGCAGCGTCAGCCACATCCGCTTGCCGCCCAGCTTAAAGCCGTTGACGGCCTCTGAATCGTTGTAGCCGTTAATCTCCGTTATCGTGTCGTTCTTCGCGCCTTGCAAGTAGCGCGCCTTCATTGCCTCACTGTCCCTTGCCATAATCTGTCCGTTTTTATTAAGTCTATCATTGTCTATATCTCGTAATAGCTCCCGGCGTACTCAAACTTCGACACCAGTTGACTGCTCGTTGTGCGCTTCATGTACGCCCTCACCGTCCTTGCCACCTTGCCGCCCTCGTAGTAGTAGAACGTCTGGTAATACACCGTCTGCGTCGGATCGAGCACGCCCTCATTATCCACCATGTGCAGCTTCATGGGCAGGTTGCCGTCGTTAGGCTCGGTGTACCAACCATTGGGCAGAAGGAAATTCGGGTTAGGCCAGCTCACGCTGTTCGTCGTGTTGTAATAGTTCTTGGTGAACACGCAGCCGTCATAGATGTCGTAATTCTTGCTCGCGTCCGTCGTCGGTATCTGCTTGCGCCATATGTAGCGCAGGTCGGCCTGTTGCCCCTTGGCCACGTAGAGCCAGTCGAAACTCAGTGCCGAGTTATAATCTTTTACCGCGCTCGTCGCCAGCCTCAAATACGCCGTGTCGCTGTGTGCCTGTTGCGTCGAGCTTATCAAGCTCTGCAAGCCGCTCGGCCCGATGTCGTACTTCTGCTTGCCGTCCGTGCCGTAAAAGGCGAGATGGGGCACGCCTGCCGCGTCGTAAAACACCGCTATTCCCGGCGTCACGCCGTCTTTTTGGAACCACACGGTCGAGTTGCCGCTTATCTCGGTGTGGCCTCCGCCGTTGTCCGTCGTGGCTATCTTCGTGGCCCGCAAGCCGTCATGGTCTATCACCGCCATCTCATTGCCGTCGTTGTCGCGGAACTTGGTGTTGCTCGCAGTCAGCGTTATCTCCTTGATGTCTATGTTTATCCCCGTGGCGTACAACGCCTGCTTGTCCACCATGTCGGTCCGCTTCGCCGTCCACTCCGTCATCGTCGCGCCCACCTCAAGCTTCGGCCGGGCAATCTCTATCGCGAACATCGTCGCCTCCCAGTAGCTCGACGCGCCGGGCTCATATCCCGACCCGGCCTTCTGGCACACGTAGTACGTGCCGCCATACACCACCACGTCTCCCACGTTGTAGCTCGTGGATGGGTCGTAGCTCTCCTTGTACGTGCCGGGTCTCAGCAAGCGGAACAGTATGTGTTGTGGGACGTTCCCCATCGGCCTCCAATGCACCCAGTAGCGTTTCCATGCCGTCGTCAGCGTGATTCGGGTGTGCAAGTCCCCATCGCTTGGATTCCACAAGAAATCTAACTTCTCATGACTGCTTTCCGTCATGACGATTCCCGTGCTTGGATAGTAGAGATAGCATTGCAGCTCGCCGTGCGCGTAGCCGCTCGCCGCCCTCGCGTAAAACGACAGCATGCAGTCCTCGCCGACATTCAGCCCCATGTCCGTCGTGGAGTATCGCAGGAAGTCGTATTCTTTCCAGGTAGGCTGGAGTATCGCTTTCACGCTCGCGCTCTCGTTGTTGTAGCCGTCGGGGTTCACGGTCGTCTCGTCCAGCAACTCCACGTTTCTCGTCTTCGTCAGCGTGTCCGTGCCGTCCAGCAGGTTACCGCCCACGTAGTCATAGTCCTGTTCCGAGAGCGTCCAGCCGTTATACTCATCGCCTTCCTCCAACATGGGCTTGCAGATATAGCCATCAACGAAATAGTCTCTCTTCGACCTTGCGAAGATATTTATCTCTTCATACTCATACTTAGCATTAGATGGAACAGAAACCTTCACGGTAAACAATTCCCACTTATTGGCTTCTGATACAGAAAAAGTCGTGCTATAGCCTGTAGGACCATCATATCCATTAGGGCGAGAAGTGTCTATCTTGGAACCTTGGTATAGAACTTCCGCAATGAAATAAATATCATTTGGTGCAGGCGTCTTGGCATAGAACGAGAGAACATAGTTCTTCCCCTTCTCCAACTTGATGTTGCCTTGTGGCGAAATACCATTCCAACTAAAACCAGATAATAAGTAGATGTCCGTTCCTGTCCGTTTAGTGCGGCAATGGATGCAATTAACGCCATCAATGCCACTGTTTATCTCTATCTGTTCTAACGGATAGCCATCATAATACTGCGTCTCCGAACCGCTCATGTATTTAAATCCGTCCCCGTATTTACGGCACGCGCTTCCCACAAGCATATTTCTTCTGCCCACTGACTTCTCGCTCACCTTCAGGCTTATCTCTTTGGCCGTCTGCTTGATATGGCTCTCATAATATGAGAAGTCGGTGCTCGTGCCCTTGTTGGTAAGGTAGTTATACGCGCTCTCAAACTTCTTGTTGTCGGCTTTCAACCCACCGTTGAACTTGGCCACGTTCACCGAGAACGGCACGGTCTTCGTGTACGTCACGCCCGTGGCGTTCTCCGTGACGCTCACCGTCACGCTTCCGCTCGTGCAGCTCACCTCTACCGTCTGGCCGTCCACGGTCACGCTCTGCTTCCTCACGCTGGTTATCGTCACCACGCCAGTGTCAGTTCCCACCGTTGCGCCGCAGTTCATGCACAAGCCCTTCTTGTAGGTCACGTCGCTCACCTCCTTGCCGTCCCTCAGGCACATCAGCGAGGCATAGGCGTTATCCAGTCCAGTGGCCAGCCCGTTGTCGTCGGTGTCTATCACTATCGTCTCAGGGTCGCACAATATCTCGAAAGCACCGATGCCGTCGGCACCGTTTATTTTCACGGGCGTAGACCACGGCAATACGCACTTGCCGCCGCTCACCTTGGCCTGGCTCATCCACACCGTGTCCGAGACCGCCACCTCGTTGTCGGAGAGGTCGAGGCGGAAAAGACCGTAGTCACCGTTGTCATCCCCCGAGATGTCCTTAGCGTAGGTCACGCAGATGAAGTGCCGGCCCGCCTTGGCCACGGTGAACGAGTACGCCTGCTCCACACCGTTGCCCGATGCTTGGGCAAGTCCCTGCCCGCGGAAGGAGGTGCCAGTGGAGGGCGCGGTGTCCAGCGCCCACACCTCCACAAGGTCGTAGTTCTGCTCCGAGTAGGCCTTTATCTCCACGTCCACCGTGGTATTGTCGTATTGCGTGGTGAACGACACCTTCATCAGAGCGTAGCCATAGTTGACGCTCAGGCCGCTCGGCGACTTCATCCACGTCCGCCCGCCGTCCTCGGCCTCCGCCCACTCCTTGGCTGTCGCATCCGTTCCCTTGTTGGTGCCGTCATACGTGCCGCTCTCGTAGCCGCCGTACCTCACGTCAGTCACCTTCTCCCCGGCCGTGGCCGCGTCGGGCGAGAGGCTCCATCCGTCGCCGGGGTATTCTGGGTCGGTGCCCGTGGGCGCGTCAGGCTGCGTGTCGGCGTGCTTGTAGGCCATCACCACGCCGTCGCCCTGCTTGCCGTTGGAGTAGTTGGCCGTGGCCACCACCGTGCCGCCCACAAGCAGCTCCACCGTTATCACGCTCGCCGTGCCTATCGACGCGGTGTTGTTAGTGCCGTCAAAGGTATAGTAGTCGAATATTATCCTGCTGTAGCCACTGTTGAGGTGGTCGCTCGCGCTCTTTATCTCCGTGCCGTCAGCGTACACCTTGGCGGTGCCCAACACCTGCACGTTGTCGTAGCCCGATACCGTCATGCCCGTGGTCTTGGTGTACGCCACCTTTATGCCAGCGTGCTTCTTGTCGTCGCTCGATACCTCATAGGTAGACGATAGCTGCACGCCATACGTCACGGCGTCCTCTCCCTTGTCGCCTTTCTCGCCCTTACGGATGAAAGCTATGTGGGAACGATAAATCTCCAAGTAGTGCGCCTTGACTATGCGAACATTGACGTTCTTCTGCGCCTCAAAAGCCTTAATGGGAATATTCGCTTTCGCTACGACAGGGTTAGTACCCGTATCCGTAAAAACACAGGTGGACCATATTTCGCGGTGTTCAAGGCTGTACTGTACGAAAAGGTTCGCTGCTCCAAGTTGAGCATTAGTAAGTTTGAATACTTTGCCCCTTTGGTCGGTGGCACGCACCATGACATCAATCCCATTTGCAGGATTGTAAGTTCCTGACGAAGGATCATAATTGACGACTGACGAGGACATTTCCAACGCATATTGCTCGCCGGTCTCTGCCATGATGTTGATAGACTTCTCCGCCAATTTCTCATAGACATTAGCCGTGACAGTGCCACTCGTGCCGCTTGAAGATGACGTGCTGTCTGCCACATTTGCTTTTAAGCCCCAGGCTATTACGGTCCAAATAGAAGATACCGTGCCATTGAACACATCACCGGTGCCCCTGGCATGGCTAAGGCCGATACTGCCATTAGGCATTTTCCTGCCCGATGACGGATTCTCGCTATCGCTCTTTTCTTCCGGGGGGTAATTATATGTCTTATCGGACGACGTGTCTCCCGTGTTTCTTTGAATCGTAAAATGGTGGAAACGCTGCACGTTGGCATTGGCCCAGCCTTCAAGGAGATTAGCTTTTAGGGTGAGCACCTTGTCCCATTCTACATAGGGTTTATCACCGGCGTCCTTCGCATCAATCGTTGCGGAAAGCTCAATGCGCAAAGGCATCTGGTCGGGGTCAATGTTCCAGTCTGTATTAAATTTGTCTGTGCCGAGTATGCCCGTGTCAAGGGTTACGGTACGGGCATTATTCGTAGGTAGGGAAACCTCACCAAGCTTGACATACCAATAGTCTTCGCTGTTCTTGTTAGCCGTACCCGTTGCCAGGCCACCGACCGTGACATAAGCGTACTTGTCGAGCCATTCTGTTCCGCTTGCCACCTTTGGGGCGAACACAAGATAACCATCTTCCTTGTTGCTCTTCGCAAGTCGGGCGTATATAGAGTAGGGCTTCGTATTATCTGCAAGGCGACGGTTCCGTCCTGCTAATGTCCATTGCTGAAAACTGACATCAGAATATCCTAAGGCAGGCACCCCCGGACTGTAAACCTTTATTTTCGCGCCCCTTACCACATTGACGGCAATGTCGCTCGCCGAACCATTAGCGTTAGGCGAGACGGAGATAGCAGTCGGTGCAATATAAAAACATGGAGATGTCCTTGCCATTTGTCTTCTTATATTTTTTTGGTGAAGTTACTACAAGATGCCACAAGAATCAAGGGCATATTGCCCTTGAAACTTTAAGTTCAGATGACTAACTTTGTCATGGATAGGCACAAGCAAGTGCCGAAAAACGGAATAACATGGAACATCTATCTCTTGAGATATTCGACCGCAACGGAAAAGGCAGTCAATACGCTTACCTTACCGAGGACGCCAGCATCACCATCACCGACACGAGCGAGATCTTCGCGAGTGGAGATGTTTGGAGCTTGCCGTTCTCGCTCAATGTCGTAGCCAACGCAAAGATTTTCGGGACAAGCGGCGACCTTCATGGCGGTCGTCTGCATGAACAGTTGAACGAACGGCGTGCTCGTTTGTGGGTAGACGGGTTACCTCTCTACCTTGGTTATCTAAAGCTTGACAGCGAAGTGGACGTGGATGATGACGGCAATGTCGACGTAATTTTTGAGAGCGGTCAAAAGACCTTCAACGAGCTTATCGAGGGGGGGAAGGCCAACCAAGTGCCAATGCTGAGCGACGTACAGTTCGGCATGGCGTTGTGGAGGAAGCGGTGGACGCGGGTGCAGATGCAACTTGCCGCAAAAGTAAACTACGAGAAAAACAACGCGAACGAAAACGAAGAAATCATAATTACTCATGATAGACATAGTATAGACGCGAGCGATGAAGACGAACAGTTGACAGACTTTATATGCGATGGTGAGGACGATGGTAGTTCCATACAATTATACCCTCGCATGGTGTTCCCGAAAGGTACATTCTACAATATGGACACAGAACAAGAGGAGGACGTTGATTTCCTTAATACGGATACTCCTTATGACGATTCCCATCCTTATTGCAACGTCGCTCTCTGCTATCAAAAATATGGCTATACTGTGACGACGGAAAGCTCCGGAGTAAAATATACCCATGATGATTATTCGAGCGACCCTACCGCCCAGCGAGGCTATGAGGTTATGCCTGCAAATCGCGTTAATTCCGCCCCTAACTTTTTCGTCATTTATTGGCTGAGAGCCTTGATGTCGCACCTTGGTATCCATATAGACGAGAACCAGATGATGGATATGGAGGATTTGCGCCGGTTGTTTTTTGTGAATACAAATTGTGCTTACGAAGAGACAAAGAATCTCCGGAAAGGAGTTTCGGGCAATTACTACGGCAAGTATCAGTTTGGCAACGATGGACCATTGGTGGCAGAATATTTCGGCGATTTAGTAGAAGAAAAATACGAACGCAAAAGGAAGAGGTGGAACGGGATTAAGAATATCGCCAAAATTGAGAACTGCGGGCTTGTGTGCAGTGAATTCACGAAGGGTACATGGCATGAGAAAATACTATCATCAGATGATAATGGCAACGATGTCTGGGAGGAAGTAGATGCCACGGATGTAGTGAAAAGAGTTCTTGGCGGAATTAAGAGAATAACAATCACTCCTAAGTCGATTGCCGGTATGGGTGAAGAAACAAGAGCATATTATGATGGGTATGGTCGTGACTCTGCCCCTGGCCGCGGCGATCGAACACAACAGAAAAACCATTTGCTTCATCGTGCTATCGCGTCAAGCGAGTGTTTCCCTAATGAGGACATTTCCACGGTTATCAAGGCACTTGAAAATGGTTTTGGCATCCGTCTCTTGTTCGACAATAGTTATAAGCGCGTTCGTATCGTATTGCTGAAAAACATCTTCCGCAATAGTAGTGTACAGAATATAACATGCAATATCCTCAATGAGACGAAGAGCGAGAACTGTATTCGTGGTTTCATGATGACTTACGGAGACAGCAATGACACCTCGTTTTACTACAAGGGTTTCGCCGACCTATTGCCGCACAAGAAACAGTTGTGGATAGACAACAGCGACAAGCATGACTACTCACATTGGGATTTGAACGCACAATATTCGGACTTACTAAACAAGGTGTCAGCTTTCGACAAGACTTGTTATATAGAGCCAACTACAGGCAACGCTTACGGCATTAAGGTAGATAAGGACGCAAAACGCTTTGATGATTTGCATCCGTCGCTCTTTGAGTTTGCTGGGTTCATGGATGCCGAAGACGGAGACTGCACTGGCGAGGACGAGACGATTGAAACTATCAACGTCGGATTCAAGCCTGCAATCATGAACGACACCAACTATGAGAACGAGCGCGGGACTCTAAAAACCAAAGAACAGCATTACGCACTGTTCGTTGATGAGACCATGCGACCGCGTCGACCAGACCTTAAAGACCTGCCCGACTACAAACAGCCAAAAGTAAAATCATATAACGATTCCAACGCTATATACAGTACCGACAAGCTCTACGCACTCCATGGGAACAACGGCACAGATGTGAAAATGGTAAGCGGCGGTGTTGTCACCCCGGGGTCGTTTGCCGTAGCCTCCGATATGTCGGTTGAGAAGACACTCCCAAGTCTGCCAGTATCCGTAACGTTCTACGAACGTGGTGACGAAAATATGGACGGAGTTGAGCACAAGTGTTACTGCACGCTGACGAATCTTAAAATATCGGGGCATATCAACGAAGGTTATCGGCTGTACTTGCAGGACAACTTCGAGCCTAACGATGATGGGGTGTGCCCGATAGAGTCGCACGACTGGGGGCTGACATTGGGTATAATGAGAGGAAGCGGAAGTGATGCTTACGTAGATTACTTTTACGACCTTTACGATGGGGAAGGTAACGACACATGGAGTATCGTACAGGGCAGTAGTGCAACGACACACCCGGATATATGTAACAACTATGGACAGCTCTGGGACTATAACGGCACACTACACGTAAGCACTCCAGCTGACGCGAAAGCGGCAATCGAGGCGCGTTGCCCGTCTACTGCGGACAATATGCTAACCGAGCGTGTTGTCGTCCAGGTACAAGAACTTAAAGACGCGGGGTGGACAGTCAGCGGAGACATGACACGCACGGCAAAGTATTTTTACTATAAGCTTGTTATCAACTCACGCTCGAAAGGCAATGTCACTGTTTATGCCACGCCTATAGCAGCGCTGACGACACTGCAAGCAATGGGCAAACCTGTTTACACGCAAAAAGAGATAAAAGATTACATTCTCGCCTTGTGGAATAAGCACGCAACCGACTTGATAAGTCATGACGAATATAAACTAATATTAGCCGTGTCTCCGTCAGATTGGTCTACGCTTGCTTATCTAAGAGCCATTTACTTTGGCTACCGCAGTGAGAAAGACTTTGATAATGGCGTGGGCCCAACCGATGATCGTTTCTCCTTGAAACTGCGCGCAGAAAAGCTCAACCCCTACTATGTGAAAGGCAGTACCGAAGAAGGCAAGAGCAATCAATATCTACCTATCAGCAACGACGCGCTGAAGGGTCGCGGACTGATGGACAAGTTCTACAAGGAATATAGTTATTGGGTTCGTAACGCACGAATCGTGAAATTGACGGCGCGCATGACTTTGGCCCAGTTCCTCTCTATTGATAAGACAGAGAAAGTGCGTATGGGCGATTATTTAGGGTTCATTAAAAAGATGCAGTTCAACGTGAGCAACAAGACGGGCTTCGGAAATGTGACCGTAGAACTGATGTATATATAATAGGAGAAAGAGATTATGGCAACAGTAACAGGAATGTTCGGCAACAAAAAGACCTACTTTGCAGGTTCTCCGGTTGTCATCGACATAGCCGAGCTGAAATGGAATAGCAACAGTCCGTTTAACATCGTGCGTGTCAACGTGATGTATGGCGGCAAGACGGTGGGCGACTTTCATGCCGACACGGGCGGTCAGACGGCTATCTCTTTTGACATTCAGTCGGCGCTGCGAAGCATTTGGGCTGACTACGATTTTGCCGAGGAAGTGAAAGAGGCCACGGCTGCGCTCACGGCGACAAGCGTCGGAGGGCAATCGGCGACGCGTAGTTATAGAAGTTACTCCATTCAGCTCTCTACAGAATATCTCGACAGCCATGATAATGAGTTTACGTCAACGGAGAGTCAGACATTCCCGGGCGGGAGTTGCATGATAGGTGCATTGACAGAATGGGAACGCTACAACATCGCAAAGAAGGAGGATGCCGACGCAAGCCATTGGGATGGCACCAACCAGCGCAACGGTGACGCATCGACGAAGCCGACGAGCACACCGGAAAGGGTAGGGAGGTCGAGCCTTACGTCGTGGGTGGATTTTAGCGGAGATGGCACGACGAGTGTATTTTACCCACCAGCGGCACCGTCCAGTGGCGACAGCAAGTACCAACACGCACCTCTCGTGTTGCGTGACACAATAGACTATCAAGACTTTCTCTTTGTCAACCGTCGTGGAGCCGTAGAGACAGCGAGCGCGCTAATGAAGGAGGCACTGAATGTCAGCGCAGAGGTAAAACAATACAACAAGGTGGAGCGGCCTGCGTTCAAGCCGTCACGTTCATTGCTCTCCGTGCCATCTGGAGGAAGACGATCATGGGAGATGTCGAGCGGATATGTCAGCCGAGAATGGGCAGCGTGGTGGGCACAGGAGTTTCTTAAAGGACAACGCCATTGGATGCTTCTCGAAGGAATGTTTGTCCCTGTCATAGTGGAACCGGCAAAAAAGAGCGTGAGCATCTACGACCGTTCTAAGCAGCAGTTGTCACATGTTGACTTCACCGTGACACTGGCGTTGGAAGGGTGACACCAACTTAACGCAATATAGTCAGCTGGGTCTCTCGCATCTTTGTTACAACGAGAAAATATAAGCTGAAAGACTTGGAAGTGAAATATTTGCAGTATCTTTGTGGATATAAAAACTCTCTTTAGTGAACATTTCTTTTCATTGTTTTTAATGATTTAACTACACGAAGTTATGTTGTATTAGGTTTTCTCTTTAGTAAGAGAATACTTTTGCATTTTGACAAGGTGTGACGTTGGGATAACGTTTGCCTTGTTCTTACTATTAAAGGTTAGTAAGGAACCAACGATTTTACATTGAATGTTTTTTGTGAGGTTGGAGAACCAGCGCGTGCCGCCCCTGTCGTGATAGACAGAGGCGGCATTCGTCGTTTTTTTGGCACTTTGAAGTGTTAAAGGCCGTTGAGAGAGGCGTGAGTTATCAGAGAATTGTATAACTTTGCGATTATCCATACTAACTAACTGTTGTTTACGCTTATGACAAAGGATGACGAGGACAACCTTCTAAGGTGGTTGCAAGACAAAGACGTCAGCGAGATTATGTCGTTGCTGATGAAACATGGTAACAGATATTCAAGGAGAATTTTGAAGTTCTTTCGCTGGTTCTGCAAGTATGTTCCGATAATTATTATGTGCTTCCACGCTTATGGAATGTGGGATTTTAGCCAGCATCCAAGGGAAATGTTTATCCCTTATGCGGAGAATATGCCTTGCTATCTCTACATATATTTCATGGTTTACATTCTGCCAATGGTTTTGATATTAGCGAGCCGATTCTTCTTCTTATGTTGGAAATACCGCATTCCCTTCTTCTACTTTTTCGGCATCAACGCTGCTCATATCGTGGAATGGAGCTGGTACACGACGAATGACATGATAGATTCCTGCTTTACCGTTATGATTGTAACGGCAATGTTTTATCTATATGGATTTGCAGATATGTTTATTAACAAAACCAAGTTAGGTCGTAAAATCTGTGCGTGAAGGCGATTTCTGAGAATTTTTCGCAAAAACAAAGGTAATATGGGGAAGATATTAAATTATAAGCTGCTCGGCACGGCTCTGAAGTCATTGAGTGATGCTTGCTTTAAGGCTGATGAGCAGCAGAAGAACGGAGAGAAAGTCACCGCTTGCGGAATGAGCAATGAGGACTTGGATAGATTGTGCGACATCATTCCCGACATGCTCAACCCGATGATGAGCACAGAGGAAGTCAAGGAGAAGCTTCACGTTTCTGATGCTACACTCAATCGTATGGTGGCGAGAGGAGACCTGCCCAATGGCGAGCACAAGAAGCGCGGGCACACGAGGTATTGGAAGAAGTGGGATATACTGCACTTTATTAAAAAGAAAAGAAAATCATAGCGTATTAATAAGCCCTATCGCAGCACGGACAAGCGAGCACGTATGAGTATTACGGATTTTATGTTTCAAACTTTGATTATAGTAGCGATGTTAGTAATCATCAACAGCACTTTCATTGCATACCTATACTATTCTTACGAGTATAAGAAGGTCGATAAGTACTTCTTAGCTTGGGTAACGGTGTCAACTATGACGTTGACAATGTGGTTCGGAGTAGGATTGTACCTGTATCTACAATAACAAGTTCGACAACTGGTGGACGTGTTAACAAAAAAGTTTTTTTTAACATGAGCCATGCAATGTGTTAACTAATTCCCATTTTGTTAACTTGACAGAACCTACTATCATCTTAAAATACTGATAATCAACGAGAAATAAAAAGTGTGAGCGAGTTGCGGCCTTTGTGGTGGCAACTCGCTAATTTTGTGGGCGTAACGTTACTTAATGTTTAACCTCTAAAAGATTATCGTTATGGAGATGACAGACGCAAAAGTCGTGGAGAAGAAAATCTACGAGGAAGGAAAAGAGAAGAAGAAGGAGTACGCGAGCAAGGGTATTGCCGGCACTGGCTTAGGTCTCGGCATAGCCGGCACGGCACTCGGCCTTGGCGCATGGTTGCTCGGAAGTCGCAGCCCATTCGGTTCGCTCGGTGGAGGGAACATGCCCGACAACGTGAACATCAACGCAAACGGCGTTGGCGCAGGCTCAAATCAGCCATCCGCATTGCAAGTGTTGGAGAAAGAGAACGCCGATGAGGTGGCTCTCCTGGAGAAGATGTATGGTCTGAAACTCGACACAGCCAACAAGTTCTACGCCATGCGCGAGACTGACGTGGCAGAGAAGTTCGGTCTGTTCAAAGGCGGCGTGGAAGCTTTGAACGCGGAGAACCGTCGTGCCGAGCGCGCAGAGTTCGGTCTTTACAAGTCGCAAATTGAAGGCGACTTCGGTCTCTATAAGGCAGGCCGAGACCAGTACGACGCAGCCAACGCAAAGATTTCGGCGCTCGAAACAAAGATTGCCGTTTTGGAAGCTACGGCTCCTTACAAGGAGAAGATTATCATGCAAGCCATCGAGATGATGGGTGAGCGTGGCGTGAACTACACTGACAGGAAGACTTGCCGCTGCATCTATGGTGTAGTAGGCTTACCTTCTACTCCCACCACTACCGTTTTGGAGGGTGCAAGCCCTTTCGGTTGCAACTGCGCACGCAACACTACGACTCCTACAACAGGAGCGTAGCGACGCGTAAGGTCGCAAAGACCAAGAAGAAATGAGTTGGTGAGGGGTGTTCGCCCTCGTTGGCGGATGCCCTCTCACCACTCTCGCCTCTCACACAAAAACTTATCACCAACTTATCACCAACTTAAAAGACTTATAATGATGAATTTCGGGAGCAGTCCATTGTTGGACTACAATCAACAAGCGCAGCCATCACAGCAAATAGACGGAGAACTACAAAAGCTGATGGAAGCCATAAACCAAAAACGAGCTTGCATCAACATGCAAGTCAATCAATCAAAGACACCTCTCTGGGACGAGATAGACAAGATAGAAGACAGCCTTACAGGAGCGCAACGACAATACTTGATGCAGAATCAGGAATATGCGGAAAGCTTGCAATACGTGACCAAGCTCATACAGGACGAGGAATTGCGTATCATTCGCCCACGCATAGAGGCTACGCAACAAGGACAAGAGGCGTTGAAACGGCACTTATCCTTGATGCAACACTTGAAGAAAGAGGCAACACAGGTAGAGGAACAGAAGAACGCCCTGCGTGACGAGTACTTCGAGCATTATGCCGACAAGATGAATTATGCCGAGTTTATCTCGATGAAGCAAGGCAAGAAAGGAGGAGCCAAGAAATGAAGATAGAGGAACTGAAAGAAAAGTTGCTCACGTCCATCGACCTTTGGGCGGACGCGAGGATTGACGACATGGTGAAAGGCAACCCGATGCTTGCCATACCGTCGGTTTACATGAAGCGAGCCGCGCACAACATGATAGCAAGGAAAAAGGACGCTTGGGGCAAGCAGCTGGACACTGCCTCCCTGTTCGTAGCAGACGAGAACGGCGAGATAAATGCGGACACCATCTTTGAGGACTTGACGCAGATGTTGAAGTCGATAGAGGACTATCACTTTGATCTTGGCATCCTGCATGGCCACATTGACAATGGTACGATATTTATTGACTTGCCAGATAACATAGTCACAACGTTGCTCTTTGGCAGCAAGAAGAGTATTGGGATAGGAGAGAGCGACCTTGCGGAGCTGAAGAACCTTATCGTGAGCTAAGTTGCCGTAACCCTTGGCTTGGCGATAGCGAGGTCTTTACTCACTCTTTTGCGCATCAGGTCGCTCGTCTGCGGCGATACCGATGTGGTCAATGCCTATATGAGAGCTCTGCACGTTCTGAATGTTTACGTTCACACGCTTGGTAAGCTCCTCTTGACGATGCAATAATGTCGTGAACCTTTGCTTGAGGTCAGCAATGTCGTGTTCCAAGAGGTCGATGCGGCGCGTGAGCTCGGCATAAGAGGGAGCGGTGCGGGGCTTGGCGGGAGTTGACGAGGATGTTGCTGTTTGTCGTTTCGCTTTGCCGATGTCGGCTGGTTGGTTTTCGTCTTTGAGGAAGATGAAAGGTGAGAGGTTGAAATGTGAGCAGGTTAAGAGAAAACTATTTATCGGGAAACGTGTGCGTAAAAGAAAACGCTCGTGCGGTTTCTGTGGTGTCAAGCCCATAATGGACGCAACGTCTTTCCAATAAATTTTCCCTTCTCCGTCTCCAAAGGTAAGCTCTACCGCATCGAGGCTCCATGTAATCGGTTTCCATCGGTCGGCTTCAATAGTGGCCGTCTCTCGTGTAGGAATGACGTGACGGTTGTTGACGGATAGAAAGTAACGTGTAGGCATCCGCAGTGCATTGCAGATTTGCATTAGTGCCTGCACCGGCATCTCTACTTCGCCTTTCAAGTAATGGCAGAGTGTCGTTTGGCTTAGTTTACAGCGATTGGCGATTTCGTTGTCTGATAAGTCTAAAACGTCTGTTAACTTACTAAGCAGTAATGAATTGAAGCTCCATTTGACCATACGAATTGAAATTAAGTTGGACTTGTATAACGTTTTTTAACAATGATAACGACTAATAATATTCCGTTTTCATTTGCCGATTCACGGAATGTTTGTATTTTTGTCGCAAAGTTACAACATTTATGCAGAATGAGCAACCCGAACCATAAAATCAGTCAGTCGCTAAGGCACTACTTCCGTGTCCTCTGGGCAGCCCTTTGCGGGCGTGACCTATATAATAAGGAGCGGATGGAGTTATGCGCACGTGTGGAAAAGATAACCTCTGAGCTCAGCGAACTGAAAGAGATGTACAGCACCGCTCTCGACCAGTGGAGCAACGTACAAAAGCTCGCGCAGGACTTAGACTCACAGAACGAGCAGCTGACGCGGGACCTTACCAACAGCCGTAACGACGTTGCGACTTTCCGCAAGTTGGTGGAGACCCTCAGAGAGCACATCCGTGAAAAGGGTCAGCAGCTCGACGCATACGCCAAGCAGAGCCACACATGATATATATAATAAGGTGGCAGACGCTACACTGCCATTAGGGATTAAACACTATCGGCATCGAAAGATGTACGTTCGGAAAACTTGCAGGGAGGTATTTGGCGCCGTTTCTCTCCCCGACAATACGGCCACTTTTCTGCTAAAATGACAAACAACGCAGAATGAATATAGGGCAAGCAATCAAGATACTTCGTCGGAAGCGAAACATGACACAAGGCGATCTGGCTTCACGTATCGGAATGAGCGTGAATGCGGTGAGCTCGTGGGAGGTCGGCAAGAGTAATCCTCCTAAAGAAAGTATCAAGTTGATATGCGATGCCTTTCATGTGCCAGTGTCGTATCTTCTGCTTTCGACTGTTGAAGAAAAAGACTTTCCCGAAAACAAGCGTCTGCTTTATCGTGTCCTTTTAGAGTCACTGAAAAACGAATTGTTAAGTAAGGCATGAGAAAGGATAGCCTACATATACTTAGGAACATTTCGCTCGTGGAGGTGATGCGTGCCAATGGTCATGAGCCTGTGCGTTTGCCGAAGGGCAACGGGCGGGTGTGGTACCTCTGCCCGTTCCATGATGAGCATGAAGCCTCCTTTGCCGTGGAGCAGCATGCCAAGGATGGAGCGGATGCTCCAGGATGGGGATGCTTCGGATGTGGGCGCAAGGGTTATGGTGCCGTGGCACTGCAAGCCGCGTTGATGGGATTCGACTATACAGCTCTCAACGCACAGCAGATGCGCGAGGTTTGTCAACGCCTCGTGGATGATCATGACATAGAACTTCCCGATGTGAAGCCTACGGAGGAGAGTAAGCGCACTGAAGCTATTGCGCCACAAGATTGTGAGTTTGAACTCGCGCCATGGACGGTGCAACATCTCAATTCTCTCGGTTTCGCTACCAAGCTTGCTACCGAGCAGCAAGGCGACGAACTCATTGTTAAGTGCAATGCGACCGACGGCAACGAGGAAGTTGAACATCTTTACCTCTGTTCTCTTGACCGTGAATTTTGGTGGGGCGGCGGAGAGGTCCATACGGCAAAAGAGTGGGGCAAAATACTTGAAAAAACATTTAACGTGTTCCCAGTGTCAACATTCATCACAGACCCCGTAACCGTTACGAATGGAGCAGGGAAGGTGTCGCTGAAGATTTCATCGAGAACGACTTATCCCATCTTTGTTTTCCCATATACATGGGGCAAGAAAAAGTATGAGCCGAGAGGCAACAGGGCTCATAAATGGTATTGGAGCCGCAGTCAAGGTGTCGCCACGAAAGTTTATGGAGATAGCACAGCCGTGGCTGCTATGGAATGGGCAGCGCGCTCGAAAGACGAAAGCTCTATGCCTGGGGAGCCGTGGTTTGCTGATTCACTGAAGGACCGCCGTCATCCTGTCGTTGTCACGCTGCGTGACGCGGACAAGAATCCGATTAAGGCGAAAATGAAAGAGCTTGTCCTTTGCTCGGGCCCAAGAGACGCAATGCAAATGTGGGCGGCCACTGACGCTCATGTGCTATGGCTTCATAATGAATTGGCTGGTATCAAGGACGGAGTGTTGGAAGGCTGGCTGAAGGTACTCTTAGTGAGGATGTCTTTTGTGGCCGTGGAAGTCTATGTATGTTACGACCGTGACAATACGGGAGAAGCTTGCTCATCTGCCATCGCGTTGGAAAACGCAAACGTGCGTTGGCTGCGCCTTCCGAAAGAAATGACTGAAGTGACATTGCCAGGCAAAGACAAGAACGATGTGAGACGGCTGAAGGACGTGACCGATTTCGTCACGCGCTTTAACCAGATTCAAAAGCGTTTTGCCCCCGACATACGAAAAAACAACCCCTCAGAAGCGTTGATGCGGTTGCTTAAAAACTCGCTGACGATGCAGTTCTGGATAGACAAACCGACAACGAAGAAAGACAAAGACGGGACGCGAGAAACGAATGTGCGTTATGTGTTGAGTGTGGCCAACCTCCTGCAGTTCCTTAGCGCCAAGGGAATCCGAAGCACTCAGGACGAGCACGGGCAGCGGGCGTTCTACCAGCTCTCGTTCAACAACACTTACCGCTATCTTGACACGTCGAGGGCGGGCAGTCAGTTGGAGAGCGTATGCCGTACCGCCATGCTCAACTGGATAGACGCGCATATCACTGACGAGGACGCACCCTACAAGGCCAACCTCGTGAACACCATCTTCACGGGCAAGGGCCTCGACCCACGCACGATGAACACTATGCCACCAACCAAAATTAACGAGCACTCATGGGGAGAGGACTTCGACCATTTCTTCTTTGCCAACTGTGCCGTGAGGGTTGACAAGGACAGCATCAGGGCGGTGCCCTACACCCAACTGCCGTATGTGACGAATGAAGAATGTATCCTGCCTGGTGACTACTCCTACATTAAACAACCGTGGCGCATCATTATCCATCCGAAGTACGAGAGCGAGAAGAAACGGCATGAGGACATCAGCAAGGAGTGCAGCACCCCCGCCATGCGTGCCGCCGAGAACAGGCGATGGACACAATGGGAACAACTCTGGAAATACAAGCTTGTCATGGACAAGCCACTTGTAGAGATGCCGCTACATTTCCGATTCCTCTACAATCTCGGAAGAATATTCTGGGAGAAGGAAAGCTATGGAGAGAAACTGACGGAGACGGAGAAACAAATGCAGGATATGCATTTCATAAACAAGGTCCATGCTATCGGCTATGCCATAACACGGTATCGCAGTCGTGCCCGTCAGCAGATTGTACACTTCACCGACTATGCTGTCAGTGATGAGCAGAAGGCAAGCGGGCGAAATGGCAAGAGCGCGGTCATAGATATGTTAGCTTCAGTTAGGCCATCCTCAGCAAACGTGGCAGGAAAAAGTATCAACGGCAATAATATCACTTTGAGCATTATGCTGGGCGACGTGATAGCCGGAGTACATAGCCTGGTCTGTATCGACGAACTTCCTGACGGATTCAAGGCCGAGGAGCTATACAACGCCCCTGTATCGCTTGTCTGCAAGACGCTCTATAAGCAACCCGTAACGCTCCGGGGCGACGACGTGCCCAAGCTCTTCATCGCAAGCAACAAGCCCTTCGACCGCTCCAGCGGTTCCACGAAAGGACGTATCTATCCTTGCTTCACGAGCGATTACTATCATGCCGCCACGGACGATGGACGTTGGTTGGACTTCTCGCCAAAGGATGAGTTCATGGAGCAGTACGGCGTGCAGGAGGTGGCCAACGGACTCTCAGACGAGTTGCTGAATGAAGAGCGCAACATGTTATTGGCTTGTGCCCAGTTCTTCTTCCAGCACCCTACCGACACCATTCTACCGCCTGCGGAGAGCCGCTCGTTGCGACGCGAACTGTACGCGATGACGAAAGATTCAGGTCTGACAGATTGGTTGCTTTCCTATTTTGAGGACACGCCTGACAATATGCACTTTGGTCAGCCTATACCTCCTGTCGAAATGGCGATTTCACTGCTTGACTCAGAGAGTGACAACGTAACAGCTATAACGATAGAGAAAGCGAAGAAGCGCATCATGAAATACTTGAAGCCCTGTTTGAATCGAATGGGTGTTGTCATGGATCCTGATGTAGTGCTGAACACAGCCTCGTATCGCAGGCATGGCGGTCGTCACATGAGAGCCTGGTTGACGCAGCTCGATGCCGAGGGCAAGCCGATAGAGAAGAAGGTGAAAAACAAATACAGGCAAGAAGTAAGTACTGGAGAACGTGTGCCGCGTGAATTAAGCTCGCACGTCTTCGTTCATTACTTCTATCACAACCGTCCTGGTGGTGTGCCAACAAATCCCTACGAGACTGGGCATGAAGGCGACATCAACCATGTACAGGGCGCGCTGAAAGACGACCCTGAAGGAAATGAAAAATAAATAATTAAACAATATGGTCAATAAGCAAAATGGAAAAGTACTTATCGTGAAACGCTCCTGCATAACGGATAGGATTGTGTGGGTATATCACGGCACAAGTGAGGAAGCCGCGCGCAAAGCATATTGGAGAGCATGCAAAAAAGAGGTTTTCCGCATTCGGAACTGGATGAATAAAATGATTCGCAGACGCAATCGGTTGCTGAGCATCATCACACATGGCGACAATAGTTCTGCAAGCAGTTCTGCCTTTAAGCTTACGCCCCCCGAAAAGCGAAAGTCAGCTCGCAAAATCATACAGCTCGCCAAGGATGAGCCACAACCCGACCGTGAGTTTTACGACCACATTATAGAGGAAAGCAGACGTCGCAACTGGGCCTCTGAGAGATGGAAAGACAATCGCATGAAGATGATAAGGTACGGTCAGACGCATGTCGCAAGTGAATATCAAGCAAAAGGAAAGAAAAACAAATAGTGCAACCCGGCCAAAACCCAATGCGGTTCTTGAATATTACGCCAATTATGATAAATACACGAAAAAGATTTCCTCCCCTGCCGTCATCTTGGTCCTCTCTCACATGGCAGCAGCTATCTGACATGTGGACTGTGAAACTCCGCTACAGTGAGGCCCCCGATGCCGCGCTATGCAAGGCATTGCTCAATCTCTTAGGACTGACCGTAACAGGACATGGAGAGGAAGATGGCAAGTCAGGCGAGACCACATACCTCTTCCGTGACGGTGGCGGACAAATGTGGACAGCTACTTCTCGAGAGATTGCCTATTATGCAAAGGAAGCGCTGAAGTGGTTTGAGTTCCCATACGGGGACTGTGGGCAGAGCGAGAAGAAAGACGAAAACGGCAACGTTATTCAGAAACGGCGTGACCCACATATCGGTTTCGTTGGCAATCTTCGTGACGCTCTCTCGCTCCCGGTCGAGACAGTGGCTATCAGAGGCAAGGTTTTCGCCTTACCACAACTCGCGTGCAACAACCTTACATGGCAGCAATATCGCGCACTTCAAGCTATCACCCCCCAGTTGTGGCATGACGGTATCGGCGATGTTGAGATTGTTGACTTACAGGCGCAATTCATGGCCAACATTCTCGTACCTCGATCCGTTGCTCTCTTGGATAAGAGCGGTGATACTGTCCGACTACGCCCACACTTCACATTCAAATATAATGTTGAGCAGGCCGACAAGCTTGTCACGTATTGGGGTAAAAAGTTACAACATGGAAGTATAAAGATTGTTGTGCTCTTCCACATCTGCCATCAGGCGTGGCAGACGGCTCTCCTGTATTACTCGCGCGCCTATCCCCTACTCTTTGCCGAGACAGGCAAGGATGACGCGATGAAAGACGCGCTACAAGGCGAGGTCGGGACAATAAACGCGATAATGAAATATGCTGGCTACGCCGAGCAACAACAAGTCTACGATTCTAATCTTCCTTTTGTCTTAGACATTCTAAACACCATGACGAAAGAGGCAAAGGCATTGAAGACATGAACGCTAAATATAAATAAACATATTAAATAAAACATTATGCAGAACTTTGGTATAAAGATTGATTTGCAGAAATTGCGAAACGCCTTCCTGAGAGTTTTCAAAGGCAAGACTGCCACAAAGCGGTGTATCGTAATTCCCATAGACGACAACCCTGCCATTTTTTTGGGTGAGAAAGGCTGCTATCTGAACCTCACTGCCATTGAGCTGGAGAACCCACAATATAAAGACACTCACTGTCTCCGTGGAAATATCCCTAACGAGATATTCCAAAAAATGACAGACGAACAGCGTAAAACGTTTCCCATCCTCGGCAACATGCGCCCTATAGCACCAAGAACACAGCAAGTCCAAGGCTCTATTGACATGGACGCACCAGAAGGTCAACAAGGCGACCTGCCATTTTAAGCCAAAAACATGAACAAGACTCCAATTTTTCAGCGATTTTGGGAAGCCTACGGCTTAAAGCGCGACCGCTTTGCAGCTGAGCGTGCCTGGAATAGATTATCCGCAACCGATAAACGCAAGGCGATTTCAGCCATTCCAGACTACAATGCTGATTGTGCAAGACGTGGAATCAATCGCATGTATGCACAAGGTTATCTCAGCCATCGCCGCTGGGAGGATGACTTCTCCACAGATGAGAGCGTATTAAAAAAATCCACGTTGGAGGCAGCGAATGCCCCCATGGAATCATGGTAATTAAAACATCACATCAAAAACTATGAAAACAGTAACAAAAACGACAATAAAAAGCGTGGCTGTTGTTCTTGCAGCCATAATCCTTCTCGCGACTGTCATCTCGATGCTCCCAGTGAAAGCTCTGCTTGCCATAATCATCGCAACGCAGTTTGTTACTATTGTTGCCCTTGGCGGCATTGTATCTGAGAATCTTAACTCTCATCATGAACAAAAAAAGCAAAATGCGTAAAGGCAATGTCAAGCAGAATAAGAACGACTTGGAGCCATGGCTCGCCTTGTTTAAAATGCTTAGAGCTTATGTGACGCTCGGTTATCTTCAAATGGACGTTGCCAAACATGAGGTGTATGTCACACAGCCTGCCATTCACGCATTAAGTAAAGGCAGCAACCCAAAGGAGCAAATCAAAAACGGTAGCGTCATAACCACGGCCATACGCATTCGAAGCTATGCCGCGTGGCTATCAGGCGAGGGCAAGGCTTATCAGCAAGCAAACTTTGCTGTCCACGTAGTCAAGCCCGACGAGCCTCATGACTTGATATATACTCTCGTGTTCACGCAGAAGTTGCGATTTTTCAAGAGGAGAGACACAGTTAACGTAATAATTTACCCAAAGAAATGAGGCAACACCCTGATATAATCAGAACCGAAGCAAGCAATCCGTTTGAAACACTGATTGTGCGAACAAACGTGGATCCTGAGAACCCAAATATAATTGTTCAAGGGCCCTTTTTTCGGGTTTGTGGAGATAGAAAACGCATTCCACTTAACGACTATTATAAGCATGGGTATGAGTCTCTTCGCGAGTTCAGCGAAGCCACCGTCGCGCTCATTAATCGGTGGCGCAACCGCGAGGGAGAATGTATAGAAAAGCGCCTGTTCCATGGCTTAGACACTATTGATGACAGTCTAACTATCTTGCGTCTTCGCTTTCACGACACTCCGGGCTGCCGTCCTGACGAAGCGTGGATACCAAGTTTTCTCGCCGTCCCTATTCCTATTCCTGAATATGCCAAATGGCAGACATTGACACCTTACGAACAAACGATGAAAGAGCTCATGGACTTCATAATGCACGGCAAAGATAAAGAATATGACAGGCATCATAGACAAGAAAAAAAATAGTTCAACGATTAAAAAATTAAACAAAAGCTATGAAAACAAAGACAAGTAAGTGGTTTGAAACCAAGATCCAGTTTGACAAGACTCAGAAAGACGGAACACAGAAAAAAGTGACGGAACAGTATGTTGTCGAAGCAATAAGCTTCACCGAAGCAGAGGCAAAGATTATCGCCGAGACAAAAGACTGTATGTCGGGTGATTACAGCGTCAAGAATATCACGCCCGCGAACTATCACGAGATTTTCTTTGGGGATGACGGGAAGGACGAAAAGTGGTACAAGGCCAAGCTCCAGTTTATCACCATCGACGAGAAGACGGAGAAAGAGAAGCGCCAGAACGTCTGCTACCTTGTTCAAGGCAGCTCAACTGAGTGTGCGCAAAAAAACATCAAAGAGATCATGAACGGCACGATGATAGATTACGTGGTTGTAAGCATCGTCGAGACGAACATCATTGATGTCTTTGAGCATGAAGCTGGAAAGAGTAACGAGGCTCCGAAAAAGGGAACCGGGACTATAGATGAGTTTGAGTAATGGCTAAGCTGACCGGTGAAGAGCGCAAGCGCATATTGGCGAAAATCAAAAAGCTCCTGGCCCTGAAAGAGGGAGCCGAGAAGATTGGCAGTGAGGGCGAAGCCTATGCTGCCGCCAATGACGTACATAGACTGCTGACTGAATACAACTTGTCGATGGCGGATGTCATGGGCGAGGACGGTGAGCGCAAAGGACCGAAGATTGAAGAATCGGATGGCATCTCATACGCAAGTCACTTCGGACTATGGAAGCAGAAGCTGATGGGGATCATCTGCCGATACAACTATTGCCAGTCGATCATATCGCCACAAACCAAGCAGGTGGTTATTGTAGGGCAGGAAGACAATATCGCGGTATGCCACCAGCTCTACGACTACCTCGTCAAGGCTTTTGTGCGGTTGGCAAAAGAGAAGTTTCTGAATTGCTACGCAATTCACGATATGCCATTGTCGGTGGCGCGCATACAAATAGGTGAAAAGGAGGTCCAAGGGTTCTTTCATTCCTACTACATCGGTGTGGACCAAGGACTGATAGAGAACTTCGAGTCGCGCCAGCCTACCTCTGATGAGCGTGCTCTTGTGGTCACTCACAAGACGGCCATTGACGACTATCTGAAGAAGTTGAATGTCAAACAGAGACGTGGCTCTGTCAACTACGGTAAGCTGGACGGCAATGCCCTCATGGAGGGCTATCGCGACGGAAAGAACATCAATCTCGACCGTCAGATCGGGGGCAGTGAAAATCTAAAGATTGGAAGACAATGAGCAACAAATGTATCTATCAGCCGTCGGGAGCCGCAAGGGAATACGGAGCATGGGCGTGCAATCTATACAACGGATGCACGCACCAGTGCCAATATTGCTATTGCCGTCGTGGGGCGTGGAAAAACGTCCTCGGCGTGGGCAAGCCCGTATTGTAGGCGACGGTTGGGAGCAACGAGGAAGAAGCCTTCCTGACCTTTCGCCGGGAGCTGCTGCAACACCGGGATGAGATTCTCGAAGCGGGCACGGGGCTCTTCTTCTCCTTCTCTACCGACCCCATGCAACGGGAGGAGATTGCGCTGACGATGCGGTGCGTGCAGGAGTGCATGATAGAGCAGGTGCCCGTGCAGATTCTCACCAAGGCAACATGGTGGACGAGGGCCGGCAACACGATGGAGGGCGACTATCTGCGACAACTCGTGGCATGGAGAGACAAGATTACCATGTTCCCTTCCAAAGAGTACTGTGCGCATTCGACCATCAATATGGCTATGAAATATGGGCTGCCGACGTCTATAGCCATTATGATGATGCTACCGGCAAACATTATCTTGTTAGTGGATATGTGGGTAATGATAATGAGGTCATTCCCTACGAGGGTAATGAAGATAAGCTTGGTAAAAGCGTAAAGTAACAACTTCCAACAACAAAACACTATGACACAGCAACAGCAAAACATCAACACAAGACCCACCTCTCACATCCGGTTGACAGCCCCTCAACCCACCGAGGACGAATACGACAAGTGGCTGCAAGCCGTCGTGCAAGCTTCCTCCCTTGTCAAGCTCATCGACGGTTGCGCCAACAACGCGGCGTGGATGGCGTGCCTCGACGCTTACGAATATCTAAAACCCCTGCCTCGCTTCCGTCAGCAGGTAAAGGGAGGCGATACCGCTGGCTATGGCTACCAACGAGTGTTCAAGGCATTCAAAAACTACCAGCGCAACCTTATCTACACCTCCTCCAACCGCTTCTTCCACGTCGCCGACATGACCGAGGAGACACGTAGCTTCTACGCTAAGGACATGACTGATGAACAGTACTACGACTTCTGGGCATCCTTCGGATTCAAGGCGTATCAAGAAAATAAGTCATTCCTCACCTGCCTTGTCAACAAACTCCGCCTTGCTTACGAGAAGAACGGCATCCGAAACGCCGAGGCCGCGGCGTGGAGCATGGGAGCGTTCATGTCGCTCAACGTGGCCACCGAGTGCCACGCCGACGCTATTAAGGCCGTGGCGAGGCAATGGGGAGGCCGGCTATCCGAATGGCAAAGCCTTTTCCGCGCTTTCGACCTCACAGCAGTGGAGAAGCTTTGGGGCAGCGCGCACAAGGACTTCTTTCCAGAGCTCGCGCGTGTGGAGTTCACCGACGATGAGTTTGAGAACATAAAGATGTCATTCAATCAATGGGCCGAACGCCTCGTCCGTGGCAAGACACTCATCAACAGCCGTGTCGCCACCGTCAACGACTTCGCCGACGACATCTTCCGCACCAAGGGTTGCGCCAAGAAAGCCATCCGCGAGCTCACCGACTCCGAGCTTAACGAGATATAACCACACCGCCCAATGTGCCCCCCAACGCCCATTGAGTCTAAAAAAAATAACACACACAAATGAAAATCATTTACAATTCCTATTCCGACATCACGCGCTTCATGCGCTCTGCCATCAATGGCTTCACCCTCGGCCTCTTGCGCCTGTTGTGGTCGGTCGTTCTGCTCGCCATCAACACGGTCGTCTTCGCTTGGCGCAAGCTCGCGTCAGCCATCACGCGCAAGCCTGTCGCGGCCTTGGCGGTGGTCTGGCCATAATGACCATCGCCAACCTCGCCACCTACGCTTCCATGAAAGCCAAACTTACCACGGCCGAGTGGCGATACGACAAGCTCCGGATGCACATGGATAGCGTCTACGAGGTCTACAACATCCACAACTCCTACTCACGCATCGTGAGCTACGACAAATAACACATAATGCTATGAGAAAGTTATTATTGCTTCTGGCTGCCGTCTTGATGGCCGCTTGCGAGCGTAACCACAGATACATTGTCATATCACATAATTACAAGGATACAGACACGGTATATAGTGATTACTACTCAAATGGTGTCAGGGGCGAGTATAACATCACTTTCTCCACGCCAAAAGGCGAGGCAAGAATAAACAGCGTAAATAAAATAATAGCAAAATGAACATAGCGGAAATACTTAAAGACAAGCCGAAAGGCACAAAGCTGTACTCCATCACATGGGGTAAATGCACCCTGGAAGAAGTTGATACATCCTTGCCATTGCTCCCGATAACCGTGCGCAATTGTCTTTGTGACCTGCAAAAAAGATATACGAAGAAAGGCACTTTTCTCCCAAGTATGGACGAGTGCCTCTTGTTCCCCTCCAAGGATATGCGCGACTGGCGGAAGTTCATCTGGAAGAAAGGCGCGATACTCGTAAGCAATGACGGGGGAACCGTGGTCATGTTCCTCGAATGGGCAAACGGTGCCTACACGGAGTTTTCCGCAGCGAAGTTCCCAGTAAAGAAAAAAGAAGGCAAGTCCACTTTTAACACCTGCGATTTCGAGTCCTGTTGCCAGAGCTACAACATAGAACCCTGCATCAACCCCACGACAGGAGAGTTCTCCGTAAAGACAGTCAGAATCACGGTAGGTAACTCCGAGCCCAACGAGCCTAATAAACCTATTGAGCCTAAGTATAGCTTCAAGCCATTCGACAAGGTGCTTGTCAGGAATAGTGATGACGAAAAGTGGAGTTGTGATTTCTTCAGTTACATGGAAAATGGTAAAGCTGTTTGCACTGGTACCTATTGGCTTCAATGCCTCCCTTACAACGAGGATACTGCAAAGCTGGTAGGAACTACAAAATCATTGGAGGATATAAGATGATTGATATACCAATAGGCTCTGAGATTACCTTAAAAGTAGTTGAAGACAAGAAAGGAAACTGCATTGGTTGCTTTTTTGGTGAGTTGCAAAGTGACATTTATGAGAACCCTTGCAGGCGCATTAAGTGTAACCCCAATGAGCGCAAGGATAGGAAGAGAGTTAAATTCATAAGAGTAAAGTGATTATGATTGATGAAAAGAAAATAGACGAGAGTGCAAGAGATTATATCAACAAAAACGGTTATTTTGTCAAGTATGACGAAGACCCTTGTGTTGATATAGAGTTTGCTTATAAAGAGGGTGCTATGTGGGCTATCAATGAGTTCTTGAAGGACTTGTGGCATAACAATAGTGAGAAGCCTGTAATGAGTGAGCATGGTATGATACTTGTTGAGCTTAATGATATTACCGCTTGCAAATACTCTTTGTGGCGTAGTACTACAACCTACGAAAGCCTTTGCAACAACGCAGGATATGTTCACCGTTGGCTCTATATAGATGATTTGCTTCCAAAGAAAGGAGGTGCTGAATGAAACCAGAAGCTATCCTATTCATCATTACATACCTGACTTTAACGTACATTCTCTATTATACCTTACTTGGATATGCAAACGTTGGCGAAGAGAGCACCACTGGAATACTACTCCTCTTCCCTGCAATGATTTCAGCCCTATGGATATGCAACATAAACACTAAGGAAGGAGGTAAGAAATGATTAAGCCAGTTACTATGTATTCTGTGGTATGTGACAGATGTGAGAATATGAGCTTGTGTCACGCTGCTTATTTCTGCAAAGGTTGGGAAAAGGCACGTGGTTGTAAGATTGAGCACGATGCCGCTGTAGCTTATGGATTGGAAATAATCTATGAGAAGTAACTACCCCCCCTCTCCTTGGCAACAGGGAGAGGAAACAAAAACAAATAAATTATGACAACATTAATCATCTTAACAGTAATCAACATCGTCCTTGCCTGGTTCTTATACTACAGGATAGGCAAGCAAAGCGTAATCGACGACCTCATCAAGGCATACAAGGAAGTATGCAAGGACAACGAGGATCAGTGGATAATCATCAAGTGCCTCCAAGAGCGACTGAAGAACACTTGTGACGGAAAGGAGGAATAATTATGGAAAGAACATGGTTGGCAGTAGATAAAGATGGTACAGAAAAGATTTTCAATGTAAGCCCGTTCAGAGGAAATACACAAAAAGATAAAGACCATGTATGGGGTACATACGTTGGTGAAAATTACAAAAAGTGGTATCCTAAACATGATGAGCGTAATGATGATACAGGTGATCCCTATTATCAAGGATATTCAATAGAATTGCCTAAAGGTACTATTAGTAAGCTTATTGGAAGAGGTTTATCTTGGGAAGATGAACCTGTCGAACTTAGAGAAAAAGATAGCTATGAGCAAAAAAACAACAAGGTACAATATCAAAAGTGGTTTTGGAGCGACCACATACTCATAACTGATAGCATCAACAACGCATCCGTGCAGGTAGCCGTGTTCAACCAGCAGGAGCTAAAAGACGAATATCACGCGGACGCCCTTATTTACGCCCTTTACGTTGACGAATCCTGCCGCAAGCGCGGCATCGGCAAGGGACTTCTCGAACAGGCCGAACGGCTCGCACATGACCATCACTGCCGCGTGGTGGCTCTCGAATGGGAAGAACAGGCAACCCCACGATGGACGCTCGAATGGTATCTTAGACAAGGCTATAAAGACACACGGTTAGGGACTGATTGCACCCTGCTTGTTAAAGACCTGCGGAAAGGAGGCAACGATGGATAGTAACGCGTGTGATAATACCTTAGTTTTCGGTAGTTGCTACATAAGAAGCTGCATCGAAGTTCCTGCGCTGACCGCAGGGAGGGCGAAGTGGAAAGCCTTTTATGAAAAGTTCCCTTGGCTCAAAGGCCAGCCTTTTTACCTCAGACGCTCATGTTACTGGGCAGGAGGCGAGAGGCATCTGAGGGCAATAAAGATTAAACTCAAAAAGATATAGTTATGGCAAAACCTTACAGAATCAAACACAAGGCAAGTGGATATTGCGACGATGGACAAGATTAGCGAATTGTCATACCTTCACCTCATAGCACAGTTCGAAGAAGAAAACAGGCTCTTGCGAGACGAGGCAAAACGCCTACGCCTCACGATAAAGGATTACTTAAACAAAAAAAACGCATGAAAATCAGACAGGCAAAGAAGATAATGAACACGAGGATAGGCCGCCTTGCCCCCTATTGGTATGACAGGTTGGTTGATACCTTGGTAACTCAAACAAGGATAGACCATCGAATCAAAAAGGCGGCAAGGCTAATAAGCAAGTACAATTACAGAAAATTCAACAAGCAGTAAACTACCTACAGGCTAAAGACCTATGGGTTTTACGGCGCTCAATATAAATGATAATATGAGAGCAGTTAAATTTCGTGGCAAAGACATCTTTACTGATGCTTGGCGATATGGTGACTTGGTTCACAAACAGAAAGTAACAGCAACTGGCTTAGAGCCTTGTACAATGGTTGGTGGGTATGAGGTTGACCCAGAGACTGTTGGCAATAACACTGGACTGAAAGACAAGAACGGCAAGGAGATATATGACGGTGATATACTCGCCCACAATGGCAAGGTTATCGGTCATGTTGTTGACGGTGTGCGTGGTTACTGCTTCGATGTGGTGTATGCCAACCCCGTAAGCGAAAGCACATGGTCGTTATATGGAGTTGTTGTTAACGATTACAATGGCGATGTAGAGATTGTAGGCTCCATCCACGATAAGGAATGGAAAGCAAGACTGACAAAGAAAATAATGAAACAACAAATTTACCACATCGACACCCCTGCCACAACCACTTACTTCCAAGTCGCCGACGGCAAGGTCTCGTGCGAGAGCCGTCCTACCAACGTCTCGCCCGACAAGCTCATCCTCTTCCTCGCCATAGCACGTGAGCTCGGACTGAGGGGAGGTGCGCTATGAGCGGCGGCTACTTCGACTACGCGCAGTCCCGAATCGACGACATCGCCGACCGCATCGAGGATTACCTCTACGGCCACGAGCTCGACGAGAGTGATGTGCAAGACCTCATTCGCGACAGTTTCGGAGACGACGATGAGCCAACCGAGTATGCCATCAACCACCACCACACCATGCCCAACTGCTTCGGTTATCGCTTCCTCACGCTCCAGGAACTCAAACGTGCCGTCCGCTACCTGCGCAAGGCGGCCATCTACGCCCAGCGCGCCGACTATCTGCTGAGTGGCGACGATAGCGAGGAGGCGTTCCGAGAACGCCTTAGGCATGACCTCGACGACCTCGCCAAAGGCCGGAAAGTGGATTTTTAACCAACACCCCGACCGTCCGAATAGTATGAGTATGCCGAGTGGCGCGATGCTAATATCAACAACATCGAGCGCAAGGGATTTATCAATCTTGAGTCGTGGATAATGGGTTGTCGCCACGAGATGCTTGCCGACAAGCCTACATATCCCGACCATTACAAAGAAGAACATCAAGAACAATCAAAACACAATATAACTATGAAATTTACAGAAGTAATCGAAGGCTTACAGCAAGGCCATAACTACACACGTTCGTTGTGGAACGGCAAGAAGTTTATTACGCTCCAGATACCGGCAGACATTTCTCGCGACATTATACCGAAGATGACGAGTCTGAACGATGAAACGAAAGAGTTGCTTCTTGACCACGGCGACGGAATGATACATTATCGCAATCAAGTGTTGCAAGTGTCGCTCGACAATGACGACCGTCAGAATATCGCCACTTACTACATCCCTACTTGGGAGGATATATTTGCCGATGACTGGTTTTGGTCAGATACTAAAGAATAAAAACATTTTATCCGCAAAACAATAGAAACAATGAAAACAAAAAACATCGTTATGGCATCCATACTGCTTGTGGTAGCCATCGTTGTCGGCTCATTGGTAGCCACCTACTTCAGTTACAACAACCGCGAGATTGCGCTGCGCCAACAGGCAGAGGCACAGCGCGGAAAGATTGAGGGCGTTCACGACAAGATGTGGAAAATCATTCAGCAGAAGGCTCAGGTTACGGACGAGTATAAGCAGACCTTCGAGAAGATTTATCCGCAGCTCATTGCCGGACGCTATCAGAACGACCAGGGCACGATGATGAAGTGGATTAAGGAGAGCAACCCCAACTTTGATGTATCGCTCTACCGCGACCTTATGCAAGCCATCGAGATACAGCGCACCGAGTTTCAGACCTCGCAGGAACGTATGCTCGACATCATCCGTGAACACGAAACACTCACTCGCACCTACCCTGCCCGATGGTTTGTGTCTAACACCATGCCTATCGAGTATAAGGTTATCTCTTCGTCGCGATCCAAGGAAGTGATGACGGAAGGCGAAGACAACGACGTTGACTTGTTCGGCAAGAGACAGTAAAGGCTTATGGAACTACTCGTTTTCCTTATCCCCTTTTTCGTGTCGGCTGTGCTGCTGCTGTTCTTCCGCAAGCAGACTACATGGTGGGAGCACGCCGTGCTTATCATCCCCTCGCTCCTTGTGGGCGCAGCGATGATATGGGCGTTTGAGCGCGTAGAGTCGAGCGACACCGAATACTTGGGCAGCTACGTCACGAAGATACGCTATTATGAGCCGTGGAACGAGCCAGTGATGCGTACCGAGACATACACCGACTCAAAGGGAAATTCTCACACTCGGACCTACTATGAAACGGAGAACCACCCCGAATATTGGACCTATTACGACCATTCGGGACGTGAGCGAGAGTGTTCCAATGAGGAGTTTTCGGCAATGAAAGACCGCTTACAGGCTCCGTCGGTGTTTGTGGATATGCACCGCAACTATTACACCCGTGATGGCGATGCCTACGAATATCAGTGGAACGGACAGATCGCCCAGCTCTACACCGTGACCCGCAGTCATGAATACGAGAACAAGGTGAAGGCTTCGCACTCGGTGTTCAAGTTTGAGGACATCAGCAAGAAGGAGGCTCGGCGCATCGGACTTTACGACTATCCCGACATTCATCTGCGCGACCAATGCCCTATCATCGGAGCCAAGTTTTCTGCCCGTCAGGAGCGAGCCATCCGTGTGCTCAATGCCCAGTACGGCCCGAAGAAGGAGTTTCGCCTCTATCTGCTCTTCTATCGCAACAAGCCGCTATCCATTGCCGACCGCCAACGCTCCTACTGGCAGGGTGGCAATAAGAACGAGCTTGTGGTGTGCGTAGGTCTTGACAACCGTAACCGCGTGGTGTGGAGCGATGCCTTCTCTTGGTGTGACTCGCCGGTGCTTTCGGTAAAGAGCCGCGACTGGTTTATGTCGCACCGCCTCGACCTCTGCGCCTTTGCCGCCTACATAGAACCTATCGTGCAGAATGAATGGAAGCGCAAGAACTTCGCCGACTTCAAGTATCTCTCGGTAGAACTGAGCGACAAGCAATATTGGGGCATCATCATCCTCATGCTCCTGCTCAACATAGGACTGAGCGTGTGGGTGGTGAGGAATGATTTTAGGAATTGACAACAACACGGATTCTAAGACGAATGATTGAACTGAATAAGATATATAATGAAGACTGCCTCGAAGGAATGAAGAGGATTCCCGACGGAAGCGTGGATTGCATTGTGTGTGATTTGCCGTATGAAGTATTGAACAAAGGCAACGAAAAAGCACAATGGGACAACATCATTCCGATGGAGCCGCTATTCAAGGAGTATTGGCGCATTGCAAAGCCTAACGCTCCCGTCATTCTATTCTGTCAGGGAATGTTCACGGCACAGTTGATGATGGCAGAGCCTAAGACTTGGAGGTATAATCTGATTTGGCAGAAGGATAGACCTACAGGCTTTCTCAATGCGAAGCGTATGCCTATGCGAAGCCACGAAGACATTGCCGTATTCTATCGTGCCCTGCCTACATTCAATCCACAAATGCGCCAAGGTTTTCCTTCTCATTCAAGAGGACACAAGTACGGCAAGCAAAAAGGCAACGCTTGTTATGGCAGCTACAATATCGAGACTTATTCAAAGGAAATGACTACTGAGAAATATCCTATATCGGTGTTGCATTTCGATAAGGAGAAAGAACTTGATATGCACCCTACCCAAAAGCCCGTCGCTCTCATTCAGTATCTCATCCGCACCTACTCCAACGAGGGCGACACCATATTAGACAACTGCATGGGTAGTGGCACCTCCGCCATTGCAGCCATCCGCGAGAAACGCAACTTCATTGGTTTTGAACTTAACAAGGAGTATTACTACAAGGCTTGCAAGCGCATCAAGTTGGAGCAAGCGCAGCTCACGCTGTTCTGATGTCCGTACTGTTTTGGCAACACCACGCCGCATATAGTATATGAATTTGAGTAACCCATAAAACAAAAAAAACAATGGAAAAAGACAAAAACGTAGAGATAGGCCGTGCTCTCGCCAATTTCGATACGGCCTGTCGCGATTTGGTCAACCTTGTCAACGACCAGCTCTTCGAGAGCTCCCGCTCACCCTACTGGGTAGCCGACGAGGTAGGAGGCATCTGCGACTTCGGCGACACCGACTTCCTCACGCCCGAAGAAATGGTGCTCATTCTCAAACACGGCGTCAGCTACGACGACTATGTAGAGTGGCGCGAAGCCAACATCAAGTATGGCGACACCAAAGGCCGCATCAAACTCAAGTCATGGCTCCGCGGATGCCGACACGACCAGTCGCTCGGCTTGCTGGCAATGCCCACTACGCCCACAATGCCCATTGGGCCTAACATAAACTCAACAAAGAAATTAAAAAAAGAATAGAAACTATGGAACAGAAACAAAAGGTTTGGATTCGCGGCGTGGAAGGCCGTGGTGACGAGGTAATCAAAATGCTCACGGACTTGGGAGCAAAGAACTGTGACGGTCTCGCTGGAAACGACCCGAACAGAGTATATTCCATCACCACCGACGGGGCGATTGCTTGTACACGCGACGGCGTAACCATAGAAACGCTGAAGACTTATTACCGTGAGATAAAGCTGCCGGAGAAGTGGGTGACCGGCTATGTGCTGGATACAAGACAGCCCGTCTATGACACTCTTTATTTCTATATCACAAGCAGTGGCGATGTGCAAGCCGCTGTAGTCAAGGGTAGTATCCTTGACTACCAGCGTTTCCGCATCGGCAACTTCTTCCATACCCTTGTGGAAGCTAATGGTATGGCAGAGAAGTACAGGCAACTGCTGGAAGGGGATGTCGATGAACATCAGAGCAAACAAATTATAAGGCACGTAAACATCACGACCCTTAACGAGGATGGTGTGTACCTTGTCGAAAAAGGCTTCGTGCCAGTTCGACTAAAGGATTTCACAGATGTGCTATCGGCAAAGCGCTGTAATGTCATGGTAAGCTACCATGGCCACAAGTGGATTGTTGCAAAAGAAGACTTGAAGGGTGGTAAAACACCTCTGTTTTCAGGCGGTTCGCATCCAGAAGGTACCTCCTCATTCTACAAGTGCCATATTGAGGCTCTTAACGATTTCGACATGAAGTCTTGTACAGAGCATCTTCGTGAGGCTGGCCTTGCATTCGAGTTGGATACAGACCTGTGTATTCCTACTGCCGGGCAACTTGCAGCCATGTGTCTCTACCGAAAAGAGCTTAACAAGGCTCTTGAAATGGTAGGCGGCACTCCAATGAGAAAAGAAACGTACTGGTCATCATGCGAGGGCAGCGCGAAAAACAGTTGGAACGTGAACTTCAGTGGCGTCTACGTTGGCAACTACTACAAGTACCACAGCTACTACGTTCGCCCTTGCACGGCATTTGAACTTTAATCTTTTTTCCTTAATGCTTGCGCCTGTCTCAAAGGCGTAAGCTATAAATAAAAGTTAAGCTTAACTTAGCTAAAAATTCATGGGAGGCTCGTCGGGATGGCGCGCTTCCTTTTTTTTGAAAACCCTCTTACAACCTCTCGTGCTAAACTGACGTAGATTTATGCCCTTGACCTAAGCTCTCAAATTTATTAACTTTCGGGCAAAATCAATTCAAAACGTCAAGTTATGGACATTTCACTTTTGAATATTCTTCGCACGGTGTCATGGGACTTCCGTCGCGACATGGCACAGAGTTATGCCAACGGCCTGAAGAAGGCCATCGAGGTGCATATTGACAATGATGTAGAGAAGGAGCAGGGCTACTTCCTCTCCAAGAAAGGCCTAATCTCCAAAGAGAATGGCAAGCGCCATGCTGCCAACTTCGAGGACAAACTCTATGTCGGCAACATCCACAGCATCGAGGAACATCTGTATTGGAACGACGAGGAACTGGCCGACGACGATCAGGTCATCAACGTGGTAAACATCAACGGCCCCGTCACCCGTGACGGTGGCGCATGCTCGTATGGCACCAAGGACTGGCGCGATCAGATTCTCTATGCCGATACTATCCCGCAGGTCATCGGCCACCTCTTCGTCGTCAACAGTCCCGGTGGTGAGAGCGCGTGCCGTAAGGATTACGACTTGATGATGGAGGATTGGCGTGCGCACAAGAAACCTGCCGTGATGTATGTCGATGGCATGGCTTGTTCCTCCCTCGTCAACCTCGGATGCCGTTGCGACCGTGTGGTGGTGCGGAACCCCAAGGACGACTTCGGCTGCATCGGTTCGATGGCTGCATTCTGGGCCACTCCGGACGGTGCCAAGGATATGGACGGCTCCCGATATATCGAGATAGTAGGCGACAACGCTCCCGAAAAGAACGACTGGTATCGCAATGCCGCCGAGGGCGACTACGAGAAGTTGAAGACACTCATTAACAAGGACACCAACGAGTTTCAACAGACCGTCCGCGACAACCGTCCATTGGTGGAGGACTGGATGTTGAGCGGTAACGTGTTCGAGGCTCAGCAAGTGATGCCGGCTCTCGTCGATGAGATTGGCACTCTCGACCGCGCCATCGAGTGCGTCTTTGAGTTGGCTGATGGTAAGTTGGCTCCTGCGCGTGAGGCAAAGAAAGAGCCCAAGGTGGAGCCAGACCCACAGAAAGAGCCGGAAACCGACCCCGACCCCGACGCACAGCCCTCTCCCGAAGATCCGGAAGACGAGCCAGAAAGTGATCACAAAATTAATAATAATATGACAGAGGACAAAAAGGAAGAGCTCGCAACCATTGAGCAATCCGACGCCGAACAGGTCAGCACGTCTCCCGAAGAGACCCCCCAGGGCGAAAAGCCCGATAACAACGAGGACGCCCAGGAGAAGAAAAACGAGGAACCCAACGACGACCACAACAGTGGCGAGAACTGTGGCAACAATGACACTCCTGATAAGGATGAAGCAGCAACAAAAGCTATCATCGCTAACCTCGACAATAAGATTAGAGCAAAAGACAAGGCTATTGCCGAAAAAGACAAGGAGATTAACAACCTCAAGACAATGCTCGAAAAGTCGAAGAAAGAGAACAATGACGCCATCGCGCAACTGAAGACGCAGATTGCAGAACTTCACAAGGAGGTGAAAGAGCTTGCGTCAGAGCCAACCCCAATGACCGAAGGCGCTGAAGCTCCTAAAGACAACGGTACAGGCGTACCCGAGACCGGGACGGTAAAGAGCGTCGTCACAGCAGACATGAGCGCGGACGAAATTCGCAAGCGTCTCCGTGAACAAGACAAGGCTATAGCAACCAAGCGACGGCGCATGTAAAAACAAAGGATAAGACACATTTTTTAACACAAAAACAATAAGATTATGGCAACAAACGCACTTAATCTATCTCAGGTACAGACTGTCACCGAACAGTTGCATACCGACCTGGTTGCTCGTGCAAGCATGCTGAACGACCAGATGGCAGACAAACTTCGTCTTACCGTTACTACCGATGTCGAGAACATCGACAAGCTGTTTATCTTCAATGACAAGGGGCTGCTTGCACGTCAGTACAAGCCGGGTGCCGTGAAGAAAGTGCAGCTCGGTACCTTTACCGAGAACCCCGCGAAGGTTATACTCGCCGTTACGCATCCACAAGACAACGTGCAGAAGTATCGCGAGAAGGAGCCTTTTCACGTGAACCCCGACGGTACCAACAATGCCGAGAAGACGCAGTTCCTCCTCGGTAAGATCGCAGAGCGTCACGCACGGGATGTCCGTGCCAACTTTTTCTTCGGCAACGAGGCAAACGACAATTTGGAGGATACTACCGCTAACCAGGTAAAGCGCGGCCTGTCGCTCTACGATGGCATCTATACCAAGATTGCCAAGGGTATCACATCTGGTAAGATTTCCAAGACGATTGGAAACCTCGTTGAGACTGGTGACCTCATGGCTTCAAGCGTCACGCCGCAGCAGGCTTACGAGAAGTTCAAGGCCATGTACCAAGCAATTAACGACGATCTCCGCGCCGCTGAAGAGATAATTGCTTATACAAGCTCTGCTCTTGCCGACAAGATTGTCGAAGGCTACATGCTCGTTCATCCGCAACTTGCTCCGTCTACGCTCAACGAAGGATGGAAGTTCTCTCAGATGCCTAACCTCACCCTTGTTACTCACTCGGCTATGGGTAAGGGTTCACAGATCATCTTTGCCCTTCCTGGCGTATTGGAGTACATCTGCGACATCCGCCCAGAGGGTCAGGCCAACATCACCGTGGAACGAGACAGTGACGACCACAACCTCTTCGACTATCAGATTCAGACAGCACAGGCAAGTCGTATCCGCGACTACAGCCCCAGGTCTATCTGCGTCAACGAGCAGGTCAACACACCTAACAGCGTACCTACAGGTGACTACATCGCCGATGTGTTCACGGTGTCAACATCTGACGAGAAGGAGGGCACTGTCCAAATCACATCGGGCAAGAAAGACCTCTACGCCGAGGGCGACATCATCACCGTCACTGCCACGCCTAAAACTCAATACAAGTTCGCGGGCTGGTCAGACGGAGCTACTGCTAATCCTTACAACTACACGTTTGAGGGCGGCGTAATGAACCTTGTAGCCCAGTTCGAGGAAGCTGCTGCAGGCACAAGCTCTAAGTAGCATTAAAATTCATAACACTAACACATTTTATTATGGCATTATCATGTATTCCTAAATCGGTGATTTCTTCGGCAAGTTGCAAAGAAAATCCCGCAGGTGTCAGCAATTTCCTGTTTGCCGTACCGTTAGATACTAACCATATCAAGTCGATTACGGCCAACGACGAAGCAAACCGCTATGACATCACACCAGCTGCTAAGACCGAAGTACCTGGTGGCACCGACCCAGCCCTTAAAGGTTACCGCATTGACTTCAAGTCACAAACGGGTCAATACACTTCCGATGACAACGGCACAGGCAAGGCTTGGAGTGGCACTGCCACTGGCCGTGTAGAGCTCTCAGAAGACGATATGGCTTACACTTCCCGTGTATTGCACAACAGCGACAAGTACCTTTACTTCTTGGCTACTGGCCAAAAAGACAGCACCGGTAAAAACGAGTTTATCGTGATAGGCAACGAGAACGGCGAGGCGGAATGGTCTGTCAAGGCGGACACTGGCACAAAGCGTAGCGATGACCACGGTCAGACCTTTACCGTGAAGTGCGACTACCAGCTCTATCCTATCACCAAATGGTACGGTACCATAGAGCAAGAAGTCGCGGCCGAAAGCTCTTCAAGCCAAAAGTAAGCACACTTGCGCATACCAAATTCTCAATAGGCACGAGACCCAGGCACCAATACGTCGTGCCTGGGTCTCTTTCGTTAATTGTAATTCACATACGACATGTTCATAACAACCGAAAACGAGATTGTCTCACTCATGCCTACGGCACGATGGAGCAGACCCGACCAACTCCTCGGCTACCTTGAAGAGGAAGAGAGGGTTAGTCTTGAACCGCTGTTAGGCACATCGCTCTACAATCACCTCTGCACGGAGTGTGAGCGATTGCGTAATACTTACACCGACATCACCGCCACGACCATACGTCCCACAGGCAAGGCACGTAAGAATCCTATCGTGCCATATGCATGCGTGACCGACCGACTCAACGATATTGTCAACGGCAATATTCAGCTCGACCTGTACGACGTTCCGCCGTCTTCATTGTCAACCGATAAGGATGTAACGGTCATGGATATGCAGACGGTGCAACTGCTACGCATCTGTCAACAGATAGAATTTTACAAGATGCTGGCACATAAGGCAGGGTTACTCACGGTGTCGTTCAACGAGGGTGGCGGCATGAACGTGGTGAGCGCCGACGGCTACGAGCCTGCCGACGACAAACGCATGGAGCGGGTGGCAAAGGATGCGTTCATGTCTGCCGGGCGTGCCGTAGACTCCCTGTTGCTATTCCTCGAATCTGATGCCAAAAGCGACAAGATATTCACCGCCCTTTGGCAAGAGGCTGATGCTTTCTATCTTCATCGTGACCTGCTCTTCCAGACCGCACGGGTCTTGAACGAATACTTGGACATCAAGGGTGATCGCTTGCAGTACGTCTCAATGGTGCGTGACATACGATTCTGCCAGAACACATACCTCAAGCCACGCGTCGGTGCCAGACTGCTGAAGGCGATTGTCAGCTATGCCAACGGACTGGAACAGAACAAGAGCACTTCTTCATCGGTTTCTTCCTCGGCATCATCCTCGGTATCTTCTTCCGACGGCAAGGCTGTAAAACCTCTCGACCCCGACGTGGCCGACGAACTGCTGTCTATGCTCCGCACCTCCCTTGCCTTCTATGTTGAGAGCAGGCGCACCACGCTGACACAATCAAAGGAACGATTAATGCAGCGCGACTCGCTGAATGATGCCCAGCAAGCGATGGCGATGGCCTGTCATTACATTGCGGACAATCTCGATGCGCTTGGCGATGCTGCCGTGGATTCACCAATCTACAAGGAAGTGAAAGAAAGGGAAACCCGAAAGGCTAATGACAAGAAAAACGCCGAGCGCGCCCAGCAACGGCACGAGAGGGAACGGTATGAAACACAAAAGCGCAAACTCTTCACGGCCTTTCCGCCGACCTACAGAGTACCACCAGTAAACGTAAAATGACAACACTTAACACGAAAACGACTATGTATCTAATTGAACCATGCTGCGCAAGCAAGCATTTTATGCTTCTGCGCGACGCCATCGGCTCCTGCGGTAAGGCGACGTTTGAAGGTTACGGAGACCTTTCATTGACGGAGCTGCTGCCAGCTATCCTCACTCGTTATGCCGAGACGAGAATGATGATTATGGCTCCGGCCATCCCCGACCAAGCTGCCGACATCATCTACGAATGGTTGCGCAAGACGTGGGCACGAATGGATGGAAAAGGACGGATCAACGTGCTATCTAAGCTAACTATCGTTGCCGATCTTAGCGAGGAAGTATCTCCAACGGCATCTTTGTGGCGAAAGAGCAATCCGTTCCCGGAACGTCTCACACTCGTTGACAAGGCGCAAGATGATACGGCTCTGCTGTTGCCCGACATGACAATTGTAGGTCCTGTGAACATGCGCTACGGTAAACACTTTGTCTGCGAGGTCACGACAAGACAAGAAGAGGTGAACGAGCTGTGGGACTTCTATTCCAAGTTCACCAAGCGAACCAACCGCACCGCACGCAAGACGGCAAAGGCCGTCGCTGCTCCTGCTGAAAAGGCCGACGATGAACCCGCTGACAGCGCAAGTTCCGCTCTGCCAAAGGACGAGGACGCAAGCTTTAACTAACGGGAGGGCCGACTATGAGCTGTAAGGAATTTGACCTCGACGACCTGCTGGCTATCACAGTCATTCCCGTGACCGACTACAATCCCGGTCTGTCTGGTTGGCAGGTGTTGCCGACGATACCCAACACAAGTTTCTCGCCGCCACTCTCCAACGCTATTGCCATCGGTGTGCAGCCTGCCACGACGGGTGGCAAACTGGTGCCTATCATGCGCAAGAGCGGTAAGGCGAAGGACAGCGAGAGTGACAGCGTGGCGGGGCGCAAGCACAGCGTCAGCGTATCGTGCCAGGCCGACGACCGCGAGGGTAAGGTATGGAACTATCTGCTTGCGTTGGAGCGCACACCGAGCCATCTGCTGCTCACGTTCCGTGGTGGCAGTCGTGGTTTCGTGCAAGCCACGGAGGACAGCTACTCCTGCGAGGTGAACCGCGACGGCGCCAAGACGAACGTGGAGTTCAGGATTGAGAACCTCATGGGCATCCAGTTGATTACCACGTGAGGGAATTTTCGACAAGGAGATTCAAGCAGGGAAAGAAAAGGGAGTCAACGGTGCTTGTGCCGTTGACTCCTTTTGCGTTACAACTCTTGCGCAATCCGCTGTTGCGCTATCTCAAAGTATTTTTTGTCGGTCTCAAAACCGATGAAGTGTCTGTGTTCACGCATGGCGGCAATGGCGGTGGTACCACTGCCCATGCAGTTGTCAAGTATTACCCCCCCCGATTCAGTGTAGGTACGAATGAGGTAGCGCACCAGGTCAACGGGCTTCTGCGTGGGGTGCAGTCGGTTGGTGTCTCGGTTGAACTTTATCACGTCGAGAGGATAACGCTCGGCCTTATAGTGTATCATCACTGGCTCACGCATGTGCGTAATGTCATAGCTTGTGGTGGGCGCACCCTGCTTTGCCGAGTACGCCTTTCCCGGTCGCATCTGAGGATGGTAGTTCATGGCGTTGCTCTTATCACGCACGAAGGCGGCTGCCGACTTGCTAAAGACAAGGATGTTCTCATGCACCTTCAGTGGAGCGAAATGGCTGTTGAGAAAGCCGGTGGCATTTTCTTTCTGCCATATCCACTCGTATTTGAAGAGCCGTGGATTGCTGGCCACAAGGATGGCCGAGAACGGCATCTGCGAGAACAGCACGATGGCACCCTGGTCTTTGACGATCCGCTCGTATTCTTTCCACAGAGGTTGCAAGGGCACCACGCTGTCCCATGCGTTGCGGGTGGTACCGTAGGGCAGGTCACAGATGATGGCGTCGATGCTTTGGTCGGGTATCTCTCTCATTCCGAGCAGGCAGTCGGTGTTGTAAATGCGGTCTAAATCCATGTAATGTTGTTAGTTGGAAATCAAAAAACCTACCGCAAGATACGATGCGGTAGGTTGGAAATCAAGGGCAAAGCGGTCGCATGACGACTTTTTTTGGGTCGCTTCGTTCCTGTGTTTAGGGGCGCTCCGCTTGAAATTTTACTTAAAATTTTTACTTAAAATTTTACTTAAAATTTGGCTGGCGCAAACCCATGAGTCTTTAGCTCATGGGTAGTTGACTGTTGTGTTTTTTCTTCAATGCCTCCGCGAGATTTACAAAAGCGAGTCCGAGACATACTCTGTACTGTTGACAACCGCCGCGCCCTCTATATAGCGCACACGGAAGATACACACGCTCTGACGCTCTGCCAGCTTCCGCTCGGCGCCGACTTCCGGCACCGGCAGACAGCGGTAAGACGGATCCACCGCAACGTGTACCACGGCCGAGACCGTATTGGTCTTGGCATAGATGTTCGCAACATAGTTCTCTGCAACCTCGCGTGCCTGGAACAGACTGAATGCTTTTTTTTCCATAATTTGTAATTTAATTTGCTTGTAACTTGGTTAATTCCTTATTGGTTTGACGTCACGGTAGAAGCCGTGCTCAACTGCAATGCAAGATTAGATTCCAATCTCTTTTGTACAATGCAAGATGATATTTCAAACAAGTAATGAACTTTTCAAATGTAACATCTTTATCATCTGTGTCTTGCTCCAGTGGCAATGAATTAACTATCGCTACTGCATTGACAAAACGGTCAGACCTGAACGGCATATAATTAGCTACAACATTGCAAATTCCGATAAAACGAGTCTTACTAATGTTAACAGAAATGTCCCCGATAGCGTGATTAAGCTTTTCGCCTACAACATGAATATCAGATTTCTTACTGTTCTGATAAGCTTCGTTAATTGATTTCGCAAGCACTTCTGCCTGCTGCCAAATCATGTCATAATTAACTTCCATACAAATAATTAACTTCAATACATTTGCGCTTAACCGTGATGCGTAGGGCTTATAGATTTACTACCAACGCTCTTCGATGTGATAGGTCACGTGCTCCTCAAATTTTATACGCTTCCCGCTATAATCACATTCTTTCTCACCCTTTAGGGTAACGCTGTTAACCTCGGTCACATCGAATAAATCTTCCTCCAACATGTGTTTTATCAAATGAAGGTCAAACTTTGCAGCCTTCATGCCAACATACTGCGCGTTATGATGCCAGCTAAAGGAAACCGAAGTTCTCTCTTTGTGCCCGTCCTCAAAAACGGCGTACCCCTCCTCTTTGACCCTTATACCATAAATCATATTTTCCGCTTGCCGTGATGCGGTAGGGCTAAAATTGTTTTCCAAATATTTGTTAATAATACAGCCAAATGCTTTGTCCGTATTGTTTTAATTCTTATATTTGCACCTGTCTTCGGAAGACTTCAATCGTACCTTTATGGATATTGATTTAATCGTACCTTTATGGAATTGAAAGAAACATAAAACTTCCGTTGACAGTCAGGCATCAGCCTGTGGATTTAAACGTTCTCCAAAGAACGAATTTCTACTATCGTAGATTCGAGCCAGATGGCTCGCGTAGCCCCGGCTTAGGTCGGGGCTTTTTTTATTCCTCCTCGTCTTCCTCCTCACAAGTATTCTGATATTTGTCGCTGTTGCTCACAAGGTCATCAATAGCAGATAAAAGAGTATAATCCTTTTTGGGATAATAGACTATATCGCTTTCTAAATCATCATAGAAGTCGGATCCGCGTTCATCCTCAGAGGCTCTAAGTATACCTCCGTCAGGATCTAAACAGAAGCCAAAGATATAATCGTCTTTACTCCAGCCTCCATAGATATTGATTTCAAAACCATCATAATCAACAGTAACATGGTCAATGTATCCTATAAACTTTAGACCATCATTATCACCAACAGCAATATAAAGAATTCCTTCCTCGTCCTCGCGCAAATCATACCATGCTTCGTCCTCGTGATTCTTGTACCACTTAGACACCTCGCCGTCGTATTTAAAAGACGACCACAGATAATAATCTAAACGATCTTCTAATATCTCGCTATCGAAAAGGTCTTCACCAAACTTCTTGTATTCCGTTTTATCAGGCGAACTGTTTACGCTTTTCAATTCATTAAAACCTGCTATCTCATCTATTTCAAGCATATCTATTGACTTTACCGTGATGTCGAGGGCTGAAATTGGTTTTCAAATTCTACAATAATCACGAAGATGTCCGCTCGGCGCTCCATACTGGAACCGTGTAACCTTTTCGCCACGATATTCTATAGGTCTATCGAGCTTAATAGTGGTGGCCGTTTTCCCGTCACAGTCATATTGGTGGCAGCTGTAGCCGATGGTCATTGAAGGGAGCTGCCACACGCCCCAGTTGATGCCATTGAGGTAGCGCAGCAATGTGCGGATATTCTCAACCGTTGTTTCCACAGTGTCACCGTTAAACACTGCGTGATATTCTTCTTCATTGCGCTTGTGGTTGGCAATGGCGATTTCTTGGGAGCGCAGCTTTGCCTGTTTGTGGCGCAAGAGGAGCTGTTTGCGGTCTTTGGCAAAGTCCTCGTCACTAACTTCTTTGCATTTGGCGAGGATGGCGTTAATGCCACCCTGCGATACGATGAACAGGCCAGCGTTCTTCAATGGTTGCATGGTGGATGCCTTGAAGATGCGCAGCGTGCCGTCTTGGTTCTGCTCAACTATGAAACTACCCTTGTTAGTGAAATACATTCTTTTCATCTTAAATCCGCTTATCCGTGTTGCGGTAGGGCTTAGTAAATTCTTTGTTTGTGAACGGTATAATTACCTGCGCTTTTCGATGTGATATGTCACGCGCTCCTCATGCTTGGTAGGTGCGCAAGGCTCGCCGTTGTATGTGTTAACGCGCACGCCTTTTATTGTGACGGTGTTAACGGTGGTGACATCGTAACAATCTTCTTCCAGCATATCCTTAGCCGTGGCCAAGCTCTCCTTGGCGGCTCTCATGCTCTCATATTCCTTGTCGGCGCGCCATCCCTCGTTGGTGTTCACTCTCCTTTTGCTTCCATCTTCGTAAACATCGAAGCTTTCGTCCTTAACCCATATTCCGTATTTCATATTAGTTCCGCTTATCCGTGATGCGGTAGGGCTGAATGGTTATTTTTCTGATTCCGCCCAATCCCCATAATCGGGCAGCTTGTCTATAACGAGACCTTTCAGATCCTTAACGCCGTGCTCCTTGCACATCCACTCCTCCAGGTCGTCCCAATACGTCCAGTCTCTTGTTGCGCCCGTCTGCACATTGCGCAGACGGAGCGTAACAAATAGATAGTCATGGATGATGTCTATAATCTCGTACATAAGTCTCAATGATTAATATACTCACGTGCCCGATCTTTAGTGATCGGTTTTAAAAGTTTATTTTTTCCGTTCATTCACAATATCATCAAGCATTTCGCCTTCGAATAGTCTTATTACCTCATTCGTATTTGCCCATCCTTCAGCAAAATTTTCTGCAAGCTCTAATGTTGCGGCATCAATAAAAGCATCAAGACCATCGTAATTATCGATGATGGATTGTTGTTCTTCTGAGCACTCAAAAACATCGTCAAAAGGAGAAAACTCTTGAAAATTATCCTTATTAACCAATTCCTTCGCAAGAGCTATGCGGTCTGCAAAAGAGTTGAGATATTTGAGCAAATCCGTGGCTCTCTCGTCAGTAGTTTCTGCGCACCCACAATAAACAAGTTTAACGATAGACTTTGCAAGTGCTGTTTTATCTTCGGTTCTGGTATAATCCTTAAAATCAAATGGACTGCTCTCTTTCCATTTTGATGGAGGAAATGCCAAAACTTTGTTCTTTTCTTCAAAATTAAGCATTGCGAAATGTTTGCTTTCTTTCATCATAATTACTCCGCTTAACCGTGATGCGGTAGGGCTGAAATTCCGTGTTGATGGCGAATTACTGTTTACAGCAACTTGTCACTTATATACTCCGTCTCGTTGACGATAGCGCTGCCGTGGTTGTATCTCACTCTGAAGATACACACGCTCTGCTGCTCTGCCAGCTTCCGCACGTTGCCGGCATCGGGTACGGACAGACAACGGTAAGACGGATCCACTGCGACATGATAAACAGCGGATACCGCGTTGGTATTCTCAAGCATGTTGCTGACGTAGTTCTCGGCGACCTCTCTCGCATAGAACAGACTGAAATTTACCTTTTCCATGATTGTGTAAGATTAATGTGAATTATAAGTTTGCTAACTCTTTGTCGATTTCCTCGATGCGCTGCATGAGTTTCTTCTTTTCCTCCTCCAAGGCGGTACGTTTTTCGGCGTTATCGTCTACAAGCACAATACCCTCGTCGTCCTTGCACTCGTCATAGACTGCTTGCGGAATATTCATTTCAACGACGGTGCCGTCCTCCCACGTGACACAAGGGTGTTTTACTGAGCCTCCAGAATCCAAAAAACATCCGTCAACACAGAATACATTATCAGGGAGCTTTACCTCGCTGTCGCGTGAAAAGCGAGTAGCAATAAGGCACTTACCAGAAAGATACATACTTTCTCCATAATCCAAACAGCAGCAAGCATCAAGGTCTATGCGTACCTTTACGTACTTGCTCATGCCGTCATCTCCGTAGCAGTCCATCAGCGCCTTGCGCACCGCATCTTTCATCGACGCATCGAACTCCCATGCCGGTTTGTTCCATTTACCATGCAAGGCTCTTGCCTTGCGCACGAACATAGGGTTGTACTCACTCTCAACGGAGATAATCTTATCTCCGTATTCTACATTTAACATAGCTTTGATTTTTGATTGTTCTTTGATTGTTTTTGTTGGGTTGTACAGTTAGGAGCGAGCGCATTGCCCGCCCCATTAAGAGAGATTCAGATTTCACCTTTCGCTTTCCACTCTTCCCACTTCTCGACGGAATAGCCGTCGTCGGTTTTGACACCGAGGAAGGTGTATGAGAAATCATCCGACAAGGCTTCGGGAATAGCGTGAACCATTGCCATCTGTCCATGATACGTCAGAGGCTTGGTCGTTATTTCGTTTACCATCTTGCGATATGCTTCTGCGCCGTTCTCTGCGATGATGTCACCACTGGAGGTAAGGTCGGCGAGATAGTCATTGCCGTGACGAGAAAAGACGTAAGCTGTAAAGGTCAGCTCCACATGATACCATCCACGGCGCTGAACGTTGAGTTCAGCCCGTCGGCGCTCCTCAGTCTTGCGCATAGCCTCCTTACGTACCTTGTCCTGCGTCTCCCGCAACTCGTTGATGATACGCTCGTGCTCCTCGACGCTATCAGCAAGTGCATGGTGGAAACCTATCTCCCATGCACCACAGCCCGTGGTACGGATACCCATGTACGACTTCGGTTCTCCGGTAAGGTACTGGCCGAAACCGTCCTTGAACAATGCCCGGATTTTCTTTTCCGACACGGCGTTCACTCTGATGTTGTCAGCCGGACTGACTGAGTACTTACGTCCGTAAGACTTCCATGTGTTGATAACTGCAATAGCTTCGTCTGCCGAATGTGCTATTGCCTTGTAGGGGAAATAATAATTCCCGTTGTTGGCGTGACCGCCATAAGTGATATAAACTGCATTTAGCATGATGTTAACCGTTTAGCCCATCGGCCGGGGTTCTTGATTGTCTGTTTGATTTAGGGCGGGGGATCAACACCGCCTACGTGTGCTGCGGTCTCAGCTGTTTATGCTCTTTACGATAGCAAAATAAACGAGGACAGCCCAAATTAATGTCATGATGTTTATAATTAATTGTTGTTGTAGCTACGGCAAAGGTAGGAAATATTATTGACATACGCCAACCTTGCCATAGTTTTTGTTAATGTTTTGATGAACTTATGAGTCGTTATCTAAACATGCTCCTACAGTCGAATTCCACACACCCTTTGTCGGGGTATTTGTAGTCAATATAACGACAACTATTCCAATGGAAAGCAGCACGGCTTAAACCGGAAAACCACTCCGCTTCGCCTAACATCTCTCGTACTTTCTTGCAGGATATGCGATGGCGTTTACCGTTCTCATCAATGTGCGTATACTTGCATTGTATAGCAGCGTCATCACACTGCTTAACCTCGTACTGCGAGTACTTCCACTGCGTGAGTTGCTTGCACTCGTCCTCAGTGAGATTCTTTATCTCTACTGTTACAGGTACAGTATAGTTAAAACTCTTCATGATGTTGTCCTCCAATTTTAGTCCTTAGTCTTCTTTCCCCTTGTCTTCCCGCCATCTCGCCTATAACATCGAAGTCTGCGAGGATGTCACGCACAAGGTCAAGGTGGTCCGGGTCGTGGTCGTTGGGCTTGAAGCACACATCCTCGCAGTCGCCCCCGAAGTCGGTGCAGAACCCGATGTAGTTATGGACTGGGAAGTCGTCGCCCACTCCGTCGGGATAGTCGGCTTCGAGGTCGGGTACGTCGAGCCACACGTTGAACGCCTTGCCGGTCTTGCCAATCTCATAGGCTCCGTCGCTCTCCGTCACCTTGACGGGGTGCTCCATGTTAAGGGCGCACTCGTCGAGGCATACCACGAACACACCCTTGCCGTCGAGGTTCCACTCGATGCCGGGCAGGTCGTGGCCCTTGGCGCAGCACTCATGGTGGTAGTAGCTCAGTCGGTCGTAGAGCTTGCGCAGCAGCACGCTCATGTCCTCGATGCGGTCATAGTCTATCTTCTTGCGGTCGTGCTTCATGCAGCGTGCGGTGGCCTTCATCTGAAGTTCCAGGCAGTCGCAGTAGAGCTTGCTTGCCATCGCCTCCTGCAGGGTCTTGTCGCCTTGCAGCTCCTTACAGATGTCGGAGAGGATGGTTGATACTTTCTCACAGTTTGCTGTACTCACGCGGTTAATCTCGTTAGCCGCAGTCATGTTGTTGTTGCTCATAGTTGATGTTGTTTTATGTGGTGAATAATGTTTAATCAATCGCTGTCATGCGAATGTTCTTAATGGGGTTGTGCCCACGCGCAACTGCCTCGCTAAAGGCAGCGTCCACGTCCTCGATGTAGGGCGTGTTAGGGCGACACTCGTGGAAGAATGTAACTTTCTCCGTGTGCGTATCGCACCCATGTTCGTTACGCACTTCCTTGTAGAACTCAACTTTAATCTTTGTCATAGCTGTATGTTGATGATTAAACTTCGTGTGCTTGCAGATAGTCATAGAGCTCGGTGGCAGTCTTGTAGCATCCGTCGAGGACAGGCGTGCGCTTGCCCTGCTTCCAATAGCGACAGGTATTCTCCTTGCCGTTAATCTCCGAGACGACCTTTTGCAGGTTGTGGACGGTACGCAGATGCACCTTGATGCCGTAGCGTCGGCAGAGGTCCACGACATCGCAGCCGGCAATAGACATTCCGTCCTTGAACTTCTTGGCTTCCTCAGTGAGCCGTTGCTGCTCCTTAGCTTCGGCTTCGGCCTCCTTACGCTTTTCTTCTTCCTCACGCTGACGCTCACGCTCTTTATACTCACGATATTGCTGCTCACGCTTCTCCATTGCCAACCGTCGCAACTCCTGCAAGACGGGCAGATAGGACGAACCAACTTCTTCGTAGGCGCAGAGGGTAGTGGCGGCTATCCATCCACCACCGAGCAAGACATTGGTATAGTCCTGCAACGCATGCACCTTAGCGAGCTCATCGTCGCGATATTTCTTTTGTCCCTCAAAGTACTGTTTTGTACTCTCGCAGCACTCTGCAATGCGCTCCTTCGTTCTGACGACCGTCTTGTCCTCGACGATATTCTTGATATGCTCTTGCAGTTGAGCGTCGAAGTCAGCATCGCTCGTGTTCATCATTTCCAACATTTGCGAATAGATTTCGTAGCCTATGACGAGCACGGCCACGTCGTCGCCCAGTTGGGCATAGAGCAGATAACGGCCATCAACCTTCTCAAACCACAGCGGTGTCTCGCAGTGCTCGTTGTCCCCGATAGCGGGAATGAGCTTGTTGAGTTTGGTGAGCCACAACCGACGGCGCACGGGTTTGTTGCCGTAGCTGCCGATATAGTGACACCATAACTTCTTCTCGTTGGGGTCGTCGATGATTTCGAGGTCCCGGCCCTCGGTCAGTTGCATAGTGATTTCCGATACGTCAAAGGGAGCTATCCACGTGCGCTGTCCGTCGTGCTTACCCTTGAAGTCCTTGTGGGTCTCGTCGTACTCTTTCTCTGTGATGATGACCTTTGTCACCTTGCCGTTGTTGTCTCTGATTACTTGCATAGTCGTATTGTTTTTAGTTGTTTCTTACTCGTGTTATTTTTGCTTGCCCCTTGTCGGGCAATTCGTTTTTCGTGTTCGTTTCTCTTGCGGTTGACGCGCTCGTCCTTTCTGCGTTGGAAGATGATCTCGGGAGCATAGGGGTCAACAAACTCGATCCACGGGTAATAGCCTGTTGACCGAAGGCCGAGGTACATTGTCTCCAGCTCCTCCTCGGTCTCGACACGGCACCGCTCTATATGGACGTCCACGTCCTTGTCCTTGGCGTACCAACATACTTTGAGGTCGATTTCGCCAAAGTTGACAGCGTTTTTGATGGCACGCTTGAAGAAGTTGCGCACCGTCTGTGCCGACGTATTGCTATTGGCATTGCCGATGGCCAGACCGCGATAGTAGCCGAAGTTATCCTCCACGTCCTGTTCCGTGACGGGTCGTGGACTTTCGCCGTACAAGTCGATAGGTTTGCCGACATTCTGCTCTTTCATCGTCTTCACCCAACAACGTTCCACACCATCCATAATCTCTTTGGCGGTTAGGAGCGCCTTGGGCTCCTTCGTGATAGAGGAGATGCTGTACCAACTGCGGGCACGGCGCATGCTCCCAGCTTCATAGCAGTTATTGTCGCCACCCTCTATGATGGGGATATACTTGTTGTCATGTGTCTTAACGAACATACTGCGATAGAAAATTGTGTAACTCATACTGTGTAGCTTTTTAGTCGTGTTATTTTATCCACCTAAGATATAGGCTTGTTTTCACGCTGTCTTTTCCGTCTTTTTCCCCTTGTTGAGCTTTTGGTTTATCTTCATGTCGAGCTGAGCGAGGTCGGCACGGAGCTTGGCCAGTTCGGTGTCCTTTCCCCATGGCTGCTTGATGATTGTGTCGAGCTGCTTGATGCGTGCCTCGTTCTTCTCGTGCAGCTGCTCCCACCCGCTGATGATGTCGGGCAGACGGAGCAGGGCATTGAGGAACTGACCGGCTGCGATACGTTTCGACTGACGGTTGAGACGGCCTTGACTGCGCTCAGCCTCGGCATTGATAGGATAGCTCAGACGGCCACCGCTGACGTAGAAGAGATTGGTGTACTCCTTGGTGTGGGTGTACTCGCTCACCCACTCTTTCGTCCTGACGCTGATGACGAATCCGTAGATGTTGCCTATACGCTTCATGTTGCCCATCGTCCGTGCATTCTTGTCAATCTTCTGCAATGCCGCGCCGATGGCCTCGTTGTAAGCGTCGGGGTCGCTCTCCACCGTCACCACCTTATCGGTGGGCTTACCGTCCTTGTCGAGGGCATAGGGAGTGAAGCCGTCTATAGCGATAGCGTTCACTATCTCACCGTTGGCGTTGGTCGTGCCATGTGCCATGAGGTTGTCGAGGTCGGCCTTGGCGTCAGCGATATTCTTAGCGTTCGACTCGTTGTCGGTAATCAACCGCTCACGCTTGCGCTCCTGCCCTGCCTTGTCACGATAGAACGCCTTGCGCTCTGCCTCCATAGCGGCGATGCGCTTCTCCAACTTCGCACGCTCCAAGAGGTCAGTGTTACCGCTCAGCACGGCCATGTACTCGGCGAAGTTCATGCCGCTCTTCTCGTCCATGCTGCCCTCGTCAAGGGTACGCACACTGAGCTGACCGCGCTTGAGCTGATTGATGAACATCTGCTTGTTGTTCAGCAAGCCGAACTTGTAGGCATCGAGGCTCCGGCGGACGGCATAGATAATCACGTCCACGGTGTTGTCGGCATAGAGCTTGGCAATCTCATTACCCTTGCGGATGGCACGGCCGTCACGCTGTTCGAGGTCTGACGGTCGCCACGGGGTATCGAGGTGATGGACGGCCACCACTCGCTTTTGAGCGTTCACTCCCGTACCGAGCATGGAGGTGGAGCCGAAGAGCACACGCACCTTACCATCGTTCACGGCCTGTATCATCTTGGCCTTGGTGCTCTCGCTCTTGCACTCTTGGATAAAGCGTATCTCGCTTGACGGGATACCCATCTCCACGAGTTTCTGCTTAATGTCCTCATAGACGTTCCATCCGCGGTTCTTACCCTGATAGGTACTGAGGTCGGAGAAGATAAGCTGCGTGCCCTTCACGGCATCGAACTTATCGTAATACTGCTTTACGAGCTTGGCGCACATTGACGACTTGGAACGTGGATGGTCGGGATAGCTCGGGTCAATCATTCTCATGTCGAGACTCATCTTGCGGGCGAGGTCGGTGGCATAGAGCATCTTTGCCTTGCGCTGCGCGTCGGTGGCATAGTCCATGCCGATGAGCGAGAAGTCACCCCACTTGGCAAACTCCATCAGCGTATTGGTGAACTCCTGCTGGTCGGGTGTCGGCTCGATGTTCAACAGCCGTGCGTGTTTCTTCGGTCGCTCGATACCCACATCCTCGGCGGTGCGGAAGTCGGTAATCTCGTTGTAGAACTGTGCCAGCTCCGGCACCTTGATGAAGTAGCGGAACCGCTCCTTCATGTTAATCTGATTGGTGATGGAGAACTCAAACTCGGTGCTCTTCTTCGTGAAGATAGCAGCCCATGCGTCGAAGCAGGTGATGCCCTGCTTGGCCATCGCCTTCGGACGGAGATAGCGGAAGAGGGAGTAGAGCTCGGTCAGCGAGTTCGTCACCGTCGTGCCACTGAGGAACGTGACGCCGAGGTCCTTATTCGTGCGCTGCTGTATCGTGCGGATAGCCATCAGCAGGTTGTAGGCACGCTTCGAGCCCTCGGTGTTGCCGAGTCCTGCCACACGGTCTTGACGGGTGACGAAACCGAGATTCTTGAACATGTGGCTTTCATCGACGAAGATATGGTCGATGCCCATCATCTTGAAGTCGGCCACGTGGTCTTTGTTCTTAGCGATGCTGTTCTGCACGTCACGGAGCTTTGCTTCGAGGTTGCGCTTTCTGCGCTCCAGTCCTTTCATTATGCGGTGTTGGTTGGTCCAGTCGTAGGTACGGGCCACGTTGATAGCGTTCTCCAATGCGTCGAGGTCGTCCTGTATCACCTGCTGCTGCACCTCGTCGCTCTGTGGCAGACGGCTGAACTGGTCGTGCGACATAATCACACAGTCATAGTCGTTGTTCTTCATGCGGTTGAAGAAGGCCACCCTTTCGCTTTCGCGGAAGTCCTTGTTCTGCGCATAGAGTATCTTTGCCTTGGGATAGGCGGTCTGATAGGTCTCGGCAATGGCACCGACATTAGCCTTCAGTCCGATAATCATCGGCTTGTGGACGAGTCCCAACCGCTTCATCTCGTGGGCGGCGATGCACATGATAAGCGTCTTGCCGCTGCCTACCTCATGGTCGCAGATGCCGCCCTGGTTCTGAACGAGCATCCAGACGCAATCCTTTTGCGACTGATAGAGGTCCTTCACTCCGCACTTCTCTTCCAACGCCTTGCGGTCGAGACCGGGGAACCGTTGGTGGGAACCGTCGTAGTGGGGCTTGACAAAGCAGTTGAACTTCTCGTTGTACTCCTTGGCCAATGCGTCCTTCACGTCCTTGGACTGACGTGTCAGCCAGTCCACCCACCCGGTGCGTATCTCGGCAATCTTGGCGTTGGCCATCTGTATGGCCTGCGGGTCCTCTTCCTTCTGCTTCTCGTATTTGTCGTTATAGACAATCTCGCCGTCGCTGTCGCGCTTGTAGCGCCACAACTTAGGACAGGTGTCCTGCAGGGCATGGATAAAGAGGTCGATACCGTCAACGTCGGAGCACTCACTGCTCACGGCATACTGCGTGTGGATCTTCTCGTTCCATGCGCCGTCGGCACTCGCGCTGAACTGGTCGATGATGCTGTCGTACTTCACATCGACATTCACGTGGTCACGCTCATTCGTACTTCCATCGACGGAGAAGAACTCGGAGCCGAACCGTGAATAGAGGTCGCAGCTTATCCACCGCTCACCTAAGTTGAAGTCAAGCTCCTCAAAGGGAATAGGGGTCGGCACCGCATCCTCCAACGCTCTCAGTGAGCGCGTCACCCTCGGGTCGATGGTCTTGGTCAGCTCGCCTTTGCCGTCGCTCTCGTCCTCCTCGTCGATGCCGTAGGCGGTGCGTATCTCCTTGGCCTTCTCCACGACGTTGCCGCTGATGAACTTGGCGGCAATCTCGTAGCCGTTGGTGAGGGGATTGTAATAGACGTCGCCGTCGAGTTTCGTCAGCAGCTCACGCTCGGTGAGTCCCGTCAGTGCCATCATATAGGGCATGTCGGGATAGCCCTTGTCATTCAGGCTCACGGCCAACGCCTCCTGCGGTGTGCCGGCCTCGTGAATCTCGTCAGTGGCAAACGCCACGGGCTTGAAGAAGATGTCGGCCTTGGTCAACTCGCTACCGTCCCGCACTTCGAGTGCCAGCAGCTCCTCCGATACGCTCTTCACGATAGGGCGGTTGAGCGGACAGTTAAACTGGCCGTACTTCTTCACCCATGCGTCGTAGAGCTTGTTGAGCTGCTTGCGGTCGGCCACGTCCTCGGTCATCGTCGTAGCCTCTTGCACATACAGCAGGTCGTAGGTGTCGAGGATAGCCTTCAGTTCCTTGGCTTTCTTCTCGTCCTTGGTATCGGTGTGGGCAGTCTGCTGCTTCGTCTCGGCTTTCTTCTCCGCCTTGTGCCAGGTATTGAAGAGTTCAACGTCGAGGTTCTCGGTCAGGTCCTTGCTCAGCATCGTGCGCATATCCTTGCTGATACCCTGCACGTCAAACTCGTGATGATAGACGAAGCCCGGCTTGCCATAGGCATCGGTGCCCACCTTTTCCTCGGTGGCGATGATATGGTCGGGGTGCATGGTGAAATACATGTTCGTGGGGCAGTCGCCGTCGAGATAGGGAGTGAGCAGGAAACTCTCGTCGGCGGTGACACCCTCCTTCTCTTTGTCTTTCTGTAATACGAGCAGGTCGGTGCCCACCTCCGTGCCGCTCTCCTTGAAGAGGTTGTTGGCCAGTCGGTAGGCACCAATCAGCCGGGCCTCTTTCAGTGCCTCGGCTATCTGGTCGGCATCATGGTTGAGATAGTTGCTCGTGATGATGTACGCCTCGATACCACCGTTGCGCAGACAGTCCAAACCTTTCAGCACGTAGTAGCGATGGATATACTTTGCCGCTGCTCTCCGCACGGGACTCTTGCTGTTGGTATAGTCGGGGTCGAAAACACGGATGTCGCCAAAGGGAACGTTGGTGCTTACGAGGTCGTAGGTTCCCAACTCCTCTTTCGGGAAGTTCTCGAAACCGTCAACCCTCACTTCCGCTTCATGCTCCATGCGCTTGCCGAGGATAGTACCGGTGAGCAGGTCTTTCTCATAGCCCACCACTTTGCCCTGGCCTTTATAGGCCCAATCTAAAAAGCGGTCGAGGAACACGCCGCTACCTGCCGCAGGGTCGAGGAAACTCGAACCAGTGGCAGCTTTGATGTCCAACGCAGCAATCAATCCTTGCACGAACGTGCTTGGTGTATAGTATGCTGTCAGCACTGACGACCGCAAAGAGTTCATCCACCGATTGTACTCGTTCATGTCCTTGCTGTGATGGAGCAGCAGCTGAGCCAACTCCCGAATGTCGTCCCAATAGGGCAGCATGGTCTTAGGCCACTCACGTTTGTCAGTGTGTGTGGCATAGAGGATGGCGTTGATACCACCAAACCCCGTGTATTTGTCGAGGACGTTTTTGTTGCCCTCGCCCGTCAATGCGTACTTGATAGCCGCAATGTTGTCTTTCAGTCGTTGTAATATGCTCATAATATGTTACTTTGTCTTGTTCACGCAGTCTTGGCCGCTTTCTTCTTGGCTTTAGGCTTCTTCGCATAGCTCGTGTTGTTGAAGATATACTCCACGACATTGCCGACTTGCACCTCGCGCTTGCCGTTCTGCATGTGGCAGAACCAGTCGCCCTTGCCTTCTTCCACCGTCTTGCCCACCATAAGGTTTATCGTCATCCAGTCCATGTCGCTGACCTCCACATAGTCGTCATAGCCAGCCGTGGTGAATACGTCCGATACCTCTCCGAGGTGTTCCAGGATAGAGGCTTTAGCGAGTGTGCTCATACGTCGCACCGAGTTGGAAAGCGAGATGCGTCCGAACCGCTCGTTCCATGGGGTTACAATGTCGCCATAGGCAGAGTTATAGCTCTCGAACAGGCATGCCGTCTCGTTCGCCTCGTCCACCGTCGGGCCGTCCTGCCAATTGAGTTGGTAGGCATAGCTTATCACTTTGCTTTTCGTTACACGTATTGCCGCGCCGGGAAACCTTGCCTTTAGCATCTTGCTCAGGTTACTGACGGCCACGGTCTCCTTCTCTTCGGTCGTGAGTGCGGCAGAGATAGCAATCAGCTTGCCCTCCCACGCCGCAATCAACGGCTGTTGCTCGGCAACTATCTTTGCCTTCAGCTCGGCCATCTTGCGCTGACGTTCCTCCTCTTTCCGCCGCTTCTCGGCGGCCATCTGAATGAACAGGGCGCCGAACATAACGGCGGCGCTGACGTGTACGTAGTAGTCGCTGACAACATGGTCGCCCTTGGGGTTGCCGAAGATGCAATAGCGCTGAGAGCGGAACATCACCACCTTAGGCACACGCTTACCCTTGGCGGTATTGGTAGGATTCTGCAACGTCTCCCAACCGCCATAGATGCCGTCGATGGCACAGCTCAGACTTCTCTCCATAATCTCCTTGTCGCCCAACTCGACGACGGCCTCTATCTTCACCACCGTCTCGGGCTCGGCGGCATGGTCGAAGAACATGCTCACGATGTCACGACCACGGAGATAATCCCACGCATAGGTTCCGCCGCACCCCTGCTCCACCTTACGGGCATAGATATAGGCACCGGCTTTAAGAGTGTCGAATCTGACACTTTTGTTGCGTCGGGCCTCGTTGATGACATCGTTCACACGGTTGGCATCACGCTGCTCACGCTCAGCCCGTTCCCGGCGTTGCCGTCCCTTGGCACTGGCACGATAGTCACCATGGAGTTCCGCAAGGCGTTCCTCGTATTGTGCCTGCATCTCCTGGAACTTTGCCGTGGCATCGGGGTCGTCGAGGTTACGGTCTGGGTGCAACTTTACGACCAGCCGGCGATGCTCCTTTCGTAGCTCGTCCTCGGTCATACAATGGTTAAAATATTCTGGTATCATAAATCGTTTTGATTATTTCCTTATGCTTAGGAACCGAATATCTTATGCATAATTCGTTTCTCCTCTTCAAGCGTTGGCAAAACAGTATTGTTGCAGGGAAAGCAATCCGCTATTGGCCAGAAAAAATAATTGTCAATCTCCGCCCATCCGTACACTTCCCTTAATCCTGTCACAATGTGTTTTCTCGATTGCGAATGTAGGTCGCAATAGACCTCCATCCCAATCCGTATCGTTCTTTGTATTTTGTTCATTTGCTCTTCGGTGTATATCTCGCTATCATCCACATACACCATAGGCATGGAAGAGCACAGCCCATCAATGGTGTCGATAGCTTCCTCCACAGTCTTAACGTCGGTGCCATAATATCTGTTGATATAGGGCACGGCTTCCTCGCCTTTCCATTCGTCCAGTCCTTGGAATGGCTCAAGGCCAAGGTCGTCGTCCTCCAACTGATATTTACCTTCGAGGTCTTTATCATTGCAGTGCGGTTCCTGCCCGAACTCATCAATGCCCTGCCATCTTAGAGAGAAGTCTGGCCAACGCTTATGGATGCAACGCAACACACCCGGTTGGAAACTCCATGCCCCACAATAGCGCACGCTCAGGATGTTGGAATCTTGGCGCTGAAGCTGTTCGGTGTACGCCCTGCGACTTTCCACCGTGCTTGGGTCGAAACCCATCGCTGCGATAGACTTGTAAAACGTGTAATAATCCTGCCTGGTTTGGCCTCCGTCTATCTCCTGTTGAAGGATAGACTCCAGTTTGTCGAGGTCATTTTCTCGGCCTCTGACAACCAAATCAACATAATAATCGTTTGCCATCGGAAATATATTTTGGTTAGATTCTCAGAATACAAAAAAGGCCGACACGTCTCACGACGCACCGGCTCGAAACAACTTTCAAAAATCTTACGTCGTATGGCACGTAAGTTATGGGTGTTCTCCTTTCATTCATAGATGATAGCGGTTACTCCTGCGGCGCCATGTTCTTGGCGACGTAGGCGGGAGTGTAGTAGAGCGATACCTTCAGCGTATCAACTTCGTTTCCCGACTGCTTAATCTCCGGCTCCACTTCCTCGCCCGTTAACGCGTCCTTCAGTATTTGTATGCGGTCTCTCATTTCCAGAGAACCGCAATAGCGAGGAAGATATTTCACATTTAGCTTATTCAGGCCGAGCCACCAATTCACTATCACGGGCTCACGATGGATGAAGCCAAGCACATCATGTACGTTCACGTAACCCGGCCGTTCGTTGTCGATATATTCGCCGTCGTCGAAGAGGTCATCAAACAAGGCGTCGCTATGCAGGTCGGCGCCCTCGTTGATACAGGCTCCCACCCGGCGCCTCTCAAAGCGTCGCTTCACCTCGTCAGACGTAGCGGTCTTGTCGAGAATGGCGAGATAATTTTCGCACGGCACATAGCGCTCTTGAGTCTGAGGACAGAAGAACACATCGGCCACGCAGTCCCCAGATGCCTTGTAGAACTCCTTATAGTCGTACTTCTCGTGACCATCGGCCACGCAACCGCGGTTGATAGAGAACAGACATCTCACGATTTCAGACATCGTGGCGTCTTTCTTAAATCCATAGTCAGTAAACTGACCACACGGCACGAACTTGTAACCGCCATAGGTAAAACTCTTCAAATTATTATTTACCATAATTATGCTGTTTGTTGTTTCAACATTCTCACTGCATCCATCACTGCCTCACGGATAGAAGGGGCGGGGGTGGCAGGCTTAGCACTCACTTTCACGCTCGGTTGCTTAGTCGCTTTAGGTAACTTCCATTCGGGAATACAGGCGTACATACCATCGGCATCCTTACCGAACACGGCTTCTTTATCAAAGACGGATAGCCGTTCCTGCGGCAGAACTGATAGCACATGACAAACACGTTCTTGATAGGATAACCGCAACTGAAGCCCTGCTTGGGGTCGGTATCGCTCGTATTGATGAAGAGGTGTACCATGTGTCTACGCATAACATAGCCGGACACACCAGGCACAAGTGCCAACTTCTTGTAAAGCACATAGGGAGTGCGGCAATAGTTAACTTCAGTCTGCACCATTCTTGTATGCTTGCGACCCTCCACAATGTTCTCGCACATCTTCAGCACGTCGCTTAGCAGGAACTCGCCCTTGACCTTGCACTTGGTGCAAAGCTCCCACATGATGGCGCACTGCATCAGCATCGACATGGCGATGCGATAGTTGATTTCTTTCTGCTCCATGGTTGTTATATGTTGTTTTGTTACTCTGTCTTAGAATGAAAAAAGGCCACGCGTCTCACGACGCATAGCCTTCAGCTTAACTTTCAAAAATTTCGCAATTATGATACCGCGAATGTGGTTCTCCTTTCATTCCGCAAAGGTAATAATAATCTTTGGATTAGAAGCTCACGAAGTGGATAAAACCGTCTCGCGTGTCGGCCTCCTGCTGACAGCGTCGCATGATGTCGAGGGCTTTCTCGGCTGTCACACCTGCCTCGTCGAGAGCTTTCTTGATAAGGTCGCTCTCCATGAACAGTGTCGGGTCGTCGATATACACCATGAGGTTCTGCATGGCATCCTCGTAGCCCATCACGTTACACTCGAAATAGTCCGAGTACATTCCGTCCTCGCTGCCAACCGCATTAGGCTCACCACCTAACGCGGCCAACAGCTCGTAGAAGGCATGCACCTTGTTATGGAAATCGCAAGAAGTCTCAACGTATTCCACCTCGTACTTCTTTGCCACATGAAGATTCTGTCCCATAGTCGTAATGTATTAAAGGTTTATAGAAATAACTTTTCGTAGTCGATGCCGATAGCTTCGGCGATACAGTTCAAGTCCTTGTAGCTCCACTGGTGCATAGAGAACAATTCTTGGACAGCAACCTCGGTCTGCTCCGTCACGTCCTCCAACCGCACATAGAACCGCTCGTTGTTGGGGTCGTCATATTGCTTGGCCAACTGCTCGTTAATCACCACCGTATCGCCCTCCTGCTTTATCCACGATGGGGTATCAATGAAAGTGGGGATGTACGTGTTGAGCCACCGCATAGCCGCCTTTAGGTTGCCAAATGTGTGTGTCCAATGCGTCACCTTGCCGTGTCGTTCAGGCAGCTCGGCATGGATAACACAGATATAAATCTTATCACCACGCTCGTTGCTGTTCTCGTAGGCGTGCAGCTTAGCGTCGAGGATAAGCTGCTCCAACTCGTTGGCATAGTAGCCTTGGGCGTACCGCTCTGTCTCGCCATCGTTCCACTCGATATAGAGGCTATAGCAGTTGTCCTCTTTCTCGGTGTGCAGTTGCGCACCATAGTCTTTCAACATTAGATTGGCATCTGCCAACATCGTTTTCCAATTTTCTTGTGCCATAGTTCGTATGATTTAGTTGTTGTTATTGTTTATGTCGCTACGCTTATCGGGGGTCGCTTCGCTTGAAATGAAACGTAAAATTATCCGTAAAATTAAATTTAGAATTATCCTGCACAACCTGCAACGAGCATGGTATGCGATAGCTAATTTTACGTTTAATTCTAAAGTTAATTTTACGTTCCATTTCAAGCCGCGAAGCGGCGACCAAAAAAGAATAGCGCGAAGCGCCCCTCCCTTAGCGTCTTACGCAACCGTGAGCAGCTTGGGGCTCTCGTTGCCATTAGCCACCTCGTCGTACTTGCGCAGGATATAGTTCACGGCTTTCTGTACCTGGTCGATGACAGCCGGCACGAAGTCCTTGTCAGTGCGCAGGGCGCGTCGCCAACTCTCGACATAGGCGATAGTGTTTTCATCGAGCAGCTTGCCGATGCCGAGCATAGAGCAGACACATGCCGACGAGAGTTCAGCCACAAACTCCTCCATGGCATAGTCCTCAGTACCGAAGGCGCCCGTCACCTCACGGTTCACGGCCTTGGCCGTGGAGTGTGCCATCTCGTGCAGAGCGGTGCCATAGAACTGGGCGTCGCCGAGGAAGTTCTTACGCTCGGGCAGATGTATCTCGTCCTTGTTTATGAGGTAGCAACTCTCTCGTCCACCGAAGCGGATAGGACAACGCCAACCGTCAAAGAGTATCATGTGCTCCAACACGTCGTCGCGCACGCCCTCCTCGTAGTCATGCTCCGGTGTCTTGGTCATCTCGGCATAGTCGTCGGGGTAGAGCGTGGCGAAGTTCGTTTGGTCGAGGTTATAGACCAGATAGCTCTCCTGTATGAACCACGTCTTGCCTTCTTGCTTCTCCTCAAAGGTCAGCTCGTCCCATTCCTCGTCGGTCAGCTTGTTGCCGTCGGCATCGTAGTGGACAGGCTTATAGAAGATAATCGGGAACCTGCGCTCCACGTCCATCTCCGGCATCCCGTTGTCGCCGAGGATAACCATGCCGTCGTCGTCGAGTTTCGGAGTGGCGTTAGCCATAAGGCCGTCGTACTTCAATTCTCCGTTCTCGTTCTTCATCTGACTCTTGGTGATGAAGTACGGTGTGTTCCAGCCTCTCACGCTGATAAGCATAGAGAGCCAGAAATAATTGCTCTTACGGTATGGCTTTCCCTTGCGATAGAGGTTGCAGGGCGCACCCACCGTGGCAGCCACCCACGGCTGCTTGTAGTCGTGCTGCTCCATCGAGTTAAGTGCCTCGATGAACAGCTCGGCATACTTGGCCTTCATAGAGTCCGACATGCGCAGACCCTTACGGCCACCCTTGTGATTTCTTTTCGTTGCCATAATAGTTCCTCCAATAATTTATGGTTGGTTATGCTGCTTTAGCTTGTGCTCTCGATTTCTTCTCCAGCTTCACGAACTCCGCCTTGTTGTCCGTGATAAGCCGACGTATCTCCTTGTCACGCTCCGGCACCGCATTGCAGGCGGCACGGCACTGCACGATAGTGTTCGATGCCATGTTGTATTCGATGGTGGCCAAACGCTTGCCGTTGTCGTCCTTGGCAGAGAGGATAAGACTTTCGGGGTGGGTAAAATAATTCCAATAGCCCATGCGGTACACGCAGTGGTGCATGTGCTCGGCTTCTTCCTTGAACTCGTCAACGCTTTGCAGCGGGCGGATAGTAAGGTTCGTGGAAGTCAAGTCGATTGTCAGCATCTTGCCCATGTGCTCGGGATAGTGTTGCGCTGCCTCGGCCTCCAGCTTGGCACGCTTAGCGCACTCCGCATTGTAGAGTATCATCTCTTGCCTCCGTCGCTCTGCCGCCATAGCCTGTAGTCTGGCTTCGGCAATTTCGTCGATACGCCTCTTGCGCTTCAGCAACATGTCATGCAGGGCGTGCAGATTGTCGGGACACACAAACTTAGGATTGTGGATGTCCATGTGTAGGTACGTCAGCAGATAGAGCGTGTCAAGCCACATCGAAGGGTCGTCGATATGATATTTATGTCGGATGCAAATCTTCACGGCCGCCTCCCCACCATGGGGCAGACGGGTTCGGTTACGCACAAGATGGTTGAAGAGCGGTGTCTGAGAAGCAGACAGCATCGTCTCAGCGATAGGATAGGCTATCACACGGATGCAGCTGGTGTTATAGTCGAACTTTTCCATCAGTCCCGGCACGTCCTTGTACTGCCACTGCTTAGTGAGCGATTTAATCTCGTAATCCCACACATAGAGATTCTTCCGCATCATGGAGCCCCAACTCATGCAGTTAGGTGACACCTCCCGGCGAAGTATCAATGGTGAGCACTTGCTGAAGGCGTCATACGCATAGGACATAGGTAGTACAGTACGCTCCCACACCTTGCGCTCTCCCGTAGGAGCATACATGATGCGCTCAATCTCCCACGCATACACCTGCGCTGCCTTGCCATATTGCAGCTTACGCTCCACGCGGACATACCGCACCAACTGAATGTCACGCTTAGCCTCGAAGATAGCAATATCACGAAGCTCGGTATCCACTCGGCGGCGATGTAGCTCCACCGTCTTTTTCTCCGTCCACTTGGCATGGCACTGAGGACATTCGTGCTGGCCGATAGGGTTGATAGAGCAACCGCACTCGGTGCAGAAGTACACCAGCTCGCCACGCAGCACCCTCGAAGCAAGGCCGGGCTTGAACAGTTTGCGATAGAGGCGGTGAGTCTCCGTCTTGCCGGGTTTGTCATGCAGACGCTTGTTGATAGCGGCGCAGCGTCTGCCAAATTCTGTCACTCGTTTCATTTTTTGTCCTCCTGCTTTAAGTCCTCGTCCGTCTCGTCATAGTAGTGTACGGCCATGCCGTAGATTACCTCTGGAGAGCGGAAGATGCCCACGGCAGACTTGCCTTTGCGGTTGGCCTTGGCCACCTTCAGCATCTTGCCGAAGATGTATTCACAGCATCCGTCAATGCTCTTTCCGGGTGCTGCAAGTTTCTCGATGATGTCGGGACGGGAATACAGATACCCCTCAATAGCCTCCTTGAACTCCTTGGGGATGACATAGCTCGCACCGCCCTCGCTCTTTTTGGTATCGGCGTGGGCCTTGGAAGTACGCTTAGACTCGCTCTTAGGCCGAGCCTCTTGTTCACGCTGCTGCTTCAGTTCCTCGGCAGCGGCCTTGATAGCTGATAAATCAATAGCCATAATTGCTTGAAATTTGAAAGTTGTTGAAGTAATATAAGGGGGTCGCTACGCTCGAAATTTTACTTAAAATTTTTACTTAAAATTTTACTTAAAATTTTTCAGCCCACCCTATCACATGGATAGAATGAGCTGCACGATGATGCGGTAGCAAATACCGCGATAGCCAAATTTTTGATTAAATTTTAAGTAAGAATTTTAAGTAAAATTTCAAGCGAAGCGCCCAAAAGATAAGCACGAAGTGTACCCGGTTACGCTGCCTTGATGATAGGCTCTAAATCTTTTATCTTGCAGCCTAACGACTTGGCCAGCGTCTCGAACGCGCGGCGGATGCGTGCTTTCACCTGTGCCTCGGTATAGAGCTTCTCGCCATCGGTAGCGGACGACTTAGAAGCCTTGGCCGTCGCCTTGGCTTTCTCAGCCTCCTGCTTCTTTGCCTCACGCTGAGCCTTGCGCTCCAGATACTCCGCCTTCTGCTCGGCACGCTTAGCGGCCAGGGCCTCGGTGTTCGTCTCAACGATGTCGAGGAGGTCGTCGAAGTCGCAGCCCTCGTTCAGAGCGTTGCACACCTCACGGGCAGCGTCGGTATAGCGTGGGCTAAACAAGAGCACATAGACACGCTTGCCGTCCTTGCGCTCCCATGTGTGGGAGGCATGGATTTCACCTGCACGCTGATAGGCGGGCTCGTCCTCGTCGAGACCCACAATCTTTCCGGCTTCCTTGCCACGCTTGGTGGTGTAGGTCGCAAAGGTGTACTTACCCTTAGCGGTGCGCTTAGTGGCCTTCGGCTTAGGCCCGGCCTTAGGCTCGGCCTTGACAGGCTCTTCCTCGATAGTCTCGCCCTCGTCCTCGTCATCGACAGGCTGCTCACGCACCTTATCCTTGACGATGCGCCCAGTGACCACACGGAGCTTGACTTTCGGGCGTACTGGCACCGGCTCCTCGTCGATAACTTCCTCGGCGTTCTCTTCCTCGACCTCGTCCTCGATGGGTTCGCTCTTAGGCTCGGCCTTTGCCTCGGCCTTTGCCTTTGCCTTGGGCGCCTCCTGCTTAGGCTCGTCGTCAGCCCAGTGCATCTTGCCCTGCTCGACGAGTGAGTTGATAGCTCCTTTCGTCATGGGGAATGTCTGTTTCATGCCCTCGCGCTGGAAGTCTACGACCACGCGGTCGCCGTCAACGCTCTTTATTGTGTACGTGGCAGCACCGCTACCGATAACTAACACTCTGCCTACTTCAAAATTGTTTGCCATAGTTGTAAGAATTAAAAAGTTGAATATGTTGATTGATTGTTATGCGACCTTAGTGTCTAAGTCCTTCATCATGCCCTCGGCCACTACTTCCGTAGGGGTAGAGCCGTCGGGGGTGGCGATGATAGCATAGTGGGCATCGTCACGGGTCAGTGTACGAAAGAGCCATTGAAGGTTTTTCTCGATGGCCTGCTTACGCCACCCTGCGAGATACTTTAGGGCCGTGGACGCTCGTTTGCATGCCACGCGGTTGAAATCGTGGTCGACGGTCTCACCATTCGACAGACGCGACGCGTCACGATAGGTAGGAGCACCATACCAGTGCTCCACGATAAATGTCTGTTTAGCCATGGATTTGATTTAGGGTCGCTACGCTCCAACGGATTAGGAGCGATAGCGACAAATGAAATACTACGCGATGAGTCCTCCGAATGGGCCATCATCGGGGTGTACACTCTGCACGTCTGCGATGATGGCACGTGCCTGACGTGCGCCACCCTCACGTGCGATGTCCTGCAGGGCTGCCTTGGCAGCCTCCGTTTCCTCAGCCGTTAGGCCGAGGTTCATAGCCATGGCAGCAGTGGCAGCTGCGATGGACATACGTTTAACACTTTTGCGAATAAGGTTCTTGCGGAAATCAAACTTGATAATCATAGCGATAAGTTTTTGAAAGTTGATACGATGTTAATAGATATTAGTCGAGGGTGATATTGCACGCATGAGCCACATGCTCCAGGGCGAGGAACACCACCACGCCAACACATACGGTCACGATAGCGTCGGGGAACACCCAGAACCCCGTGAGGTCGAGATAATCAACCATGAAGTTGGCCACCAAAACGGCTGCATAGATAGCCGCGCCAAGATTTGCCGCGATGACCACGACGGCCATAGCTACACGAACGATTTTCTTCATTTTTTGAGAGTTAAGTGTTTGTTTACTCTGTTACTTTGTCTCTTAGGCGACGTTGCTCATGTCGTAGTCGTGGTGCATATCCTTGCGGATAGCACGATGGTCGTCCTCGTCGACGTCGAAAGCACCGACAACGGCGCCCACAACAAAAAGCACCGTGACAGTCACGGCAATGACAGCATTGTCGCTCCAGTCGAGCATGATAGCGGCAACGCCTGCGTTTATGGCCACGATGATGGTCACTAACATACGAAGTATAGTTTTCATAAGCGAATAAGATTTAATCGAAATCGAAAGCGGACTCGATAAAAGTCCGCAACTTAGTCTCACTCCACTTACACCCTAAATCCCGGGCGAAAGCGTATAAGATATTCTTCACCTGCACCTCGGTGTAGGTGCGCTCGTTCCTAAGCTGCTGAAACTTGGGGACGAGCTTTATAACCAGTGCTTTTTCTGCCATAGCGATATTACTCAAGCAAGGGCATTAAGCAACCATGATGCGTTCATAGTCTGTCCTCCGATAGTTTATTTTTTGAATGGATATTTATATAATCCCAGTAAAACGAACCACGAGACAGCGCCGCCTATTACACAGACCAATGGCAAAAAGGCCAGGCACCACGCGCCCTTGATTGATAGCTCGTCCTCTATCCAACGGGTCACCAGCGCACCCACATAGAGCGAGAATGAACACAATACCGTCATCGTTGTATAGAATGATACGACGGATACGATTGATAAAAACTTCTTCATTTTTCTGTCCTCCGAAAATTAAAAAATTCTACTTTTGCAAACACAGGTAACACGGCTACCTGCAAATCTCTTCACCACGATACGACGGGCAACAGTGCCCATCTTTTCGCTTGATGCTTTGTTTTTGGCCTTCTTTGGCTGACGCACCCCCTGCCCATAGAAGAACATCTGTTTGGTGCTCTCTTTGCGCATAGGCTCCGGCATCGTCTCACGGCGCACCGCCCGACGGCTGCCCTCCAGAGAAACGCCATGCTCACCCCGACGGATAGCACGACGCTGCTCTCTCTCACGATAGGCACGCAAACGCTCTCTATTCGCTTTGCGCTGCTCTTTCCATGCAAGGCTTTTTGATAAGCGGATAGCCTCGTTACGCTCTTTCTTTTCCTCACGCTCTACCCACTCCGTGGGCAGGATAGCGCACAGGTCTGATAATGTTGCCATAGTTCGTAATCGTTAAAACATTGGGTCTACAATTTCTCCGTTCTCGTCTACCTCCTCCTCCGAAAGGAAATAATTAGCTCCTACGTAGTCCGTGAGCGAATAGCACCATATAGCAGGCTCGCCTCCTAAATCGTCAGCCTTAAACGTGACGCTCGCACCAAGCACCCCTGCAAGTGCATAGAGCGCAGCCATAGCCTGCTCTTTGGTATCATACATGGCAAGGATAGCCACGTTATAATGCTCCTTGCCGATAGTCTCTTCTCTGTTGAGTGTGAATTTTGTCATAGTCGTAATTTTTTGAAAGTTATACAAAAGTTCCGTGTGGGGAATCGAACTCCATAGCACCTTAACAGTGCCACACCATGCACGGATAGCACACCCCGCCCCGTAGGGGATAGGGTGCATGATAGTATTGCATTAAGCGGCCTTCTTGCTGCTCTTGCGAGCGGACTTTTTAGCCTCCTTTTTTGCGCCCATAGCAACCTCCTGCTTAGGCTGCTCTTCAACGAACATAGTCCATGTGCCATCAGCATCCTTCACGACGTGTGCCCACTGCTCAACCTTTTTGTCGGTAGATACGTTGACATAGCCCTCCTTGATAGCGGCACACGCTTTCTCCGACTTGTCAATCTTTGCGAATGTGTCCTCCACAAAGACGCTCTGCTGCAAACCACGCAGAATGTTGGTCTGATTGACAACGACGGCGTTGTCAAACTTTTTTTTGTCGGTAGCACTCACCACAGGGCAAAGGGTCTGCACTGATACACGGGTGTACTTGCCCTCCACTTTCCGCTGATAGAGCGGATATTCGTAGCCCATGAAGTTCACCATATAGGGCACACCATGTGCCATATACACCTGCCCGTCCTTCATCATGCGCCCGCTCCAAGCCGTGAAGATGTCCTTTGGCTTGTAGCTGTTCTTTGCCACGTGTACACCGAGGGACTGCATGAGTTCCAACGGGCGCACCTTCTCCTTGTCGCTGATAGCCACGTAGCCACCGATGCCAGAGATAGCCTTGCACACCTGATTCCATGACATAGCCTTTGCAGCCATAGACTTAACACCATTGTTGATTGACTTTTTGCTTGTGATAATCATAATCGTAAATTTTGAAGTGAAACATTATTGTTAGCCCCTAACTCAAGGGAATCGAACCCAAGACACCCAAAGGGTGCAACCATTTAGGGATAGTACCTGCCCCCTGCTTATTTCCATAGGTCTGTTTTTCGCTTTCCCTTTTGCACTCCGTGCTTTCCGTGTTTTCTTTTGCAAGAACTTTGCACTTATTAAGTGAGGCAAAATTGCATACAAAAGCAATTAAATGCGATTACCCTTAACGTTACTCGCTGAAACATAGCTATTTATTAAGCGTTTAGCAACTTCTCTAACACGTACTACAGATACACTTATCCTGCATACACCGGGTTATGGTACCCTCCGGTATATTGCTTTCGGCCGGCGTAAAAACGCACCCTAACTAATAAGTAGGTTTACACTCTATTACAAGTGTAACATTGCAGGCAGTCTATCTCCCCCTCCGTGTCGTATGTAAATATGTCAAATATCACTTGTAAACTTGTTGTTTCTTGTTTACGGTTGCAAAGGTATAACGTTTTTTGTTACCCACAAAATGTTTTTTGGGTTTTAACATGAAATTAACATAATCTTTTTTGTTCACCTTATTATATAGGGAATTAAGGGTTGTTAACAGTTGTACTGGCTACTTGCATACGTACATATTTATCGCGCGCGCGTACCTATTAAGCGAAAAAAGTTCATCTCTGGTTATCCACGACACCACGACACCAACCACACCAACCACACCAACCACACCACGACACCACGACACCTTTGCATATTTGCACCCAACGCCTGAGAGAGAACAGCCCCCCACCGCCCCGCGCCTCGCTAAGCGGTGGGGG
>ERZ1035027.60-NODE-60-length-71332-cov-18.019586_pt1 | contig 71332 bp, 55 predicted proteins | sample MGYA00520604_ERZ1035027 | MGnify/ENA primary metagenome ERZ1035027 (study PRJEB33766, sample SAMN09781743) | gut metagenome | biome: gut microbiome | host: Homo sapiens | place: Madagascar | study: EMG produced TPA metagenomics assembly of the PRJNA485056 data set...
GGTTCGATCCCCGTCCGTTCCGCCACTTATCTTTAAAGACCCGAACATGTATTCGGGTTTTTTCGTTTTTACAGCATCAATTTATGTTCAAGTTTCTTTTCTCTTTTCTAATAGGAATTTGTCTTCTCTGTAATTCATGTTCTGTTCAGACATTATCTGATGAACAACTTTACGCTGATGCTGTACGTAATACTCATCTTTTTTCTAAATCTAATATTCATGATCTCTTAACCTTAAATAAGGATGATAATCTAGTTACTTATATTGGAGACTTGGTTCTTATGGCTACATTTCATAATGTTCCAAAGTTCTATCCTATCGATCATGATATTGAACTTTCTATTGATGTTTTGTGGCTCGTAAGCTATAAAGAATTAGAAGCAAAGCTGTCTAATCTTGTTAACTGTTCTAATAAACGAATTATCCAAATTTTAGGAGAAAGAATAGACTCCAATTATTCTCATTTGAGCCTAGTTCTAGTTGATCCTCACAAGTTATTAAGACCTGCTTATGTGCAAGATCCTTTCATAAATAAAATGTCATTGTCTTTAACAACTTCTGATAAGAAATTTGAAAGCTGGTTTTATCAAATGAAAGCAGGTAAAGATTATCCTTGGACAGCTTTAGGTTATACTTATGATTGGGGTAATTCACGAGATGTTTATGGATTGTCAGAATTTATCCTAAGAAAAGGAAGTACTTATCACGCTGTTGATACCATAACTATAGATAAGTTCATATCATCAGGCTGTAAGGTTAAATATTAGCTCTTCGATTTTGTAGATTTTGTTATTAGTGTTAAAATCAAGAGTATTCTATTAATCCAACATAAATAACAAAAATTACCATAACAATAAATTGAATATTAATAGGTAAGATCCCTTAAGGTGAACTTCCTTGAGGTTATTTAACTATATGGAGATTGTTCTATGCCTATTAACATACCTAATGACTTACCTGCCAAGGCTGTTTTAAATTCAGAACAAGTTTTCGTAATGACAGAGGAAAGATCCTGTCATCAGGACATTCGTCCTTTAAATTTACTCTTTCTAAATTTGATGCCAAAGAAGATAAACACTGAAATTCAGTATATGAGAAAGCTATCTAATACTCCTTTACAGGTTAATATCACTTTACTAAGGGTAGACGATCATATTTCTAAGAATACACCTCAATCTCATATGGATAACTTTTATAAAGAATTTGAGGATATAAAAGATCATAGATTCGATGGCATGATTGTAACAGGTGCTGCTTTAGATCAGACTGAATTTAAAGATGTAACCTATTGGGAAAAATTAGAAAAGATTTTACTCTGGAGTAGCAAGAACGTAACCTCAACTCTATTCTCTTGTTGGGGAGTTGCTGCTGCTCTAAAAGTTTTCTACGGAATTGATATTATTTTTAGAGAAGACAAACTTTCAGGTATTTACAATATCAGGCTATCTGATGAAGTTGACACATTAACACGTGGCTTTGATGACGTCTTCCAAGCTCCAATCTCTAGATATTGTGATTTTCCATTAGATATCATCAAAAAGAAAACAGATATTAAGGCATTAGCTTCAAGTGACGAAATTGGTCTATATCTAGGCGTTTCTAATGATGGTCGTCAGGTCTATGTATCAGGACATCCTGAGTATGATGTAGATACATTACTTCAAGAGTTTACTCGTGATACAGATGCAGGTAAAAATCCTAAAATCCCTGTAAATTATTTTCCTGATAATGATCCTTTCAAAGCTCCAAAGTGTACTTGGAGAGGTCATGCTAGTTTGTTGTTCTGCAACTGGATCAACTATTACGTTTATCAGGAAACTCCTTATGACTTGTCAGTAAAGCCATAATTGAAATAAAGCTAATAAGTTCAGGCTTATTAGTTTTATCTTATCGTGACAAGCAAAATTGATTTACGGTGCATTTACGGCAATAGACCCTCTCTTAATAATACCGTTGCTTACTCATCAAAACTTAAAAGAGTTGTCTTAAATTTGCTGTTTTTAATGTACAATAATTGCGCTAAAAGTGAGATAAGGGTGAAAAAGTGACAGGTTATAAAACTGCAAAGTTCAAAATTTCAGGCGGAAAGGCACTAGACGGTGAAGTAAAAATTTCTGGTGCAAAAAATGCTGCTCTTCCAATTTTATTATCAACAATTCTGACCGATGAAAAGGTATGTTTAAAAAATGTACCTGACTTGGCTGATGTAAAAACAAGTTTCAAACTACTTCAAGATCTTGGTAAAAAGTGTGGATACAACCAAGATACTGGAGAAGCAGTTATTGAAAATGGTGTTACTAACCATGTAGCTTCATACGAATTAGTAAAGACCATGAGAGCCTCTATCATGGCGTTAGGTCCTCTTGTAGCCTATGCTGGCTCTGCAGAGGTATCTTTACCTGGAGGATGTGCCATCGGTGCTAGACCTGTAGATCTGCATATTAAAGGTCTGCAAGAAATGGGCGCTCAAATTAAGCTTGATGATGGTTATATCAAAGCTACAGCAATAGGCTCAGGTCGTCTTCATGGTGGCAATATCATTATGGATAAAGTCTCAGTAACAGGTACTGAGAACCTAATGATGGCTGCAACATTAGCTGATGGTGTAACTATTATTGAAAACGCAGCTTTAGAACCAGAAGTTGTAGATTTAGCTGATTGTCTTAATAAGATGGGCGCTAAAGTTAAAGGCGCAGGTACTAAGAGAATCGAAATTGAAGGTGTTAAAAAGTTACATGGCTGTGAGCACAGTGTGGTTGCTGACAGAATTGAGGCTGGTACCTACTTAATTGCAGGTATAGCAACTCATGGTATTGTGACTTGTCTGAATACTTTACCTTCAACTTTAGAATCTGTACTGCAGAAATTACGTCAGGCCAATGCAATCATTACTGTAGATGGAACTTCTATTACAGCTGATATGAGAAATCGTCAGATTAAGCCTGTAGATGTAGTGACAGCACCTCATCCAGGTTTCCCTACTGACATGCAGGCTCAGATAACTGTTTTAAATGCACTAGCTGATGGTGTAAGTTCTGTAACTGAGACTATTTTTGAAAATAGATTTATGCATATTGCTGAGTTAATCCGTATGGGCGCTCACCTTGAAATTAAGGGAAATACCGTAATTTGTGAAGGTGTGCCTGCTCTTAAAGGAGCTCAAGTGATGTCTTCTGATTTAAGAGCTTCAGCTTCATTAGTGATTGCAGGTCTTGCTGCTGAAGGTACTACCATAGTTGACAGAATCTACCACATGGATAGAGGATACGAGCACATCGAAACTAAAGTTGGCAAACTTGGCGGTGTGATAGAAAGAATTTACTAGAATGTTTGATTTAACCCCTTACAACACATTTGGATTGGCTGTGCAGTCAAAAGACGGCGTAGTCATTAGCAGTCTTGCAGATTTAAAGAGAGTTCAAGCTGATAATGTCCTGATACTAGGGCATGGCTCAGATGTGCTTTTTACTGATGATTACAATGGCACTGTTTTAATCAATCAGATAAAAAGTCTTTCTGTTGAAAAAGATGGTGATAAATTTATCGTTAAAGCTGGAGCTGGTATTGTCCTTGATTCTCTAATTGACAGTCTTATCTCTCAGAATATCTTTGGTCTTGAAAACCTGTCTTCAATCCCAGGAACTGTTGGTGCTGCTCCAATTCAGAATGTAGGGGCTTATGGTGTTGAAATTGGCGATGTGATTAAAGAAGTTGTAACTTATGATTTACAGCGCCATATTACACAAACATTCTCAAAAGAAGAATGTGAATTTGCTTATCGATCATCATACTTTAAAACACATAAAAGCAGACCTTTAGTGATTACTCAGGTTGTGTTTGAATTAAGTTCTAAATTCTCTCCAAAATTAGTTTATAAAGGCTTATCAGGAGAGTCTTTTACAACAGCTTTAGAATTAAGAAACAAGATAGTAGGTTTGCGCAAAGAGAAATTACCAGATCCTAGTCTAGTTGGTAATGCAGGCAGCTTCTTTAAAAATCCTATTGTTGATAAGTCTGAAGTTGATGCTTTACGTCAAAAGTATGAGTCTATTCCTGTATATGACGCAGGAGATGGTTTATATAAACTAGCTGCAGGTTGGTTAATCGAAAAGGCAGGATGCAAAGGTATTACTCACGGCAACGTAGGTACTTGGGAAAAACAGTCTTTGGTGATTGTAAATAGGGGTAATGCTAAACCTCACGAAGTTGTTGCCCTAGCAAAATACATCATGGCTGAAGTTTTAAATAAATTTAATATCAAACTAGAACCTGAGGTAAGAACATACGGTTCAAAAGGAGAAATTTCTTGGGACACTCTGTAGGCTTTTTAAAACTAGTCAAACTTTTAAACTCTGCTAATGATCTTTCATTGAAAAAAGAAGTTATTAAAACTGCTTTAGATGTGTCAGATGCAGAGCTGCGAGAGCTGTCTGAGAAATTAGCTTCTTTAGGTATCAATCTGCAAGATTATGATGATTCATTGTCATTATCTAACAAAGTTGATCTGTTAGATGATAGCTCTATTTTCAAAAGAGTAAGTGGAGCTGGCAGAATTGAAATTTTAGAATCTGTAGATTCTACTAACACTTATATGCTAAAAAACTCAAAATTTCTAGCATCAGGTGATACTGTAATTGCTGAATGCCAAGAGGCAGGACGTGGTCGTCGGGGAGGTCGTTGGCACTCTACTTTTGGCAAACAACTTACCATGTCTTTATGCTATATCTTTGATGATTTTAATAAATTAGAAGGTTTATCTGTAGGTATCGGTGTTGCAGTAGCTCAGGCTGTAGAGCGTTTTGGTTTTGAAGATATTCTTTTGAAATGGCCAAATGATATTTATAAAGATCTTAAAAAATTTGGCGGCATTCTGATTGAAACTGTACCTCATAAAAATAAGATCAAAGCAATTATTGGTGTAGGACTTAATGTCTATGCTGATGAGTTTTCAAACATTGACAAGGACTATACCTCTATCTTTGAGACTCAGCCTAAAGGCTTTAAGAGAAATGATTTAGCTGTTCAACTAATCAATAACATCAAAAAAGTTTGTCATGAATTCAATGATAATAATAAAAAAATGATCATTGAATCCTTTAAAGCCAGAGATGAACTTTTAGGAAGAAACATTAGAGTCGAGAATGAACAGGGCATCTTTGAAGGTAGAGCTGCTGGTGTTGATCCTCATGGCTCTTTACTCTTAACTTCTGAAGATAACGTGATTTCTATACGTTCTGGTCATATTACCTACATACAGTAATAGGTTTACAAAACCCCTTAGTAGCTCAGATGCCTGAGTTACTAATTTATAATCCTAAATTGTCTATACCATAGTCAAAATCTAGATGTTAAGTTTTACTTTAAAAGTAAACTAATCAATGTTGCTATTTACGCAAATAGATCTCTTCTATATGGTGATCAGGTCCTTTCTTTAAGATTAAGTTTGCTCTGTTTCTGCAAGGTAAGATGTTCTCCATTAAGTTTACATGGTTAACAGCTTCCCAAATGAGTTTGGCAATGCTAGCTGCATTGACATCTGATAAATGAGCATACTTGTTAAAGTAGCAATTAGGATCTGAGAAAGCTTTGTCTTTCAACTTGATAAATCTGTCTATATACCATTTCATCAGATGCTTTTCGTCAGCATCAACATAGATGGAATAGTCGATATAGTCAGAAATAAAAGCTTTCTTTCTGTATTCAGGGTATTCAGTACCATCCTGTAGTACGTTTACACCTTCTAAAATTAATACATTAGGTCTGTCCACAACAGTAAATTCGTTAGGAACAATGTCATAAGTTAGGTGCGAATATACTGGTACCTTAAGATTTGGTTTGCCTTCTTTTACATCTAATAGGAAGTTAATTAGCCTTTTAACATCATATGATGCAGGGAAACCTTTCTTACCTAAGAGCATATGATCTTCAAGATACTTATTAGGATATAAGAATCCATCAGTGGTGATCATTGCAACTTTAGGTTTACATGGCCAATCTTTAATAAGTTCACTTAATAGTTTTGCAGTAGTAGTCTTACCGACAGATACTGATCCTGAGATAGAGATGATAAAAGGAACAGAATCCATAGGCGAGCCTAAGAACTTTTGTATTACAGCCAAACGATCGTGGCGACTGATGTAATACATCCTAAGGAGGCTTGATAGCGGTAGGTAAATGCTTTTTACTTCGTCTAAAGATAATTTATCATTAAAAGCTAGAAATCTGTCAAGATCGGCTTCAGTGAGGGTAAGCTTTTCAGATGAGTGCTTAAAAGAAGCCCAAGTTTGTGGGTCAAACTTTACAAAAGGAGAAGCGATATCTTCGTTTATCATGATAATTGAGCCAAAATAAAAACATACTGATTTTAACATGCAAAGATGATGGATGGTAAAAAAAGCTGAAGTTTTAACAACAATTTTTTTAGAAAAACCGAAAAAAGAAAAAAAATTGCAACCAGAAAAAGTAGAATTTTGAAAGATATAAGGAAAAGTTGTTGTTAAGACCAAAAAAATGACTGCGTATAAACGGCTAATATAAGCGATTTAAAAAAAAGTTAAAAAAAATGTTAAATTTTTTCTTGCATTATCAATTAAGTTTTATTATCATTATCCCCGCTGTCACAAGACAGTGACGTAGTTGGTCCGGAGACGGGCTAATTATGGAGGGGTTCCCGAGTGGCCAAAGGGATCAGACTGTAAATCTGCCGGCTCTGCCTTCGAAGGTTCGAATCCTTCCCCCTCCACCACTTCCCAAATATTTTCTCCGGTAAAATTACAAATTCCATTGCGGGCATCGTATAATGGTTATTACCCAAGCCTTCCAAGCTTGAGATACGGGTTCGATTCCCGCTGCCCGCTCCAGTTTTGATTCATCAACGCTGTGAGCATCAACATACTGTTCACATAGGATTGAAAAATGGCAAAAGAGAAGTTTGTCCGTGGCAAGGTTCACGTAAACGTAGGTACCATTGGTCACGTTGACCACGGTAAGACCACATTAACCGCAGCTATCACAACTGTATTAGCAAAGAAGTACGGTGGTGAGGCAAGAAAGTTCGACCAGATCGATAACGCACCAGAAGAGAAGGCACGTGGTATTACCATTAACACCTCTCACGTAGAGTACGATACCGAGAAGCGTCACTACGCACACGTTGACTGCCCAGGCCACGCTGACTACGTAAAGAACATGATTACTGGTGCTGCACAGATGGATGGTGCAATTCTAGTAGTAGCAGCAACAGACGGTCCTATGCCACAGACACGTGAGCACATTCTGTTAGCACGTCAGGTTGGTGTACCATACATCATCGTATTCTTAAACAAGTGCGATATGGTAGACGACGAAGAGTTATTAGAGTTAGTTGAGATGGATATTCGTGATCTGTTAAATCAGTATCAGTTCCCAGGCGACGACACTCCAATCATCCGTGGTTCAGCATTAGGCGCATTAAACGGCGAAGCAAAGTGGGAAGAGGCAATTTATAAGTTAGCAGATACCTTAGATAGCTACATCCCAGATCCAAAGCGTGATATCGATGATCCATTCTTATTACCAATCGAAGATATCTTCTCAATTTCAGGTCGTGGTACAGTAGTAACCGGCCGTGTTGAGCGTGGTATTGTAAAGGTAGGTGACGAAGTTGAAATCGTAGGTATTCGTCCAACCACCAAGACCACAGTAACAGGCGTAGAAATGTTCCGTAAGTTACTAGATCAGGGTCAGGCAGGTGATAACGTAGGTATCCTATTACGTGGTACCAAGCGTGACGAAGTTGAGCGTGGTCAGGTTCTTGCACATCCAGGTACCATCACACCTCACACCAAGTTCACAGGTCAGGTATACGTATTAAACAAGGATGAAGGTGGTCGTCACACTCCATTCTTCAAGGGCTACCGTCCACAGTTCTTCTTCAGAACAACTGATATTACTGGTACTATCGACCTACAGGAAGGCGTAGAGATGGTAATGCCAGGTGATAACACCGATATGACCGTAACCTTAATTCACCCAGTAGCAATGGCTGAAGGTGAGAGATTCGCTATCCGTGAGGGTGGTAGAACAGTAGGTGCTGGTGTTGTTGGTACTATCATTGAGTAATATCTAACTCAGCAAAGATGTATGTCCGTAGCAGTATTTTTTACTGCTACGGATTAATTGTCTTAAGGTGCTAAAAATTTGTACCTTTTAATTTAAGGTTTTTTTTATGTCAGAAACAACTAGCAATAAAGTCCAGCCTGCTAAGAAGGCAAATGCTAAAAAGACAGCAAATGGCACAGATTCAAAGCTGTTTGTATCTCCAGTTGTAAGCGCAATTTTTTGGACTATTTCTATTGTTTTAGTAGTTGCAGTTATCTTAGGTAACTGGTATTACACAAGTTTTGTTGCAGTAGATGAAGGTAACTTATCTCGTCTTCTGCGTGTAGCAATTGTTATCGTTGGTTTTGCAGTTGCTTTAATTGTTGCACTTCTTACTAATAAGGGTCGCACCTTATTACAGTTTGGTCGTCAGTCATATACTGAGTTACGTAAAGTTGTATGGCCAACTAGACAAGAAGCTGTGCAGACAACATTTATTGTTTTCGTAGCTGTTTGTGTTGTAAGCTTATTCCTGTATCTATGCGATATCGTATTTTTACAGTTAGTTCGCCTATTTACCTTATAGTAAACACCAAAGGATTTTAAAATGGCAGATATTGAAAAGATTGAAGCACCAGAAGCTCCTGTAGCACCTGAGGCTCCTGTAGCACCTGAGGCTCCTGTTGTTGACGAGACCTCAGCTTTAGATGCAAACCCAGATTTAGCTAATGAAGCACCAAAGAAAAATAAATACTTTGGTGGTGATACCTTCCGTTGGTATGTAATTCAGGCTTTTTCTGGCTTTGAGCAGAGAGTTGCTTTAACTCTTGCTGAAAGAATCAAGATCCACCATATGGAAGATTACTTTGGTGAAATCCTTGTTCCAAAGGAAAAGGTTAAAGAAATCAAAGACGGCAAGAAACGCGAGAGTGAGCGTAAGTTCTTCCCAGGTTATGTTTTAGTAAATATGAGAATGACCTCAGAGTCATGGCAGTTAGTAAAACATACTGATCGTGTTTTAGGCTTTATCGGCGGTACTTCAGAAAAACCTCTTCCAATTACTGAGGCGGAAGCTAATAAGATCCTAAACCGTCTGAAGGAAACTGAAGATTCTCCACGTCCAAAGACCATGTTCGAAGTTGGCGAGCATGTTCGAGCTATCGATGGTGCTTTCAAAGACTTCGTTGGTACTGTTGAGAAGGTGGACTATGAGAAGAACCGCTTAACAGTTTCAATTGCAATCTTTGGTAGAGCTACACCAGTAGATCTTGATTTCACTCAGGTTGAAAAAGATATCTAATCATTTTGGGGCTCATTTTTAAATGAGCCCTAGTCTTTAAAATCCAAAATTTCTTTCAATTTCAGCAAATAAAGATTAATAGCTTTTTTCTTGCATTAATTTATTAATTATTTGTTGATTATCATCACTAATCTGTGTATAATCTCAAAGCTATTTTTACGCTGTTTGTATTATTCAATCGTGTTAAAAAGCGCGACCAAACGGTCAAGGGAAGCTCAATCGTGAATTGAGCGATATCACCCACATTAATTTTCAGAGGAATACCTCAAAATGGCAAAGAAAGTTACTGCCTATATTAAATTACAGGTTGGTGCTGGTAACGCAAACCCAGCTCCTCCAGTTGGCCCAGCATTAGGTCAGCACGGTGTTAACATCATGGAATTCTGTAAGGCATTCAATGCTAAGACAGCAAACATGGAAAAAGGTTTACCTGTACCAGTTATCATCACCGTATATCAGGATAAGTCATTTACATTCGTATCAAAGACAACCCCAGCTTCTTTCTTAATTAAGAAGACCTTAGGCTTGAAGTCAGCTTCTCACAAGCCAGGTACTGAAGTTGCAGGTAAGATCACCATGGAACAGTGCAAAGAGATCGCTAAAGCTAAAGAGCCAGATATGACTGGTGCTGATCTTGATGCATCTGCACGTACCATTGCTGGTACAGCTCGTTCAATGGGCATCCAGGTGGAGGGTTAATCAATGGCTAAGATTGCTAAGCGTTTAAAAGAAATCCGTGCAGCTGTTGATAAGACCAAGCAGTACGATGTAGTTGAAGGCTTCAAGTTATTAAAAGATACTGCAAAAGCAAAGTTCGTAGAGAGCGTTGATGTAGCAGTTCAGTTAGGTATTGACGCTACTAAGTCAGATCAGAACGTTCGTGGTGCTACCGTTTTACCAAACGGTACCGGTAAGACTGTACGTGTTTTAGTATTCACACAGGGCGAGCTTGCTGAGCAGGCAAAGGCAGCTGGTGCTGATCACGTTGGTATGGACGAGTTAGCAGCTGAAGTTAAGAAAGGCTTTGCTGATTTCGACGTTGTTATCGCTTCACCTGACGCTATGAGAGTTGTAGGTCAGTTAGGTCAGATCTTAGGTCCACGCGGTTTAATGCCTAACCCTAAGGTTGGTACCGTAACTCGCGATATTGCAACTGCTGTTAAGAATGCTAAAGCAGGTCAGGTTCGCTTCCGTAATGATAAGTCTGGTAACATCCAGACTTCAATCGGTAAAGCTGACTTCACCGCTGAGCAGTTAGCTGACAACTTATCAGCTTTAATTGCAGCTATCATTAAGCACAAGCCATCAGCAGCTAAGGGTACCTTCATCAAGAAGATCTGTGTATCAACCACTATGGGCGTTGGTATTCAGATTGATAAGAATACTATTGCTGCAGAGAAGGCAATTCAGGCTGAATAATCCTGAATAAGCATCCGGTACTGATGCTTGTAAAGAATTTGGAAAGGGGGCATTGCCGCCAAACCAAAGACCGCAGGGGGTAGTACCTTAATTATCCTGCGTAGGCGGAGCCTGAATACAGGCTCCGGTGGTCCCGAAAGGGTATAGTCCACTATGGACATTCCAGGAGTCACTGCTAAAAATGGCATTGAATATCGAAGACAAAAAGGCAATCGTTGCTGAAGTCGCCGAAGTAGCCAAGAAAGCTGTGTCAGCTGTTACTGCAGATTCATGCGGTATTCCAGTAGCAACTTTAACCAAACTACGTAAAGAAGCTCGTGAGAACAACGTTTATTTACACGTTGTTCGTAACACTCTTCTTGCACGTGCTTTAGAAGGCACTGAGTTTGAGTGCATCAAGGATTCATGTAAGGGTCCAACCATCATTGGTTTATCTTTAGATCATCCTGGTGCTGCTGCTAGAATCTTCAAGAATTTCGCAAAGTCATGCGATACTTTCAAAGTTAAAGCTTTAGCTTTTGAAGGAAAGGCATACGACAGCAAAGACATTGATGTTCTTGCAACATTACCAACATACGAAGAAGCTATTGCTCACTTAATGGCAACCTTAAAAGAGGCTGCTGCTGGCAAGCTGGTTCGTACTCTTGCCGCTCTTGGCGACAAGCTTGGTTCAGAGGCTGGTGCTCAGTAATAGCACAGCTAGAGAAGACTTATTTAAGTCGATTGTTTTTTTTCAGGCATAGCCTGGTTATTTTATAGGAAGTTTAAAAATGGCTTTATCTAAGGATGAAATCATTGAGGCAATTGCAGCTCTATCAGTTACTGAAGTTGTAGAGTTAGTTAAGGCAATGGAAGAGAAGTTTGGTGTTTCTGCTGCTGCAGCTGTTGCTGCTGCTCCAGCTGGTGGTGCAGCTGCTGCTGAAGAGAAGACCGAGTTCGACGTTATGTTAAAGGCTGCTGGCGCTAACAAGATCGCTGTTATTAAGGCAGTTCGTACCGCTACTGGTTTAGGCTTAAAGGAAGCTAAGGACTTAGTTGAGTCAGCTCCTGCTAAGGTTAAGGAAGCAATGCCAAAGGCTGACGCTGAAGCTTTAGTAAAGGCTTTAACCGACGCTGGTGCAGAGGCTGCTTTAGCTTAATATCTAGCTACCATAAATTGGCTCGCATCGGGCCAATGACAGCTTAAAAACTGTTCAAAAACGTAACCCGATCCCCCTAAAATGGGGGCTCGGGTTCGATGCCTTAATATACTAAGATGCTAACGCATCCTATCCGGAAACAGATCAAATAGAGGATCACCTATCCATGGTCTACTCCTACACTGAGCAAAAACGCATCCGTAAGGATTTTGGTAAGCGTGTAAAAGTTTTAGATACACCTTATTTATTAGCAGTACAACTCGATTCTTTTAAACAATTTATTAGTTCAGATCCAAACAACGAGAATGGTTTGGTTGCCGCTTTCAAGAGCGTGTTCCCAATTAAGAGCTATTCTGGCAATGCTGAACTTTGCTATAACAGCTTCCATTTAGGTGAGCCTAAATTTAATGTACACGAGTGCATGATTCGTGGTACTACTTATTCAGCTCCACTTAAGGTCAAATTAAGCTTAGTTCGTTACGAGAAAGATTCTCCTAAGACTGTTAAAGAGCGTATTGACCAAGATGTGTACATGGGTGAAATCCCACTGATGACCGACAACGGTACCTTCATTGTTAATGGTACTGAGCGTGTTGTTGTTTCTCAGTTACACAGAAGCCCTAGCGTATTCTTTGATAACGACAGAGGTAAGACTTACCCTGGTCGTATTTTATTCAGTGCTCGCGTAATCCCTTACCGTGGTTCATGGTTAGACTTTGAGTTTGATCATCGCGATAACTTATTCGTACGTATTGACCGTCGTCGTAAGTTACCTGCAACTGTTTTATTACGTGCTTTAGGTTATAACACCGAGCAGATCTTAGGCTTGTTCTTCGATACCGTTGAAATCGAATTCAAGAACAACAAGATCAATATGGAACTTGTTCCAGAGAGTTTACGTGGTGAAACTGCCTCTTTTGATATCAAAGTAGGCAAAGATGTTATTGTAGAAAAGGGCCAGAAGATTACAGCCCGTCACGTACGTCAGTTAAAGAAAGCTGAAGTGACATCTTTAGAAGTTCCTGCAGAATATCTATTAGATAAGATTGTTGCAAAAGACTACAAGAACAAGAACGGCGAAGTAGTATTAGCTGCTAACACATTATTAAATGAAGACAACATCACAGCAATTGCTACAAACGGTTTAAAGAAGATTGAGATCCTTTACACCAGTGCAGTTGATGAAGGTCCTTTCATTGCTGATACTTTACGTAACGACACCACACGTGATCTAAGCTCAGATGAAGCTGACAAGAATGCAGCTTTATTCGAAATCTACAAGATGATGCGTCCTGGTGAAATTCCTACTGTTGAAGCTGCTGAAACTTTATTCAAGAACTTATTCTTCGCAGAGGATAGATACGATTTATCATCAGTTGGTCGTATGAAGTTCGACAGCCGCTTCGTTGAAGAGAAGAATTTCAAGGCAGGTGTTGCACGTCTTTTAACCTCAGCTGATTCACAGTTAAATACTGCAGATTCCGGTGTTTCTGTAGTGAACGGCTTCGTATACGCACAGTATCCTAAGATTGTTGATTTAATCAAGCCTCTTCTAGATCCAGCAGAAGTAGAGTGCATGCCAAACACTGTTCCAGAGCGTGTTGCTGACAAGCTGCTAGGTTTCTTAGATAACATTCTGATCCCTGCAAATAAAGATCAGATGTTACCAGCTCAAGAGCGCTTATTACATAAGGTTAAGATCCAGCCGAAGGGCGGTGAGGCTTATACCTATGATAGAGCAATAATCCTTCCTTTATCAGTATTAGAGTTAGAGAGCAATGTAACTGAATTAGAAGGCAAGGCTACCGATCCTAAGGGTAAAGAGATCAATCTTGATACCTCATTCATCGATAACGAGCCTTCACGTGGTACTTTAAGCAACAGCGATATCATTAAGGTAATCCGTTACTTAGTTAAGATCCGTAATGGTAAAGAGACCATCGACGATATCGATCATTTAGGTAACCGTCGTATCCGTTCAGTTGGTGAAATGGCTGAAAACCAGTTCAGAATTGGTTTAGTTCGTGTTGAGCGTGCTGTTAAGGAAAGATTGTCTTTAGGCGACTTGGATAATACAACTCCACAGGAGCTTATCAACGCAAAGCCTATTTCAGCTGCAATTAAAGAGTTCTACGGTTCAAGCCAGTTATCACAGTTCATGGACCAAAACAACCCATTGTCAGAAGTTACACACAAGCGTCGTATTTCTGCTTTAGGTCCTGGTGGTTTAACTCGTGAAAGAGCAGGCTTCGAAGTACGTGACGTTCACCCAACTCACTATGGACGTCTATGCCCAATTGAGACTCCTGAAGGTCCTAACATTGGTCTGATTAACTCATTAGCTGTGTTTGCTCGTTGCAACGACTACGGCTTCTTAGAGACTCCATACCGTTTTGTTAAGGATGGTGTTGTTTCTGAAGAGTTCCAGTACTTATCAGCAATTGATGAAGGTCAGTACGTTATCGCTCAGGCTAATACCGATTTAGATGAGAACGGTAAGATCTTATCTGACTACGTACAGTGCCGTTACAAGGGTGAATCAGAAGTTCGTAAAGCAAGTGACGTTCAGTTCATGGACGTTTCACCTCAGCAGATTATTTCTGTTGCTGCAGCCTTGATTCCATTCTTGGAACACGATGATGCTAACCGTGCTCTTATGGGTGCTAACATGCAGCGTCAGGCTGTTCCTACAGTTCGTTCAGAAAAACCATTCGTTGGTACTGGTATGGAGCGTGCTGTTGCAGTTGACTCTGGTGTTTCTATCATCGCAAAACGTGGTGGTGTTGTTCAGCACGTTGATGGTGGTCGAATCGTAATTCGTGTAAATATCGATGAGATTGAAGGTGATCATGATGCAGGTATTGATATTTACAACCTCATCAAGTACACCCGTTCAAACCAGAATACATGTATTAACCAGAGACCATGCGTTTCTTTAAATGAAAAGGTAAAAGCTGGTGACGTTATTGCTGACGGTTCATCTACCGATATGGGTGAATTAGCATTAGGTCAGAACATGCGTATCGCTTTCATGCCTTGGAACGGTTACAACTACGAGGACTCTATCCTTGTATCTGAGCGTGTTGCTGCAAAGGACCGCTTAACCACCATCCACATTGAAGAGATGTCATGTATCGCTCGTGATACAAAGCTAGGTCCAGAGGAAATCACTGCTGATATTCCTAACGTAGGTGAGTCTGCATTATCTAAACTTGATGAGGCAGGTATCGTATACGTAGGCGCTGAAGTTGTAGGTGGCGATATTCTAGTTGGTAAGGTAACACCAAAGGGTGAAACCCAGTTAACTCCAGAAGAAAAGTTATTACGCGCAATCTTCGGTGAGAAGGCATCAGAAGTTAAAGATTCTTCATTAAGAATGGCTAACGGCGAAACCGGTACCGTTGTTGACGTTCAGATCTTTACCCGTGAAGGTGTAGAGAAAGACAAGCGTGCAAAAGAAATCGAAGAGATGCACATCAACAAGGCTAAGAAGGATTTGGACGAAGAGTTCAGCTTCTTAACACAAGGTCTGTTACATCAGGTTCGTGTTCACCTTGTAAGAAATGGCATGTCTCAAGAGAAAGTTGATGCGATTGCAGATGAAGATCTGTTAAAGCAGCGTCTTGACGATGATAAGGCACAGCGTCAGTTAGAAGAGTTCTCTGTTCGCTTAGATGAGTTCTCTAAGGAATACAAAGAGAAGTTTGAAGCAGAGAAGAAGAAGATCACCGATGGTGACGATTTAACTCCAGGTGTACTTAAGATTGTTAAGGTTTACGTTGCAGTTAAACGTCGTATTCAGCCAGGTGATAAGCTTGCTGGTCGTCACGGTAACAAGGGTGTTATTTCAAGAATTAACCCAATCGAAGATATGCCATACGATGAGACAGGTCGCCCAGTAGATATGGTTCTAAACCCTCTAGGTGTGCCTTCACGTATGAACATCGGTCAGGTTCTTGAAGTTCACTTAGGTTTAGCTGCTAAGGGCATCGGTGAGAAGATTAACAAAATGTTGATCGAGCAGAGAGCAATCGCTGAAATCAGAAAGACTCTTCAGGAGATCTATGACTTAGGTGACACCTCACAGAAGGTAGACATTTCATCAATGTCAGATTCTGAGGTTATGACTCTTGCTAACAACCTTCGTGATGGTTTACCTGTTGCAACTCCTGTATTTGATGGTGCACAGGAAGAGAACATCAAGGAAATGTTACGTATGGCAGGGCTACCTGAGTCAGGTCAGATGACTCTGTTCGATGGTAGAACCGGTCGTGCCTTTGAGCGTAAGGTAACCGTAGGTTACATGTACATGCTTAAGTTGAACCACCTTGTTGATGACAAGATGCATGCTCGTTCAACAGGTTCTTATAGCTTAGTTACTCAGCAGCCTTTAGGTGGTAAAGCTCAGTTCGGTGGTCAGCGTTTCGGTGAGATGGAAGTTTGGGCACTTGAAGCTTACGGCGCAGCTTATACTCTGCGTGAAATGCTTACTGTTAAGTCTGATGATGTTAACGGTAGAACTAAGATGTACAAGAACATTGTTGATGGTAAGTACACAATGGAAGCTGGTATTCCTGAGTCATTCAATGTTCTATTACGTGAAATTCGTTCACTTGGTATCAATATCGATCTTGTCCGCAAGGAATAAGTTTCTAGTTTGGGGTAGTAACTCTACCCCTGCTTGGCTACGACAATAGGAGAAACTGTTGTGAGCAATATGGAAAACGGTCAGAACGAAGATCTTTTAGAAGGTCTTGCTAGTCAGACTCCAGTGGCTAACACTGAAGATTCAGCAATGGATCTTGAAGTAAGCGATAGCCTTGGCAAGCTTGCAAATCGCAGCAATGCGTTCAAGCAGCGCCTTGAGGACTTCGATGCTATTAAGATTGGTCTGGCTTCCCCAGAAATGATCCGTGCATGGTCATATGGTGAGGTTAAAAAGCCTGAAACCATCAATTACCGTACATTCAAACCAGAACGTGACGGTTTGTTCTGTGCTAAGATTTTCGGACCTATCAAAGATTATGAGTGTTTGTGCGGTAAGTACAAGCGCTTAAAGCACCGCGGTACTATTTGTGATAAGTGTGGTGTTGAAGTAACTCAGGCTAAAGTACGTCGTGAGCGTATGGGTCACATTGAGTTAGCTTCACCTGTAGCACATATTTGGTACTTAAAGTCATTACCATCACGTATCGGCTTAATGCTTGATATGAAGTTACGCGATATTGAAAGCGTACTTTATTTTGAGAGCTATGTAGTTACCGATCCAGGCATGACTGAGTTATCAGAGCGTCAGCTGTTAACTGAAGAGCAGTACATGGATGCTTTAACTCAGTATGGCGATGATTTCACAGCAAAGATGGGTGCTGAGGCTATCTTAGATCTGTTAAAGCAGATCAACCTTGAAGAAGAGTTAAAAGCTGTTCGTGAAGCTTTAGATTCAACTTCCTCAGAGTCAAATCGTAAGAAGTTTGCAAAGAGACTGAAGTTAATCGAGTCATTCATTAATTCAGGCAATAAGCCAGAGTGGATGATCTTAACTGTATTACCTGTTTTACCACCTGATTTACGTCCTTTAGTACCATTAGATGGTGGTCGTTTTGCAACCTCTGATTTGAACGATTTATATCGTCGTGTAATCAACCGTAACAACCGTTTAAAGAGACTGCTTGATTTAGCAGCTCCTGAAATTATCGTACGCAACGAAAAGCGTATGTTACAAGAGTCAGTAGACGCTTTAATGGATAACGGTCGTCGTGGTCGTGCTATTACTGGTTCTAACAAGCGTGCGTTAAAGTCACTTGCTGACATGATTAAAGGTAAGCAAGGTCGTTTCCGTCAGAACTTGTTAGGTAAGCGTGTTGATTACTCTGGTCGTTCAGTAATTACTTGTGGACCTTTCTTACGTCTACACCAGTGCGGTCTGCCAAAGAAGATGGCAATCGAGCTGTTCAAGCCATTCATCTATGGTCGTCTTGAGATCCGTGGTTTTGCAACCACCATCAAGGCAGCTAAGAAGATGGTTGAAAGAGAGGATCCAATCGTATGGGATGTATTAGATGAAGTAATTCGTGAGCATCCTATCATGTTAAACCGTGCTCCTACTCTTCACAGATTAGGTATTCAGGCATTCGAGCCTGTTCTAATTGAAGGTAAGGCAATCCGTCTGCACCCTCTAGTATGTCCAGCATTCAACGCTGACTTCGATGGTGACCAGATGGCTGTTCACGTTCCTCTGACACTTGAGGCACAGTTAGAAGCTCGTGCTCTTATGATGTCTACAAACAATGTTCTGTCACCTGCATCTGGCGACCCTATCATTGTTCCTGCACAGGACGTGGTTTTAGGTCTTTACTACATGACCCGTATGAGAATTGGTGCTCGTGGTGAAGGTTTAATCCTAACCGATGCAAAGGAAGCTGAGCGTCTGTATAAAGCTGACTTAGTTGACTTCCATGCACGTATTGCTTGCCGTGTTCATTACTTTGATAAGAACACAGATACTGGTGAGTACGTAGAGCACAATGAGTTACGTTTAACTACTGTTGGTCGTGCAATGCTGTCATTGATTCTGCCAAAGGGCTTATCATTTGACTTAATCGATCCTCCAGCAGAAGGTGTAACTCAGGAGAACATCGCTGAGATCTTAACTCACAAGAATTGGTTCACCCATGTATCTAACGTTCCATTAGGAAAGAAGAAGATCGGCGGTCTGCTCAATGCTTGCTATCACAAGTTAGGACTAAAAGACACCGTAATGTTTGCTGACCATATCATGTATACCGGTTTTGCTAACGCTGCTATTTCTGGTTCTTCAGTATGTGTTGACGATATGTTAATTCCTAAGGAGAAATACACTATTATTTCTTCTGCTCAGAAGGAAGTTATGTCAATTCAGAGCCAGTATGAAAACGGTCAGATTACTCCAGGTGAGAGATACAACAAGGTTATCGACGTTTGGTCAAATGCAAACGACAAGGTAGCTAAGGCTATGATGGCTAACCTTTCAACTCAGACAGCTAAGAACATCTTAGGTGAAGAGGAGAAGGAATCATCATTCAACAGCATCTACATGATGGCTGATTCTGGTGCTCGTGGTTCTCCTGCTCAGATCCGTCAGCTAGCTGGTATGCGTGGTCTGATGGCAAAGCCTGATGGTTCTATTATTGAAACCCCTATTACTGCAAACTTCCGTGAAGGTCTGAACGTACAGCAGTACTTCATTTCTACCCACGGTGCACGTAAGGGTCTGGCTGATACCGCTCTTAAGACTGCAAACTCTGGTTACTTGACCCGTCGTTTAGTTGACGTAGCTCAGGATATGGTAATCACTGAAGATGATTGCGGTACCGATGACGGTCTAGATATCACACCACACGTAAACGGTGGTGATGTGGTTGAAACCTTACGTGATAGAGTATTAGGCAGAACTTTAGCTGCTGATGTTCTAAAACCAGGTTCAAAGGCTGTTCTAATTCCTAAGGGTGCATTACTAGACGAGAAGTTATGCTCAGTTCTAGAAGCTCACAGCATCGATCATGTAAAGGTACGTTCACCTATTACATGTAAGACCAAGTTTGGTATCTGTGCTAAGTGCTATGGCCGTGATTTAGCTCGTGGTCATATGGTAAATCCTGGCGAAGCAGTTGGTGTTATCGCTGCTCAGTCAATCGGTGAGCCTGGTACACAGTTAACCATGCGTACCTTCCACATCGGTGGTGCTGCATCACGTGCTGTTGCTGAGTCAGGTGCTACAGTAAGAAATAGCGGTAAGATTAAGATTGAGAATTCAAAGATTGTAACTAACACTGAGGGCAAGCAGGTAGTTGTTTCTCGTCAGTCTGAGTTAGTTGTTATCGACGACTTTGGCTCAGTAAAAGAAAGCCACAAGCTTCCTTACGGCTCTGTTCTTGAGGTTAAAGAGGGCGATGACGTTAAGGTAGGTCAGACTGTAGCTCGTTGGGATCCTCATACTCACCCAATTATTTCTGAAGTACACGGCTTCATTAAGTTCTTAGATATTATCGAAGGTGTTACCGTTGATAAGAAGGAAGATGAAGCTTTAGGTATTTCATCTATCGAAGTTCGCGAACTTGCTGCTCGTCCTACACAGGGCAAGGAGAAGAGACCTTCTGTTAAGATCGTTGATGCAAACGGCAATGATGTAATGGTTCCAGGTACAACAGTTCCTGCAAACTACATGCTTCAGGGTAAGGCTATTGTTCAGTTACAGGATGGTGCTGAGATCAACATCGGTGATGTTATCGCACGTATCCCTCAGGTAGCTGGCGGTACTAAGGATATTACCGGTGGTCTTCCACGTGTTGCTGATCTGTTCGAAGCTCGTTCACCTAAGGAGCCTGCAATTTTAGCCGAGATCTCAGGTACAATTCAGTTTGGTAAAGAAACCAAATCAAAGCGTCGCTTAGAGATCACTCCAGCTCCAGGTGCAGTTGATGAGTTTGGCAAGCCAGTTGAGCCTCATGATGAGATGATCCCTCTATCACGTAACTTAAACGTATTCGAAGGTGAAACTGTAACTAAGGGCGAAATGATCGCTGAAGGTCCAGAGTCTCCTCACGATATCTTAAGACTACGTGGTGTTAACGCTGTAGCTAACTACATCGTAAACGAGGTTCAGGACGTTTACCGCTTACAGGGTGTTAAGATTAACGATAAGCATATTGAGGTTATCGTTCGTCAGATGCTACGTAAGTGTGAGATTGTAGATCCAGGTGATAGCACCGAGTTCCTAAAGGACGAAGTAGCAGAAGTTTCACGTGTACGTACTGTAAACGAGAGACTTGAGGCTGAAGGCAAGAAGCCAGTTCTTTACAGACACATCCTAATGGGTCTGACAAAGGCTTCATTAAGCACCGACAGCTTCATTTCAGCTGCATCATTCCAGGAAACTACACGTGTTCTAACCGAGGCTTCCGTTGAAGGCAAGGTTGATGAACTACGCGGTCTAAAGGAAAATGTTATCGTGGGTCGTCTGATCCCTGCTGGTACCGGTTACAAGTACCACAAGCAGCGTCGTGAAGAGTTAGAGCGCATTAGAAACGCCAAGGCTCAGGAACAGTCTTCTGTATCTCCAGATGATCTGCAGAAACAGTTAAGTGCTGCACTTGAGGCTGTTGACTCAACTTCTGTTGGTTCAAATCAATAGTAAGTAAAGTTTTATAGTAGAAGATGCCCTCTCCAAGAAATTGGTCAGGGCATTTTTTTTGATTTGATTTGTCAAATAAAGTTGTGATCTGTTACATTTGTCTGTATAAACTATTAGTTAGGAAATAAATGTAATTGATTATCACGGAGATTAAAAATGAGTGACGTTAAGATCATTTCTACAAAAGATGCACCAGCAGCTATTGGTCCATATGTACAGGGAAAAGTAATTGGCGGTTTCTTGTTCGCATCAGGTCAGATCCCATTAGTGCCTGCAACTGGTGCTATGGCAGAAGGTGGTATTGCAGAGCAGGCAAGACAGGCATTAAATAATGTTAAAGCTTTAGTTGAGGCTGCAGGTTCTGATCTTTCAAAGGTAGTAAAGACAACCTGTTTCTTAAAAGACATTAATGATTTTGCAGCATTCAATGCTGTTTATGCTGAGTTCTTCAAAGAAAATGCTCCAGCTCGTTCATGCGTTGGCGGAATTGATCTTCCAAAGGGCGCATTATGCGAAATTGAAGTTATTGCAGCAGTTTAGTTTTATTAGTAGCTATAAAACATAGCTTTTGTAAAACAAGATAAGATAAAGATCCCTGAAAAGGGATCTGTTTTTATGTATGAACTACCTTATTATTTTAAGACAACCTGTATGTGCAATTGATACATATGAGATTGAATTAAATTTTTTACAGAAACTGGCAGTTTTAGTCAATGAAAATTCATGTGAAAAAGTTCAAGCAATCTTTTTTACAGATAGAGCTGTCACCATATCATCAGATGATGTAGCTGTAATTCCTCAGCATAAAGCTATTCAGGAAAAGTTAATAGAGCTTAAAGATAAGTTTCAATGTGAACTTTTAGTATGTGGAAGAGCATTTAAGAATGCTGCAATTTCAAGTGAGAAGCTTAATTCAAACTTTACGCTATCAGGAAACTTTGAGTTATCTAGCATGATTGCAACAGCAGACCGTGTGATTGAGTTTTAATGGAGAGAAGATGATCTTAATTGTAATAGCAAGCTCTCCTGTAACAGACAATCTCTATGAGCAAGGTATTGAGACAGCTTTAAATCTTGCAGATGCTGAAATTGAGGTAAGTGTGCTTATTGAAGGAGAGTTTCTTAATTGTGTAGAAGCAAATCCTCAATGCACTGGCGCTAAGAAACTAGGTCAATGCAAGTTGTATGAAGTAAGCGTATATTCTCAAAGTAAGGTTGATTTAGCATTTGTAAGAGCAATCGATACAGCCAATTTACAACAACAAGCAAGTAAAATCGTAGTGTTCTAAGGCTGATTTTTGTTTAATTATTTTTTTGGTTTTTATTTACGTAATGTTTACATAATAATTACATATTAACCATATTTTAATTACATAAAAATTAAAAGTTACTATTAAAAGATAAGAGAGTTTTGGGTTATAAAAAAGACAATATGGTTCATTTAGTTTATTCAGTTCAAGCTCTACTCTCATCAGACTACTTTAAAAATAATGGGAATGACAAATTAAAAGATGATCTTGAAACAAAATCTAAAACTCAAGAAGACATCATCTTAATGATGAACTCATATAGCTGTCCAAAGGAAATAGCCTTAAAAGTAAAAGAGGTTTATACCTTGATGAACAAGGATGAACTAGAAAATAAGCTTTTTGAGTTTACAACTAAGCAAAATATAGCTCTCAGATCTTGGTATTAATCATTGAAAAAGTAAGATTAATCTTTATTGAAAACAATTAATTAGTAATTAATTAAACAATTATAAAAAAGTTAGCTTTATATAACTTAATGATTAATAAGAAAAATCCTTCCTAAATAACCGTGATTTTTTTTGCACTTTTTAGTGTAAAAAACATTTGACCTTTGATTTCAAATTGTATTAGAATTCATAATCCCTAATTTTGTAGGGAGATAGTAAGATCTGTCCATTTCGGACTAACAGGAGATTTTATTTAATGTCTACTATTAATCAGTTGGTTCGCAAGCCACGCGTTAAAGTAGTTTCAAAGAACAAGGTTCCAGCTTTGGAAGCTTGCCCTCAGAAACGTGGCGTTTGCACCCGTGTTTACGCAACTAAGCCTAAAAAGCCTAATTCAGCTATGCGTAAAGTTTGTCGTGTTCGTTTAACTAATGGTTTTGAAGTTACTTCATACATTGGTGGTGAGGGTCATAACCTTCAGGAACACTCAGTTGTAATGATTCGTGGCGGTCGTGTTAAGGATCTGCCAGGTGTTCGTTACCACACCATTCGTGGTTCATTAGACTGCGCTGGTGTTAAAGACCGTAAGCAGTCTCGCTCTAAGTATGGTGTTAAGAAGCCTAAGGCTTAAGACATCCTTGAAGAGTAAGGCCAAACAATAGTTTTTTTATCAATTTTAGGTTTTGGAAAACCCTGAAATTAGAGGATTTATAAATGCCTAGACGTCGTGAAGTTGCTCAGCGTAAGATTTTGCCAGATCCAAAATTCAACTCTGAGTTATTAGCAAAGTTTATCAATGTCGTAATGTTAGATGGTAAGAAATCCATCGCAGAAGCCATCGTATATGGCGCATTAGACACCATTTCTGAGAAGAGCGGCAAGGACCACCTCGCCCTGTTCGAGGAGGCACTTGATCATATCCGTCCTGACGTAGAAGTTAAGTCACGTCGTGTAGGCGGTGCAAACTATCAGGTTCCAGTAGAAGTTCGTCCTGCACGTGGCTACGCATTAGCAATGCGTTGGTTAGTTGATGCAGCTCGTAGCCGTCATGAGAAGAGCATGGCTGCACGTTTAGCTGCTGAGATGTCAGATGCAGTTGAGAACAAGGGTACTGCAGTTAAGAAGCGTGAAGATGTTCACCGCATGGCAGAAGCTAACAAGGCATTCAGCCACTTCCGCTGGTAGTACAGGAGTTAAAAGATTATGGCACGTGAAACACCCATTAACATGTATCGTAATATCGGTATCAGTGCTCACATTGATGCTGGTAAGACAACTACTACTGAGCGTATTCTTTTCTATACCGGTAAGAGCCACAAAATAGGTGAGGTTCATGATGGTGCAGCTACCATGGACTGGATGGTTCAGGAGCAGGAGCGTGGTATTACCATTACTTCAGCTGCTACCACCTGTTACTGGCACGGTATGAACAATCAGTGGAAGGCCCCATACCGTTTCAACATCATTGATACCCCAGGTCACGTTGACTTCACTGTTGAAGTTGAGCGTTCAATGCGTGTTCTTGATGGTGCTGTTATGGTTTACTGCGCCGTAGGTGGCGTTCAGCCTCAGTCTGAGACCGTATGGCGTCAGGCTGTTAAGTACAAGGTTCCTCGTATTGCATTCGTAAACAAGATGGACCGTACTGGTGCTAACTTCCTACGTGTTGTTGATCAGATTAAGACCCGTTTAAAGGGTAACCCAGTTCCTTTAATGTTACCTATCGGTAAAGAGGATACTTTCGAGGGTGTAGTTGATCTAATCAAGCGTAAAGCAATCGATTGGGATGACGCATCTCAGGGTACTAAGTTCGAGTACGTTGACATTCCTGCTGATATGGTTGAGCAGGTTGAAGAGTGGCGTGCTAAGTTAGTTGAAGCAGCTGCTGAAGCTAACGATACCTTGATGGATAAGTTCTTTGGTGGTGAAGAGTTAACTGAAGAAGAAATCAAGTCAGGTATCCGTGAGCGTACCTTACGCAACGAGATCATCCCTATGTGCTGCGGTTCAGCATTCAAGAACAAGGGCGTTCAGGCAATGCTTGACGCTGTTGTTGAGTACTTACCATCTCCAGCTGATGTTCCACCAGTTGAAGGTAAGACCTTAGATGGCCAGCCAGATTCACGTAAGGCTGACGATAAAGAGCCATTCTCAGCATTAGCATTCAAGTTAGCTAACGATCCATTCGTTGGTAACTTAACCTTCTTACGTTGCTACTCAGGTGTTATCAATGCAGGTGATACTGTAATGAACTCTGATAAGCAGAAGCGTGAGCGTTTTGGTCGTTTAGTTCAGATGCACGCTAACTCACGTAAAGAAGTTAAAGAAGTTTACGCAGGCGATATCGTTGCAGCTATCGGCTTAAAGGAAACCACCACTGGTGATACCTTATGCGATCCAGAGCATCCAATCGTTCTTGAGTCTATTGAGTTCCCAGAGCCAGTTATCTCTGTTGCTGTAGAGCCAAAGACTAAGGCTGACCAGGAAAAGATGGCTTTAGCATTAAACCGTCTAGCTCAGGAAGATCCTTCATTCCGTGTTCACACTGATGAAGAATCAGGTCAGACCATTATTTCTGGTATGGGTGAGTTACACTTAGACATCATCGTTGACCGTATGCGTCGTGAGTTCAAGGTTGAGTGTAACGTAGGTAAGCCTCAGGTTGCTTATCGTGAGACCATCAGAGCTAAGGTTGAGCAGGAAGGCAAGTTCGTACGTCAGTCAGGTGGTCGTGGTCAGTACGGTCACTGCTGGTTACGTATCGAGCCTCTTGAGCAGGGTAAGGGTTACGAGTTCGTTAACGAGATCGTCGGTGGTGTAATTCCTAAGGAATACATCCCAGCTATCGATAAGGGCGTTCAGGAGCAGATTGCTAACGGCGTTATCGCTGGTTACCCAGTAGTTGACGTTAAGGTAACTGTATTTGATGGTTCTTACCACGAAGTTGACTCTTCTGAAATGGCATTCAAGATTGCTGGTTCTATGGCATTCAAGGATGGTTTCAAGAAGGCACAGCCTGTTCTTCTAGAGCCTTTAATGAAGGTTGAAGTTGATACTCCAGAAGATTACATGGGTGATGTTATCGGTGACTTAAACCGTCGTCGTGCTATCGTTGAAGGCATGGAAGATGGCCCTATGGGCAAGATCGTTCATGCAATGGTTCCTCTAGGAGAGATGTTCGGTTATGCTACCGATCTTCGTTCTCAGACTCAGGGCCGTGCTTCATACGTAATGGAATTCGGTCACTATGCTGAAGCTCCTAAGAACATCGCTGAGGCTGTAATCGCTGAGCGTCAGACTAAAGAATAAGTCTAACAACAAGTTTTTTTAACAATACTTTTTAACTGGTGCAGTGAAAGCTGCACCTCTAAAAACTGAAGGAAATTTAAAAATGGCAAAAGAGAAGTTTGTCCGTGGCAAGGTTCACGTAAACGTAGGTACCATTGGTCACGTTGACCACGGTAAGACCACATTAACCGCAGCTATCACAACTGTATTAGCAAAGAAGTACGGTGGTGAGGCAAGAAAGTTCGACCAGATCGATAACGCACCAGAAGAGAAGGCACGTGGTATTACCATTAACACCTCTCACGTAGAGTACGATACCGAGAAGCGTCACTACGCACACGTTGACTGCCCAGGCCACGCTGACTACGTAAAGAACATGATTACTGGTGCTGCACAGATGGATGGTGCAATTCTAGTAGTAGCAGCAACAGACGGTCCTATGCCACAGACACGTGAGCACATTCTGTTAGCACGTCAGGTTGGTGTACCATACATCATCGTATTCTTAAACAAGTGCGATATGGTAGACGACGAAGAGTTATTAGAGTTAGTTGAGATGGATATTCGTGATCTGTTAAATCAGTATCAGTTCCCAGGCGACGACACTCCAATCATCCGTGGTTCAGCATTAGGCGCATTAAACGGCGAAGCAAAGTGGGAAGAGGCAATTTATAAGTTAGCAGATACCTTAGATAGCTACATCCCAGATCCAAAGCGTGATATCGATGATCCATTCTTATTACCAATCGAAGATATCTTCTCAATTTCAGGTCGTGGTACAGTAGTAACCGGCCGTGTTGAGCGTGGTATTGTAAAGGTAGGTGACGAAGTTGAAATCGTAGGTATTCGTCCAACCACCAAGACCACAGTAACAGGCGTAGAAATGTTCCGTAAGTTACTAGATCAGGGTCAGGCAGGTGATAACGTAGGTATCCTATTACGTGGTACCAAGCGTGACGAAGTTGAGCGTGGTCAGGTTCTTGCACATCCAGGTACCATCACACCTCACACCAAGTTCACAGGTCAGGTATACGTATTAAACAAGGATGAAGGTGGTCGTCACACTCCATTCTTCAAGGGCTACCGTCCACAGTTCTTCTTCAGAACAACTGATATTACTGGTACTATCGACCTACAGGAAGGCGTAGAGATGGTAATGCCAGGTGATAACACCGATATGACCGTAACCTTAATTCACCCAGTAGCAATGGCTGAAGGTGAGAGATTCGCTATCCGTGAGGGTGGTAGAACAGTAGGTGCTGGTGTTGTTGGTACTATCATTGAATAATACCTATAGCATTTAGTGCTAAAGAGAAGCCAGGCTTTATGCCTGGCTTCGTTATTTATGGTTTTAATATTTGAATTTTACTTTTCTATACTAACTCGTAGTTTCAGATTTTCTGTAGTTTATAGGTGTCATTCCATACTTTCTAAGAAATACTCTAGTAAAGTATGAATGGTTGTTAAAACCACATGCATTAGCTATATCAATTACTTTCATCTTTCCTTCTTTTAACTGCTTTGCAGCTACCTCTAATCTGTAATTGATTAAGAACTCATTAAAACTCTGTTTAGTCACATCTTTAAAGATCTTCATGAAATGGCTTTCAGAAACGCCACAGACATCTGCCATGAATGCGATTGTAAGATGCTGATGGAAACAGTTCTGCACCTTGTAAACTGCTTTTTTTACTTTGTCAGCTTTAATATGTTCAGACATCAGATCCTGTGATACTTCAACGCTCTTTTTGCAAACCGTGTGCATGATGTGAATAAGATCTGAAATGATGAGTAATCCGTCTTCGGTGTAGCTTTCGTGTCGGCAGTTAAAAAGTTCATTTATATAAGGGAATAGTTCAGCATTTATAAGAGATCTGCAGGGAATGTAGGGATCTAAAGAACGCTCACCCCTTACGAAAGGTGCGATATATTTGTCGTAAAGATAGTTGGTTGTGCCCTGTGAATGAAGATATTCAAGATTAAAAACGATATTGATATAGTTAGCCTCTACATTTTCATACTGGAATAAGGCATGAGGCTGTTCTGGAAGTATTACAGAAATATCACCTCTGTTCATTTCAAACTTTCTGCTGTTTACAGAGACTGTAAGCGTACCGTCAATAACATAGATAAATTCGATTTCCTTATGCCAATGCAGAGGATAACTTGTGATGTGAAAAGGCATCCTCACATGGTAAATAGCATATGGAAAATTAACCGTACCGTGATTGACATTTTCGTGAATAGATTTTTGTTCTTCTATCATAAACTACCGTATCAGCGATTTTATTGAAAACAGATCCTTTATAAGGCAAATTACATGATAATTTTAATACAAATAATAGGATTGTGTTAAAAAGTCGAGAGCATTCTGAAAGAATATCTGATTTTTTAGTATTAAAATGCTAATTATAATTGGATATAAAAAAAAGGAGCATATTGTATGCAGGTAGAAGGAATATCACACAAGTGCGCTTTTACAGATTGTTATTCTTTAAATGAAGATGAGTTGGTCATCAATGTAAAAACCAATAAATCAATCAGTAAAGTAGTGATTGTTCATGCTGATCCATACATTTTCGGCTGTTCCGGTACTGATCCATGGTCAGGTCAGCCTCTTGAACTTCATATTGAAAAAGAGCTTTCACACGAATTAATCTGGTCTGTCACCTTAAAACCAGAATTCAAGCGTGTTCAGTACTATTTTGAAATCTATGCTGGTGACGAGTTATGCTATCTGTTTGAAGATGGAGTCCATGACAAGGATTTCATGAAAAAGGACAACATCATCAGACATTTCTACAAATTTGCCTGGATGAACCGTGCCGATATCTGTACACATCCTAAGTGGGCTGAAGATATCTTCTGGTATCAGATATTTCCTGACAGATTCTGCAAGCTCGATTATGAGGGCAATAAGCAGTTAAACGACTGGGATGATTATAAATCGCTAACCAGAGATTCCTTTTATGGTGGAAACCTGAAGGGGGCAATGAGTAAGCTGGAGTATCTAAAAGATCTTGGCATTACAGGCATTTATTTCACTCCACTTGTTACCTCAACTGAGAATCACAAATATAACATCTCAGACTATGAGCATATCGATCCTGATTTTGGAGACAATGAGTACTTTAGAAAACTGGTAGAAAAGGCTCACTCTCTGGGAATTAAGGTCATGATTGATGCTGTTTTCAATCATTCAGGTCGAGGCTTTTTCGCCTGGCAGGATGTTGTAAAAAACGGCAAAAACTCAAAATATTATGACTGGTATTTTGTTAAAAAGGACAATTTCAGTTTTGATGGAAACACCAAGGACGGAAGATATTACAGCTTTGCCTTCGTAGATGAAATGCCAAAGCTTGATACTTCAAATCCTAAAGTTATGGACTACTTTACTAAAGTATGCAAAGACTGGATTGAAATGTGGAACATTGACGGCATCAGATTTGATGTTGGAAATGAGATTTCTCACGCTTTTATTAAGAAACTGCATCGCGAATTAAAGGCTGTAAAACCTGATCTGTTCTTATTAGGTGAGATCTGGATGGATTCAACACCATACCTGTTAGGGGACGAGTATGATTCTGTAATGAACTATCCTTTCATGCAGTCATTAAGTAACTTCTTTGTCGATGAGACCTTAAGCTCTGACGATTTTATGTACATGATGAATTACTGTTATTCTCTGTATATGAAACAGGTTAATCAGGTTGTATTTAACTTCCTTGACAGCCACGACGTGGACAGAGCCATTACACGCTGCGGAAGTTATGACAAGCTTATACAGCAGCTTAGCGTACTGGTTACTATGCCTGGTTCTCCATGTATTTACTATGGCACAGAGATTGCTCTTGAAGGAAAGAATGATCCTGACAACAGAAGACCAATGCCATGGAAAGACATTGAAAATAAGGTTTATGACAAGACCATCAGCACTGTAAAGTCACTGATTTCACTGCGTAAACAGCATAAAGCCTGCGAAAGCCAGAACATAACCTGGCATTCAGAAGACGGCAGATTCATTAAATATGAAAAACATTCTGCTGATGAAGTATTAAAAGTATATATAAACGCTGGCAATTCACCTTTAGATGTCACAATAAACAATGAGCAGGTACTGTTCAGTCACCTTTATGACAGTTCATGTCTTCAAAAAGGAGGCGTGATCATAACTAAACTCCTGTAAATAAGGTATAAGGGTATTGGAGAGACTGTACCTTAGTGTACACATTCGGGCAATTTCGGTGATCTGAAGTTGCCCTTTTTTTGTGAAAAGCATTCAGATAAGAGATGGGGTTAACAGTGCTGAGGAGAAAGAGATCTGTAAAACAAAAAGAGCGGACTTGATGACAGTCCGCCTCTTTGAGTGTGGTTTTAAGGATTATTCATCACTTAAAGAGCTGATTGCATCCCATAGGGTAGCGTTCTGATTCTTGCCACAGAATTCACCTAATTTGTTGCCTAATTCCTCAATATAGGCATCATCCATGGTGGTGTTGTCAGATGCAGCTGAGAGGTAGCCATCGATCCACATGATTAAAAGAGGCATGGTGCTACCGCTCTGTAAAAACTCTGAACACTTAATCTTTGCAACATCCTGCTCTTCAGCTGAGGCAACGTTGGCGGTTACGGTTAATGCTAGTGCAGCTACTGCTGAAGCTAGTAATTTTTTCATAATAAACTCCGTTAAATCTGTTATTCTTCCATTGCCTGAGCTGCATCAAGAATAGTTGTGTCAGGATTCTCAGAACAGTATTTACCCATGTGAGCTCCTAATTTCTCAATCCACTCATCGCTTAATACGGTATTGTCGCTTTTCTGTGATGCGTATCCATCAAGCCACATTAAAAGCATACCCATACTTTCCTTGTCCTGAATAAATTCGCTGCACTTAACCTTGGCAACATCGGTTTCTTCAGCCTGAACAGCAAAAGAACCACCTGTCATAGCGACAGCAAGGCCAATGATCATCAAAGCACGTTTCATATTGAGTCCTTTTGTTTGAAAAAAAATCCCATATAAATAATATAAGAGACCGTAAGATAAGCAGTGTGACTTAAAAGGCCATAGATCAGTTCTAACTTACACCACTCACAGATTGAGTATAATTGATTAAAATATTGTACACAAGCAATATAATAAAATTCACTTTAGTTTATATGCTGATTTATTGAGTTATATCTCATTTTTACATTTAAATATGTCCGTAAAAACTCATATTGAGGCTACTATATGTTTATGGTGAATTTTTTAATTGAAGGCAGTCGAACTTTATCTGATAGTGTGTCTGTTCCAAAATAATCTGAAGTGCACTATAAAGAGGCTTATATATCTTAATCTTTTAAGTGGACTAATATTTATGTTAACTCCTTGATTGTTGGATAATTTATATTTATTTGCGCAAATTCGTGGTTTTGTTTTTGCGAAGCACATTTAATAAGGGGAAATTTTTAAAGAAAATCAGTAAATAATAAGGAAGAATATTTTTTTTGTGAAATTTTCTGAAAATCGCTGTTTAATAAATTAACATACAAATGTTTTTTTTCTTACTGTTTTCTTTTTGAACGCTACTGCCTGTCAGTACAGTCATTCAATACAGACAGTCAATACAATAACTCTATACAATAATTTATACATTAACTTTACAGGAGAGCTCCCATGTTTAAAAGTCGTACCTCTATGGTGTTAAGTGCTGTTTTTGCCTTTCTGGTTCTATATTGCATTTTTTCATATAACAGTCTTGTATCAATGGATGAGAGTACTTCTGCAAAATGGTCTAATGTCGAAGTTCAGTATCAGCGCCGTGCAGATCTCATTCCTAATCTTGTAAATACCGTCAAAGGATATGCCACACATGAAAAGGAAACTCTTGAAAATCTGACAGCCTTAAGAGCAAAGTCTTTTCAGAACGTCAGCAATCCTTCTGAGGAGGATTTAAAGAAATTTGAAGAGACTCAGGGGGCTATCACTCAGGCTTTAGGTCGTCTGATTGCTGTCGCTGAAAATTATCCTGATCTTAAGGCAAATCAGAATTTTTTAGAGCTGCAGGCACAGCTTGAAGGTACTGAAAACCGTATTGCAGTTGCTCGTAAAGACTTCAATGATGCAGTAAATGCATTCAATACCGGGGTCAGAAAATTCCCTAAAAATATTTTAGCTTCTCTGTTTGGCTTTGAATCAAAAGCATACCTGAAGGCAAAAGAGCATTCAGAAGACAGTCCTGAGGTTTCATTTTAAGGTTCGAGCATGAATTTACTTAGGCACTCTGTGTTATCAGCAGGACTTCACAGGATAACTGCTGTCATTTTTGCATTAAGCCTTATTTTTACGTTAAGTGCCTTTGCATCTGACTTTTATACAGTAGACACAGTTTCAAATCCAAGACTTGAGAATACCTCATTTCATGTAAGTGATCCCGCCTCTCTACTTACTCGTGATACGGTTTCATATCTTAACGAAAAACTTACCCAGCTCGAAAAGGACACAGGTATACAGTCAGCTGTGGTAGTACTTCCATCTGTTGGCGACAGTGATGTCTTTGAATTCTCTCAGGAGCTGTTCAGAAAATGGGGAATAGGACACAGGGATAAAAATGACGGTCTTCTGCTTACCTATGTTGAAGATCAGCACATTATCCGTTTCCATACAGGTTACGGTCTTGAAGGTGAGCTTCCGGATGCCGTCTGCAAGCGTATACAGCAGCAGAAGATGATCCCTTTTTTTAAAGAGGGAAAAATAAACGAAGGCATGAGGTCAGGTATTGATGCCCTGTATGAGCGCCTTGCCGCAGAAGGCAAATCAGAGTCAGATGATGAGAGTTCGGTGGCTGACAGTGACGATGATGACTTTTTAATTACACTTGTCACAATCATCGCAACTGTAGTTCTGATCTTTGCTGTTGCAGCAGGCGTGATGCTTTGGAACCTGTTTGAAAAATGCCCTAACTGTGGCAGACGCAAAACCTTAAAAAAGATAAGTGAGAAAGAAAGAAAAAAGCACCATCATACTTATCTTGAGGAAGTAAAACGCTGTTCTTACTGCGGATATGAAGTTAAACGTTCATACAAAATAGATGACGATGATGACGATAATGACAGTTTCCTAAGTGGTAGCACTGGCGGTTTCTCCTCTTCTTCAGGCGGCAGTTTTGGGGGAGGAAGCTCTGGGGGCGGTGGAGCCAGCTCCCGCTGGTAGGATATTTGTCATACAGAGAAATAAAACACAAACTCTGGGAGTTATATGAAATTTAATAGAATTTTACTTTCACTGGTTCTTTCATTAAGTGCCGGTTTTGCTAATGCATCCGATGACGCTGCCTCGCTGTACGCCACTTATGAGCAAAAGTTGAGCAGCAATGATTTGAACGGCGCCTATGAGGCTTTAGCTCAGAGGAGAGAGACTGATAAAGACAATCTGCAGTATATCTACGATGAAGCCTCATTTCTGATGGAATATTCTGATGACAAAAGTGATGCGTTTGCTCTTCTTGAGGAAGCCTTAAAAACAGCTGAAAAGAAACAGGATAAATACTGGCTGCCCCGTTTGAATGAACTTAAAGCAGGAGCACTGTTTTTTTTAGGAGACTATGAAGAAGCATATGAAACTGGACGAAAGGCTCTTTCATTTTTTAAAGGAGACGAGAAGGATGAGGAACTTTCAGATATAAGTCAGCTCATGGTTGGGATCTGCACTGCTCTTAACAGACATGACGAGGCTGTGAAATATGGCTTGCAGTCTCTTAATATAAGACGCACAACCGCAGGGGAAAACAGTCAGAAGGTGGCTTCATCTCTGTCTGCACTGAGCCTTTCATATCTTAGATCCGGTGACATTGAAAAGGCTGAAGATGCAATCGGTGAAAGTGAAAAAATCTATGAAAAACTGGGAATTGAAGAGCCTAGCTTCTTCCAGAACAAAGCCTCGATTGCTTTTGAAAAGAAAGATTATGCCAGCGCCCAGAAACTGTTTTCAAAAGCTCTTGAGCTGTCAGAAAACCAATCAGGCAATGCCAGTACCGTTATCAGTGTCTTAAAAAGCCTAAGTGTATGCGCCCAAAGACAGAATAACACGGATGAGGCAAGCTCATATATAGAGAAGGCTGTTTCTGTTGCCTCTTCAGCATATGGTAAAGAGCATCCTGCAATGGCCTCGGTGCTCAATGAAAAGGGCCTGTTTGAACACTCCTGCGGCCAGTATGCCAAAGCTATGGATACTTTTGCTGATGCTCTTGGTATTTACGACAAAGCCTATGGAGAAAGATCTCAGCAGTCTCATGATGTTCTGCTTTCAATGTACAGATGTGCCTGTGATATTGTCGTAAATGATGATGAGGCGGCTCTTAAAAAAGCAAAGGACTTTATGTCAGACAAGTTCTTTACTCTTGAAACTGAAGACAGCTCTCCTGTGTTTTTACTTGCTTTCGGTGAATGGAAAATGAACAGCGCCGCCTGTTTGTTTGACTATATTCCAACAGTAATAGACAACAATGTGGATGTTTTACTTTCATCAGACGGCAGTACTGTTCAAAAGGTTCAGAGCAGTCAGTTAGGGACTTTTAATGTTTCTATGCAAAGAGACAAAGCCCGACATGACGAGCTGTTAAAACTCATGGAATAGCAGAGATTAAGGATTGATTCCTGTTTTAGGATATTTTGGTTACAGGTGGTCTATGCGAACTTTACTGTCTTATGTCTGTATAGCTGTTGCGCTTGTGTGCACACCATTTAGTGCAATGGCAGATTCCTGGTCTGTGTTTGTTTATATGTGCGGCAGTGATCTTGAAAGCAACTATGGTGCTGCCACTGCAGATATAAGTGAAATGATAGATGCCTCTCCTTCAGATGAGGTGACCGTGATCATTCAGACCGGAGGTGCAAACAAATGGCAGAACTTTGGCATATCCTCAAAAAAAATCTCCCGTTTTATGGTAAGTGACGGAGAGCTTAATTTAATTGAGGAATTACCTCAGGCAAACATGGGAGATGGCAAAACCCTGTATAACTTTTTAAATTTCTGTCAAAAGAACTATTCGTCAGATCACAATGTTCTGCTCTTCTGGGATCATGGCGGCGGAAGTGTGTTCGGTTTTGCCAATGACGAGAATTACAGTTTTGATTCGATTTGTCTGTCAGAATTAAGGAATGCACTTTCATCGGTTTACGGTGACGCCCCTGCAGTAAAACCTTTTGAACTTATAGGTTTTGACACCTGTCTTATGGCTACTGTGGATACTGCAGCAAGCATTGAACCCTATGGACACTATTTTGTAGCTTCTCAGGAGGTAGAACCTGGTAACGGCTGGCAGTATACTCTGTGGTTAAATGCTCTTGCAGAGAATACATCACAGAGTGCCGTTCAGTTAGGTAAGAGTATCTGTGATGCCTATTACAGGGGCTGTGAGGATGAGGAGACAGAACAGACAGCAACCCTGTCTCTAATCGATTTGAGTAAAATCAGTCCAATGATCAAAGCCTGGAATATCTTTGGTATGTACGCCCTGATGCAGGCTTCAGAAAATGACTCCTTCTATGCCACAATCGGTAGAGCTGCAACACGATCAGAGAATTTCTCAAATTCAAAGTCCTCAGGTTACTCCAACATGGTGGATATGGGAGACTTTATTTCTAAAGTTTCTGACGCATCTAAAGAGAGACATCCTGCTGCAGGAAAAATGCAACAGTACCTCAAAGATGCTGTTTTATATCAGGTAAGTGGACCTGCTCATCAGGCATCTGGACTGTCATGCTACTATCCATTTGACTCTGATGAGGACAGTTACGCCATGATGGTTGAAAACGGTCTTGTAAATTCCTTTATCCTGACATACGGTCTTCAGCACGGTTTTATTGACGGAAATACCGCAAACTCAATGCTTGAAGCTATCACAAGCGAAGGTGATGATGCCTCTTCTTCAGAACTGTCTTCAACCTCACAGCCTGAGTCTCATGTAAGTTCAGAACCTTCTGAGTCCGATTCATCAGAAAAGCCAGAGCACAGTAGTTCTGGTGGTGCAGTAGATTTTATTGCAAATACTGTAAACCACAGTGTCAATACAGCTCTGCAGTCGCTGTTAAATGAAAAACCTGGAAAAGATCAGGATCCGATTTCCTTTATTCAGGGGCTTGTTGAAAACAATGTAACCCTAATCTCAGAATCTATAGCTCCAATGCAGAAGATGGATATAAGCTCACTTGAGGATACAAAGGTGGAGGTAGTTACCAAAGACGACGGCACTCCTGCCCTTGAAATGACTCTTGATGACAAATCTTTAAAGTATATAGATTCGGTGCGTTTTTATCTTGCAACACTCAACGATAAAAATGACGTTACAGTTTTCGGTGACGATATTGATATGTTTCAGGACTGGGATAACGGTATCTTCAGGGATAATTTCAACGGTAACTGGCCGACTTTAGACGGTCATCTTGTGTATCTTGAAACAACTGCAGATCTTGAAAATTACAACTACTACTCAATTCCAGTGATTTTAAATGGAGTCCGCTCTGTCATTGAGGCTCTGTATGACTTCAAACAGAGTAAATATGTGGTATTAGGAGCGCGCCGTATAACCAGTGCAGGTATGCCTGACAAGAATTTAATCAAACTGAAACCTGGTGACAGGATCACAACCTTAATGCAGAAAATGGCTGACAGTGAGGATGATACAAGTGAGGTTGAGACTGACAGCTTTACTTTAAGTTCTAACTGGTCACTTGAGGATTCAGCCCTGCCTGACGGTACCTATGCCTATATGTTCTCAATGTCAGATATTCAGGGTAACGAAGCACTGTCTGATGTATCCTTTATAAAAATAAAGGACGGTCAGATGACATACGGTGAGCCTTGAGCATATGCTGTAACTCTAAACCAGAGAAGAATAATTCTGTGAAGACTGATTCAGATAAGGTTACACAGATGTATTCAGACAGGGTGAATATATCTTTCAAATGTGAAAGGAGCAGGTTATCGTCCTGCTCCTAATGTTGGATTATGAATAAAACCCAGCAATTAACACTGTCATCGGTCATTAACTGCAGATCTGATAACATCCAATTGTGTATTATTCAACACCAGCTGTCTGTAACAGAGCATTTCCCTGTGGTTTTGCTTTACGATGTAATCTTTTTTTCAACAACAAAAGAGTGCGCACAGTTTAAATTTGCATAAATGTCACTTATAACTTTTTGTAAACAGATTTGTGCTTATCTTTTAGCTCTTAAATTTCTCTAATATCTGATTAAGGCTAATCTTCAGTTTAGTTTCGTCTTTAAAATTGGAATCATGCTGCTTATTATTTTTATAGGCTTTAAAAGAACTTTCTCTAACAAAATTACAGAATTCATCCATTGAAATTTCTAAATTCAGGCATTTTTCATAAGCATCAAGAAACTATTTACTTACATTTCCTTTAAAACCAATTTCAAACAGAATTCTGAATTTTTCCAGATCTTCTTTTCATTTTTGCTTTTTGTTGTATTTTGAATTGTCCATTTTATTTCTCCTTTTAAAAGTCAGAGACAAGGAAATACCAGAAATATAACAATAAAAATTGTGTTCAATTTTTTATCCTAACTTCTATGCTGAAAACATAGGACAAACTCATTTTTTAAGAAAAAAATCTCTGTAAGACAACAGTCCAATATTCCAAAGAATAAATGAATTTATAATTATCAGATTAAACTAAGAACAATCTGACTTAGCTGTTTGAGCTCTAAGCTCTGTACATAACTTTTCCTGTAAATTTCAACTTCTGCTCCTGTATAGCAGTTCATGTAAGAAGATATTTCCAGAAAAGCAATAAATCCTTTCTTTTGCACTTAACAATTTATGTTAAAAAACTAATAAAACCGTTTGGCAATGCTCTTTTACTCTATTTACAAAATTTTAACAATTGCACATTAGTAAGTTAACAAAGTCTTTGTATCTTAATCATGTCGATTGATATGGAGATTTTAAAAATGAAATTTAACAAGACATTGTTATCAGCAGTTTGTGGTTGTGTATTAGGTTTTTCTGCATCTGCCAATGCCGGTGCTGTGATTACTGATGGTTCAACTTCAATGGAAAAGGTAATGGGTATTCTGATTGAGTCATTCGAAGGCAATGGAATCGATGTTACCTACAATCCAACTGGTTCAGGTGCTGGTATCACTGCTGCTTTAGAAGGTCGTGCTGACATCGGTCTGTCATCCAGAGCCTTAAAAGCTCAGGAACAGGAAAAATTACAGGGTATCGATGTTGCATACGACGGCATCGTAATCGTTGTTAACAAGGCAAACAAGTTAACTGATATCACTACTGAGCAGATTAAAGATGTATTTACAGGCAAGATCACCAACTGGAAAAATTTAGGTGGTGCTGATGCTCCTGTAGTTTTAATTGGTCGTGAAGCAGGTTCAGGTACCCGTGATGGTTTCGAGTCTGTAACCGGTACTAAGGATTCATGCAAATATCGTCAGGAATTAACCTCAACTGGTGATGTTATTACCACTGTAGGTCAGAACGAGAATGCAATCGGTTATGCTTCTCTATCAGCTGTAAATGATTCAATCAAGGTTCTATCTTTCAACGGTGTTGTTCCATCAGAGGAAACAGTTTTAGACAAGAGCTACAAGTTACAGCGTCCATTCGTATTCGTTCTAAACAAGGCTAAACAGCCTTCAAAGGATGCAAAGGCATTCATTGACTACGCTATGTCAGATGAGGCTAAGCCTTTAATTGTAAAGGCTGGCGTTGTTCCTGCTAAGAAGTAATCAATCATTATCACGGAGCTGCAGGATCTGATCCTGCAGTTATTATTTTATGCAATTAAGAAATCATCAAGAATGCGCAGACATGATTGCTACCTGGGTGTTCACCATTCTAGGTTACCTCAATATCGTATTCGTAGTGGTCATCTGTCTGTATCTAATTATTTCTGGAATTCCCGCTATTCATGAAATAGGCTTTTTTGACTTTATCTTTGGAACTAAATGGGCATCAACAGCAGCCGATCCTAAATTCGGTATTATGCCTTTCATTCTGACCTCTATTTACGGTACCTTTGGTGCAATTTTATTTGGTCTTCCAATTGGTTTCTTTAGTTCTGTATACCTGGCTAAGTTTGCTCCTTTAAGAGTAAAGCAGTTTATTGAATCAGTAGTAGATTTATTAGCGGGTATTCCTTCAGTTGTTTTCGGTTTTATCGGTATGCTGGTTTTAGTCCCAGCTATCAAAGATATTTTTAACCTTGCAGACGGTTCATCATTATTAGCAGCAATCCTAGTGCTCTCTATCATGATCTTACCTTCAATTATTAAGGTATCCATCGGTGCACTTGAGGCTGTTCCTCATGAGTATGAATTAGGCTCACTTGCATTAGGCGCCAATAAGGTTGAGACAGTTTATAAAGTTGTAGTCCCAGCTGCTCGCCGTGGTATTGGTGTTGCAGTGGTTTTAGGTGTAGGTAGAGCCATTGGTGAAGCTATGGCTGTAATGATGGTTGCAGGTAACGTAGCTAATATGCCTGGCATATTCGAATCAGTAAGATTTTTAACTACCGCAGTAGCATCCGAGATGTCATATTCAGCAGGTCTGCAGCGTCAGGCTCTGTTCTCAATCGCTCTAGTGCTGTTCATCTTCATTATGGTAATCAATGCACTGTTAAATCTTGTCTTAAAGAAGAGAGGCAGCAAGTAATATGAACAATGCTTTAAGAAGAAATATCTATAAGAACGTAATGCTGTCTTTTGCCTATGCAGCTACAGCACTTACCGTTGCAGTGGTTCTTTTCATCATTCTTTATGTCTTTATAAGAGCAGTTCCTCATGTTTCATGGCAGTTGTTAAGTACTAAGCCTAGCTACATCAACGATACCATCGGTGTGTTACCAGATATTCTAAACACCATCTATATCGTAATTGCTACCTTGGTCTTTGTGCTTCCTCTAGGCGTAGGTGCTGCTGTATATCTTTCTGAATATGCAAAGAACATGAAGGTAAAAAGAGCCATTGAATATGCTATTGAAAGTTTAGCTGGTATTCCTTCTATTATTTACGGTCTGGTCGGTATGCTTATCTTCTGTCAGTACTTTGGCCTTAAGACCTCATTATTAGCAGGTGCCCTAACACTTACTATCATGAATTTACCTACCATTATTAGAACTACCCAGGAGAGTTTGGATTCTGTTCCTACTTCATACAGAGAAGGTGCTTTTGGTCTTGGAGCTAATAAGTGGTACTCAATTAGAACTGTTGTTTTACCTTGCTGTATCGACGGTATTGTTACTGGCTGTATTCTCGCCATCGGCAGAATGTTAGGTGAGTCAGCAGCTCTTTTATTTACCGCAGGTTTTGCCCATAAGGTAAATGGTTTTATTGATGCGATGTCATCATCAGGTTCAACTTTAACGGTTGCTTTGTATGTCTATGCTAAAGAGCAAGGCGAGTTTGATGTTGCTTTCGTAATTGCAGCCATCATGCTTTTCATGAGCCTCTTAATCAATTACACCGCAAGCAAGTTATCAAAGAGAATTCAGAATAAAAGGTACTAGAAATGAATACCACACCAATTATCGATGTAAAAAACTTTAATCTTTACTATGGTGAAAATCATGCTCTGCATAACATCAATATGCATATCAATGAGCACGAGATCACTGCGCTTATTGGTCCATCAGGATGCGGTAAGTCTACCTTTTTACGCTCATTAAACCGTATGAATGATCTGATTGAAGGTTTAAGAGTTGACGGTTCAATCAAGTTTAAGGGTACAGAGTTAGTAAACACCAAGATCAATGTCAGCGCTTTGCGCAAAGACATTGGTATGGTTTTCCAAAAGCCAAATCCATTTGCTATGTCTATCTACGATAACATCGCATATGGTCCAAGAATTCATGGTATTAGAAATAAATCAGCTCTAGATGAGTTAGTAGAAAAGTCTTTGAAAAAGGCTGCTATCTTTGATGAGGTAAAGGACAGATTAAAGACTTCTGCTTTAGGTCTGTCAGGCGGTCAGCAGCAAAGATTGTGTATTGCAAGAGCTCTGGCTGTTGAGCCTGAGATCCTGTTAATGGATGAGCCTACCTCAGCACTTGATCCTATCTCTACTGGCAAGATTGAAGAGCTTACCTGTGAGCTTAAAAAGAAATATACCATTGTGATCGTAACTCACAATATGCAGCAGGCTTTAAGAATTTCAGATAGAACAGCATTCTTCCTGTTAGGTGATCTTGTAGAGTGCGACAGCACTGATAACATCTTCACAAAACCAAAGGATAAGCGCTGTGAAGACTATGTAACCGGAAGATTTGGCTAAAGCTATTTGGCTTAATAGGAGTAAAAAAATGAGATTCCAGTTAGATGAGCTGATGTCACAGATTAACAATTCTTTGATTTTAATGTCATCAGCATGTGAAGAAAGCTTAACTAATGCTTTTGAAGCTTTTAAAACTCACGATAAAGGGAAGGCTTTGAGCATTTACAGAAAAGACTATGATTTAAATTCAAAAGCTCGTGAGATTGAAAGCCTGTGTATTAAAACTCTTTTAAGACAGCAGCCAGTAGCTCACGATATGTTAGTAGTATCAGCTACCTTAAAATTAGTATCTGATGTTGAGCGTATTGGTACTCAGGCAATAGCCATTGCTGAGATTATCACTCACTTTGATTTTAACTACAAAGGCGATGACATTCTACTTATTGAAAAGATGAGTGAAGAAGCTATCGAGATGGTAAAAAAGAGTATTGATTCTTTTGTGAACAAAGATGGCACATTAGCTGCAAATGTTATAAAGCATGATACAGTAGTTGATAAGTACTTCTTTACCATTAAAGATACCTTAATTCATGAGATCAAGAGCTCTGAAAATGATGCAAGCTATTCACTTGATCTTTTAATGATTGCAAAATACTTAGAGCGTATTGGAGATCATTCTTGCAATGTAGCAAGATGCACTCAATATATGCTTACAGGCAAACTAACAGGCCAGGAGTAGGATGTTTATGATTTACTGTCTTGAAGATGATGCTGATATTAGAGAACTTGAGCTTTATACACTCAATTCAATGAATTTTAAGGCAGAAGGCTTTGCCGATGCCCAAAGCTTTTTTCAAGCAATAGCAAAAGAACTACCTGAGCTTGTAGTTCTAGATGTAATGTTGCCAGATATGAGTGGTGTTGATGTTCTCAAAAAATTAAGAGCAAATCCAAAGACAGCAAAACTACCTGTAATTATGGCCACAGCTCGTGGTGCTGAATATGAAAAGATTAAAGCCCTGGATTTAGGTGCTGATGACTATATGACCAAGCCATTTTCTGTAATGGAAATGGTTGCCAGAATTAAAGCTATCTTGCGACGTTCAAATGAAGGTAGCGATGCTAAAGGCGAGGTTAAGTTTGGCAAGATCGTAATTAACGAGGTAAAGCACTCAGTTACTGCTGATGATAAGAAACTAGATTTATCATTAAAGGAGTTTGAGTTACTGTTACTTCTAATTAAGCATCCTGGTCGCGTCTACAGCAGAGATGAATTGTTAAATCTCATCTGGGGTATTGATTATGATGGTGAAAACAGAACTGTTGACGTTCACATTAGGGCTCTGAGATCAAAATTGGGTGATCTTGAGAATGTCATTCAGACTGTAAGAGGTATCGGATACAAGGCTGACGCATGATTTCTAGGATCTTTCGTTCTGTATTTTTTACAACTATTCTGGTCCTGATTTTAGGACTGGGAGCATCTTTGTTTATTTCATCCTATCAGCTAATCAAGGCTGACAGTGATGGTCTTATTTCCTTTACAACCAAGTTAGAAGATGCTCTTAATAAAAATCCTTCTATGGATTTAACTCTGTTAACCATTGACGATTACAGAATTAACTTAATCCATAAAGATGGATCGGTCTATTTTGATTCTCAGGTTAATGCTTCTACTTTAGAAAATCACTCAGATAGAGATGAATTTCGTCAGGCTGAGAAAACCGGTAAAAGCAGAGTTTACAGATACTCTTCTACCTTAGGTAAGAGAACTGTTTACTATGCTGTAAGGTTAAAGTCAGGAGATGTATTGCGCTGTGCCTACACTACAGATAACATCTTTTCACAGGCACTCTCATTAGGTTTACACCTGCTTATCATTCTGCTGTTAGCTATCGTAGTATCAGTTATTTTAGCTAAGAGAATTTCATCTAAGATTGTAAGTCCTATCAATAAGATTGATTTGAACAATCCTGCTGATAACGTAGTTTATGACGAGTTAAAGCCTTTCTTAGAAAGGATTGATTCTCATCAGCACCGTATTAAGAAGTTATTACGTAAAGTAACTGCAGCTCATTCTCAAATAAAAGTGATGACAGCCTATATGTCTGAGGGCATCATCTTTTTGAATAAGAAGGGTGAAGTGATTCTTATTAATCAGAGCGCGCAGTCTATTTTTAATATCGAAGAGCCTGAAAAATATAAAGGTGAGAGCCTGCTTAATATCAACCGCTCTCCAATCTTTTGTTCAATCTTTGAAAAAAGAGAAGAGATTGAGAGTGTAAAGCAGGATATTGAGTTATCAGGTAAGTATTACAAACTCATTTTCAATAAGATTTCTGAAAACGACAAATTAGTAGGTTTCGTACTCTTATTAGTTGATATTACTAAAGCTAAGCAGTTGCAGATGCAACGTCAGGAATTTGCTTCAAATGTATCTCATGAGTTAAAGACACCTCTACAATCTATCATTGGTAGAGCAGAACTTATTGAAAACGGTATTGTACGTCCTGATGATTTACAGAACTTTGGTAAAAAGATCCGCTCAGAAGGTCAGGCTTTGTTGAACATGATAAACGACATCATGTTCTTATCAAAGGTTGAATCTGGCGTAAAAGCACAAAGTGAGCATATAAACTTAAAGTCACTCTCTGAAAGTGTAGTTGATTCTCTAAAAGAGAAAGCTTCTAAAAAGGGCGTAACCCTTGTGCTTGATAGTGAAGATCTGCAGATGAATTTCGTACGCAGATATATGTCTGAAATTCTCTACAACTTAATTGATAATGCCATTAAATACAATAAAGAGAATGGTACTGTTAATTGCAAGATCTTTAGCCAGGAACATAAGTTCTTTATAGTGGTCAAAGATACCGGTATTGGTATTCCAAAAGAAGATCAGGACAGAATCTTTGAAAGATTTTTCTGTGTTGACAGAAGTCACACCAACAAGGATAGTACAGGTTTAGGTCTTACTATCGTAAAACACATCGTTGAAGAGTGTCATGGCTCTATCGATGTTGATTCAAAACTAGGTGAAGGCACAACCTTTACTCTTGTCTTTGAAATGGCTTAGTAAAAAGCTCACTTTCTGCATCACAAGATCCGATCACATAATTGATTGAGTCTAATGTAGAAGGTGAGCTTTTTGAATTTCACTTTTGAGAAGTCTTTATTTCTGCTCTTTTAAATGGTCATAAACCCTTGCTGCAGCAAGCTCTATCTCAAGATCTTGCAGACCATAAAATGACCTTTTAAGAAAGTCTAAAGGAACGATTTTTAATAGCTCAGCACTAGGAAGATCATATTTCCATTGATAGTAAGCATAAAATCTACCTATCCAATCAGGTATAAAAACACCTAATGCTTTACCTTTCTTTAGTTGATACTTATCAACCTCACAGAAGTATTCAAAAAGCTCTAGGTAATTTTTAGTACTTACATAGGCTTGAGAAACATCAATGTAGTGACGTGTTTTACTCTTCATATAGCTTTCAATGAAGTCTTTGGTATCCATGTCATGAAAATCGTAAGCAATGTAGGCAAATAGCTTTCCTTGAGTTTCTACAACTTCATCTAGATATGCTTCATTATAAGCTGGCATCGGTTATCTTTGGTTTGCCTCATGTAAGTAAGATCATGTGTCATTGTATCTTAATTTTGTGAGTAAAACTTAACATATTGATTTATAAATAAATCAAGTATATGAATAATTAGTAGATGTGAAAAAATGTAGTTTTAGCACTAAAACAGGTGTTAAAAAATGTATGAAATAGCCAATTTTAGGTGTTAAAAAATGTGTTGAGGTGCCTTGTCATTTACTGAAAAGTTGAAATTTATAGGGACTAATGATACCTATACGCTTGACTTAATCTTCTTTGTAAAAGTCACTTCTGTTTTTTCAACATGATTTTTACGATTTGTTTTTAATAATTCTTAATATCGGTGTATCATACACGCATCGAAAATCCGCACACAAATGCACAATTTGTGCACTTCATGAAGTTTAGAGGTAATGATGCAACAACATTTAGCCGATAAGAATATCGCTCTTGATTTAGTTCGTGTAACAGAAGCTGCTGCTTTAGCTTCAGCAAAATTCACAGGTCTTGGTGATAAAGAGCTTGTTGATAGAGCAGCTGTAGATGCAATGCGTATTGCATTCCAAAGTTTGCATATCAAAGGAACCATTGTCATCGGCGAAGGTGAAAAAGATGATGCTCCTATGCTATACACTGGCGAAAAAGTAGGTTTCGGTGACGGCTTAGAGTTTGATATCGCAGTTGATCCTATCGACGGAACTTCATGTGTTGCAGGTGGTAGACCAAATGGTATTGCTGCTGTTGGTATCGCATTAAAGGGCACAATGTTCAATCCTGGTCACAGCTACTACTGTGAAAAAATGGCAGTAGGTCCTGAGGCTGCTAATGTTATCGATCTTGATGCTCCAATCAAAGATAATCTTTTAAATGTAGCTAAAGCATTAGGTAAGAGAGTAGGTGACTTAAAGGTATTCGTATTAGATAAGCCTCGTCACGCAGAGTTAATCAATCAGATCCACGCAGCTGGTGCTCGTGTAATGGTTCACTCAGATGGTGATATCGCTGGTGCCTTAATGACCATCGATCCAAGATCAGACATCGATATGTTAGTAGGTGTTGGTGGTACTCCTGAAGCTGTTGTAACTGCTTGTGCTTTAAAGGGCACCGGAGCTCAGATGCTTACAAGATTAAAGCCAAAGACTGAAGAAGAGCGCGAAGCTATCATCAAAGATGGCTTTGATTTAAAGGCTATCCGTTCAATTGACGAGCTTGTAACCACCGATCAGTGCTTCTTCTCAGCTACAGGTGTAACCCCAGGTGAGTTGTTAGATGGTGTTCACTATAAGGGTGGCTTTGCTCTAACCTCTTCAATGTGTTCACGTGGTAGAACTGGTACCGTTCGTTACATTGAAGCATGGCATGATCGCAAGAAGCTTTCAAAGATGAGTACTATTGAGTACTAGTTCAAAATATCTAAAGATACTCTTGAAAATTCGACCTGTATGATAGTTCTCTCTTTCATATGGTCGAGTTTTCTAAAAAGTTTTCCCTTAAATCTCATATATCAGTATTTAAAGTTGAATTTTTGAGATAAATATCTACCAGCAACTGCTGTCATTCGTCAAAGATAAGAAACATATATTGATTGTAAATATCATCGATTCCTTCACAGGTTATCTCTCTTAATTTGTTGATTTTATCTGTTTAATCAAGGACAGATTTATAAAATCTTGATAAGATTAGCTGTGTATAAGGTAGCTCCTAATTTTTGCAAAATTCCCCTTTTATTTGTAAAAATAAGTCGGCTATTAAAAATAATCTCTTTATACTAATGCATACTAAAACTAACTATTAAATGAAGTGATCTTCCTTTATTTTTATATGTGTACAAAGACTTTAAATGATAAATATTTGTCACTGGATTAAACAAAATGCAATATAAATTTGTGGATCTGTTCGCCGGATGTGGAGGCCTTAGTTTAGGTCTTCAACAGGCAGGATTTACCCCTTGGTTCGTTAACGAAATTGTTGAGCAGTTCTGCAATACATACAAAGCAAATCATGATTTAAGCGATGAACACTATTTTGTTGGTGACATTGCAGACTTAAATAAAAATCTTGATAAATATAAACATCTTCTGAATGATATTACTTTGGTATGTGGAGGGCCTCCATGTCAAGGTTTCTCTATGGCTAATCGGCAAAGAATTTTAGATGATCCTAGAAATTCTCTTTATAAACAGTATTTGTTATTTCTACAAAACGTTAGACCAAAATTTTTTATTATGGAAAATGTAAAAGGAATGATAAATAAAATTGAAGAAATAAAACAAAATTTCAAAGATTACCTAGGCGATGAATACAAGTTCGATTATGCAGTATTAAAAGCTCAAGATTATGGAGTTCCTCAGAATAGAGAACGTTTCATAATGATAGGAAATCGCGTAGGTATAGATCCAAAAATGATTTTTGAAGAAATCTATAAAAATAAGAGAGAGCCATTTAAATTAAAAGATGTTCTTGAAGGTTTACCTCACCTTGAATCAAAGAAAGATAAGGGGGGTAAATCTGTCGAATGTGCAGAATCTGGATTTACCAAGTGTAAATTCAACTATGTAAAAAATGATTTCTATACATTCATCAATGGAGATCGAAAGATCACTACGTTGTATAACCATAAAAACAGATACAACAATCAAAGAGATTTGGAGATCTACAGAAGATTACCTCAAGGAGCCAATTCTCTCCATGAATCAATAGCAGATATTATGCCTTACAAGAGAAGAAATGATATATTTAAAGATAAGTACTTCAAATTAGATGAAAACCAAATTTGTAAAACTATTACGTCTCATATGAGGTATGACTGTAATATGTACATTCATCCTTGGGAGGCAAGAGGGTTAAGCCCTAGAGAAGCTGCTCGTATTCAAACTTTCCCAGATGACTATGTTATTACAGGATCTCAGAACATGTGGTATGCTCAAGTCGGTAATGCTGTACCAGTAAAATTAGCTAAAGCAATAGGCGATGGCCTCATGAAGTTTATCAAATGAATCACTTAGAATTGTTTGCGGGTATTGGTGGTTTTAGAAGAGCGATGGATCTTCTGACAAAAGACAATATCATGAAATTTAATTGCATTGGTTACTCTGAAATTGATGTCAAAGCAGTTAGTACATACAAAGCTAATTATCATCTTGAAGATGACAACGAAATCGCAATCGGAGATATCGTTAAATTTACAGAAGATAAAAACAAAATTTTGTCATTGCCAAACTTTGATTTAATTACAGGTGGTTTCCCCTGTCAAACATTTAGTATGATGGGAAAACAAGCTGGCTTTGAAGAGGACAGAGGTCAGATGTTCTTTAGAATTATTGATATTTTAAAGATCAAAAAACCTAAATACGTGTTGCTAGAAAACGTTAAAAATCTAAGGACTCACGATAAAGGAAAAACCTTTGAAAGAATAACATATGAACTTCAACGTATTGGTTATAAAGTCTTTTCAGATATTTTTAATACTTCAATGTTTCAATTGCCACAGACTAGAAATAGGGTATTAATCTTTGCAACGACTGATGATGTTCCTTCAAAATTCGATGAACAATTTACATGTTTAAATGTTGCAAGATTATTTGCTGCAGATCATAAAAAATTGAGCACATATTCTTATGCATCTGTGTGTGATTTATTAAGTAAAGATGTACCTAAAAAGTATTATTTATCAGAAAAGATAAAACCAACAATCCTAGCTGACGGTTCAGCAAATTTTAGATCTAGATCTGAAATAAATATGAGCGTCGCAAGAACTTTAACTGCAACAATGCATAAAATGCACAGAGCCTGTCAAGATAATTATTACAGTGAAGATTTTATTGACTCTAATGGTGCAGTCAATCCTGCAAAAACAATGGATAAAGATGAGTTGGCAAAACTACCAATTAGAAGGCTAACTCCAGAAGAAGCTTTTATGCTACAAGGATTTCCAAAAGAATTTGCTGAAAATGGAAGAAAAGCTGGTGTTGCTGATGGCTCTTTATACAAACAGGCAGGAAACGCTGTAAGTGTTAATACAATTTATGCTGTTCTATACTTTTTAATTAAATCAAATGTTATAAAAGAGTAAGTTAAAAACATTGAAAGAATAAGTTAATCGGTGAATGTCATGAAAGAAATAGTAAAACATATCAATGACACCAATGCTAGTTATAGAACACTAGGCTCAGGTGAAGCAAAAAATACGGATCTCTTTCTAGATAACGAGCACTATAATTTGTTTAAAGATTGTGGAGAAACAGTCACAGTTAGATTTCATAAAAAAAATCTAGAGCAGTCTATTTTGTTTATATCTTCTATCTTACCAAGAAAATACGATAATTCTAGCATTCATTTTGAGCAAGATTATTCAAGAAATTTTGTTAATGAACAATTAAATATATTGGATGCAATTTTTAAAGAAAATGGTAACGCAGTATCAACCATAACCCAGCAATGGAATGCCCGTAAAGATATTACGAAAAAGAATGGAGATATAGATCATCGTTTCTACTTCAATGGAATCCGAACCAAATTTTCTTATAAGGATTTATCTGGAAACGAAAAAACAGGCGTTTTTACAATTAGGGACTATCTTGCAGGAGGGTACTCTGAACTTCATATAAAAAAAGCTCCTAATGGAATTTTTGATATCGAAATAAAGAATTCGAATAACTATGTAGATGATGGAAAAGAAGCTAAATTGGAAAAAGAGTTTACTAGCTCTAATTTAGAACTTCCTCTTCAACAAATAATATATGGAGCTCCTGGAACCGGAAAATCCCATGCTTTAAAAGATTGTACTAAAGGTTGTGAAGTAATAAGAACAACATTTCATCCTGACAGTGATTATTCTACTTTTGTCGGTTCATACAAACCAACTTCAGAAGTGGATTCTGCTGGCAATGAAAAAATTGTTTATCGATTTGTGGTGCAATCTTTTTTACAAGCCTATATCAGTGCCTGGAAAAAATATGAACTGGCGAACAATTCTACTCAACCAGAAAAAGTATTTCTAGTTATAGAGGAAATAAATCGAGGAAACTGCGCTCAGATTTTTGGTGATTTATTCCAATTGTTAGATAGAAATGATTCCGGCTTTTCTGATTACCAGATTAAAGCTGATAGCGATATGAAGAAACAGTTAAATAGAGCTTTTTCTGGTTTAAGTATTCCGTTGGCAGAACATATAAACTCTCAATATGGCGATGACAATACTACAGATAAAATCATTTCTGGAGATATTCTGTTGCTTCCGAACAATTTGTATATTTGGGCAACAATGAACACAAGTGATCAAAGTCTGTTTCCTATTGATTCTGCCTTTAAACGTCGTTGGAACTGGACTTATATGCCAATTTCAAATGCTAATAAGGATTGGGTTATTAAAATTGATAACAGTTCTTATGATTGGTGGAGCTTTATTGAAAAGATAAATGACAAAATAGGCGCTACAACAAATTCAGAAGATAAAAAATTAGGTTATTTTTTCTGTAAAGCAAAAGATAAAGTCATTTCCCAAAAAACATTTGTAGGAAAAGTCATTTTCTATCTATGGAATGATGTGTTTAAAAATTATGATTTTGATGATGACATTTTTAACGACGTAGATGGTTCAAAATTGACTTTTGAAAAGTTCTATACATCTGAAGGAATGAATTCACAGATTGTTTCAGAGAAAGTTATAAGATTCTTAGAAAACTTGCATGTTCAAAAATTGTCAACGGAAGAAAATTCTTCAGATGACAATAATGATGAAAGCAATAAAGAAAACGATATAGAAGAGCATCAAGAATAACTGCAAATGTACCTTTTAATTGAAGAATATCAATACAATGTATCAGATATTAAGCCAATTCTTCATGGCATTGATGCTTTAGAGAGTATTGAGGGAAAAGTCTCTATTCACTATGTAGGCTATTTCTACAATACCCTCTTAAAAGATTGTGTATTTATTCTTCCTAAAGTTTTGCTGAAAGATGAATATGGAAAGGAACTTGTATTTGGAAAATACCCTCCAGAACAAATTTCCAATCTTAATAATTCTAATTGTCTTGATCTCTCTGAAAAGGAGTTTTTATATAAATTTGCAGTTTGGATATACAGAGCAATCGTTGTTTATAAAACTGATAAACAAAACGATTCAAGCATTGTCTATCATGCTCGCATAGCACAGATCGGAAAAGGAAAAAGAAAACTAAGCAACACTTATCTCGATATACTTTTATCTCTTTTAAATTTTAATAGAGAAAATCAAAACTTCTTTTTATACATCATAAAAAATCTTCACAGTGGTTTTAATAAAATAAACTGGACTAAAACCATCAGCACACAAACTGCGCTCATACAAGGAGAGCAACCTATCTATTTAAAACTAGTAAATAAAAAAAGAAAAATTAATTTTGATGAAGAACTTTTCATCATCTATTTTTCAATTTTAAATTACATATCAGATTGTTACGGCTTTCCTAAAAGCAATACCTGTAACTATGAATTAATAAAAGGAAAAAAGTTTAACTCATATTTAAAAGGCTTGGGAAAGAAAAGATTACTAGAAATAAAGTATAAATATTTCTCAGATAAAGCTTTACAGCTGTGGGATCTTTGTTTTGCTTTTTTTGAACAGTCTAAGCAAATTACCGTCTACTCAGAGAAAAAAGAATATCTGTTAGTAAAAAATTTTTACATTGTTTTTGAGGCTATTATTGATGAGCTGATTGGTGATAAACCTCTGCCTGATGGAATGGATAAAAAGATGGAAGATGGAAAAATATTAGATCATCTTTTTACTGCCAAAAGTCTATTTGAAAATGAGCAGAGGCAAACCTATTACATAGGTGACAGTAAATACTATAAGATGGGGCATGAATTAGGATCTGAATCTGTATACAAGCAATATACCTATGCTAGAAATGTCATTCAGTGGAATCTTGATATATTTAATAGTGGAAAGATTCCCCAATCAGGAATACAGATAAGAGATGATCTTACCGAAGGATACAATATTATTCCGAACTTCTTCATTTCCTCTAAGCTTGATGAAAATTTAGATTACTCATGCGATGGAATCGATAAAACTAATAGATCAAGAAACAAGCATAAACAAGAACAATTCAAGAACAGACTTTTTGACAGAGATACCTTATTACTATTCCATTATGATGTAAATTTCTTATTTGTTTTGTCTTTATATGCTAGAAATAACAAGCAACAAAAAGCCAGTTGGAAGAGCAAAATTAGAAATAGATTCAGATCTGAAATTCAAGAATGGCTGCAAAAAGATTATGATTTTTATGTAATGAGTGCCAAACCTAATGTTAATTCTGAAGAGTATATTTCACTTCATTTCAAACAACTCATTGGAAAAATTTTTCGCCCGTTTGAAGATAAAAGCATTCTTTCGCTGGCACTTGATGTTTCTTTTAAAGAAAACAATGAAAATTTGATACATGAACTGGAGGAGTCTTTCTATATAAAAAAATGTATGTTGAATGAAAGTCCTCAGCAAAAATTAGAAAAAATCTAAAATTCAGCAAAAATGATCATTATAGTTCTGAGTTATTAAAATAGAGATAGCTTTTTATTAGAAATACTGCAGTTGAGTGATGAAGGTTCTGTCCTAAAATTTGTGGGATCTTGTACTCAGTCCATCTTCCAAAGCTCTCCTCCATTGACATGAGGAATAAAACAGTTTAAGAAAGAAATATGTTGGCAGACCATAACTCTTCCATCTTATGGTCTTAACTTTCTGATTTACCACCACTACCTTTCCGTTAGGCAACGGATATTTTGCTAATCCTACATTTTTCTGTACTGACCCATAATAAAACTAAAAATCTTCGTTTTGCTGTTATGAATACTATCCACTGAAAGATCCTTCAGTTTTTAATTTTTAGATCAATTTGAGGATGTATAAATTCAATGATATTATGAGAGCTTATTATGGGTGAAGTTTGAAACCTACTTCTCATAAACTTTATGTAATCTGAGTCTTCATCAGTGTTTAGCACAATTAATAATTTGCTTTTTGCCCTGGTAGCTGCAACATAGTGAGTTTCTTTATTGCTTTCATTAAAATCAGATGCAAATATTATTACCTGATCATAAGCCAAACCTTTTGCTGTATAAACTGTTTGGCAAACACTCCTCGTTTCTTTTCTTGTAAATAAAATTTGATATTCGGTGTTTGTTAGTATTCGAACAAACTTGTGGATTATAGTTAAGACATCATTTTTACTACTATCAATTTTTATGCATCCAAGCTCTACCCCTAACTTATAAATTGTTTCTGACGTCTCATATTGAGTTGGAGCTTCTTTTATTTGTCTTAATTTTTGTTCAACTAGATTTATGTTGAAAGGAAAATTTGTTTCACCTATTTGTGTGTCTGATAAAAAATTATAAATATTGTATTTATTGTTAAATGCAAAACATCCAATAGAAAAAAATAAAGTTTGTAATTCTGTTGGAAATTCTGATAATGGATTTTTGGGAATGAATTTTAGAGATATATCTGCCATTTTCCTTAGAAGAGAAACAGATTTTTTACAATCCTCGTTGTATATTCTAAATAGAGCAAGACTAAGTTTAGAATTTATGCAATTTTTGATTATTTGAGGCCATTTTTGAATTTCATTTTTATGAAGGCAAATGCAGATCACATCTTTTTCCGAATGAATGTAATCACTATTTGTTAAAATTAATTTTCTAGTCTCATCAAAAAGTAAGTTTGAATAGTTTTGGATGTCATTTGAACATCTTCTATTGAATGTCAACTCTTCCCTCAAGAATAGATGTTTTTCATTATTCCAAAATTCATTGAAAAATTTTGGGGCGGCACCTGCAAAAGAAAATATATTCTGTTTTGTATCACCAACGATGAAAAGTTTTATACCTAATTCATATAGCAAATATTTATAAAAAGAATGAGCTGCGTTACTAACATCTTGGTATTCATCAATATATATACGTCTATATTTTGATTTTACATACCTTTGGCAAGCTTTAGATTTTTTTATAATTTCTAAAGCTAACTCATAATGAAAACTATCTTTTTTGGTTTTGGTGTATTCCCCAATAATACTCATCTTTTCAATCGAATTTATTCCTTCATCAAATGATGAAAATTTTATTGAATAGTCTGATGAAAGTTTATTGGAAAACTTTTTTTTGTAAGCATCTCCAATAAAAGGGATAATTATTTCATTTCTAATAAATTCATTATTGGTTGAGATCTTTAGCTGTTTATCGTCTATTTTTAATCCTTTTATTCGATCTCTAATTTCTTTTGTTGCCTTTATAGTATAAGTAATTGCTGCAATTTGCTGAAAGTCAGTGTGTAGCTTGAGGTCTTCTTCTATAGCTTTTATTAATGTGTAAGTTTTCCCTGTGCCTGCGCTAGCTCTTATTATTACATTTTTATTTTCTCGAACGGCCGTGATTGCTTCATTTTGTGAATCTGTATCTTTAACTCTATTCATCTTCAAAGAGCTCTTTTAAACAGCAAAAATTTTCGTGATTATAAATTTTATCAGCGACTTCTTTATTAAAACTTGGATTAGATATTAAATCAACCATGTGATAAAGCTTGCTAGATTTTAAATATTTAACAGGATCTTTTACTTTTAATATGTTAAGGATTCCTGTTTCTTCTAGATCTTCTTCTAAACTACACTTAGATAAATATAAATGATATTGTTTTTGAATTTCTTTCAGTTTTCCTTTATTTTCATCATATAGCCTTCTTTTTTCTTGTACTAGATTTTGAGAATCTTCTACTAAGATATTTTTTGAGGGTAATGATTGTGTTTGTAGTAAAGAGTTTATTCTTTTAAAACCGATAGGTTCAAATTCAATTAGTTCTGTCTTTTTTTCATTTTCAGAATTACTCTTTTCCCTCAAATCATTATCGGTCTTTATTTCATAGTAAATTCCTAAAGAATCGTAAACCTTTTTATATTCAGAAAATGCAATTCCATTTACAGGCAATATGTACACACCATCCAATTCATAATTAGGTTTTATTAATGATAGTACATGTGAAAATAATTCATATTCTGAAGGACCTTCTACAAGAAGAACTTTTTTAGCAAAAACAGATTCTGCAAGATTTTTATTTAAAAACTTTCTTTTTTCGTTAAATGACGGGCTAACATTATAAAAATAACTTTTTGAATTAATTTTATAGTTTTCTTTAAATATTCTCACAAGGTTTACATTGTCCATTTGGGATAACATGGTAGGAGAATGAGTTGTAATAAAAAGATATTCAAAGACATTATTTGAATATAAAATATTTGATAGAGATAACTGCAATGATCTGTGTAAATTCGTCTCTGGCTCTTCTAAAAGAAAAATATTGATTTTTCGGTCTTTCGCAACAGCAGAAATTGCTTTTAATAGAGCATACCCTAGAAGTTTTTTTCTTCCTTCACCTGATGTCGGATAAATGGCATCATCGTCATCTTCTTTTAAATAAGGTATTAAATTCGAAAAAATGTTGTGTATTGCCATCTCCGATTGTAGAGAAACTTTTAAATCGCTATTGTTAAAAATAGCGAACTCATTGCTTATTCTTTGTGAGAACTCTTCAATTCTTGGAAGTCGTTGAATTTTATTATTTATTTCTTTTACATCATTTTTTATAGTTTGAATTTCTTTTAACTCATCAGGCATACTTTCTGGAATTGAAAGTAATGTTTTAATGTTTCGATTAAATATCTTTTTGATATCTAAATATGAATCTATGTATACAACATTGAAAACCTTATCTATGTCTGAAGAATAACTTCCATTGATATCCAGTTCTATTAAGCTATCTTTATTTATTCCACAAAAAAGAGATATTTGTGACTCATTTTCATTTACATCGAAAATTGATTTTAATTCGAAATGAATTTTCTTTGCATCAGAGTCCATGTATTTTCCAAATACAGCGATTATTTTTTGTGAACTTGTGTCCGTCAAGTCATTTTGTGAAAAATCTAAAGAGATTGTTATTGCTATAGATATCGTCTTGCTAGTATCTTGTTGAAAATAATCTGTTTCTTGTAGTCCATTTCTTCTTGTATTTTTGTCAAAAATGAATCTTAAAGCGTATAGAAGGTTTGTCTTTCCAATGTCATTCATTCCAAAAAATACGTTTTTATTTGAAAGATCTATTGAAACGTTTTCTAAATTTCTAAAATTCTTTATTTCAATTTTTGCGAATTTCATTTTAAGCATCTCTCATAAAGGTTTACCTTTCAAATTCATCAAACTAATTTTTACTTCGTCTAAACAAATATAATGAGGCACACATAATCTTCACACCAAATTTTATAGTAATCAATTTGCTGAGATTATATAAAAACAGACACAAAATAGAGCCAAGAATCAGTTTTGTTAATAGCACTAATAGAGGGGGCTTAGAAGTCTAAATAGTTTGAAAAGACAAAAAACTTTCTGTATCTCTGGAGTATAACAAAAAAAAATAGTACAGATGAGAAAAATGAGAGATGTTTTGTGTCTCTCTTCTGAGACAAAATTGTATTTTTTACTTGAGGAAAGCCTCTTTTTAGAGGCTTTGATTGGAGTACATTAGGAAATCTTTTAGGCAGCTACGTCGTTGCTTGGCTTGTCCTTAGGATCATTGCCTTTGTACAACTGATTTACTGAACGTGAACCGATGAATACGCGGTTGGTCTGAATTGCTTTCTCTCTAGCATAATCAGGTCTTGAGTTCATAATCTGTGAAATCTGCTCCTCGCTCATTTTACCTAAGGTTAAACCGATTGCTTTGTAGGTGATATATGGACGAGCTTCTTTAGAGATAATGATCTGTGCTTTAGCTGTTACATCATCCACAACATTAACAATCTTTAACACACCGTCGTCAATCAGGTTTCTAACGGTAGGTTCTGTTACAGGTAAGGTTAAAACTGACTTTCTCTGTAATACATACTCACGTAATAGAGCGCGTTCAGCAAAGTCTAAAGTCTCAACAGCCTTTTCAACTTTTTCCTGAATTCTCTTGACGCTGTTCTTTCTGCGTAAAAGTGTATTTACTGAGAAAACTGCTTGAGAAATGAAGTTTGAAATTTCAATTATCAGAGCGAAATATAAAAAGATCTTATTGGATTCAATACGGTCGGCAAATTCTGTTGATACAGCCTGCCAAGGTACAATTAACATTAAAACGGTCAGGCAGAATAACCACATCATAACAGTATTGATAGTCTTTAAAGCGGTATTTGAAACTTCGTGATTCATAATAAACTCCAAAAAATTTGACGTATTTCCAAATGTACTTTTACTGCTGCAATTGATGTGCCAAATTTAGAGTTGATACTTAACTGTACGTTTTATAAGAGAATTAATATTAATGACTCATTAATGCCTCTAAAAACAGCATTAATGTCGTCAAAAAATTAATATCTTTAAGTTTTTTTGACTGGAAGCATCACAAATGGTAGTTTCACCAATGAGCCTACAGCACCTTTTAAAGTTCTGGATTAATCCTTTTTAGCAAGCATTAACGCTCTGACTGAAACTAAAAACGAGATACAGCTTTATGTATGTATACTTTATCCAAAAGCTTTCTTAAGGGGGAGTTTCATTCCAGACAGTTCTTTTGGAACGTCAAAATTTTTACTTCACTTTAGAGAAAGTGGTGTAGATGGCAGGTTATACACAGCAGACTGCCATTTAATTTGCAAATTTGCTTTCCATTTCAGAAAAAAAAGTCTGCCTTCAGTGTTAGAATATGGCAGACTAGCATGGTAGCAAAAATATAATCTTTTCAGGTTAGGATAAAAAAATGAAAAAAATTTCAGCGATTATCAAACCATTCAAATTAGACGACGTTCGTGAGGCTTTAAGTTCAAAGGGTATCTCTGGTATGACTGTATCAGAGGTTAAAGGCTTTGGTAGACAGAAAGGTCATACTGAGCTTTACAGAGGTGCTGAGTACGTAGTTGATTTTTTACCAAAAGCTAAGATTGAGCTTGTAGTAAAAGATGAGGATGTTGATCTATGTATTGAAGCCATCACAGAAGGTGCTCATACAGGTAAGATCGGCGATGGTAAGATTTTCGTATCAGATGTAGAGCGCGTGATCAGAATTCGTACTGGTGAAGAAGGCGACGACGCTATTTAATTCCGGTAATAAATCATATTGGATACATTAAGACTAACTATGCAGAAGAGACTTTCCCTAAAAAGTATCGCACTAACCGTATTTAGCTTGGCGGTGATGACAGGCTGTACTACTACACCACCTTCTAATACAGAGAATCTATGCTCTATTTTTCAGGAGAAGGATAGCTGGTATGTTGATGCTCACGATGTACATCGTAAGTATGGTGTGCCTATCAATGTAGCTATGTCTATCATGGCGCAGGAATCTGGTTTTAGAGAAGATGCTCAGCCTCCAATGCGTTGGTTCTTATTTATCCCATATGGAAGAGGAAGCTCTGCATACGGTTATGCCCAGGCTCAAGATCCTGTCTGGGATGACTATGTAGATGATGAAGGCTCATTCTTCTCGTCACGTTCTAACTTTAAAGACTCATTAGACTTTATTGGCTGGTATATGACCAAAACCAAAAAGACTAATGGTGTTAAGTTAACTGATGCTTTTAATCAGTATCTAAATTATCATGAAGGTTGGTCAGGTTACAGAAAGGAAACCTATAAAGGCAAGGATTGGCTGATTAAAGTAGCTAGACAGGTTTATAACCGCTCTCAAAACTATAAATATCAGTTACAGCGTTGCAATCTATACTAGTATATAGTCAAAGGACCACGTTATATTTGAACACTTGTATTAGAAAAATACATAAAGAAGGATATAAAAATGCCATTAGTAGATAGTTTTTTAGTAGACCATACCATTATGCCAGCTCCTTCAGTAAGACTAGCTAAAGTGATGAAAACTCCTTTAGGCGATGAGATTGAAGTTTGGGATCTGCGCATTAAGAAACCTAACCAGGGCATGATGCCTGAAAAAGGAATTCACACCTTTGAACACTTCTTTGCAGGCTTCATGCGAGAGCATTTAAATGAGAAAGGTGTGGTGGAAGTAATTGATATTTCACCTATGGGCTGTAAGACTGGTTTCTATATGAGCCTTATTGGTAAAGCTGATGCAGGCAAAGTTGCTGATGCTTTTAGAGCTTCAATGGAAGATATCTATTCTTTGCCTGAAGGTACTGTAGTTCCTGCATCAAATCCATATCAGTGTGGTTCATGCAAACTGCATTCTTTAGAAGAAGCTAAAGATATTGCTAAAGAAGTATTAGATAAGGGTATTGTGATTACCTTATCTGAGGATATCGCTTTAGATCCTGCTAAGATTAAGGATTTAGCATAGTGAGAAAAGCTGCCTTTTTTGATAGAGACGGTGTAATCAACATAGACTACGGCTTCGTTGGAAAAATAGAGAATTATGATCTGATTGAAGGCGTAGCTTCTTCACTAAAAGAACTAAAAGATATGGGATATCTTTTAGTTCTTGTCACCAATCAATCTGGTATTGCCAGAGGCAAATACACAGAATCAGACTTTTTTAAAGTAACTTCATTCATGCAGGCAAATCTGTCTTTATATGATGCTTGTTTTGATGGAATTTATTTCTGCCCACATCATCCAGAAGCTCCTATAGAGAAATACCGTTGTATCTGCGAGTGCAGAAAACCTAAGAGCGGTATGTTCAAGAGCGCTGCAGCAGATCTTGGTATTGATCTAAAGTCCTCTATTATGATTGGAGATCATGCAAGTGATTTAATTGCGGCCAAGGGAGCTGGAATTTCAAATTTATTCCTAGTTGGCGAGCATATTGAGACCGAAAAAAGCAAAATTTCAGACGCAAAATGCCTAAAAGATCTGGTGCAAGTGGTAAAAATGCTCAAAAATGAAAATAAGTAACTAACATTTTACATAGATTATAAATAGCCAATACACTGAATATATCTTTATATTTCAATGTGTTGGCTATATTTTTGAGCATTATTTAATGTTCATGAGAAAAATTTTTAAAAAAAATTTGTAAAATTTTTGAAATAAATGTGCCATTCGCAAATTTTGATACTATAATTAACACTGTTCAAAGGAACAAAGGTTATGTTTGTTTGTTCCTATTATCTGTTTAAACAGTTTTGGAGATAAAAATGAATAAGTTCCAGGCTACTTTAGCTGTTGTTGCTTTAGGTTCATCAGTATTAGTTGGTTGTGCAAACACTTCTGCTTTAGAGTCAAAGTTAGACGCTATCGCAGCTGACGTTGACGCTTTAAAGGCTCAGCAGTCAAAGTTAGCAAACGACGTTGCATTCGTTAAGTCAGACGCTGCACGTGCTAACGAGCGTTTAGACAACTTAGCTCGTCGTTACAAGAAATAATTTCTTGCAATGATTAAAAAAGGCCCACTTCGGTGGGCTTTTTTATGCCCGCTTAAAACTCATCATTTTCCATTCTTCCTTGCTGAATCAACCTACCTTCTACCTATAACTTCTCATCAAGCGAACGTATTCATATTCCAATACATAACTTAACTTTTCTTATTTTTATGATTAGTGCGTATATTTATAATACTAATTGTTATATTTGTGTTAATATACCTATATACTTAAATAGCAAAAGCGAATCGTTAAACAATACAATAAATTCTTATTTTTAGACCTAATTAGCATCAAATGATCTTGCTCTAGGTTAAGCTTTTCTCATGACAATTAAGAGGAGCCTTAAAATGTTAATGAATGTAATTAACTCAAACGACTTAAGCACATTAGCTTTAATCTGTTCTCAAGTCATTCAAAAACTCACTCCTCCTAATAATGGCAATCCATTTGCTTTTGAAAAAGTAATTGTTATGAACAAGGGTATGCAAACCTACCTTCAGCAGGAAATTGCAAAACAAAATGGGGTTTGCTCTGGTATTGATTTTGAACAAGTATGGGCTTTTATCTGGTCATTGCATAAAAACTTAAATAATGCAGATTCATCCAACCGTTTTTCTCATGAGCATATGACATGGTCAATCTTTTCTTTGATGGATGAATTTTCAAAAAGCGATGATCCTATCTACGAGCCAATGAAAGAATATCTAAATCTTGATACATCTATTGAGAAGACTGAAAAGGCATACCAACTGTGTGGTGCAATTGCTGATACCTTTGATCAATATCAGATGTATCGCCCAGATTGGATTCTAGCTTGGAATAAGTTTGATGATTCCGTTTTTGATGCAGTATCTGTTGAAGATGGAAAATATAAGGTTGCACCTGGTTCTGTATTGGCTGATTGGATTGCAAAAGCAACTTCTAGTAAATATAAGGAGAGTGGTGCAAAATCCACTTCAAGAAAAGATAATGCTGTTCGTTCTATCGTAGGTAATATCTGGCAGATTAAACTATGGACAAAACTTAAAGGCAATCTAGAAAAAACTAACAATGAAGCAAATCTATGGGATAGAGCTACAGTTGTAAGTAATCTAATTCAAAAGTTAGAAGCAATGCAAAGCGATCCTGCAACTATAGATTACTCAAAAATGCCAAAGCGAGTCTTTATCTTTGGTGTTACTGCTCTTCCTACTCAGGTTATACAGTTATTCGCTGCTCTTGGAAAGATAATTCCTGTTTTCTTTATGAACTTAAATCCATGTCAAGAATATTGGGGAGACATGCGCTCAGAGAAAGTAAACTGGAAATGGGAAAAAGAGCAGATTGTAAAGTATTTAAGATCAAATGCCTTAAAAGATAAATATGAGCTAGATATTAAAGGTGTACATGGCTTTGATCTTTCTTCTGCAAAAGAAGATGCTTATTACGAAAACTTTTATAAAAACTATGAGAATGACGAACTTGTAGATGGAAATCCTCTTTTAATCTCACTAGGAAAACAAGGAAGAGATACCTTAAATACGCTTTTGTCACAAGAAGATGCTGTTGATGTCACTCAAGCCTTTGTCGACAGGAAAAAGGGGGAAGATGAAAAGATTAATGATGATCTTTCATATTTATCTGTATTGGACACCTTAAAACAGCGTTTGTTAACTCTAGATGGCAAAGGTTTTCATTTAATTAAAGACAATGACAGATCATTCCAAATTAGATCATGTCATACACCCATGCGTGAGATTGAGATCTTACGTGATGAGATTTTATCTACGATTAAAAAGGAAAAAGACGATTCTGGTAAAGCAACAGCTCCTCGTGACATGCTTGTTATGATGCCTGACATTGAGAGCTATGCTCCTTTAATTGAAGCTGTCTTTGGTTCTGTTAATCGAGACGATCCTGATTTCATCCCTTACTCAATTTGCGATAAGACCGTACGCTCATCAAGCAAGATTGCCGATGCTGTGGTGCAGTTACTCTCTATTGGTAACAAAGGAATAACTGCGAATTTGATTTCAGATCTTTTATCCGTAGATGCAATCGCTAACAAGTTTGGAATTACAGTTGATGATTTATCTGTGATTGAAAATTGGCTAGCAGGAGCAAAAGTTCATTGGGGATTAGATGAGCAAGAGGTTAAAGAGAATTTAAATTTTGCAGATGAGAATAAAGAACCTTTGCCATGGACTTTAGAGGCTGGTCTTAACCGTCTGTTAAAAGGTTTTATGCTAGGTTCAGGATCTGATACTGACGGATATGATGATATCGACACTGGTGATTTTGAACTACTTAACAAGTTCTGTGAATTTGTGGATAAAATAAAACAGATTAGAGATGAGTTCTCTCCAAATCTGAATATCACCACTTTAGAGTGGACACAAAAACTTCAGGTGTTGCTGTTAGACAATTTCTTTGTTTTAGATGATTCTTCAAAAGCTGAGTGTGAAGCCATCAGTCAGATCCTCTCAGAGATGAATGAGGCAGTTAATAACTTAAAGAGTAGTGAGAGTTCTCAAGACAATACTGAGAATGCAGAAAATCCGTTTGAAGAAGGTGTTCGCTCTAATATCAAGATTAAGCTTCCTGTATTTAGAGCTAAACTAATCCATGCCTTTGGTAATGACAGAGATTCTTCAAGATACTTACGTGGTGGTTTAATCTTCTGCTCATTGATGCCAATGAGAGCTGTTCCTTTTAAACATATCTACATCTTAGGTTTAAATGACGATGCCTTCCCTAGAAAAGACACAACCCCAAGCTTTAACTTAATGGGAGTTAAGTCCTTATCTAGGATCAATGACAGATCATTATCAATTGATGACAGATATATCTTCTTAGAAGCAATTCTGTCAGCAGAAAAGAGCTTATACCTGTCTTATTTAGGTGAATCTCCAATTGATAAGACACAAAAAAATCCATCTACAGTAATTACTGAGCTTGAAGATTATTTAGGTGATAATTTTACAGTTCCAAATTCAGATCCAAATAACAGTGAAGAAAATCGCAAGAACGTATTGAAGCGTCTTTTCAGACAGGAACGTTTAAATTCTTATGATTTGATCAATTATCAAAAAGAAAGTTCTGACAGTTTAAAGCTGTACCCTTCTTTTAACAAAACTGCTTTTTGGAAGATGGATATTAGTGAAAATGGTTTACCAACAGAAAAAGATAAAAAGATCCCTATAGGTTGTTTAGGGAACTCACAAGATAAAAATCCTTGGAATATAACTTTGCAACCTAACATTACTGTTTCAATAAGTGACTTAAAGAATGCTCTTTTAAATCCATGTAAGTCTTTCTTAAAATCAAGATTGAATATTAAGTTGGATTTGAAAAATCAGATTAAGCTCAATGATGAAGAGCCTTTCTCACTTGATAACCTTGATAAATCAGACATCTTAAGAGAAATCATAGAATCAGAAAAGATTTCTTCAGATAAATCTATTGATGAGATTTTAGAAAAGCATACTCAAAAAGGTGAATTACCTTATGACATTTTTAATAGCAAGACAGTAAATGAAATAAAAGATTCTCTAAATAAATTCTCTGATAGTCTTATTGGAATGACTCAAACTGACATTTACTCAGAACAGCAATTTAGTAAGTCTCTAAAGGTAAACGGTTATACCGTAACTTTTGCAGGAGAGCTTCCAAAGCGCTCTGATCTTTTAATGGATTTTATGTCAAATCCTGATAGTGAAAATGCAGGTATGATGGTAGAGACCTTTTTAAGACTCCTCGCTTATAAATATGTTCAATCAACATCAATTCCTCAGCAAGCTCAAAAGATAAGAATCGTTAATAAAAATTTTGAGTCCTATGATGTTGATGGATCTAAATTCAATGAGCTTTTAAAAGATCGTGGTATTACACCAGATGATATCCTAGAAAGATTTATTGAATTTTATTTAACAGCAAATCTAATTCCTATACCTTTGTGTAAAAGTGTTTTCAAAGATTTTGCTTCTGAAAAATCAAAAAGAACCAATCCTAATAAGACAAAAACCCCAGATTGGGAAGAGCCTGTATTAAGTGATTATCTTGCTACAGCAGTAGCCGATAAAACTTTTAATGATTACTTTAACGATTCTTATAACAGTTATGCTGAAGCTAAATACCTTTTCGGTTGCGACAAAACGTTTTTAGAACCACAGTATCTAAGTGCATCCCAAATAGAAGAAGCAAACAAAATGTTAGAGTTATTTTCAACTATGATTTTTGAAGTAGCTTCTAAACGAAATAATACAATGAACTAAAAAATCAGGGAAAGAACAAATGATGGCAAGTGAAAATTTGAAAAATAAAAACTTAAATAAACCTGATCCTCTTGAGATTAAGACCTTTGATTTGAATAGTTCATCAATGATTGAGGCATCTGCAGGAACTGGTAAGACTTTTACCATTAGTAATCTAGTGGTACGTCTTTTATTGGAAGGATTGAAAAAAGGAAAAGGAGAAAATGCTACTCCTTTAGATATAGAAGATATCCTAGTAGTTACTTTTACTAATGCAGCTGCTTCTGATTTAAGAGCAAGAATTTTAGAAAAAATTCATACATGCAGAGTTTTATTTGAAGCTATAGGTAAAGGTCAAAAGACTGTAGATAGTTTAGATGAAAATGATCCTCTAAAAGATATTGTTGAGCTTTATTTAAAAGACAAGTTAAAAGTTAAAGATAGTCTTGAAAATAATAATGCTGTGGATATTGTTATCCAGAAAAAGCAAGCCATCCTTTATTCAAGATTATTAATAAGAGCAGAGCGCTCAATTGATAAAGCCTCAATTAGTACCATTCACTCATTCTGTAATAAGGCATTAAATCAAATTTACTCTTTTGAAGCTGGCAGAGCTTTTAATGTAGAGCTTACAAACGATGTTGAAGAAGAGAAAAGGGAAGCAGCTTTTACAGTATGGAGAGATTTATTTTATAAGGACTCAGACTTTAACAAAGATCTTCTTTTAGAGTTATTAGATAAAGATTCTCCTCTGAGCTTTAAAAAGACAGTAGCCAATCTAGACCGAGTAAGACTTATCAACGATGCAAAGGGATATTTTGGTTTTTCTTTAAAGTCTTACTATCAATCTTCAGAAAAACTGCAAAAAACGCCAATTGCTAGACTTAACTACCTATTAGATGCTGTAGAAAAAGATATTGCTTCAATAAATGAAGAGCATGCTCAGGACATACAGATAGTAGAAAAATATAAGGATGAAGTCTTTGCTGCTAATGGTGACCCTGGTTCTCTTTATGAATTAGCTAAAGGCGAACCTAAAAAAAATCCCATCAAGAGAGAGGTAAAGAGCATATTAAAGAGCCTCTTAGCTAATATAGCTTCAGGTAAATTTAACTCCTTTAATTTTGGAGAAGAAATTAGTAAAAATGTAAAAGATTACGATTTCAAAGATTTTTATAATGAAGATAGTAATTTTGTAAGCGGAAAAAAAGGTTATGCTTTTGCTAGGTCAGGTGAGATCTCTGAATTTGAAAAAGCTGCTAGATCTGTAATTATTTTAGCTCGCGACATGCGAGCAAATATAGATCTGATAAAAAAAGAGCTAGATTGTTTAGTATCAGTCATGATGATTAAGAAAACAGATGCTCTATGTGAAAGAGATAATCTAATTTCTAATAATGAAGTCTTAAGGCAATTAGCTGTCGCTTTAACTAAAAAAGATAGAGGAGATGTCTTAGCATCATTATTAAGAAAACGCTATCCAATTGCCATGATCGATGAGTTCCAAGATACCGATCCTGTTCAATTTACTGTCTTTAGTAAACTCTACCTTAATCAAGATGCGGTTAATAGCAATGCTCATTGTTATTTAATTGGTGATCCTAAACAGTCTATCTATAAGTTCAGAGGCTCTGATATCAACTCTTACAATGAGGCTAAATCTCAAATTGAAGAGATTGGTGGTTGTGTCTATACCCTTGAAACCAACTACCGCTCAAATGCTAATGTTGTAAAAGCAGTAAATGAGATTTTTGCACAAGTAAAAGATGAAAGTGACAGTAATTATGTTGCTAAACCTTTTGATTACAATGATTCTTATTCTGAAAAAACTCCTAGCAACATTAAATTTGAGCCAGTAATAGCTTCTCCTAATTCTGAAAAATCAAGTTTCTATTTTGATATCCCTATAGAAGATAACCTAGTAGCATCTGACGAAAATCTGTCTGATACTTCCGAAAACAACACATCAGTCTGCAACTTTGTAAGAAAAATAGAATTTAATGATAAAACTAAAGCTGAAGTGCTAATGCAGGCAATATCCAAAAGTGTAGCTTTGGAAGTAAAGCGATGCCTTCTATATGGAAAAATAAATTCTAAAGGTAATGTAAGAGCTGTCAAACCAAGTGATATTGCTATCTTGGTAAGCAATAAAAATGAAAATAAAGCTATTCAAGATGCCTTAAAAGAGCTATCTATACAGTCTGTTTATTTCTCAGATGACGAGTCTGTATTAAGCTCTTCATCACAAAGTAAAAGCTACAGTAATAGCTCCGATGATACCAAAAAAGCATCAGTAGAAGCCGAGAATATAATCTATTTAATGGAAGCTATTTGTAATAGCACTAATGCCTCTAAAGTTTATAGACTATTAGGTTCATCTTTATTGAGTCTTACAAGAGAAGAATTTATTCAAAAGACAGATTCTTTTGAGTTTGATGATGAAATTTCCCTTTTAAGAGAGTGTGGAAATAAATGGGAAAGTTATGGTTTCATTACTGCATTTTTATATTATTTGAACAAACATGATTTGTTAAAAACAATGCTAAATGCAGAAAATGGTGAGCGAGCATTATCAAATTATTTTCAAATTGCAGAGATTATTCAATCTATAAATTCAAAAGTCATAGGTTCTAATGCTCAGTTACTTTGGTTTAAAGATCTTGTTCTAAATGGTAACAGTGATTTATCTGATGATGTAACTAAAAAGCACCTAGAGTCAGAACAGTCATTAGTAAAAATTTATACCATTCACAAATCAAAAGGTTTGCAATATCCAATTGTTTTCTCTCCTTTCTTATTTGGAACGACTAATTATGACAAAGATGGTATTTACTATGACCCACATGACAGGCATGTAAGTTTGTCATTAAATCCAAGTGAACCAGTCAATGGTACAGCTATTAGTGAACTTGAAAAAGTAGCCTCTTTGCAGGAAAAAGTAAGATTGCTTTATGTTGATTTAACTAGAGCTCAATTAGCAAATTTTGTATTTCTTCCTATTTATAATGATGAGAAAAAAACTAATGCAGTGAGTGCATTAAGATCAATAACAATTCCAAAAGAAGGGGAGCTTCTAAAGGCCCTAGATTCTGAAGAATTGTTTACAAATTTAAATAAATTCGACAACGAAAGTGATCCTGATAATGAAAAGTTAATTGCAGCTAAAGTTAAAGTTGAATCTCAATGTAGTGAGAAAATTGATGAGCCTTCATCTCTTGATAAGGGATCTGTTGATAACAGCTTTACTGTAACTTCATATTCAGCAATTACTAGTGGTGCTCATAATGACATGTTTGCATCAGACATTGATGAAAAAGAAATTGAACCTGATGCAAATGATCTTGAGGAAGATATCTCTAATGAAGAGCGCAATCTTATTAACTTTACCTTCTCAAGAGGAAGTGCAGCAGGTTCTTTCTTACATAAGCTTTTAGAAATAGTTTTATCAAGAAATGATGTGAACAAAGAAGATCAGGATTCTATATATCAATTTGTTAACTCACAGCTTAAATACGATTATTACCATTTAATCTCAAATCAAGGTAATGAAAAGATTTGTGCTTTGGCCTCTTGGTTAAATAACATTCTAAATGCAAATCTCTTACCTGAGAGTAGCAAAAACGATCATTTAAAACTATCAGACTTAACTCCTGACAATTGCGCAAGGGAGCTTGACTATTACCTGCCTTGTAAAGACTTTAAAGTAAAAGTCTTAAATAAACTTTGTCATGAATTTTATGCAAAGGTTGTAAAAGATAACAACTTAAGTCATATACCTGATTTGCCTGATCTTAAGAAAAGTAACTTTAAAGGCTTTATGAAAGGAAGCTTGGATTTAGTTGCTAAATTTACAACTAAACAAGGTGATAAGTTCTTCATGATTGACTACAAGTCAAATTACTTAGGAGATAGCTTTGGTGATTATACTCAAGATAGTATCTTAAAGTCGATTTTTGAAGCCCGCTATGATGTGCAGATCTTATTCTACTCTCTTGCTTTGTACAGATTTTTAAAGTGTACTCTTCATGATTTTTTATATGAAAAAGACTTCGGAGGCGTGATGTATCTGTATTTAAGAGGTATGAATAGTAATAATACGGTAAGTCCAGGCCAGTTCTATGTAAGACCATCCGAAGAACTAATCAAACGTTTAAGTGATTTGTTTGATGGTATTGAAGACAACAATCATGAGTAGAGGAAAGTATGAAAAAGATCATAACTGAAGATTATCTTGATAGTTTTATCTCTTCTTATGAAGATGTTTCTATTGATGTTGAGGCTTTTATCAAAGAGTGTAGGACTTTCCCTTTTGTAAAGCCAATTGTTATTGCTTTATCAGAGCTGTATTTAAAGACCTATAAAGAGCTTTTTACTAAATATCACATTTTCTGGTTGATGGCACTGTCTTTAAAATTAGAAGATGGTGATATTTGTGTAAAAATTGATGAAAATTGCTTAAAAAATCTAATTTTTGACAAAATTTGCTCAAATTTATATGAAAATGATGAATTTTCAGCAGAACTTGTAAAAGATCTTGAGCAGAAAATTCAAGATTTTGTACAACGCATTGTGGCCTCAAGTAAAGAATGTCTGTTAAAGGTTAAAAATTCGATTGTAAGTGATAAATTGGATGACAAAGCTCCTTTGTTTATTTATGCACCAAACACAGATCAAGAGCGAATTTACTTTAGAAGTTTCTATGTTTACGAGTATTGCGCTTCAACATTTGTAAAAGAAAAGAGTCACAATAAAGCTGAATATTGTCAAAGTGAAATAGAATATTTAAAAAATGCTCTGAATATTCTTTTTGATGATAAATCTTTAACAAAAACAGAAAGTAGTAATACAAAAGTAAATTGGCAGAAAGTTGCAGCTGCCTCCTCTTATCTATCAGACTTTTCTGTAATTTGTGGTGGTCCTGGTACTGGTAAGACTACCACTGTGTTAAAACTTCTGATGTTGTTGCTTGCAAAAGATCCTGATGAGCATAAGCAGATCTTGTTGTGTGCTCCTACAGGAAAGGCTGCAACTAGAATGGTCGAGTCTATTGAAGGGCAGTTACAAACAGGAAGTGACTTTTTAAAGACCTTTAAGTTGCTCTGCGATGATAATCATGTTCAAGATCCACAAAAACTTCTAGACATGATCCCCAAAACTGCAACTACTGTTCATAAGTGCATCAAGGTTATTCCTCATAAAGAGAAGCCCTTATACAACGAGAGTAACCCTTTACCTTGTGATATTTTGGTTGTAGATGAAGTTTCTATGATCTCTTTAGGTCTGTTTGCAAAGTTGATTAAAGCAATTGGACCTAATACCAAAGTCATCCTCTTAGGTGATAAAGATCAGCTGTTCTCTGTAGAACCAGGTACTGTCTTTTCAGATCTCTGTTCTGTGTTAAATAAGAAAAATCCTATTTCAAAAGCAAAATTAAAGCTTTTATCTGAGATAACTTCTTATTCAGAAGATTCTCTAATGCAGAAAAATGGAATTGGTTACAATATCTCAGAAAATGTGTCGATGTTAGTAGAGTCCCATCGTTTCAAGTCCACTTCGAAGTTAGGAATATTGGCGACAAAAGTAAATCAGATTACTGAAGACAACAAAAATGAAGTAGATCATTGGTACAAGGACGCGAACTTAATTACAGAGAATAAGGGGAGTACAGATCTTTTCGATAAAGATGCTGAGGTTTGTTCCATCTTTATTGAAGACAGATCAAGAGCTGGGCTTCGAGGAATGTCATCTAGGATCTCGATAGAGAGTCAAAAATTCTTTAGTGCTAAAGAAGAGTTTCTCTCATATTTGAGCGAATTGAATTTCATTGTCAGAAATGAGGATGAGGCAAAAATAGCATTTGAGCGTTTAAATCATTACAGAATTCTCTGTGCTAATAGAAATGGGCCATTAGGCACTATTGAGATCAACAAAAAAGTAAATTCTGATGTTCAATCTTTTTTGAAAAAATCAAAATTGAATTTCAGATATGATCCTGAGGATTTCTATCCTGGAAAGGTAATTCTTATAACAAAGAATGATTCATTTTTGAATGTAGATAACGGTGATGTTGGTTTTGTTGCATTTTCAACAGAAGAGGACAAAGCTGAAAATCGTTTAAAAGTGTTCTTCCCTCCAAAGGATGGTTCTTTAAAACAAGATAAGCTGTATGGCTCTATACGTGTGATAAGTCCAGAAAGATTAGGTGACTATGAATCAGGCTTTGCTATGACTATTCACAAATCACAGGGTAGTGAGTACTCATACGTATGCATGGTTTTATGTGCAACCTATAATCCTGTATTAACTAAAGAGCTGATCTACACAGGTCTTACCAGAGCTAAGTCAAAAGACATTTCAGTCGGAAATGAAATAGTAACAGTAGGTGGTAAGGTATCAATCATTACTGATAAAGAGCTGTTCAAAGAATGCGTTGTAAAACAGGTTCACAGAGAAAGTGGTTTGTCTGTAATGCTAGGTGATGACATTGAATCTTAGAAAGTAAAATCGATAAGAGCATAAGTCAAAGAAAGAGCCAAACGAAAATTGTTTGATGGTAGAGGGTAGAGCTTAACGTTCTACCTTCTTTTGTTTGAATTATAGAAAAAGAGCAAAATTGCCTGTCTAAGTTCAAAGTGAAATTGGATCCTAGACAGTGAAAATCATCAGAAAACTTTGATGATTAATCGTCCATTAATCTTTAGTTGTAAATTTGATTAATCAGAAAAATGAACTAAACTTAAAAATGCACTCACGAATAAGCATAAAACTAGATGGCATAAACAAGCGGTTTTAGTGAAGAGTAAGTATTAATAGACCAAAAA